>Ga0181517_10002245_pt1 | contig 20023 bp, 22 predicted proteins | sample PEATcosm2014_Bin_31_FD_119748 | JGI IMG/M metagenome (GOLD analysis project Ga0181517, IMG submission 119748) | Peatland microbial communities from MTU Mesocosm Facility, Houghton, MI, USA - PEATcosm2014_Bin01_30_metaG | ecosystem: Environmental > Terrestrial > Soil > Wetlands > Peat | place... | reverse complement strand
GCGTCCTCGACGGCGGCACAAGAGGTCATCTGGTAAGCCACCGGGCAGATCCCACATATTCGGGCCGTGATGTCGGGGATCTCCTCGTAGCGCCGGCCCACCAGGAAGGCCTCGAAAAAACGCGGCGGCTCGAAGATGTTGAAGGCCACCTCGCTCACAGCGCCGTCTTTCACGACTACGTGCAGGCCGCCTTCGCCCTCCACGCGGGCCAGGGCGTCAACGTCCAGCGAACGGTCTCGGTTATGCGTCATGGGCCGCGCTCTCCTTTGCGAACTCCGGGGCGCTGGCCGTGAAGCTGCGGAACAGCCGTACGATTTGGGCCGGCGCGGCTCCGTCGGCCGACAGGCGCTCCGCCAGCGAGCTGGTGTTGGCCGTGGCCGATGGCCCAAAGCAGCCGAAGCAGGCTCGCCCAACGCCTGGGCAGACGGCCCCGCAGCCCGCCCTCGTCACCGGCCCGAGGCACGGGGTGGCACCGGCCACGAGGACGCAGACGTTGGCGGCGGCCTTGCATTCCTGGCAGACCGTGTAGCCCGGGATCCGGGGCGCCCGGCCGGCGAGGTAGGCGGTCAGGACTTCGAGGAGCTGATGGGGGTTGACCGGGCAGCCCCGCACCTCGAAGTCCACCGGCACGTGTGAGGAGATCGGCGTTGATGTGGCCAGGGTGTCGATGAAGCCCGGGTGGGCGTAGACCGCGCCCACGTAATCGTCCACAGCGGCGTAATTGCGCAGGGCCTGGATACCGCCTGTCGTCGCGCAAGCGCCTATCGTGACGAGGAAGCGTGACGAGGCCCGCACCATCTTGGCCCTTTCGGCGTCATGGCTCGTCGTCACCGATCCTTCCACCAGGGAAACGTCGTAAGGACCGGCGACAACGGCGCGTGAGAGTTCGAGGAAATGGGAAATCTCGACCGCTTCCACCAGTGCCAACAGTTCCTCCTCCAGGTCGAGCAGGCTCAGCTGGCAGCCATCGCAGGAGGCGAACTTCCACACCGCCAGGCTGGGGCGGCGCTTGGGGCCGGTCACAGTTCGGCCTCCGACAGGAGCCGGCTGGCGGCCGGGTAGGTCACGACCGGGCCGCCCCGGCACAAAATGTAGGGGCCCAGTTGGCAATGGCCACAAATACCGCTCCCGCACTGCATATTGCGTTCCAGCGAAATGCGCAGGCGGATCGAGGTCGGCAGCACACCGCGCTCGATGAGCGCCTGGATGGCGAAGCGCATCATGATCTCCGGCCCGCACACCAGGGCCATGCTCCGGGCCGGGTCGAAACCCGCGCCCCGCACCAGCTGGGTCACCACGCCGACGTCGCCTTTCCAGCCCTCGCTGCCCATGTCGACGGTGACCGCCACCTCCGCCCCGAGAGAGCTCCATGTCTCGAGGTCGGACCTGAAGATCAGCTGATCGGGGGTGCGGGCGCCGACGAGCACCACGACCTTGCGGGGGCCGGCGGGCAAGCCCACCCGCTCCAGCAGGAGCTCGATCGCCCCCCGTAGCGGCGCCAGCCCGATCCCGCCGGCGACCACCACAGCATCGGCCTGGGCGAAGTCATTGATGCCCCAGTCCGTACCGAACGGCCCGCGTACGCCTATAGGCGACCCGATAGGCGCCCGGCACAAGGCCCGGGTCACCGGGCCTACCTCGCGGACCGTGTGCAAAAGAGGGCCCCGTCCCGGCGAACTGCTGATGGAGATCGGCACTTCGCCGACGCCGAAGGCCGTGAGCATGTTGAACTGGCCGGGCGCGAACTCAAAGGGCTGCCCCGGGCCGGGTTGGAGGGCCAGGGTGACGACGTCCGGCGCTTCCTGGTCGCGGCGCAGCACCCGGAACACGACTGGCGTAAAGGGGCCGGGCCGGGAGGGCGCCAGGGCCCGCTCAGGCAGGACGGTTGCCATAGCCGTTGGTCCCGCTGCCGTATAGGTCAAGCAGTTGTACACGGGTCTGTTGAAGGCGTTCGACGACAAGCGGCGCGATGCGCTTGATCACCTGGTAGCCGAGCACAGGGTCGTCCTCGATCAGGGCCCTTAGACGGGCGCCGTCGACGGCGAGCGCCTCCACGAACTCCACGGCGTGGGCGTCGAAGCGCCATTGATATGGGGGGAAAAGCCAGGACAGGCCCAGGACCTCGCCCGGCCCCAGCGTCTGGACCAGGACGTGCCCCCTGCCCGGTGCATGGGCCGAGAGAGCCACTTTTCCGTGCTCCAGCAGGTACAGAGTGGAGGCGGGAGATCCCTCGGCCAGGATGACCTGGCCGGGCTCGAAAGCGACGTTGTGCGCGTCGAGGGATATGCGTTCGACGGTCGCTAACGGTAGACCGGCGAAAAGCGGGTGGTGCAATAGTCGGGACGACGCGGACAGCTCCATTTTCGACTTACCCCTTCACGGCTCACCTACGCCATCGCTGGCGCGCAAGGCGGCAATTTCCTCTGTTATGTCGATGCCCGCCGGGCACCACGTAATGCAGCGACCGCACCCGACGCACCCGGAAACACCGAACTGGTCCCACCACCAGGAAAACTTGTGTGTTGCCCATTGGCGGTACCGAGATTTAATGCTTGAACGTACGGGGCCGCCGTGGACATAGGAATAAGCGAGGTCCGAGCACGACGCCCAGGTGCGCCGTCGCTCGACCGTGCCATTGAGGTCGGTCGTGTCCTCGAAATTGGAGCAGAAACATGTCGGGCATACGGACGTGCAGTTGCCGCAAGCCAGGCAACGTTCCGCCACTTCGTCCCAGCGCCGGTTGGCCAGGTTGCGGGCCAGGAGCTCGGGTAGCCCCGAGTTATCGACGCTGCGGCCCATGCGCGAACCGGCCCGGGCCAACAGTGCCACGCGTTGGACGCGGTCCTCTTCGGTGGCCGGCCTTTGCGGTAGCTCGAGGAGCACGTCCCTGCCCAGCTGCGAACCGGCGCGCGCCAAGTACTGGGGGGCATGGCCGTCCGGCGGGGAACCGTCCGCCGCGACGCCGCCGTCGAGCTCGGTCAGGGCTATGTCGAAGCCCTGGGCGGCCCCGGGCCCCGTGCCCATGGCGGCGCAAAAGCAGGTACTAGCGGGCCGCGTGCACTCCACCGTGACCAAAAAGGCGCCCCGCCGGCGCCGGTGATAGGTGGGGTCCTGGACGGGCCCCCCGTCGAGGGCTCGGCCCAGGACGTCCAGCGCCGCCAAGTCGCACGGCCTGACCCCGATGACAGCCACCGCAGGACTGGCGTCGGCGACCTCCTCCACCGTGTACTCGGGGGCCTTGGCCCGCCAAATTGTCGCCCGGGGCGGGAACACTTCGGCTTTCACGGACTGGGGCCCCACGGCCCAGTCAAAAAGCCGGCTGGAACCAGTCTGGGTGAGGCCGTAGTGGCCGGGCGCCTGGTTGTCCTGCCACCCCGACGGCAGGTCCGACGCTCCTCCGATCTCGCTCAGGGTGATGGCACCGTCGGCCACGACGGGCCCGACAGCTCTGAACCCCCTCGCCAGGACCACTTTGACAAGCTCGTCAAGGCCATCGAGACCGATGACCACACCGGCACTCACGATTACCGACGGTAGGAGCCGGGACGGGGCGGGGGAAGGGCCTAAGGTCCCATTGTTGGCCGGCCTCTATCACAGGGTTCGGGGCTTATGAGGGCGTTCGGGATGAGGGCGTTCGGGATGAGATCAGCGCGTTCGCCGGTCTAGCGGGGCCGGGAGTCAGGGGGCCCTGGGCGGGGGGCCGGCGGCCGATCTCCCCCGGGCCTGGCGCACGGCCCCGCCGGCGTCGGGAGTGAGGCGGGTGGCGCCGGCCATCGCCGCCAACGGGAACAGAGCAAGGACGGCAAAAGCCACGGTGTAGCTGGTAGTCGGGGATGGGTGCCGGTAGAAGAGATGGCCGATGGGGCCACCGAGACGCAGGGCGACCGTGGCCGCGGCTACTCCTAATGCCGCCGCTAACTGCTGGGTAGTGGCGGAGAGGGCGTTGGCATGGGCCATTTCGGCTCCGGTCACCTCGCTAAAGCCGAGCGTCGTGTAAGCGGTGAACCCGACGGACCGGGCGACCCCGCTGAGCAGCACTATCGCCAGGATCAGAGCCAATGGCGTGGCGGCCGAGAGCGACCCGGCGGCGATCACGCTGGCCGCCACGCCGCCGGTGGCCGTGACCAGGACGGTGCGGAACCCGAAGCGGTTGATGAGGAACGTCGTGGCGGGCTTGATCCCGATGTTGCCCACGAAAATGAACAGCACGACGGCGCCCGACTTGACCGGAGACCAACCGAAGACGTCCTGGAAGAGGAGCGGGAGCATGAAAGGCACGGCTCCGACGGTCATCCCGAACAGGGTCCCGCCGCCTACGAAGACCCGAAAGGACTTGGTCCGCAGGGTGTGCAGGTCGACCAACGGCGCGGGGACGCTCAGGAGGTGGCGGATGGAAATGGCGATCAGGGCCAATGAGATCAGGGCGTAAACGGTGACCGACGTCCAGCCCGTGCCCGTTCCCGATGCCAGATGAGCGGTGTAGACGAGCCCGGCCAGGCCGGTGCCGGTCAGGACCACGCCGCCCACGTCGAGCGGAGGGGGCGAGCTCCTCGGGCCCCGCGGCACCACCCTGGTCCCGATGGCGAGCGCGGCCACACCAAGCGGGACGTTGATCAGGAACAACCAGCGCCAGCTGGCGTAGGTCGTGATGAGCCCTCCGGCCAGCGGCGCTATGACGGGGGCGATCAGGGCGGGCCAGACGATGTAGGCGATCATCCGCATCATGTCCGCCTTGGCCGTTCGGGCCAGGACGGCCAAGCGCCCTACGGGCACCATCATCGCCCCGCCCGCCCCCTGGAGGACCCGCATCACAACCAGTTCGGAGAAGCTGACGCTCGCCGCGCACAGCGCCGAGGCGAGGGTGAAGATGACGATGGCGGCGAGGAACACCTTGCGGCTGCCCAAGGCCGACACCATCCAGCCACTGAGAGGGATCAGCACGGCCAGCGTGATGAGGTAGGCCGTGATCACCAGTCCCATGGACGTCGGGCTCACGTGCAGGTCGGCGCCTATGCGCGGGGCCGCCGTGGTAACGATGGTGCCGTCCAGGTTCTCCATGAACAGACAGCTCGCGACAAGGAGCGCGAGGTTGCGCTGGTGCTTGTCGATCATGCTGCGCGCAACGTAGCCCCTATGGCGACTTGGCGGGGTGCGGTTCGACGGGCAGAGACGCCCGCTTGGTGAGGACCTTCCCGATCCAGGCGTCCACGCTCAGCCGCCCGGCGCCGAGAAGCACCACGACCAGGGCCAGGCCGGCCAGCGCCACGTTGATCTCGTAACCCGAGCCGCCAGGACCGGAGACGACGCCGTTGCGAAAGCTCACGGTGACCATGGCCACCACCATGTCGAAAAACAGGCCGACGGCGGCCAGCCGGCTGAGCAGGCCGACACCGACGGCGATGCCCCCGAAAAACTCGGTGATGCCGTTGAGCACGGCAAAGAAGGTCCCGGGGTGGAGGTGGGCGGTGGTCGAGAAAAACAGGGCCATCCGGTTGATGCCGGCGCCATGGAAGGCACCGAAGAGGGTGCCGGCGCCGTGGTAAACGAACAGCCACGCCAGGGCGACGCGAGCGGCCACCAGCGCGGCGTCGGCGACCGCCGGTGCCCGGCCTAGCTTCTCCAGGCGGGCCAGAGCCTCCCGCGGCGGCATCACCTTCGGCCCTCCGTCGTCAATCGGCCGTCCACTGTGGAGCAACGGCGGAAGGGCTGGGCGAGCTGGGCGACGACGACACGGGCGAGGTGCGGCATACGCCCACCCCGATCGACCGTACCGGCATCGACCGTACCGGCCTGGTCGAGCCGGCCAGCCTGCTCGATCGGGACCGGGCGGCCGGCGATACCGGTGAGAACGGGCGGACCGCCCAGGGGGAACTCCGCCCGTCGGGCGAGCTGGTCCCAGACGACGAGCACGAAGCCGAAGTTCACCGTGCCCCGTTCGCCGAGGTCGCGAGCGTGGTGCAGGCGATGGTAGGCCGGGCTCACGATGATGCGGCCGAGCGGACCAAGGCGCCAGTTGAGGTTGGCGTGCGGAAAGGTGACGAGACAGCCGTACACGATAATCGCCCCCGCCGGCACGGCACCGCTGGCACCGAGCATGAGGGCGGGCAGCAACGCCGGGACATAGGTGGCGTGGGCCAGCGGGTGGGTACGGAACGTGGTGAGGACGCTCATGTCCTCCTGGGAATGGTGTAGCGCGTGGAGGCGCCAGAGCGTGGCGAACCGGTGATTGGCGACATGCCCGCACCAGTTCATGCCATCGATGGCCACCAGGGTGACGGCCACGACGACGATCCGCGGCACCAGCGCGAGGCGCCCGAGGACAAGGAACGAGACGTGCCTCTCGATCTCGATGGAAAAGCCTGTCTCCACGAGAGTGAGCAGCGGCACCACGGCGACGGCGAAAAGCAAGAAATAACTGGCGTCCACCAACTGTGCCCGGGCCAGCAGCGGTCTTCGCACGGCCGGCCAGCGCTGCTCGGCGACCAGGAGCAGCACCACGACCACGACGAGGGCAGGTCCGGCCAGCCGGCTCCGGGAGGCGTCGATCACTCCCCAGAGGTCCCGGGCGGAAAGCAGGTCGGTAAGCCCGACGGTCGCCAACCAGGCCGTAAGCCCGGCCACCGACAAGACGGCGGCCCAGACGGCAGTAAGCGCGCCGGCTGGCGCCAAGGCCGGGCGCGTGACGGTTGCTTGCATCTGTTGCGTGACGGTTGCTTGCATCTGTTCAGTACGCGACGCCGGAAAATGGGAAGGTCGTGGAAGTCGTGGGCGCAGTGCCTCCTACCTGTACCGGGACGGACGCCGGATGAGCCGGGTCGACCACCCACCACTGGCCGAAAGAGTCCTTTATGTTGCCCTTCACCTGGCCCACCCCGGTGTCGCCGGCAAACCGGTAGAGCGGGATGCCCTCATAGGTGACCTGGCGGGCACCACCCGCCCGGGTAATGGTCCCGAGGTGGCCGACGCCCCGGCCGACCGGGCTCTTTTGGCCCGGGGCCAGCAGGACGGGGGGCCAGTACCTCGTGCACTCGCCCACGCACGAGCTTTTGCCCATCGGGTCGCGGGCAAAACGGTAGACCGTCCAACCGCTCGAGAGGGCGAGGATCGCGCCCCAGCTACTCGTCTTCTCGACAACGATCGTCGTCGGCGGCCTGATGTTGGGAGGCCGTACCGCCAGGACCGGGCCGGCAGCCAGGGCGATCGTCCCAGCCACCAGGGCCGTCCCGACCACCACCGGAAGTCGTCGCCCAAGAAGGCGACGGCGGGCATGGGCGACCAGTAGCGCCCCGCTTCGTCGTGCGTTCATGGCTTCCTCATGCCGGCCGCGACGGGGGCTGGCGGCCGATAGAGGCGACCGCGCCGGCCGCCCCCAGTCGGGAGAGATCCTCTAGGGCCTCGATGAGCAGGGCCCGGAAGGTGGGGTTGGCGGCCAGGTCGGCCGGGAAGACCTCCCTCAGGCTCAGCAACGCCGCCACCGTTGCCTCGGCCGTCGACTGCCCCGCCGCCACGGCACGGAGGCGTACCGCCATGGGGTCGTCCAGGGGGAGGACGGTGCCGTCGTCGCTTCTCCCGACGGTGACGAACCGCATCCAGGCGGCCACGGCCAGGCAGGCGTGACGGGGCCGGTGACCGGCTCCCAGGCGCGAAGCGATCGTTCCTAGCAGCCGGTACGGGAGCTTCTGACTGCCGTCCATGGCGATCTGGATGGTCCGGTGGCGTAGTTGCCGGTCGGCGAAGCGCCCCATCAGCGCCTCTTTGTACGAGACCAGGTCGAAGCCGTCAGGGACGCTCAACGTCGGCGTGACGTCGACGTCCATGAAGGCCCGGGTGAAGCGGGCGAAGTCGGGCGAGGCGACGGCGTCGGCAATGAACTCGGAACCGGCGAGGGCGCCTAGGTAGGCCAGAGCGGAATGGCTACCGTTGAGCAGGCGCAGCTTCATCTCCTCGTACGGGGCCACGTCGCCGACGAGCGTCGCCCCGACCTCTTCCCAGGCAGGCCGCGGCCCGGCAAAGCGGTCTTCGATCACCCATTGCGAAAAGGGTTCGGTCACCACCACGGCCCGGTCCTCGAGACCGAGCAGTGCAGCTGCGTCGCGGCGGTCCTCATCTGTAGCCGCGGGCACTATCCGGTCCACCATGGTGTTGGGGAAGGTCACGTTGTCTTGGGCCCATGACGCCAGACGGACCGCATCTGAGCCGAGGCTCAAGTCACAGAAATCTCCTACCAGGCCCCTCAGCGTGTCCCCGTTGTGGGGCAGGTTGTCACAGCACAAAACCGTTAGCGAGGGTGAGCCAGTGCGCCACCGGGCCTCCAGGCCCCTCACCAGTTGGCCGATGACGGTCCGGGGCGGGCGGCCGCCGGCGTCGGCCAACACCTCGGGGTCGTCGGCGCGGAGACGGCCGTTGGAAGGGTCGGAACGGTAGCCCTTCTCGGTGACCGTCAGCGTCACGACGCGGGTCTCCGGGCGGGCCAGCCGGTCCGTGACCTTCTCAGGTTGCTCTTGGGCAACGAGAATGTCCCGGATGGCGCCAATAACACGGATCTTCGTGCCCTCGGCGCTACGCTCCAGCACGCTGTAGAGGCAGTCCTGGGGCAGGAGCGCTTCGGCCACAGCAGGGCTTCGTTGCGTCACGCCGCAAATACCCCATGAAGTCTCCCCGCTCACGGCCATGGCCTGCTGGGTGTAGACGGCCTGGTGCGCCCGGTGGAACGCGCCGGTACCGAGATGGACGATGCCCACGGACAACGCTCTCGGGTCGGGGACGGGGCGCCACTCGACGGGGGCCCGGTCGAGCCGGTCGAGGCATAGCCGCTGTACGGCCTGACCGGGACCGTCTTCGGACGTCAGCACGCGAGTCGAGGGTAGTGGTTGGCGGGCGCCGACCGGTGGACACTTGTTCCGCCATTTCTCACAAGTCGTAAACCGTGCTGTGGGAGAAAGAAAAGGAACCCCATGGGAACCGCCCCTGGTAAAATTTGGGCCGAGGGGATGCGGTCCCGGTGTGGGCGGTTGCGGTTTTTTCCGTTGCTCTGGGCCAACTTTCGTCGCCTCTTCGTGTACTTGGCGCCGGAGGTGCTTCCAGTGAGCGAGACGGTATGTTGCCGCGTCTTTGGCCGGGCAACGCTATGAAGGGGCCTGACAGCGCGGCGGCGGCGGCCGCCCTGCGGGCCAACCTGGCCCTGCTTGGTGCTCTCGAGACCTACGGTGCCGGCCTGCTGGACATCATCGTCAACCTGGCGGTGACGACCGTTCCAGGGGTTGACGCGGCCAGCGTGTCCCTGGTGGCCCACGACGGCAAGCGGCTGGGAACGACCAGCGCCACCTCGGCCGGCGTGAGGGTCGCCGATGCGGCCCAGTACCGGCCCGCGGGCGGACCGTCTGTCGAAGCCATCAGGACCGGCGCCGAGGTGGCGGTAGCGCTCCCGGTACCTCGTTGGGCGGCCTTCTCGGCTGTCGCCGCCGACCTCGGCTTCTGCTCGGTCTGGGCCTTCCCGCTCTCGCTGCGCCATAGGACGCTTGGCGCGCTCAACCTGTACTCCCGTACAGGGCACCACAACGACGCCGAGGCCCGGTCGAAGGCCCGGTCGGCGGCCCGGTCGCTGGCCGGTCAGGCTGCCGTGGTACTGGCCAACGCCTCCACGCTCATGAGCACCGAGCTGTCCAACCGCCACCTTCGCGACGCTCTGGAGAGCAGGGACGTGATCGGCCAGGCCAAGGGCATCCTGATGGCTCGCCACGGTGTCAGCGCCGACCAGGCTTTTGAAGACCTGCGCCAGGCGTCCCAAGGCAACGGGCGCAAGCTCCGCGACGTTGCCGCGGAGGTCGTCGGGTCCGTTTCCCTGGGGCGCGTCAGCTAGTAGGCTCCGCACCCAAGTCGTCGCCAGCTTTCAAACCGTCCCCAGACCAGGAGGCCAAGAGTGCGCTTCAGGTGGTTCACAGTCGTAGTGGCTTCTACCGCCCTTGTAGCCGTCGGCGCACAAGCGGCGTCGGCAAAGGTCCCGCCCCAACAGATGACCCGGTTCCATGCGCTCGAGGTCGCCTTCGTCGGGCCGCAGGGCAAATGGAGCAACGCCCTCGAAGCGCTCGGCGCGAAGGCGACGGTTGCTCAAGTCTCCAAGCCCTGCCTCGCCTTCATCCCGGCTCTGAAGGCCTTCGACACCGGGCTGCTGAAAGTGGGGTTTACAGGCAAGACGGCGGCGGACGCGGCGGCCATAGTCGGCAACAATAAGCAGTTGATCGTGCTCATGAGCTCGATACACAGCCTCAAAGCGTTCGAGACCGGTTTCAGCGCTCTGGACACCAAGGATCTCCCCCTGGTGGGTGCGTTCGCCAAGGACCTTGGCATCCCGGAGGGAGACCTCTACACCTGAGCGGAGCGTACCTGGGTGCGCCACTAGCGCTCTAAAATGCGCGACACTTGTCCAGCATGACGTGGAGTGGCGCCCACCTTTTGTTCGCGCGTCGCCGGCGCATTAGCCGACGACGCCACCGGGCTGTCGCGCTTGCTGTCGTTGCCTCTCTCGCCGTGCCGGCAACATCTAGCGCCGTCTATGCCGCTACGCCACCGCCGCGGACAATCTCTTACTACGAGCGCAGTGGCAACCCCCTCGCCCTTTATCGGCAGGGCGAAGAGGCAGGCAGGAGCGATGCCCAAGGTATCGTGATCCTGGATTTCGGGCGGCCCGCAGATAATGGCGTGACCTATGGGACCATGGGCTTCGCCGGCCCCTTCATACCTTTCACCTCGATCACCCGGGGCGTTGAAAATTACATAAGGGGCTATTACCGCTCCGCGCCCAGTTCCACAACCCTTGACGTGGCCGTCGGCACCAATAACAGTTGTGGCACCGGCCAGCCCTGCGGTGAGGGGACGGACATATGCGGGTGCCCGGACGAGCCCCCCGATTACGCCTTCTGGGGCTCGCAACTTGCCCTGACGGTAATGAGGATCGGCGCCTGGGCCACGGATCTGAAAGCCCGCGACGGCTACACGGACAACGTCAAGGTCGTAGCCGCCGATGACGCCGAGCCGGCGTACGACCCCGGCTACACCAATACCTACGACCTCCTGGAGGGCTATGCCCGGGCCGTCGGCGGCTCCTCGCCGGCCATGGTTGACTACGGTTCAGCGGAGGCGAGTTACTGGACCGAACACCAGCTCCTACAGGTGGCCTACGGTTTTCGGCCCGACGTCCCGATGCCCCAGGTCTATTACGCCTCGGAGGCGGCGGATTGGGGCGCGCTCCTGAGCTATGCCAAGGGCCGGCGCCGCGAGGTGATGACCATATTCGGGGTCCTGACCGAAGGCCGCGGCACCAACGGCCCGGAGACCGCTTACTCCGACATGCTGCAGGCCATCTCTAGTGTTACCGACCAGCGCAGCATCCCGTGGTTGTCGACCATCCGGGCGCTGCCCCACCATCCGTGACGGGCCTGTCTCAGGCCATGGGTGGCCGCGGCCAAGCTCAGGCCCGGAGCACGATGCCAAGCACGGCGGCATAAAACACCAGACCGGCCGCGACCACCAAGGCGTGGAACACCTCGTGATAGCCGAACACGGCGGGCCAGGGATCGGGCTTATGAAGGCTGTAGACCACGGCCCCGATGGAATAGACCAAACCACCCACCATCAGCAGGACGAAAGTCGCCACCCCGAGCTGCGTCCACAACCTAGGCAGGACTGCGAGGGCCGCCCAACCGACGCCGACGTAGACGGCCGCGGTGACCCAGCGGGGAGCTTCGAGCCAGACATTTCGGACGACGGCCCCGGCCACGGCCAGGCCCCAGACCACGCTCAGTAGGGCCCAGGCGGTGGCCGAAGACAGCCCGATCACGGCCACGGGGGTGTAGGTCGAAGCAATGGCCACCAGGATCATCGAGTGGTCCAGACGACGCATGCGGCGCTTGGCCGGAGCGGTCCAGTGGCCCCGGTGGTAGCAGGCGCTCGTGGCGTACATCCCCGTGACCCCGGCGGTGTAGACGGCGACGGCCACCCTGTCCCCCGCCGACTTGGCCGCCAGCACGGCCGCCAACCCTAGAAGTGGGAACACCCACGCCGCGGCCTGGTGCGACACACCCCGCAGACGCGGCTTCACGGGCTCAGAGGCAGTGCTGTCACCGGGCCTGACGAGCGAGGAAATGGGCAGTGGGTCGACCATCGGCGCTTACTCCAAGGCGGAGTTGGCCCACCATAACTCGATCAACGAGCGTTCCCCCGTGGTCAGCACACCTCCCTCGTCGAGCGGCAGACGGCGGTAGAGCACCAGGAGCAGAGCGAGTGCCGGTCCGGCCACGGTGGCACTGGGGGATCCGGCCGGGCCACCGACCTCGAAACCGTCGGGCAGCAAACTGACCGACCACTCCCGGCCCTGGTCGGTGGCGTGAAAGGACAACCGCTCGCCGTCCCCCCGCAGGCCCTTCACCCGGGACGAGAAATAAGCGGCACCACTCAGGTTGACCAGGAACTCATCGATGGCGTCGGCGGCCACGGCGGGCGATGCCGCCGGCACCCGGCCCAGGGCCAGTTCGACATCGATGCGGTGCACAAGAGTCTCGTGCAGTTGCCGCCGAGACCAGAACCGGACGCGCTGATCTGCTCCCCAGGCCCACATGGGGGCGTCCGGGTCGGCGGCGCGAAGGGCCCGGACCAGGACATCGCCGCCGACCCGCAACCACTCCGCGGTCGGTTGCGCCTCCCCCAAGCCCATGTCGCTCGACGGGACGCGCTCTTGGGCGCGGACGCGCACGAGGTGCTCGGCCCAGCGGTGCACCGTACCGAGGTGCACCGTGAGATCCCCGATCGACCACCCCGGGCAGGTTGCCACCGGCACCTCGAACGGACCTGAGCCGTCGGGCCCGCTACTGATCAGTCCGGCGAACCGCTCGACCTCTACGGCGAGCAGGTCGCAGTGCTCCAAGTGGTCCACGTCCCGAGATCCTTCTGCCGCCTGCTGGCGCGTGTCCTCAAGCCGTCTTTGACGGCCCTTCCTGGCTGGCCAGAAGGTCCCTGATCTCCGTCAGCAGGGCGATTTCGGGAGGGACCTCATCGGCCGGGGTGGCCTGGCCCCGGGCGCGCCGCGCCGCCAAGGCATTGAGCGGGACCACGACGAAATAGTAGACGGCGGCGGCTACGGCGACGAACGTGATGAGGGAGTTAATAAGGTCCCCGTAAAAGAACTGACTGTGGTTGATGGTGAACGTCAGCGTGGCGAAATTGGGTTGGCCGACGATGGCGGCAATGATCGGCGTCAGGATGTCGGTCACGAACGCCTTCACCAGAGCGGTAAAGGCCGTGCCTATCACGACGGCAATGGCCAGGTCCACGACGTTGCCACGCATGATGAACTCTCTGAAACCCTTCAACACAGGACCGGCTCCTTTTCTATTAACTAGCCAACCATGCCTTGGACAATCTCAGCACGCTCTGCGGCGCCTTGGCTACAGGCGGCTGCCCCCAGGGCCCGAAGTACGTATAGAGGGTACTGCCCTGGCCGATTTGGCTCAGCTCGACCGGCAAGGGCGCTCCCGTGGACTTGACGTAGATCGTCTCGGTGACCTTCTCCTCTTCGGATAAACGTACACCTTGGATGCCGAGCACAGCCTGGCCCCGCACCGTCGTGGCCGGCAGGAAGCTCATTTCGCCGACCATGTCCAGGATCGTAGTAACCGACGGGACTGTGAGGTAAGAAGACAAGTTCTGAAAAATAGCACCGGCGCCGGCGGCGGCCGAGATCCACTTCCCGGCCTCCTGTTTCGCTGCCGCCGTTGTAAAGCCGAGTGACCCGCTGAGGGCGTTGATGTTGCCCTTGAAATAAACCGTCTTGCCGATCAAGGCCCAGTCCAAGTTGAGGGTGATCTTGCCGGCGTGCACCGTGATCGAGCTCGTACCGTCGAGCCGCCCGGCCTGAGTGACCTGGGTGTAGGAGTCCACCCCCTGGGTCATGGTTTGCCTCCAATCGAGCGCCCGCTGCCCCGCGACCGCCGAGATGGCTGAGGCGAGCAACTGCGCAGGCGAGAGGCCCGACGTCGTCGTGGGTGTGGACGTAGGCAACGTCGACGCCGACGTGCTCGTGGTCGGCGCGGCTTGGGCGGTGACGGCCCAGGGACCGCCCACCAGACAGGCCCCCGATAGACAGGCGGCCGATAGACAAGCGATGGCCAGCGCCGCCCCAAACCTTTGCACGCTCACTCGCCGATCCTATGACGCTCGGGGACACGCACCCGCAGAGCTCTGGCGCGAAGGCGGACCGAAAGCGAGCGTCCGGGCGCAATGACATCACCGTCGAGCTGGCGGCACAGTTCGGTGGTCGAGCTCAGTTCTATACGGGATCCTTGGAAGTGCTCCAGTTCCGGCCCGGTACGGTGACGACCACCCACGGTACGCCGGGCGAGGACAATCCAACCAACGACGCCGTGGGGGGACAAAACTCCCACGTCGAGGAGGCCGTCGTCGACGCGGGCACCCTTGAGGAGGTTGAAACCGCCGGGCAACAAACCGACGTTGCCAACCACGACACAATGAGTGTCGCGCACCACGGGTGCGGCGCCGTCGACCTCAACGGTGATCTTGTGGACCGGGCCGGCGAGGTGCGGTACCGCGGCCAGCGCGTAGGCGAGCCAGCCAAGGTAGTCCTTCAAGAGCTTTGGTGTGCCTTCGACCACGGCCGCGTCGATGCCCAACCCGGCCATCGCCACGAACGTCTGACCGTCGGCGTCAGGCACATCTACGTCCAAGTCCAGGCCACAAAAGCCAGTGAACAACGCCCCGGCCAGGTCAGATGGCACTCCGAGGGCCCGGGCGAACAAGTTCGCGGTCCCGCGCGGGACGATGGCCAGGGCGATGTCGCTACCGGCCAGGACATGGGCACAGGCCCTGACGGTGCCGTCGCCCCCGACGGCGAACACCAGCTTGTCGCCTGGCTGGCCGGCATAAACCTCCAGATGGCTGCTCAGCTCCGGACCGGTCTCGCCGGCCTCGGTCCCCATGAACAGTGCTTCCCACCCATGGCGTGCCGCAGCCTGCCGGCACCGGGCCTTGAGCAGCTCGACATGGCGGGCCCGGACCGGGTTGATGACGAAAGCGGCCTGTCTCATAAGCTCAACGATCTTCCCACCGACCGGGGCCCCGGCACCTCGGACCGCTCCTCCGGCGCGGTAAGGTCTGTCCCGTGAGGGCTGCGACTGAAAGCCGCCAGACCGCGCCGCCGCCTCAGGCGAGTCCTGGCGCGGCTCCGCCTCCCCGCCACGACCCCCGCGTCGACCCTCCCACCAAGCGGGACCGGCGCCGGTTGCTGGCATGGCTGGCGTTGCTCACATTGACACCGATCTGCATCGGGGTCGTGCTCTGGGCCGCCATCGGGCTGAACGGCAACTACCCGACCGTAGCCCCCCCCGTCCCCCGGGGTTGGCAGTCTGTAGCCGGCGTGTACGCCAGCTTCTCTGTGCCCCATAGCTGGTCGCTCCAGCAGTTCATGAGCGACGCCGCCGGGGACGTGTACTACGCAGGAACAAGCGGCGGTGCGGGCGAGTCCGTGACCGAGGCCGACGTACCCCCCTCGCCCCGCGCCGCCCTGCCCCAGATCGTGGGGACGTTCCTCGGGGGGCATTACCGTGTGGTGTCGGTAGAGGCCTTCCGTCTGGCTGGCGCCGCGCTGTCCTGGCACTACCAGTTCCTCCTGGACGACGGTAAAAAGGGCTTGGGCACGATGGCTTGGGTGAAGACCACCGAATCGGAAGTCTGGCTCGTAGCCCTGCCCTCTTCGGCCACGACCGAGAGGGTCCTGGCGACCCTGACCGTCGCTTCCTGAATGCTCATCTAAAAACTGTCGGCGTCATTAACATCACGCCGCAAAAGCCTGTAGCGTCCCTCAACAAAGGGCTCCCGAGGAGGCTCACGGTTGGCTAGCCAGGTGGCCGATTACGAGATCACGAGCGTCGTGGCCGATGACGGGCCGCTCCCGTGCCTACGGGCGCGCCGGCCCGCCCGGCTAGGCGAAGGCCCGGACCAGGTTACGATCTGGGTCCTAGGCCCGTTGGCCCGCACCGCCTGGGACGTGGCTCGGGCCAGGCTGGCATTAGCGGCGGTACGAGCACCGGGCCTGCCCGACTGGCTCGAGGCCGGCGTGGGCGAATATGGCCAGCGCTCGGTCGTGTGGACCAGCGCCACCACGCCGGTCGTCGCTACTCTTGCCGCTCCGCCTACCGGCCTGGACATGCCGTCTCGCCTGCGGGCTTTGGCCAGCGCGGCCCGTGGGGCACACGCTCTACACGAGCACGGCCAGCTTCACGCGGCCATCTGCCCTCAGGCCATAGCCCTGACGGCACCCGACCAAACCGTCCTCTCCACTGCCGGCTCAGCCGTGGGCGGGGCTATCCTTTCCCCGCCATCCCTGGCTGACGGCGACCAACCCCTGGCACAGATCGGTTACCCTCCCCTGGCCTACGTGGACCCTCAACTCCTAAGAGGCGAGGGGGGACGGTGGTCGGACATCTGGGCATTGGGGGCGACCGCCCACTACGCCCTGACCGGGGCGGCGCCGTTCCCGGGCATCGAAGACCTGCCCGTGGTGCAGGCTCTCTCCCAGTTGCTGACGGCCACGGCGCCGGCGCGGCGCGATGTGCCCGCCGCTGTCTCTTCTGTCGTCGCCGGCTGCCTCGCCCCTGACCCCGCGGACCGCCCCGCGACGGCCGACGAAGTGGCCAGGCACCTCGAAGAGGCGGCCGCCAACTGGTGAGGCCGACCAACTGGTGAAACAACTGCCCCTGATACGAACCCGACCGTCGCTTGATGTACCCCAGGAGGTAACGCTGCGTGGCTGACAAACTCGAGGTTGTGCCGGGCCCTGGCCTGGTGGCGCGCTTTGGCGACGTGGAGATCTGGGCCGGCCCGCAAGCAACGCCGTTGTTGCAGTCACACCTGGTGAACGAGGCGCAGAGGGCCAGCCAGTCAGCATCTGGCGGCGACCAGCTGGCAAACTCCTTCATCGCCATCCTGCAGCGCGGCGACCCCGAGCCACAGGCACCCTTCGCCGTGGTGGGGCCGGGGGCCAACGGGCTCACCCTGTTCCTGCACGGACCGGTCCAGGCTTGGGACAGTGGCCGCTGGCTGGCTCCTCAACCCGTGCCCGGCTGGATGGTCACTTCCATCGGCCGGCCGTGGCCGTTGATCGTGCTGCCTTACGGGTCCCACCCGCCGCCCCAAAGCCAGCAGGGCAATCCTTTCGACCTGGTGACTGGGGCCGTTCCCGGGGCCGGGTTCGTCCTCTTACGCCCACCCTCGGCGACGCCGCAGACGGGCGGGGCCTTCCAGACTGTCGGCACCGGCCAACCCGCCCAGGCCGGCCAACCAGCCCAGACGGGCCAGCTAGCCCAGGCCGGCCAACCAGCCCAGACCGGCCTCTACGCGCCAACGACGGGAGGCCCGGTCGCCGGCAGCCCACCTTCGTGGCAACCCGTCCCTGGCGGCCCGGTCCCTGGCGGCCCGGTCCCTGGCGGCCCGGTCCCTGGCGGCCCGGTCCCTGGCGGCCCGGTCCCTGGCGGCCCGGTCCCTGGCAACCTGGCGTCGTTTGCCCAGAGTTCACCGGTCGCCTTGCCGGCAGCACCGCTGCCCCATACCCCGGGCCCTGACGCAGGGGCGCCGGTCGACCTGCGTTTCGCCGCCTCGTCGGGCAAACCCCCCCTGCGGCTCGCCTCAAACGTCGTGATCCCCGGCGGCGACCGCCCCGAAGTGCCTGGTGTGCGCTGTGAGAAAGGTCACTTCAACCATCCGAAGGTGGCGAACTGCCTGCGCTGCGGGCGGCCCATACCCGTCGGTGCCCCGCCGTCCAACGGCCCTCGACCGTCCGTGGGCACCCTCCTGGCCGACGACGGTTCGGTGTGGGGCCTGGCCCGTGGCTGCCTGATCGGCACCGAGCCGGCGACCGCACCCGAGGTCCAGTCGGGCGCAGCTCAGGCCATCTCCATGCGCTCGGGAGCCAACCACTCCATGGGGCCGGTCCATGCCGAGGTCCAGATCCGGGGCTGGTCAGCCTTCGTGGTCGACAGAGGCGCGGAGGGTGGCACGTGGCTGCAAGGGCTGGGCTCGCAGGGATGGGACAAGCTCGGCCGCAACGAGCAGCGGGAACTCGCCAACGGGTCGCACGTATCGTGCGGGGGCAGGGTCCTCACCTACCTGTCGGCCTGGCCGGCCTGAAGCGGCGCTGCAAGCCCGGACAGCTACTAACCGAGCAGCTTTTTGAATTTGGGGCACATCACGCCAACGGCCGCCGCGATGACAACCCCGAGGTCACCAGGGGGCAGGGTGACGTTGCCTTCCACGAGGGGCAAGCGGTCTCCCAGCTCCTCTACGGACGCCCCAGAGTCGAGGTCGCCGCAGATGGCCTGCCCCAAGCTGATCAGCTGGGGCCCGGTCCGATAGCCGCCGATGCCGGGAGCCTGGCTGTAGACCGAGTCGAGAAAAGCTTTCTCGGACTGGTCACTGATGACGGCATGTCGGCCGCAACCGTCCAAAAGACCCCCCCCGGCGAGCACGACCCCCGCTACCATGGCAGCGACCAGCCGGCGGGACGGCATAGGCCGCATCATACGACCTAGTACTTCGGTGCGCGCAACGTGGCCGCATAGCCACCGGCCGGGGCCTATCATCCATCAGGAGGGCCAGGGACAGGTGGCTTCGGGGGAACTGCAGGGACAATGCCCGTAAAGAGCATGTACGAACGCCTGGGTGGCATGAGCTTTTTCGAGGCGCTCACGCAGAGGTTCTATGCCAAGGTGGCAACGGACGAAGTGCTCCGCCCTCTCTATCCGGAGGATCTCGACGGCTCCCGCCAACGGCTCTGCCTGTTCCTCGCCCAGTTCTGGGGCGGTCCCCGCGCCTACGAAGAGCTGCAGGGCAGTCCCCGCCTGCGCGCCAGGCACGAAGGTTTTCGGATCGGCGCCCGAGAGCACGATGCCTGGTTGGGGCACATGACGGCCGCCATGGAAGAGATCGGCCTCGGGGCCCTGGAGGAGACGCAGCTGCTGAGCTACTTCAAATCCGTGGCCAGCCATCTCGTCAACACCCGCGACGACGCCATCGACCTCGACGACGGTGAGACCCGCCCGGTCCCCGACCCGGGCCGGCCGGGACCGGCCCGGCTCCCGATCGACAGGGGAGGCACCTGACCGGGCCTGAGGCGTGAGAAGTTAGCCTGCAATGATTGTCGAGGTTCCTCCCGCTCAAGCCGACCGGACCGGGTACGCCCGGGAGGAGCGCGTCGGCCGGCCTCCCTCCCTGCACTTCTGGCGCGTCAAACGGAGGCGGGACCTCGTCGCTGAGAGCCGCGGTGCCGGCCCCGCCGTAGTTCTCCTGCACGGCCAGCCCGGCTCGGCCCGCGATTGGGCCCTAGTGGCCGGTGACCTTGCTCGGGACCACCGTGTTATCGTCCCGGACCGCCTGGGCTACGGGCTGACCGGCGGGCCTGCTGGAGGCTTTGCGGCAAACGCCAATGCCGTGGCCAGGCTCCTGGGCTCGCTCGGCGTGGCCGGGGCAGTCGTCGTCGGGCACAGCTGGGCCGGTGGCGTCGCTATAGAACTGTCCCTGGACTACCCGGGCTCGGTTACCGGCCTGGTCCTCGTCTGCTCGGTGGCACCCGGAGACCCGCCGGGTGCTACCGACAGGCTGCTGGCCGTCCCCCTGGTAGGCACGGCCCTGGCCGCTACGGCGCTCAGTACCGCCGGCGGTGTGCTCTCCTGGGGCCCCACCCGCGCCTTCGCCGATTGGCGGATGCGGGGCCGCTCCGAGGAGCAGCTGGCCGAGCTCACCCGTTCGTGGCGGAGACATGCCACCTGGACAAGCTTCGCCGTCGAACAGCGCGCTCTGGTCCACGAACTGTCGGCGATGGCACCCCGCCTCGCTCATATCTCTGCGCCCACCGTCGTGCTGGGGGGCAGCATGGACCGGGTCGTCCCGGCGGCGGCAGCTCACCGGCTGGCGGGCACCATCCCGGGGGCCAGGCTGGAGATGGTGCCGGGCGGTGGCCATC
>Ga0181517_10002244_pt1 | contig 20036 bp, 14 predicted proteins | sample PEATcosm2014_Bin_31_FD_119748 | JGI IMG/M metagenome (GOLD analysis project Ga0181517, IMG submission 119748) | Peatland microbial communities from MTU Mesocosm Facility, Houghton, MI, USA - PEATcosm2014_Bin01_30_metaG | ecosystem: Environmental > Terrestrial > Soil > Wetlands > Peat | place... | reverse complement strand
CTTCTTTGGTCGCGGCGTGGCACAGCGGCTGCGGTCGCTTTTTCAAATCATTCGGACGCGAATGCGGATCTTGCCGCAGCACGGCCGCCGCGCCCAGAACCTTGCGCTTCTCACTCACGAGCCGCTCGCGCGTTTCGATTTCGATGGCGTCGACCATCTCCCGCCATTTCGCGGCGCGTTGTTTCGCCGTCAGTTCGGCGAAGCACGGCAGCGGCGTCAGCGGAACCTCGTAACGGGTTGAATAATCGGCCTCTTTCCGCGACTTGCCGGACCGTGCCGCTTCCCCCATCCGCGTGCGATCGACCCAGGTTCCGACCAACTTCTCGCCCGCGGTCAGCGCCTTGACGCAATTGACGCCCGGCCAATCGCCGGGCCGCTCGACCAGGTTCTCCTTGCAACCGTGGCTGAGCAAGTAATGAACGCGATCCAAGAGAGACGCGTCGTCGATGATCGCGACGTCGGCATACCGCTTGCCCCAGAATTTCTCCTGCCATCCGTACAGCCGGCCGGCCTCGCGCGCCAGATTGCCGTCGACATAGTTCATGAACTCGGCCAGCGCTTTTGTGTCGCGCGGCGCCAGAATCATGTGCAAGTGGTTCGACATGATGACGATCAAGTGGAGGCGAACGTCGTAAAGCGTCAGCGCGCGGCCGATGACGCCGAGCGCGAGATCGTTGAGCCGGCGACACGGCGTGAGCAGCAGGCGACCTTGCAAAGTCCGGCAGGTCACCTCGACCAAGGTGAAGGGTTTCGGCAGGTATCGAAGTCGTCGCGCCATGAATGCTCTTAAGCGCAAGTTCTGTGCCAACAGCCCGTTCACGTAATATCAACCACTTACGTTTCTTGAAAAACCGCTCGTGTTCGATTTTCGAACACGTGTGTTCGATTTTCGAACACCATCGAACACTTTTTGAGGCGCGCGGCTCGTCGAAAAACGTCCCATTGCGTCAGTTTCGGGACATTTTCCGAGTGCCGTTTACCGCGTCGCGCCGTCCTGGGTACCGGGGGCCGTTCACCCGGTTTGCCGGCGTCTTAGGCCGTCTCCGAAGTGGCTGGCGCCTAATTCGGCGAGCCGTCTCCGAAGTGGCTGGCGCCTATTTCGGGAGCACCTCTTTCGGGATGAATCTTGATTTTGCAATAACTCGTAACTACATTATTTAAGTAGCATGTGGACGGCACGGCCGCCAGCAATTGTAAAAAATAACGATGACAGATGAATCAACTGAACCTTTTTGCGCACGGCTCCCAGCCGTGGGTGGTTATCGCCAAGCCGGCCGCGTGGCAGGCGATGGCTGTTGTGTCGCTCGTAGTGGCATTCGGGTGTGCTACGACCACGGGCAAGCGCTCGGGGGCGGCGCCGCCCATCACTGTGCCGAGAGTCGACCTGAACCGTTACCTGGGCACGTGGTACGAAATCGCGGCGTTTCCGCAGCGGTTCGAACGCGGCTGCACCGCGACGACGGCCACGTACTCGCGGCGCGCCGACGGCCGCATCGACGTGGTCAATAGCTGCCGGCTCGGCTCGCCGAACGGAAAACTGAAAACGGCGAAGGGCCTCGCGCGTGTCCTGGACGCGGCGACGAACGCCAAGCTGAAGGTCAGCTTCTTCCGGCCGTTCTGGGGCAATTATTGGATCATCGACCTCGGGCCGAATTACGAGTACGCCGTGGTCGGCGACCCCAGCCGGGATTACCTATGGATATTAGCGCGCCGACCGACCCTCGACGACGCCATATACCAGGAAATCACGAAACGATTGCAGGCCCAGGGCTACGAAACCGCGCGGCTGGTGAAGACCGTGCAAGTCGCCGACCCCGCGAAGGCGGCCGGCGAGGGCAACGCCGCAGCAAGCGCGCCAGGAGCAAACACCCCATGACGACCGCCAAAATCGCGATACTCGCGATCAACATTGCCGGCGGCGCCGCGGTGATCGGCAGTTACGTTGTCGGTCTGGCGCAGCACCCGGGCGGCGCGGAGCGCCTGTGGGGCGGCGTGCCCGTCGCCCTGCGCGGCGTGTACGGCGCTTCGATGCTGCTCGCGGCGGCGGGCTATTTGCTGTTCTTCCACCACATCGTCGTCCGCATGGATCCGGCCAAGGCGGCGCTTCCGTGGGGCCTCCCCTATGGCTTTTTCGCCGTGCCCTTCGTCATGATTCTGCTGCCGTCATCGTTTTGGATGTCGTTGACCTTTGCCTATGCCGCAGCTCCGTCAACGGGTCTGTGGATCGCGCTCCGACTGGTCTTGGGGCTGGTCGCGCTCGGCTCCGCGATGATGTTCGCGATGCTGGTGGTCTCGAAAGGACCGTCGCCGGACCAGTTCTCGTGGCCGGCCGCGATTGGCGCCGCCGTCTTCACTTTCCACACGTTGGTTCTTGACGGGCTGCTCTGGCCGGCGCTGTTCAGGGCCTGAAAGTGGCGGCGCGCCTTCGTGGTCGTTGGCGCCTAGCGGGACTACGAAGGCGATGTCGGGCGTTTAGGGCAATCTCTGCCGCCGACGTGCTCGCCCCCGACGTCGACGAATTCATCGACGCCTGTTTGCTCCTGCACTTCGACGGTCGCCGATGGCAGCGCTGAGCGGCGCGGGCGGCGCGTTGCGCGGCGCGTGGGGAAGCGCAGCGTCGGACGTTTCCGCTGGTGGCGACGAGGGACCGATCTTCCATCATGGCAAATAACGGCGCCGCGTAATTTGCCCGGATTCTGCGCGTCAACGCGATCAGGCTCCACGGGACGACCTGCCGGCCGTCCCCCCCCTTTTTTCCTAACCGCGGCGCGGGAGTTCGCCGAGACAGGGCGGCCTATGCGTCTTCGCCGGCGTGCGACGGGTCGTCGATGTCGCCTCGGTAATGCAGCGCCTGCTGGCCGCGCTCGCCGGTGCTGATGCGAATCACCTGCTCGGCGGGCAAGACAAAGATGACGCCGTCGCCCTCCTTGCCCCCATTCCCCGTACGCGCCGCGGTCATGATGGTTTCGACCGTCTTCTCGACGTTGTGGTCGGAGAGGAAAATGTTGAGTTGCATCTTCGGCAGCAGGTCCATCTGGTACGACGTGCCGCGCCACGACAACGTGATGCCGCCCTGGCGTCCGTGCCCGTGAACCTCGTGGACGTTCATGCCGACGATGCCGATGGCGCGCAACGCGTCCTTGACGTTTTGCAACGATTCCTCGCGCAGAAACGCTTCGATCTTTTTCACGACGGGCTCCTTTCCTTCACGTTGAGGTTGGGCACGACCACCGGGCGCACCGAACCGCGGATGCGGCCGCCGGAGCGTCCGCCGTGCAGGACGAGGTCGTCGGTCGTGTAGCCGGGCGCGCCCATCTCGGATCCGTCAAGGCCCGCCAGTTCGTCTTCCACCCGCGAGCGCAGGAGCCCGAAGGCCGCGAGGACTTTAAAGAACCCGTAGCCGAGGGCGGTCACGCCGATGCCGATCGTCGCCATTTCGGCCAACTGCGCGAGGATCTGCGCGTGGCCGCCGTACAGCAGCCCGGTCACCGGGCCGGTGATGCCGTTCCATCCCGCCGAATCGGGGTTGCCGTTGGCGAAAATGCCGACCGACAGCACGCCCCACAGGCCGCCGAAAAAATGCACCGGCGCCGCGCCGACCGGATCGTCGACGTGCAACTTTTCCAGCGCGGCGCTGGCCAGCGGCACGATCACGCCGACCACCAGGCCGATCACCACGGCCGCCCAGGTGTCGACAAACGCGCACGGCGCGGTGATCGCCACCAGGCCGCCGAGCACGCCGTTGACCGACATCGCCGGGTCGGGCTTTTTCGACGGCCCAAACCACCACATGTAGAACATTGCCGACGCGCCGCCAGCCGCCCCCGCCAGCAGCGTGTTGATCGCGGCAATCGTCGCCAGGTTGTGCAAGCCGGTGGTGAAGCCCAGCGCCGAGCCCGGGTTGAACCCGAACCACCCGAAAAACAGGATCAGCGTGCCCAGCACGCCCATGGGGATATTGTGGCCGGGGATGGCGTTCGCCGAGCCGTCTTTGTTGAAGCGGCCGATGCGCGGCCCGAGCGCCATCGCGCCGGCCAGCGCCATCGCGCCGCCGATCGAGTGCACGACCCCCGATCCGGCGAAGTCGACCGCGCCGTTGCCCAGGCCGGCGGAGCGGCCGAGGTTGGCCAACCAGCCGCCGCCCCAAATCCACCCGGCGACCATTGGGTAGACGAACATGCTGATGAAGAAGCTCATCAACACGAAGCCGGAGAACTTGAAGCGTTCGGTCATCGAGCCGGTGGGGATCGTCGCCGCGGTGTCCATGAACACCAGCGAGAAGAGGAAAAAGGCCATCACGCCGTAGTTCGACAAGAGGCCGTGCAGCATGAAGCCGCTCAACCCGAGCACCCCGTGGCCCGCGATCAACAACTCGTTCTCGAGCTTTCCCGTCCAAGAGCCGAGCGAGGTCGGCGAAAAGGCGAAGGCGTCGTGGCCGTGAATCGCCGGATAGGTGTAGTTCGCCCCGCCAAATTGGAAGGCGAAGCCGACCAGCCAATACCCGAGCGCGCCGATGCAGAAGACCATCAGGTTCATCATCATCGTGTGCGCCACGTTTTTGGTCCGCGTGAACCCGGTCTCGACCAGCGCGAAACCCGCTTGCATGAAGAAAACCAGAAAGCCGGCGATCAGCATCCACAGCACGTTGACGGCCGTGACGGTGTCCGCCACGCTCGTGGCAACGGTCGCGAGGTCCGGCGGTTTGTCGTCCGCCAGCGCGGCGAACGGACTGACGACGAGGAGGAGTGAAGCCAGCGCCAACACGCTGACGAGGAACGTACGCGTTTTCATCGAGACAATCCTTTCTCCTAGCATTGCGGCTCCTTCTCGCCCCATCCGCGGGGCGCCGAATTTCTGCCGGGTTTGCGTTTCCCTTCTTTGCAAATGCATTGCCAACCGGCTGTCGTCCCACGCCGCCTTCGCCGCCCAACGGTCGCTTGCGGTGGAACCATACGACATTGCTGAAAAAACCGGCACGCGCCCGTTTTTTTGCTCGGCTCCCCGACCGCTCGTTTCGCAGTCCCTGTGATACAAATGTGTATCGAAGTACGTTTGCGCCTACAAAAATGTATTTTCTGGAAAATGGCCGCCGGTTCCGGCAAGCCGGCCGCCACGGCGCGCATCCTGAATCCGGCGCAATCGAAGAGCGTTCGCAAGACGAGGAAAGATTTCAAAGGTAGCGTGGCGACGGTCTTCAAGACCTTGGTTTTCCAGAAAGATACGGGCAGTTTGACATTGTCAGAATGCCCAGCGCGGTCTTCGGCCGCGACAAACTACGCGGAATCGTTTTTCAGGCGAAGCGTCACGCGGCGACGCCATGTCGGTCCGCGGGGCAGGCTCGGTCGCGAAGAGATACAAGAGCGTCCGCTGCCCGCGCGGCGCTCTCGGCGTCGCAGCCTTTGCCGACCGCAATCGAGGGGCGTTACTTTTCGCGTGCCGCCTCAAACGCGGCCCGTTTGGATTCCAATTCGTACCATCGTCTATAGAGCGCCTCCAGTTCGGCCTGAGCCAGACGGTGCGCCTCCAGGCATTGCACGAGCTTCTCGGCGTTAGAGGAGATCGCCGGGTCTTCCATTTCGCGCTGGGTCCGTTCGACAGTCGCCGTCGCCTGCTCGATGGCCGCCTCGAGGCCATCGTATTCCTTTTGCTCGCGGAACGACAGTTTCGTCGGCCCGGTGCGCGGCTTTGTGGGGCGCGGTTCCGCCGGCTTTTTCGGCGCGGGCGGACGTTTCCTCTCGGCAATCGCCGATTCCAATTGGGTGTAGTCGGCGAAATATTGGCTGCCGCCGCGGCCGTCCACTTCGAGCAGCACGGTGGAGACGCGATCCAGCAGAAAACGATCGTGCGTGACCATCACCACGGCGCCGGCGAACTCCGTCAGGCTTTCTTCGAGCACATCGAGCGTTGGGATATCCAGGTCGTTGGTGGGTTCGTCCAGCAGCAGGATATCGGCCGGGCGCAACATCAGCCGGGCGATGAGAATTTTGGCCTGCTCGCCGCCCGACATCCGGCCGACCCGTACATCGAGTTGCTCGGCCTGAAAGCGAAATCGCGCGGCCCAGGCGCCGACGTGCATCGGGCGATCGCGAAAAACGAACGTGTCGCCTTTGGCGGAGAGGGCGCGCCGCAGGCTGAGCTCGGGGTCGAGCTGTTCGCGATGCTGGTCGAAATACACGACCCGCAGTTGCGGCGCCCGCTGGATGCGCCCTTCGTCCGGCTCGATTTCGCCGGCCAGCATGCGCAGCAGCGTGGTCTTGCCGCTGCCGTTGGCGCCGGCGAGCCCCACGCGCATCTCCGGGCGCAGCAGCAGATTGAAATCGCCGAAGAGGCGCCGTCCGCCGAGCGCTTTGCCAACGCCGGCGACTTCCAGCAGCCGCTTCGTTTTGCGCCCCGTGGCGACGAAATCGATGCCCGTGCGCCCGGTTTCGCCCTGGCGTTTCATCGTCTCCATTTCCGCGATCAACTGCTCGGCTTCGTCGATGCGGGCTTTGGATTTCGTCCCGCGGGCCTTCACGCCGCTCCGCAGCCAGGCGACCTCGTTGCGCACCTTGACGCTGAGCGATTCCTGCTGCCGCGCGCGGGCGATCAGTTGCGCCTCGCGCTTTTCGAGGAAGACGCTGTAATCGCCGTCGACGCTCAGATACCCGCCCGGGTAACGGCGGTCCAACTCCAACACGCGGTTGACGCCCCGTTGCAGAAAAGCGCGGTCGTGGCTGACGATGACGTACGCAAAACGGCTCGCGGCCAACAGGTTCTCCAGCCACAGGATGCCTTCGAGATCGAGGTGGTTCGTCGGTTCGTCGAGCAGCAGCAGCTCCGGATCGGCCACCAGCGCGCGGGCGACGGCAAGCCGTTTCCGCCAGCCGCCGGAGAGCGTTTCGACGCGCTGGTTGGGGTCGGCAAAACCCAGTTTGTGGACGATGATTTCGGCGCGCACCCGCGGATCGTTTTCATCCTCGTGCGGGTGTTGCGGCGCCTCGATCGCCGCCGCCAGGACGACCTGGCCGACGGTTTGCTCGGCGGCGAAAACACTAGTTTGCGGAACCAAGCCAATTCGCAGGCCCTTGGCGGCGACGCATTCGCCGCTGTCGGGAGTTTCCACGCCGGCCAGAATCCGCAGCAGCGTGGTCTTGCCGGAGCCGTTGGCGCCGATGACGCCAACGCGTTCGCCGTCGCTGATGCTCAGCGAGATGCCCTCGAACAAGGGGCGATCCCGATAGGTCTTCGAGATTTCTCGGCAGCCGATGAGCATGGCCATCGCGGACACCCTTATCGCGGGCGAACCGGCCGGCCGGCTCGCTCGCGGCGATTTGACGCAGCGCGTTCAGATTAGCATGCTATTGTCGTACGTGAAACGAACAACCGCTCTTCCGCGACGTGCGACCAAGTTCGGCACGAGCGGACCCTACGGAGGCAAGCATGAAGATTGTCGCCATTCTGGGCAGTCCCCGCGGGACCAAAGGAAACACGGCCGCTTTGCTGCGGCTGACGCTGGACGGCGCGAAGAGCCGTGGCGCCGAGTCGGAAATCGTCTGCCTCCGGGGCGGGGAAATCCTGCCCTGCAAGGGCTGCCATGGGTGCCACGAAAAAGGCGCCTGCGGGCAAAAAGACGAATTCAGCGCGATCAAGGAGAAAGTCCTGGCGGCCGACGCTTTGGTGTTCGCGACGCCGAATTACATCTCGCACGTGAGCGCCCAGCTCAAGGCTTTCCTCGATCGGTGCTGCGGGCCGCTGCATTGCCAGAGCTTTCGCGGCAAATACGGGGCGGCGGTGGTCACCTCCGGCGACGGCGATGAAAAACCCATCGCCGAGTACCTGAATCGCTTCCTCGCGATCAGCGGGGCGATCCCGGTCGGCTGGGTCGGCTTCGCGATGGGAAACGCCGCCGACGGCGAATTTCCGGAGAGCGTCAAGAAAAAGGCCGCCGCGTTGGGTGAGACCCTCGTTGACGCCTGGAAGGGAAACGTCACCGCGCATCCGTTTCAACCCGAAGCCGCGGCCTTTCAAAATCGCATGCGGACGCTCATGCTCCGGCGCAAGGACGAGTGGCCGTACGAATACGAGTATTGGAAGCAAAACTACGGGTTGCAATGATCGAGGGGACGGAGGCCGCATGGCCGGCACGAAATACCGCCTGATCGCCACGATCAGCACCGATAACGCCGGCGCCGTGCGCCCCGTTCTCGCACGCCTTGTCGCGGGCCGGGGCAGCGTCGAAGAAGTCGCCGCGCAAAGCGCCGCCGGCGAAGGCAAAGGCGATTTCCGCGTGCAGGCGGAAATGGAAGGCGCCAGCGCGAAAGATCTGAACCGCGCGTTGTTGTCGGCGCTGCGGCAGGCGGAGAAACGCACGCGGCTGCGCGCCGAATGGACCTCCGGCGACACGACGGAGCGCTTCTTCGACTACGTCCTAAAGAAGACGACGACAAAACATTAGCGGCGTCGCCGCCGGGCCGCCAGCCAATAAAAAAAGCCCGCCCCGGGAGGGACGGGCTTTCGGGTCTCGTCGCAGCTAATTGCGTTACTGCGCGTCCGGGAAGTACTTCTTCACTTCGTCGTGCGAGGTCCGTTTGATCGACAGGCCTGCGCCTTCGACGCGCGAATCGATCAACGTCATCGTTTCCTTCGACACGTGCACTTTCATCAGCTTCGCGCCCTCGGTCACGTCGAACTCGATCTTGCCTTCCTTCGTGCCCAGGTTCTTATAGATGCGCTCGAACCGCGCCGCGCCGACCACGTCATAAATCCGCAGCGTCTTGCCCGGGCCGCCCACTTTCGCGCCTTCGGCGTCCGAGTAAATGCCGAGCTCGTCGCAGCTAAAGTCCTCGAAATGGCCTTTTTCGATGACCGGCTGCTTTTCGCCGTTCCGCGTGAATTCCCAGCCGCCGGGGACTGGTTTTGCGGTGACGACCACGTTGCCGTTGACCTTCACCGTCAGGCTCAGGAGCGGCGCGGCCAGTTGGCGAATGTACTCGATTTCTTCCGTGCGATTGGCCGCTCGGTCCACCGTCACGCGCGTCATTTTCAGCGCCGGTTGGCCCTGGAAGTCGATCCGCGCGTACGTATCGTGCATGTAGCCGGTCCGGTCGCCCGCCTTGTTGACGATCAAGTACCACCAGTCCTTGCCCTTTTCCAACTCGTTGATGGGGCCGGCGAAAGCCGTCGCCGCCATCGCCAACGCCACGATCGCCGCTACAATCAGGGTGATTTTGATGCGCATGCCAATTCTCCTTTTCTTCGGTTGGTTTAAACGCGCCGGGATCGCGAGGCGAACCCGACTAATTTCACATAACAAGGTAACCTTAATGTAGCGTTGCCGCCGCCAAATTTCCAGCCGCCCCGCGCCGCAAGCCGCGAAGCGGCAAACACGCGGTTACTTTGCCGGCTGATTCGCCGCCGGCGGCGCCGGCGGCGGCAGGCCGGGTATCCGGTCGCGGCCGTCGAGAACCTGGACGCTCGAACCCGCGAAATCGTTGCCGATCGCTTCGACGCGTCCGCCGAGATTCGCCGCCAGAAACGTCTCGGCCACCGCGTTGAACGACAGCCAGTTTTCGGGGCGCGCGAAGCCGTGGCCCTCGTCCGGATACAACAGGTATGTCACCGGAATATTCTTGTCTTTCATCGCCTTCACGATCTGGTCGGCCTCCGCACGCTTGACCCGCGGATCGTTCGCGCCCTGGCCGATCAGCAGCGGCTTCTTGATGCGGTCCGCCAGCGTCAACGGCGAACGCGAGAGGAGGAACCGCCGGCCTTCTTCCGTGCGCGGATCGCCGACGCGCGTGTAGAACAGGTCGAGTTCCGGCTTCCAGTACGGCGGCACCGACTCGATCAACGTGACCAGATTCGACGGCCCCACCAGATCGACGCCGCAGGCAAAGAGGTCCGGCGTGAACGTCAACCCGACCAACGTCGCATAGCCGCCGTAACTGCCGCCGAAAATCGCCACCTTCGCCGGCGCGGCGACGGCGTTCTTGATCGCCCACTGCACGGCGTCGACCAGGTCGTCGTGCATCTTGCCGGCCCACTCTTTGTTGCCGGCGTTGATAAATTTTTTCCCGAAGCCGGTCGAGCCGCGGTAGTTGACCTCGAGCACGGCGTAGCCGCGGTTGGCGAGCCATTGCGGGAACGGCGAGTATCCCCACGACGAACGCGCCCACGGGCCGCCGTGGACGAACAGCACCAGCGGCAGCGGCGCGTACGGCACGATGCTGCCCTCGGGCCCGGCGTCGCGGGGCAGGGTCAGGTAGCTGACGAGCGGCAGCCCGTCCCGCGCCGGAATGACGACCGGATGCATCTTGGCCAGCGGCTTCTTTTCCAATTCTCTCCGGTTGGCGAACAGGTAACGGGCCTTTTTCGCCGCGTGATCGTACAGGTAGTAATGCACCGGCCCGTCGTCGACGACGTAAACAGCAATCCACCATTTGTCGTCGAGCGTGCGCGCGGTCACGTCGACGTCGCCGTCCGCGACGCTGCGCAGATACGCCAGGTCGCCGGCGATCGCGGGGTCGAGCACCTGCCAGCGTTTGCGTTCGTAGTTCGACGCCGCCGCTTGAATGGTCTTCTCGGTCGGATGGACCAACGCGCCGTCGATGTCGGCCTGCGGGTCTTCGGCAAGCACCTTCTCCTCGCCGGTGTCGGGATTCAAGGCGCACAACGCCGCGGTGTTGCGATTGCGGCTGTCGAGCAGGTACAGCAGTTTGTTCGTCTTGTCGAAGCCGGCCGGGTTGGTGGTCAGCATGTCATCCGGCCCGATCTTGAGGAACGGCGCCCATTTGCCGTCAACCGTCGCCCGGAGCAATTCGCTGCCGCCGTCGGGCGTGAGGCGTCCGGCGAAACGCACATGGAAGTCGTCGTCGGTCACGACGTAGGCGAAGCCCGGATTTTGCAGCAACATCTGGCGCGCGCCGGTGCGGATATTCACGCGATAGACGTCGTGCAGTTGCGGATCGCGATCGTTGAGGCCCACGAGAATCTCGTCGGGAAACTTCGGGCTGACCTCTTCGACCTGCGCCTGCACGCCCTTCAGCGGCGTGAGGTCTTTGGCGGACGTCGTTTTCACGTCCACGCTGTAAATGCGCCAGTTTTCGTCGCCGTTTTCATCCTGCAAATAAAGGATATGCGCGTTGTCGAAGGCCCAGAAATACTGGCGAATGCCGCGCTTGGCGTCGAACGTCACGGCGCGCGCCAGGGCCGGGTCCGTGGTCGGCCCGACCCAGACGTTGAGCACGCCGGCGACCGGCGCGAGGAAGCTGAGCTGCGAACCGTCGGGGCTCAATTGCACGGCCGCTTTTTCCGGATTGTCGAAAAACGTCGTGCGCGGAATCAGCGGCACGCGGTCCGCCGCATAATCGTGCAGCGGCTTCGGCCCCTGCGGGCTGGGGCCGTACGCGCAGCCGGACGCGGTCAAAGCGAGGCACGAAACCAGCAGCGCCAACAGCGCCGCGCCGCCGGCCAAACGGCCGCGCCGAAGAATGAACATGACCAACCCCTGAAAAAGTCATGGAGAAAATAAGTCGCGGCGCGCCCGCGCGCAACCCGGCGCCGGCTTGGTCGCGTGCGGGCAACGCGCATGTGACTTCCGATCCCGCGGCGCGTGATATGCGTTCACGGCAACGATTTACAGAAACCCATTAGGAAGCGGCCCGGACATGAGAGGGAGACCGGCGACGGCGCGAGAATCATCGATCCGCAAAAATTCATTCGGATGGTTCAGGGCAAGTACCCGGCGTTTACGCCCGCATCGCGAGTCCACTTTTTCGGCGCGTATTCCCCGATTTCGCCCAAACTCCGCTTGCGTTACATTTTACGGCGACCAAGCGAGAAGACCATGACCGCACGGCTCATTATGCACCTCGACATGGACGCGTTTTTCGCGGCGATCGAGCAGCGCGACCGGCCCGAGTTGCGCGGCCGGCCCGTCGTGATCGGCGCGCAACCGGGGCGGCGCGGCGTGGTCGCCACGTGCTCATATGAAGCGCGGAAATTCGGCGTGCATTCGGCGATGCCGATCGCCCGCGCGTACAAACTCTGCCCGCAAGCCGTCTACCTGATTCCGGACCACCGCCGCTACGCCGACGAATCCGAAAAAGTGATGGCGATTCTGGAGCGCCTGTCGCCGATCGTCGAGCCGTGCTCCATCGACGAGGCGTTCGTCGACATCACCGGCCTCGAACGCTTGTTCGGCGCGCCGGCGGAGATCGGCCGGCGGGCGAAAGCGACGATCGCCGGCGAACTGGGCCTGACCGCCTCGGTGGGCATCGGCCCGAATCGGCAGATCGCCAAGATCGCCTCCGACTTCCGCAAACCCGACGGGCTGACGGTGGTGCCGCCGGAGGGCGTGCTGGATTTCCTGGCGCCGCTGCCGGTCGGGCGGCTGCGCGGCGTCGGGCCGCGGCTGCGCGAGGAACTGGGGAAGCTCGGCCTGCGCACGGTCGCCGATTTGCGCGCGTGGCCGAGCGCGGCGTTGACGCAACGCTTCGGCGCGAGCTGCGGCGAATGGCTGCATCGCCAGGCGCGCGGGCAGTCGTCGGACGAGGTCGGCGGCGACGAGGGCCGCAAGCAGATTTCGAAGGAGACGACCTTCGACGCCGACGTGGCCGATGCAGATGTTCTTCGCGACACGCTGCTCGAATTGGCGGCCGACATCGGGCGGCAGGCGCGAAGCGAAGACTTGCGCGGCGTGACCGTCACGTTGAAGATCCGCTTTCCGCCGTTCGAGACGCACACGCGGCAAAAGACGCTGCCGCATGCGATCGACAGCGATCGCCAGATTTTCGGCGCGGCGCAATCGTTGTTCGCCGAGAACGGCTTCGCCGGCCGGCCGGTGCGGCTGATTGGCGTGGGCCTGTCCGATTGGGAAGTCGACTGCGGCGGGCAGATGGACCTCGGGTTCGTGACCGACGAACGCGAGACGCGGCTATTCGCGGCTGTCGATCGGATCAAGGAAAAATACGGCCGGCGCGCGATCGGTCTGGGCGCGGCGGGCGCGAAAAAAACGGACGACGACGATTGACGACCGGAGAAGGAGGGCGCGATGGGGGATCCGCTGTTGGCCGAGAAAATCAGATATCACAAAATCCTGCGCGACCGGTTGACGCCCGGCGGGCGGTCGCCGGCGCAAGTTGCGGCGCACGAACGATTTTTGGCGTTAGCGGTCGAGGCGAGCGACGTCATGGATTTGCAGCGCCAGATCGAGGCGGAGAACCTCGACTTCGCCGTCTCGCGCGCGATGTCGGTCGACACCTGGAACGCCAAGGCTGCTGCGGCGCGGGCCTTCGATAATCCGGAGTTGGCCGCTGCGTACGAGCGCGTTGCGTCGGCGGCCGCCGCGGCCCCGGATTTCACCGGGCTCAGCCAGGCCATTCTCGCCGCCGAAGAGAGGGCGAAGGATTTGGGCACGCGCCAAAGCGGCCTGCGTTACATCTTCATCGGCATTCTCTACGGTGCGCTGGAATTTACGTCGCGCGCGCCGGGCAACGCCTACGAAAAAAACAAACTTGCGGAAGGGGTGCGCGATCGGCTGCGTCAACTCGCCGCGTTGGGCGCAGACTTCGACGATCTTTGCCGTCAGCCGTTTTGCCGGCGATACGTGCCGTCGTTCACCGAAGAGCAATGGCGCGTGTTGCGCGATGCTGTGGCGGCGATGAAAACCTATCAGCCCGATGCCGCCGCGGTGGAAGCGGTACGCCGGGCCGGACGCGAACTGCTGGCCGCCGCTCAACCCGAATGGGAAAAACTATCCGCGCTGCAGCGGGAAGAAGACGCACGCACGTCGCGCCGGACGTGCGTGGCGAGCCGCATCGACGACGAGCCCGGGCCCTATGAATTCACGACGATTTGGGAAAGGAAATGGTGACATGGACGCACAAGTCAAAGGAATGATTTCCGGGTACGTCACGGCCTATGAGTCATATAAAGGTCTGCTGGACGCCGAAGCGCTCGTGTCGTTAAAGGCGCTGCATGACGAAACGCAGGCGCTGGCCGAGAAGGCGGCGGATTATATGGCGTTCGTGCAGGCCGCGAGCCAGAAAAACATTTTCGGCCGCTGGACCGAAGAAATGACGAAGGCCGGCGAGGCGTTGCAAAAGCAGCGGAAAGAGAAGCCGCGCGAGGTGACGATCGACGCCGTGCTCGGGCAATACCGCGCGCTCGCCAACGATGCGAAAAATCGACCCCATAACGAACGGACGGTCGCGGCGTACGAGCGTTTTCTGGCGCTGGGCGCGCAGGCCGCAAATCCGCTGACGATGTTCGCGAACCTCGAAGAGGCGGGATATGTCCTCGCGCTTTCGACCGCGGGCATCGAGGATTCCAATCAGTTGCAATACGACCGAACCGACCCGAACGAAACGCTGTACCGCGCCTATTACGCCGAATGCCTGGAAGTCGCGCGGACGAGCAAGACGAACGAAGATGTCATCTTCCGTATGGATGCCGCCGCGCTGGCGCAGCAGGAAACGCTGAGCCGCGACCAATTCATCTATTTCGTGTTGACGATGTTGTTCGGCGGGCTGTTGGACTTCACGAAGCTCAAACGAAATTTGCGCAGCGGGTTGCCGGACATCCGCATGGGGCTGAACAGCGCGCCGAAATCGGCGGTCGATTTTCTCGCCGAGAACGCGACCGGGCTGCTGGTCGTTCGCGACGAGATTCGCCTGCTGCACCGCTATCTGACCGAAACGCTCGGCTTCGATTGCCGCTCGCTTGCGATCGACTACCGGCGGCAGAAAATGGTCTTGAATCAGGGCCAGCCGCTGTCCGCGACAAGTCGCGTGTGGGAGAGCATGGACCCGGCGAATCTCGCGTGGTTCGCGGAAACGCTCTACGAGGAGGCGCTGAGCGATTTGTCGCCGGTCGAGATTTTGCGCCGCCCGTTGAAACAGCCGTTTCAGCCGATCCGGATGCCGGAGGACGAGACGCGCGACAACATCGGCGCCCGCGTCGCCAGCCGCGCGCAGGAGCTTGTCCGAGATTTCGCCTGGGCGAACGACTGACGGCGAAAAGCACCGCAGCTGCCGCCGGGCGGCGGCCTGCGACGCACTTGGCGTTTCGCACCGTCCGCTATTATAATCGTTGAGAAACCTGCGAGAGAAAGCGAAGATCGCCCATGGCGCGACTTCAACGCATCGAATACGCCGAGTTGACGCCGACGCTTCGGGAGATCGTCACCCCGGACATGCTGCCGGCCAAGCGGATCGCCATGGCCCGCGGCTTGGTGCCGCTCGGCTCGCGCGACCTGCTTTTGGCGCTGTACTACCTGGCGGGCGACAAAGACCCCGACGTGGCGAAGGAAGCGCAACAGAGCTTGCGCGAATTGCCGGAGAGCCTGACGCTCATCGGCATTTCCGGCGCCGCCAACCCGAAGTTGCTGCATTTTGTCGCGAATCGGCCGTACGACAATCATCACATCCACGAACGAGTCGCGCTGCACCAAAACGTGACGGACGCGACGCTCGCGGAAATGGCCGAAACCGCGGCGCACGATCGCGTCATCGAGGCGATCGCCGGCAACGAGCGCGCAATTCTCCGCAGCCCGGCCATTCTGTTTGGCCTGACGCGCAATCCAAACACGCCGCAGAGCGCCATCGACCGTTTGACGAAGTTTTACGCGATCGAAAAAGGCCGGCCGTTCACCGCCGATCTTTCGTCCGAAATGCTCGCCCGGCCGCCGGCGCGCCGGGCGGTCGCGCCCACCCCCCCGCCGCTCGACGCCGCGGCGGCTGAGCGCTTGCTGTCCGTGCCGGACGAGGATCTTCATCGTTGCGTGCGTCTGCCGGATCTCGCCACCGCCGACTTCGATATCGAAGGACTGTTCGCCGACGATTTGACCGCGGAACCGGAAACGGCGCTGGAAGAGGCGAAAAAAGTTCCGCTGCTGCGCCGCATCGCCCGCATGACGATCGTCGACCGCATCCTGCTCGCGCGGCGCGGCAATTCGGAGACGCGCCAGATACTGATCCGCAACCCGAACAAGCTGATTCAAGAGAGCGTGCTCGAAAATCCGCGGATCACCGTCGGCGAGATCGTTCACGTCATCAAAGAGCGCACCACGCCGCAGGCGATTCTGGAGAAAGTCGCACGCAATCGCGAATGGCTGCGGAATTATGACGTCACGCGATCGTTGTGCTTCAATCCGAAGGCTCCGATGCGGTTCGTCTTTCGCCACATCAGCATCCTGGCGAGCGCCGACCTAAAGCGGCTGGGCATGAGCCGCAACGTCGCCGGGTTCACGCGGCAGATGGCCAGAAACCTTCTGGAACAACGGGGGAGTCGACTGTGAAACGAGAGCGATCGGCGCCCCGGCGCGCGTGGTTTGCCGGCCTCAGCCGCCGCGTGCGACAGCCGCTCGGCGGGCTGCTCGAAGAGTTCGCCGCGCTCTTGGAAAACGCGGACGACGACAAACAGCGCGCCCTCTTGGAACTGGCGCGGGGCGAAACCCATGCGCTACTGGCGTTGATCAACGAAATCCTCGATTTGACGCGGCTGGAAGAAGGAAATTTCGTGCTGGCTCGCGAGACGTTCGACCTGTGGGATTTGCTCGACGGCGTGCAGGACGATCTGCTTCGGGAATGCCGGCGCCGCGGGGCGAACTGCGAATTTCTGTTGCATCCCGAGACGCCGGCCGTCGCGGTCGGCGACCCCGGCCGGCTGCGGCAATTGTTGGCGCATCTGGCGTCGCTCGGACCGACCGACGCGCCGCCGGCCGACGTTTTGTTGACCGCCGCGCCGGTGCGCGAAAACCCGGATTCGTTTGCCATGCGTTTTTCCGCACAATTCCCGGCGGCGGCGACGGCGAATCGCCGCCGCGACTGGCTGATGTTGCTCACGGACGATGCCGCGGCGGAACAACGGCTGCGTCAGGATCCGACGCCGGCTGTCCTGCGCGCCGCCCTGGTCCGCCGGCTGGCCGTCGCGATGGGCGGAACCCTTGCGGCCGCAGTCGGCGAGGCCGAAATGGAGGCGTGGTGCACGATCGCGCTCGGCCGGCGAACGACCCGGGCGGCGGTCGCGGCGGATCATCCGGCGAAGCTCGAAGGCATGCGCGTATTGCTGCTCGATTCGGACGGCGAACGCGCCGGCCGCTGGCGGGCCGCGTTCAGCGACTGGGGCTGCCGGGTCAAGATGGCGGCTTCGTTCGCCGGCGCGTTGACGGCGATGCGGCGGGCGGCGACCGGCGGCGCGCCGCTGCAGGCGGCCGTGGTATTTTGCGACCGCGGCGGGCAGGCGGCGGAGGATTTCGGGCGCGCGGCGTTGACGGACGTGGCGATGCGCGGTCCGGCCTTGCTCCTGGTCGCGGCGACGGGTCGGCGCGGCGACGCCGCGCGGTTGCGCGAGATCGGCTTTGCGGCTTACCTGACCGAGCCGGTCGAACCGTCGCTGTTGCTGCGGGCGTTGGCCGTTGCGGCGCCGCTTGCGGAGCGAGCGCCGGCGAAGCAGCCCGCCGCGATAATCACCCGCCACTCGTTGCGCGAACTGCGGTTCCGCCAACTGCAGATCGGCGTGATCGACGGCAACCCGGTTCATTGCCTGGTGATGTTGCGACTGTTGGAAAACCTGGGTTGCCGGGCGCACGCGCGCCGCGTCGACGAAATCGACCTGCTGCTGGGCGACGATTTATTGTTTGTCGACGTCGGCCAGGCGCGCGAGGTGATATCGGCGCTGTCGCGCGGCTTGCGGCAGCCGGCCGTCATTGGCATGGCGCCGCCGAACCGCCCGGGTTCGCGGAAGCCGCGCCGTATCCCGGGAATGCTGGAGATTATCGGCAAACCGATCCATGCGTCGGTGTTGCGCGAGGCGATCGAGCGGTATCTGAAAGAACGCCAGGCGCCGCGCCGGAAAGCCACGACGTCGCCGCTCGTTGCCGATTTGCTGGCGCGTTTCGATTGCGAAGCCGGCGCCGTCGACGAAATCCTCGCCCTGTTTCTGAAGGAATTTGCGCAAAACCTGAGCACACTCGACCAAGACCTGGCGGCGGGGCGCGGTTCTGGGGCTCGCGAAGCGGCCACGACGATGGCCGAGTCGGCCGCCTGCCTGGGCCTCGAACGCCTCCCGAGCCTGTTGGCCGATCTGGCGCGCGCGGCGACGGCCGGCCGGCGCGAGGAAGCGCGGGCGAAGTTCAAGGAAGTCGTCGCAGCGTTCGCCGAGATTCAAGAGAAGGTCGCGAGTTGCTGACCGCCGGCTTTTCGTCGCCTGCCGGATTCAACTGTCCTGACAGAAACCCGAAATGAGGCGGACGATCGACGATCTTCCGAACGCGCCCACCGCAGCGGACGCCGCGGCGCATTTGCCAGGGGGACGACGCGGAATCATGGACCGATGCAACGCCTGCTCCGCTTCCGCGCGCTTCCCACGGCTGGCCCGGGCCTGGCTGTGGGCGCTGCCGGCGGCATTCGGCCTGTTGATGTTTTCGTTCCGCTTTCTCGACCCGGATGCGGAGATCGGGGATCGCGCGCCCATCGGCAATGTCGCCGCTGGTTTGGCCGATGGTTTGGCGTCGTCGGTCTGGCACTATCAATGTGTTTACAATACTGGTTCGATGCTCTTCGGCGTTTTGCTGTATCCGGTTTACGCATGGTGCGGCTCGTCCTTTCTATGGCTTAAGATGCTCAGCGCCTGCTTTCTGATCGGCGGGATCATTTTCTGGGCGTTGGCGCTGGGTCGCATCGACGAGCCGCCGGTGAGATTGCTGTTCGTTTTGTGGGCCGTGTTTCCGCCGCCGTTCTTGGCGTCGACATATTTTGCACCCTACGCCATCCACATCGAAAGCCTGTTTTTTCTCGGCTTGCTGCTCTACTTGTTCACGCGCATGCCCAACGACGGCCCGCGCTTCGGCGAGACGTCTATGTTCGGATTCGTCGGGGGATTCGCCGTGTTTTTCTCGCCGGAAAATCTGCCCTTCGTCGCGGCGGCCGCGACGGTCGCCGGCCTGCGTTGGCGCCGCCACGGCGTCTTTCGATTGCTGTGGCCGGGCGCCGTCGCTTTCGCCATCGGTTTGTCGCCTGTGCTCATGTCCCCGGACTACCCGCGGACGATCGAAATGGGGCAGGTGGACGTCGCCGGCAGATTGGCGGTCTGCGCGGCGCGCTGGTGGAATTTGTTCTTTCGGATACTGCCGTTTTGCGCCGGCTACCGCGGCATCGCCGGCAATTTGCTGACGATGGCCTGGCCGCTGCTGATCGCCGGCGGCGTGGCGGTCGTATTTCGCGAGATCGCGGCGAAAAAAAACAAGCTGGCGGGCCCGCAATGGACGAAGTTGCTGCTCGTGTTTCATTTGTTCTTTTTTTTCGCCGCCCTGGGCTTCAGCATCAAGGAACTCGACCTCGACACGCTGGCGGGAACTCGATATTTCGCCACGCTTTCGCTATCGTTTTTCACGTTGGCGTCGCTCTTTCTTGCGCGGCTGCGCCCGTATCAAAAATGGCTGGTGATGACGCCATTCCTGCTATCCGGATTTGCGAATATCGCGGCGCCCCCGGGGTTGCACGCGCGGGTTCTGGTCGAGGGTTGGCGCCAGCAGCGGACGCATCGCGGCGACGACTACCGGCGACTGGTCGGCGACGATCTCGCGAGCCGCTGGAGATCGCGCGAAGAGGCTTTCGCCGAGGTCGCAAAACTGCCCTGCCGCTGGCGTCCGGAAGGCTACGTCGCGATTGGGCGCCGACTGGCGACGGACGACTTCGTCGCAATTGTCCAGGACGACTCGCGGCCGGAATTCGCTCGGCTCGATGTCGCGATCGGGCAGGGATTGCGCCTTGCCCAATTCTTGGCCGACCGGGGCGCGCCGCCGGCGTTCGCGTCGGCGTCCCCTCCGGAACCGGACGTGTCGCGCATGGGGACCGTCGAAAAAAATATTGCGCTGGCGGCGACGAACGGCATGGGCCGCGGGATTCTCGACGAGAAAATCGGCGCTCGTCTTCCGGCATTCATGTTGAGCACGCCGCGCGATCAGGGGCAACTTCAGCGGGAAGCGATGGCGCGCGCCGCCGAGTTTTCGGCCTATTTCCCGCAATTGACGGAACGCGAATTTTCGCTGGCGTTGG
>Ga0181517_10002239_pt1 | contig 20060 bp, 15 predicted proteins | sample PEATcosm2014_Bin_31_FD_119748 | JGI IMG/M metagenome (GOLD analysis project Ga0181517, IMG submission 119748) | Peatland microbial communities from MTU Mesocosm Facility, Houghton, MI, USA - PEATcosm2014_Bin01_30_metaG | ecosystem: Environmental > Terrestrial > Soil > Wetlands > Peat | place... | reverse complement strand
GGGCGTCGTAGTCGCATCGTACAAGTCCATGTAGCTGGTGGTTGACTCAGACAGTAGCAACCTGGAATTGTCTGCGCTCCAACCCTGCACGCGGCTGTACGTCGTTAGGGCTTGCCCCGGATTGGCAGCAGGAACCGCTAGCCTGTACGTTGTCGTACCCCACGTCGGGTCTGCGTAAGATCCCCCCGCCGCCGGAAGCGCGGGCATGGGCCACGTGGCGCAAGGAACAACGCCCGCACAGGTGTAGTCGGTGGTCGTAGTCAGCAGGTTTTGAAACTGCGACGGGACAGATTGCGTCATCGCCGGAAAAGTGTAAAAAAGAATAGACAATACCATCAAGCGCTTCATTAAGCCCTCCACGCGTAGGTTTCGTTTCCTGTTGTCAACAAATAACGAATGTCGTTGAACGCGCAAGCTCGATCAACTCCAGACCCTGGATAGGCCGCGCTGGATGTCCCGTTACACTGGCCGTTCGTTTGGTCGACCGAATAACGCGTACTGTCGCACGGTTTGACATACCAACTAGTGGCCGCGGCGGGAAGAGTGCAATGTGTAATGACCAATAGAATCCAGCGCTTCAAGACACCCTCTCGTCGATTGAGACACTAACAATTCGCTCACACACACCAAGACGCAGCCAGAACTGCCGCAGCATTAGCCACCGCACAGTGACTATTGGGCACTACGGAAGTGGTACGTTCGATTTTCCTTATAGGTTACTTCTCTTCAGTCTATCGACCCTTGAATCGCATCATACGTGATAAACATCACACGTTGAAGACCCAAAGGTAACGTCTTGTCGATCTCAGTTTCCAGTCGTTGATCAAGCGTCCGTGCCTGGCCGCCATCTCTCGAGACTGCTGAGGATTCGATCTAGACTTGCGCGGGTAGTTGGCCGTCAGGGACTTGAACATCTCTTCCTTGACCTGCACGGTGTCTTGCTGACCGAAGAAATCGCCATCGTGGAACTTGGGTCCTGGACCAACCCGAGCGCTGGATCCAACCAAATGCTGGGTCAATTCTCTTTACTGCTAAATCTCCTTTGCTCCACCGCAGTACCTTTCCTTTACTTTGGCCTTGACAATATGCGACCGTGCGCTTCTCACTGCGAAAGCACTTGGCCGCTTTCTGGTTAATCGAGTAACGGGTGTCGCCCTTCGGCCCAACGCACCAAGTAGTGACCATAGTTGAAAGAGCGCAAAATGTTACGACCAAGAACATCAAGGGCTTCATGACGTCCCCTTATGAATTGAGGAAGCCGCCGTTGGCAGCGCACCGCTTGTGGTAGCTGTACAAGAACGATAAGCTACCAGAATCAGGTTCGCGCCCGCGCTAACAACCTTAACTCACGTTCAGTTCTTCTGTGGGGCTGCTCGAGGATAGAAGATCTCAAAAGACACAAGGGATTTGGCCCTCGCGAATCCCCATGTCATGTGCAGCAGCGTTAGTGGGATCAGATTAAACCAGAACTTCTTGCCGTGAACAGAACTCATTTTGCGAATGCTACAGAAACATGGGCCGGCGAACATTGCGCCAACAGTCAAGCCGAGAATGACGTACTGCCGGAGAAATACCGCAAAGACGAAGCCAGCCAATGCACCCACGCAACATATCAACATATAGACAGCAAACGCCACGGCCCGAACATTGGTCATGGCTCTAAAATTCTCAAAAAAAACTTTCGCAACGTTTGCGCCGTGCCAAACCTCTCTGCGATAGAACTGCAGCATTGTTTGTGGGGTGCGCCAGTGAGTCACGGCCATTTCGCTGACTTCCTGAACCGTGAACCCTCCTTCTCGCGCTCGGAAGCACAGTTCGCAATCTTCGCTGGTCTTTACACTCTCGTTAAAACCGCCAATCCGTACGAAGGTGGATCGCCTCATCAGCATGTTACCGGAAGGGACGTAAGTAACCTCTCCATTCCTTGGAGCATAGCCCACTTTGAACCAGGCCCGCGCCACCCACCTCGAATCTTCAGGGATATCAATATTGCCTCCGATGACTCCAGCGGACTCAGAAGCCAGATGCAGCACAGCGTTCTCGATCCAAGTTGCGGGGACAGAGCAGTCGGCATCCAGAAATGCGAATACATCTCCCTTAGCAGCAGCCGCTCCCATGTTGCGGAGCGCAGAAATGCTAACCCCGGGGTGCTGCAGGATGGTGAGCTTCAACTGAGAAGAAAACGAATGGACAATCTCCAAGGTGCGGTCCGTCGAGCCATTGTCGACGACGATGACCTCAAATGAATTTGCCGGAAAGCATGATCCAGCCAGACTAGCGAGGCATCTCCCGATCATCTCCTCTTCGTTCCATGCCGGAATAATTACCGACACGGGAAGCGAACCAACGGCCTGAGCGTCCATGGATTCTGTTTCGGATATTTGTGGATTGTCCGCGTGAGAAGTTGAAACGTACGCTTGTTCAAAACTAAGCCCTGATTGAACCGAGCAAGTCTCCATAATGAGAGGATCTCCTTTTCAGAAGCTAACTATTGGTCGCTGACGGCGATGTCCCGTGCGGAGAAACCGAGGAATAGATATGGCGATGGTTGCCTTTTGAGGCCAGAGTGATCGCCTCTTCATAGACGCGAAGATATTCGGCAGTCATCCGTGCCGCGGAATATTCCTTTTGGATCAATAGCTTCGCGGCGTCTCCAAGCTTCTCGCGACGCACTGAATCCTGGAGCAAAGTTTTGATCGCCGCCGCCAACGACTCTGGATTCTCAGGAGGCACCAGCGCGCCAGTTCGGCCAGGTTGGATAACGGATGGAACTTCGCCGACAGCGGTTGCAACCACCGGCAGGCGACTGGCCATGCCTTCCAGAATCGCAATCGGCAGCCCCTCTCGACGCGAAGCGGAGACCATAACGTCCAGGGAGGCATACAAGGCGGGCATATCGTTGCGACGGCCTAACAGACGCACACTTTCGCTGATTCGAAGTTTGTCTATCAAAGCGTCCAACCCTGACCGATCCGGCCCGTCTCCAGCGACAATGAACTTCGCATCCGGGCATTCAACGAGCACGCGCGCCGCGGCATGCATGAATATGTCCACGCCCTTCTCTGGCGAAAGACGACCGATAAGGCCGACCAGCAGACAGCCATTCCAACCCAACTCCTCTTTCACAACTGCAAATGCCCCATCGAAAGGCTGCAAGTCGATTCCGTTTCTAATCATCCTAATCTTGTGCGAGTTGACACCGGACCCGAGAAGCCTCTGCCGTACATCCTCAGAGACTGAAACGACCTGCGCGTAACGGCGGAGAATCAGGCGGTCCAGAAACCCGTAGAGGCCTGTCTTCCGATCATTGTCAATCCAGTTGTGGCAGGTTGAGACGAGCGGAACTCCCGAAGCGCGCATGGCAACATACGCGTAGATATCTGCCTTGTAGCCGTGAGCATGGACAATATCGGCGACTTCCCGCTTGGCGAGCTCTCGAATGCGTGTGATTGCTTTGCGGTCAATCTGCCCCTTGCATGGAATCGTGTGTGACTCGATGCCTTCCGATTTGGCGATTTCATGAAGTTCGAGGTTGAGATTCGAGGTATTCGAGAATACCCCAAGGACGCACGAATCTGGCCCCTCTTTTAGCGTGCGGGCTAGGTTCAGGATCACCGCTTCCGCACCATACATTCCACAGCTGCTGATGATGTGCAGTATCTTCATTTGCCGCCGCCCCCATCGTTGTGGCCATCCGTCTCCTTGCCCGTCAGAAGAGTCCAAATCCGTTCATAAATTGAATCGCCGAGTAGTCGCTTTGCGGCTGCCTTCAGCCGGTATTGGCGTTCCAGGGCTAACAGAACGCGACTGCCGGGTCGGAGGGCGCTGCGAATCCACTCCAGTTTCATATCCGTACGCACATTGAGCCGGCCAACCATGAGTCCGAATGGTGCCGGCTCAGTCCTGGGCAGCGAAGTGTAGATCCTCGAATAACCTGCCCTCCGGCAGGCCGCTAGCACCCGCTGGTCATAGCGGCCGCCAGGCAATGACATCGTGTCAACCTGAGTTCCCAACTTATCTTCTAGCTCTAGCCGTGCGCCGCTCAGTTCACGGTCCAAATCCTCTTGAGAGCAGCTGGTAAGAAGGGTATGGGACCATCCATGGGCGCCGATCGACTGGCCGCACTGATGAAGCGATCGTAGTTCCCGCCATCCCATATAGCCCGGCCTCTTTCCCGTCCAGCCGACGGTGATAAAGAATCGTGCGCTCAGACCGTGCGCCAGTAGCACCGGCAGCGCCAATTCAAAATCTGACAAATGCCCATCGTCAAAAGTAACCTCAGGCCACACATTGAAACAACTCGCTGCCCTCAACTGAGCAAACATCTCTACATGCCTTTTGAACTCCTCACTGTCGATTACGTAGCAATAATCGCCTCCACCTTCCTTCACCTCGTGATAAAGCAGATGGAGGCTTCGCAATGGCGCGCCAGCCGGTTCCTCAGAGAATGATTCAATGCGCAACGGTTAGATTCCCATTTAGAAGAAGAGTGTTTATTCCGAGTACGTAACTTCGCCGGTCGCACAGCAGATGGATAAGTCCATGAGATGAAACCAGCATAATTGAACGCGGCGGTTATAACCTTTGGCGGTTCGTAAGATCGCAGAAACGCGCAATCCATGATCCGCTATCTTCCCTTCTGCAATTAGATTGCCACAACGAGATGCGCTTCTCCTATAACCGTTGCTCGTCGAATACCCTCCGCAGGGAAATACTTTTCACTTGCGAAGAGAACAAACTTTCCACTCTTTCGCTCGAAGGATGCCAATCCTCTTCCTGGAAAAGGACCAGAACATTGGCTCGATTTCGCCAACCGAACCAAAAATGACGGCTACAGAGTGGATATGCACCATCGCAAACCGCTTCTTCAGCGCGCCGTGCGATTTGGAACCTGCATTGCTCTAAGGAAGGTGTTGTCACAGAGTCCTTCAGAACAGGCTGCGACACATGATGTGCGGTTGGTAAAGCCTCTTGAACCCGCTCTGGCATTCGAAAGAGCCTTTCACCTTCGGCCCTCTGTTTTGTTTTTGCACCAAGGCGTACTCGAATCGTTGGCATCAATCCCGGCCATCGCATCGCCGATAGTTCACACCAACGCGTCCGCGTGCAGTATCTGGCGGAGTCGTGGAAGAGGACTCTTCATGCCATTGGTCTCGATCATAACTCCGGTGTTTAACGCTGCTCGTTGGTTGCCTGAGACCTTCGCCACGGTCCGTGCGCAAACCCTGACTGACTGGGAGCAGATACTGGTGGACGACGGTTCCACAGACGACTCGCTCGCCATGGCGGAGGCGGTGGCGGCCGAGGATCCGCGCTTTCGAGTGCTGCGCACGTCTTCGAATGGGGGACCTTCTTTAGCACGCAATCTCGCGCTCGAAGCCGCCCGCGGACGTTTCATTGCATTTCTCGATGCGGACGATCTGTGGTATCCGGAGAAACTCGCCCGCTCCGTGGAATGGATGACTACTCATGGCTACGGCTTCATCTATCACGACTACCGGCACATGACTTCCGATGGCACATCCGTGGGTGCGTTGATTACCGGCCCGGAAGAACTGGACTTCCGCACTCTGCACACTCGGCGCGGTCACGGGGGGTGTATGAGCATGGTCATTGACCGAGAGAGGGTTCACGGGTTTCATTTTCCAAGATGCTTTCAACTCACGCACGAAGACTTCATTGCCTGGTTGAGCATCATCCAACAAGGGGAACGTGGCCATCGTCTCCCTGTGGATCTGGGACGTTACCGTCTGTCGGCAGAGAGTCGTTCCTCCAACAAGCGAAAAGCGATTCTGGACACCTGGATCATCTATCGCAAATATTCGAAGCTGCCTTTGATCCGCGCCGTGCATTGGTGGGCGGAGTACATCTGGAACAGCTATTGGCTCTACAGGGATGCACGCCCGAGCAAAACTCTCGGCTCTCTAAATGCTTTTGCCATTGGGAACTTGGAATCGAAGACGGTGTCTGGCTTCCTCACTTCATCGCCGGCAAGGAGTTGGTTGAACTGGCTCAAGTTAGGCTCTAAATGATGAAGACAATTTTGAAATGAACAATCACAAGAATTTCGAAATGCGCGCCTAAAAGTGCGCTTCAGTGAGATCACAATTGAGCACCAGTCACATACCTGCCTTGGACGGAGTTCGAGGATTTGCTGCCGTGAGCGTTTTCATTTGTCACTATGGCGGCGGCAAGCAGTCCCCGTACGGTCTTATTCGATTGGCCGCAGAAGGAACCCAATTCGGATGGGCCGGGGTGTCGCTGTTCTTTGTGCTTTCAGGCTTCCTCATCAGCGGAATTCTATGGGAGGGTTTTGAGCAGAATGATTGGTGGAGGAGATTCTATTGGCGGCGTTCGCTGCGGATCTTTCCTTTGTATTACTTTGCGCTGTCAATCGCCTTTTTACCCGCCATCTGGCTTGCAGGGCACCGATGGCCACTTGGATCCATTTGGCCGTTTCTTGTCTACTTACAAAACACCCCTTGCTTCTATTCCATTCTAGGGAGATTCCCTAATTATGCAGCGCTGAGCCACTTCTGGAGCCTGGCAGTTGAAGAGCAATTCTATCTCATCTGGCCGTTCTTGTTGGTATGGAGGCGCGGAAGTAATCTGAGAACGAGGCAAATGTGCTTGTTGCTTTGGGCTATGTCGCTCAGCTTTCGAGTGGTCGTTCTCTCCGTGGGAATTCGAGAGAATTGGGCTATTGGCTTCCTGGCGGGCCGCGCGGGTGAATTGGCTATGGGAGCTTATCTGGCTCTTGCCATTCGAGATGCAGGTATGAAGGTGATTGTGCTCCGGTACGCAAGACCAGTTTTCATGGCCTCACTGTTGGCAATCCTGACGATCATCATTTGGACAAGAACCACCGACGCCCTGACGTTTCCGATGGCTACCATGGGCATAGCGATCAACGCGGTTCTTTTTGCTTCGCTGATCGCGCTTTGTCTGCAACCTGGGGTCGCTGCCCACTTATTCAGCATGCAATGGCTCCGTTGGCTCGGGAAGATCAGCTATGGAATATATGTCTACCACGTGCTGCTCTACTCGCTATTTCAATGGCTCGTGTACCGCTTCTTTCCCGGCCTGGGGCACAATGGTCATCTGTTGGTCTTGGCCGGAGTTGCGGCGGCTGGAACATTGATAGTCGCCAGTTTGTCCTTTTATGGATTCGAATCGCCAATTTTGAAGCTATATAAGACCCCCAGACAGGTTCCTCCGCAGGCAGTAGGAATACCGCTTAGCCCAGAATGCGGGTAGGGACCCGCCAGCACGCATCGAGCTAATAGATCGCAATTATGAGTAAGACTTTTGAAATTCTCTTCGGCAAACCATGATTCACTTCGTGAAACAGGCAGGAGTAATGATGACTGATAATCTGTGGCAAACCTTGCGTGCCGATGTCTACCGGTACCGCGGCCAAGCGGGTTGGCGCGCCTTCGTTTCAGCCTATCTTCGTGAACCTGGTTTTCGATTCACATACTATCTAAGGAAGGTTTCTTTTTATATCGAGAGGAGGAAGACCTGGGGAGTGTTCGGCTACATCTACAACCGGATTCTGTTGAACCACTACCGCTTCAGGTATGGGCTCGAAATTTCCCCCACGACCAGCATCGGTCCGGGCTTGCATCTTGGTCATTTCGGTGGGGTCGTCATTAGTCCTTTCGCTACTATTGGATCGAACGTCAACATTTCACAAGGCGTCACCATCGGTGCCGAAAGCAGAGGGAAGCGCAAAGGCGCGCCTACGCTTGAGGATCGCGTCTGGGTCGGCGCGCACGCAATCATCGTTGGAAAAGTGACCATAGGGCCGGAAGCGCTGATCGCCCCGGGTGCGTATGTCAATTTCGACGTTGCAGCCAAGGCGATCATTTTGGGAAACCCCGGTAAGGTGGTCTCCTACTCCGGTTCGGCCGGCTATGTCAACAGAGTCTTAGGTGACCCTGAAACCGAAGTGCTCAATCCTGAATAGCCCCCGCAGAAACCGAGGAACAAGCTACCCATGGAGGGATAACTCCGCATCAACGGAGCAATCAGGAGGCCCCAGGTTCCTGGGCCAACCCTTCATGGCCCCAGGAGAGCCGGCGAGGAATGGCGACACTTCGATCAGCGGCGGGCTAACATACAGTTGATTCCATTTGCAGAGAACGCACGTTGCGGCGTCAACTGAAACCCGATCAGGCTCAGATCGCGTTTGTAGCGCAGCGAGGAACAGAGAGGGGCCTGACCCAAAGTCGGAAGTGCGCTAAACGCACCCACCATTCGCAAAAAGGCCACCATAGAGGTGTTTAGTCTACCCCAGTCCTTGCAGTGCTGATTTTGCGTCCTTTGCTGCAGGCGAATCCGGGGCCAGCGTCAGCGCCTTCCTCAAATGAACTGCGGCGCTGCTTTTATCTGCAAGTTTGCTGTACACCATTCCCAGGTGATATTGGATCGTCGCATTGTTGGCGTCGACCTTGGCCGCGTCCTCGAGCAAATCACGAGCAAAGCCGAATGCCCCTTTGTGGTAGTAGGCCCACGCCAAGGTGTCTGCCGAATTCGGAGAGTTGGGCATTGCCCGCCTTGCTGTCTGTGCAAGCGTCAAGGCAACATCCACGTTCTCGCCGTTTTGCAGCATTTGATAGGCCAGATTGTTCGCCGCTATCGGTTGCTGCGGTTGGATCTGCAGAGCCTTTTTGTACCAGGCCTCGGCCTTCTGTCCATCGCCGCGGGATTCTTCGAGGGTCCCGAGAATTGCAAAGGCGCCAGCATCGTTCGGATGCGCCTTCAACCACTGCTCCCAGGCCACAACGGCATTGGCGGTCTGCCCGCGCTGCACTTGAATCTGCGCGAAAAGTGCGACAGCTTCGCCATCTGAAGGGTTCAATTGAATGGCCTTCTGGGCGGTTGCAGCTGCCAGGTCGAGATTCTTGTTTTGGACCTGCACTTGAGCCAGGAGATCATAAAATGCGCTATTCGTCGGGCTCTTTGTTATTTGCGCGTTCAATCGAGACAGAGCCTTGTCGGGATGTTTCTGATTGAGGTCGTAAGCTACGAGCAGGCGCAGAGCTTCCACAGAATTCGGATCATACTCCAGAGCCTGCTCCAACGAAGCGACCCCTTCTGGAAGACGCTTCTGTACGAACCGAATCTTGCCGAGGAGAAGATAGGCCCCCGGGTTTTGCGGAGCAACGCTCATGGCAGTCTTCAGGTCCGCCTCAGCCTGATCTAGGGAGTTATGGCTCAACTCCACTGTGGCACGCCACAGATAACCACCTGGAAAGCGGGGCGCCACAGTGATTGTTTTACCTGCAACATCTGACAAAAGGTTCATGTCGCCGCGCTGGACCGCAATCCGCGCAAGTTCCTCCTGCGCGTCCAACCTTGAGGGATTCAGAGTCGCGGCCTGGCGGAGACTTTTCTCGGCCAGATCGATGTCGCCCTTAGCTAGAGCGGCAGTACCCAGCCAATACTGCAAGAATGCATCCTTCGGCGAGTTCTTGACGGCATCCTGAAGCGTATTTACGGCGTCGCTCGTTTTACCGCCATTGAGGAGCACAATTCCATTAAGTCCCGCGACCTCTGGGTCTTTAGGATTCTTCTTCATCAGTCCTGCAACAACAGTTTGTGCGGTAGCATAGTCTCTTGCCTCGAGGAGAATGCGAATGTAGCCCTTTTGGACCGACACATCCGTGGGATGTTTCGCGGCCAGGCTTGCGAACTCGCCTTTGGCCTTGTCCATCTGTCCGGAGGCAGCATAGTAATCCCCCAGTAAACGCATTCCCTGCGGGTTCTCGGAAAGGTCCTTCGACGCCTGACGCAGGATTTCCTCGGCTCTGGGCCGGTCACCCTCATTCAGAACTATGCGGGCGAGACTCTCGCGGGCAGATAAGCTCTTGGGATCCGTGGCCACTGAGTCCCAACTCGTCTTTTCGGCTTCCGGCCACCGTTTAAGTTGGGCATAAAAGGCCGCGAGCATCAGTTTGGCGTTCACCGATTTTGGATCCAAATCGACGGACTTCTTCAACTCATCCTCTACGGATGAACCCTTGGTTGGATCACCCGCTTGGAGGAGTGCCAGATCCTGATGAAACGCTGCGCGGTTCGGATCGAGTTCCATCGCACGGCGAATCTCGGTCAGTGCCTGATCCTTCTGCCCTCGCTTGAGGGCTATCGCGGCGAGCATCGCGTGAACGTCGGGATTGTTCACTTGCGCTGCCAGCACGGCGTCTGCCTGTTTCTGCGCGTCTTCGACCTTGCCGGCGGCCAGCGAGAGATTACCTAAGTCAATCCGCGCCTTATAGTTCGTTGGCTGCAGATCTACAGTGCGCACCAGTTCCCCGTACGCCGGACCAAATTGACCTAAGTGTACGTATGCCTGCGCAAGCTCATAGTGGGCGTCGGGATAGCTTTTGTCGATCTTGATTGCGTTTGAGAACTGAATGACTGCTTCCCGGTATTTGCCTTCGGCGCCATACCGCTTACCACTCTCCATGTACTTCTGCTTGCGCACGTTTGGATCGCCGTGACACGCGGCAAGAACAAGGGACATGACAAAGAGCAGGACCACCCAGAGAAGTCCTCGCCCACCCATTCGTTTCCACGGGTCACCGAAACTCAATTGAAGTGCTTTGAACGAGCCTTTCACAGTCTTCCTTCCTTGCCGGCGGGCTTCCATAGGGGCACGGCCTAAGTTAAGTTGTTGCAACGCGTTGCTTTTCCCTGCTCCTTCGGACCCAGTCAATTCGGGATAAAGCGCCGGAGCATTGGCGCAAGCTGCGCGGTAAATGCCTCGGTTCGAACCCTTGCCACCGATGCCTCTTCGCCGGGGCCGATTGGCGTGATCACCCGCACCAGCGCGCCATCGGTACGATTAAGCCTGATCGCGTCGGCCACGAGGTAGATCCTGGCCAAATACTCATTGGCGACGCTTCGCCCGTGCGCCTGATACCAATAGATGACGAACTGCCTTTTGTCTCCATCGGCAATGATGTATTCACCGACATGGTGCCGGTCGCCAATCGCATCGTTCAGATCGACATATCGCGATGACTCAAAGGCCCAACCCGCGCCGGGAAGGCAGTTCTTTGGCGAATGAATCGTTGTCCCGGTCCTCTGGGTGGGGAAGTAGCCGATGAAGAGTCCGATCGGCAACGACTGTCCTGTCAAGGTATAAACGCGCGACAAAAAGTCTCCGGCCCCAAGAACATCGAGCGACTCCTGGTCGATTTGGACATCGTTCCCCGTCCATCCCCCAATTGCGCGTGGCACTCGGGACAGCGGCTCGCTGAGGGGAATCAGATCGCGGTCACCGCGAATTTGCAGCAACAGCGCCGTTCCAGCCAGTAGTAGGGCAACGGCCCAGAGACGAGCGCTCTTCATGCTGGCCTCCGACTGCACGCGAACATGCGCATTATGCGGTGCACAATAAATAGGCACCCCAGAGAGATTAAGAACATCACCCAGCCAGAAAACTCGTGAAAAAAACCAAGTGCCTTGTCAGGGTCCCAGAACTGCACGCACAATCCCGTGCCAAGAATGCGCACCGCGTTTGCAGCAATCGCGATGGGGATGCTGGCCAGAGCGAGAACGGTACGCCGCAAAAAGGATCTCTCCAGGAAGTAACCATAGAAAATCGAAAGCGTGAACAGGCTCATCAGGGAACGGATGCCACTGCAGGCCTCTGCCACCTCTAACTTCATGGCCGGAAGTTCGATGACATTGCCCTCCCGCAAAACCGGTACACCGAATAATGGAAGCAGTGCGCTGGCGAGTTTCGACGCAAGAATCTGAAGGGGAAGAGTTATCTCATTGAAAACAATTGACGGGATAGGGATTGCAAGCAGAAGAACCAGCAGTACGAAGCGCAGCTCTTTTAGGAGGTCCCATCCGCCAAAGCTAAGAACCAGCCCCGATAGAAGGATCAACAGAGATACCCTCGAGAGGAATAGCTCAGCCCCGAAGACACCCAGAATCAGGACGATCAGTCCCAGAGCAACAACGGCAATTCCACTCCATGCGGGGGCTATTCTGGTATTGACCAGAGTTCCCCTCTTAACCCAGATCAGGTACGCCGCAAAAACGGGCACTAGAAAGCCATGAGAGAAATCTGGTATTTGCCACCAGTCGGTCACCAGTTTTGCCAGCACACGGTAGTAGACCGCTGCAATCAGCACAAAGATGAGCAGCGAGTTCCGCAGATAAATGGAATTGCGAAATGGCAACAGTGTTACAGGAGCCACTGAAGTCTGGGCGTCTTGGTTCATATTCACCCTGCGGAAAGCTCGGTAGATCTTGATCCGACACACTCTATAGCAATCGGAATGCCGAATGTGGAATAGCTCTATCCATATGAATTGGCCAATAAGCATCCGCTATTTGCGGCCAGGCTTTCCTGGAAAGTGGAAAACCATTTCCACTTTCAAAGGAAATAAATATCCCAATGCTTTCCATTGGATGGAAAACCTCTTACCGTCGCTTCGACCCTCTCAGTTACCGGAACTTTGTCCCAGAGCGGACTTGCTGCGTGGAAAGCGATTTCAACCTTCTGCCAAGAGGTTTGGAATAGGCATTGCTAAAGCAAGGGCGTGAACGAAGGACCCGTCATCGCCGGTAGTCTGACCATCCCAAGCGTGAATCGACAATTGAGGCAAGCCGCGCCGCAAGATCCACTGCCCCCTCTCGAGGCGCAAATTAGGCGCGCGATTGTCAGCATTGCTGAGAGCGACTGTCCAGTGCTAATTGTGGGGGAGCACGGCGCTGGAAAGCGTTCCATTGCTGCGCAAATCCACGCGCGGTCGCATCGCTCGCGCAGTAGTTTTATCGAGTTTCGCAGCGCTGACGTAGATGCACAGGCGCTGCTCTCTGTCTTTTCCGCCAAAGGAACCGTGTATCTGGCGGAGATTGGCGACCTAAGCACCACCATACAGGACCTGATCATCGACACATTCTTCCGCTCCGAATTGACGCCGGGCAGCCGCCTTCTATGCGGTACAAGCCGAGAACTTCTGGAGGATGTCAAGTCGTGGCGCATGAGAGAGGACTTCCTCTGTCTCGTCTCGAGTGTCACGCTAAGGGTTTTGCCACTGCGCTTCAGGAAATCTGAGATCCTCTCCATTGCCAACGACCTCCTGACACAGTACTCCAAGCAGTTTGACCGTCCGAAGCCCGATCTCCGGGAAGAGACCATTGGGTTCCTCATGGAATATGGCTGGCCTGGCAACCTACGCGAACTTCAGACCGCGATGAAGACTCTTGTCGTTATAGGAGACCAATCAATCTCTGTCGCCGCGCTCAAGGCATCAGCCGCAACGGTGAGATCCGACGGGGATCATAAGCATGTCTCGCTCAAAGAAGCTACGCGGGCCGCGTCAATCCAGATTGAGCGGCAGCTTATCTCTGAAGTATTGGTTACCACGGGCGGCAATCGAAAACGGGCCGCAGTCGAACTCGGGATAAGCTATAAAGCCTTGCTATACAAGCTCAAGAAGATCGGAACAGGTGACCGGTCTGGCCCCAACAAGATCGGAGTCTCATGATGAGTTCAAGGAAGCTACTTTTGCTGGCATTTGTAGCGCCCGGTATTTTCGGCCTAGCCCAGAACACGAAGCCCGCCACCAAACCGGCCGATTCGGCCACCCCGGCGGCGACGCCGACCGTAGCTCATCCAACTGATGCAGAGCAGCCCGCCGCCGACACCTATGTCATCGGTGCAACCGACACGCTAACCGTCACCGTTTGGAAGGAGCCCACCCTGTCGGGCAGCCTCCTCGTTCGACCCGATGGCATGATTTCGATTCCACTGGTCGGCGACGTTCAGGCCTCGGGCAAAACCGCGCTGCAACTTGCGGACTTGATCGCGACAAGACTCAAGAAGTTCATCCAGGACCCGATGGTCTCAGTCGTAATTACGCAGATTCGCTCCAAGATTGTCTACCTTCTCGGCGAAGTCCAGAAGAAGGGCCCTGTCGAGATGACTCCGGGAATGACTTTGTTGCAGGCGATTTCGAGCGCTGGCGGCCTGACGGATTACGCCAACTCGAAGAAGATCTATATTCTGCGTAATGAATCAGGGAGGCATCAGAAAGTTTCCGTGAATTACAAGGAAGCGTTGAATGGCGACGGTGCGCTCGATTTGCTTCTCAAGCCCGGCGACACCATTGTCGTTCCTTAAGGTGCAGATATGAAGGAGACTCTCCAATTCGTAGTATTCTTTTTTGCGGCATGCGCCTCAGCAGATTCGCAGGCCGTGCCCGCTGCGACCGGCCCCGGGGGGCCGGTTAGTGGCAACCTGCACTATTCCTTTCGCTCTTCGGGAAACTCGGAGTTCGGTGGCGGCTTGGGCAACTGGAATACCAGTACCTCTTCCGCATCCCTTGATTATGCCAACGGTAGCGAGCGTCATCCATTCACCCTTAGCTACAGCGGCGGGTACGCATACGCCATTACAGGGCCGTCGTTTAACACTGGAGTATTTCAGCATCTTCTGTGGTCGCAAGGATTCGTCCGGCGCAAGTGGAATGTCGCGATCAGCGACGACGCCAGCGATCGACCACAGGCCCCGACCACGGGTTTCTCGGGAATCGCCGGTATAGGAGAACCCATCGGCGGATCCGGATCGACTCCAGCGTCCAGCCAATCGATCCTGACTCTGAACGCGCGCGCTGTCGAAAACGACGCCAACGGAAAAATCGAGCGCGCCCTTAACCGCGCGATAAAACTCAACCTCGGCGGGGGCTCGTCATTGCTGCGCTACCCTGACGGGAACGGCCTTGATACGAACACTGAGATGGCTAACGCGGGGCTTGCCCTTCGACTCACCGGACGGAATTCGCTCTCGGGAAGTTACATGTTGTCCGAGTTTAGCTACCCAGGTTTTACTGCCAGCTTCACGTCCCAAAGTGCGCTTCTCGGCTTCAGCCGCGAGTGGAGCAGAAAGGTAAGTACCAACATCTCGGCGGGGCCGCAATGGACTGGCAGTTCGGACAGTAACTTCTTGCCCCATTCCACAACAATCACAGCCAACGCGGCATTCGACTACAAGTTCCGGCTGGTGTCCGCTGATCTGGGTTACGACCGTGCAGCCAATGGCGGTGCGGGATATTTGCTCGGCGCGGAGGAAGATAGTATCCATGCAGATTTCTCGCGATCCTTCAGAACAGGCCTAACCGTAGGACTCGAAGGAGGTTATCTGCGGACAACCGGGCTGAGAAACAACGGCGTAACCAACGCTAAATTTGGAGGCGGCCAGGTCACCAAGCAGCTGGGCCGGTACGTCAACCTGTTCGCCAATTACACAGTCATGGACCAGTCGTCGAGCTCCGTGCTTGCATCGAACGCCCTCAGCAACCTGTTGCATAGTGTCAGCTTCGGCATTGCGTATTCGCCCCGCGAAACACGCCTCAGGCATTGAGTTCTCTTAAGGAGTAGTATGCTCGGCCATCGTGAACTGACTATGGAAGACTACGTCGGAATACTGAAACGGCGCTACTGGCTGATTCTGGTCTCCGCAATCGCACTGCTCGGTGTCGGCGTGGGCCTCAGTTATGTCATCCCCCCTCTGTACGTTTCTCAGACGCTTGTGATCATCGAGCAGCAAAAGGTTCCGGAGAACTATGTTAAGCCGGTGGTCACTGAAGATCTAGCGGAACGACTGGCATCCATGAAGGAACAAATCCTAAGCCGCTCGCGCATTGAGCCGATTATCGAGCGATTCAACCTGGCCGCCGGCAAGAACAATACGATGGACGACCGCGTTGCTGAGACGCGAAAGGCTATTGGAATCATGCCCATTCCCTCTAGCTCGTCTTCACGTGGGATGCCGGGCTTCTTTATTACGTTCAAAGCGCAGGACGCTCGTACAGCACAGCAGGTATGCGGTGAGATCACATCTCTATTCGTAAGCGAGAATCTGAGTGCGCGTGAACAGTCTGCGGAGGGGACAACGGAGTTTCTCAGACAGCAACTCGCCGACTCCAAGAGAAACCTTGACGAGCAAGATGCAAAACTGGCGGAATTCGAGCAGAGGTACATGGGAAAACTCCCGGTGCAGGAAGGCTCAAACGCGAGTACGCTTCAGGCACTCACGACTCAGCTTGATGCCGTAAATCAATCGCTAAACCGATTGCAGCAGGACGAGACTTTTCTCCAGGCAATGATCTCGCAGCAGTCACACGAACTGCAGGGCACAGAATCCACTACAGTCGCATCGGTAGATGAGCGCCGGAAAGAACTCAAGAACCTTATCGACCAGAAGAAATCGTTAGAGGCCCTTTACACGGCCGACCACCCCGACATAGTCGCACTCACTCGCAGGATTGCCGAGCTGCAGGCGGAGATTGAACATGTTCCGACCGCACCGGCAACTTCACTGCAAGCGCCCGCCGCCATCCGTCCCGACCCGCCGCAGCTTCAGCAACTCAAAGCTCAGCTTCGTGGGGTGCAACAGTCCATCACTGTGGCGAAGCAGGAACAGGCTCAAATCCAGCAGCGAGTTCGTACTTATGAGGCGAGAATAGAGTCCAGTCCCCAGGTGGAGGAAGAGTACAAGCAGATTACCCGGGACCATGAGACGGCACTGGACTTCTACAATACGCTGCTAAAGAAAATGAACGAATCGTCCATGGCGACAGCACTTGAACACCGCCAGCAGGGTGAGCAGTTTCGTATCATGGATGCTCCAAATCTCCCCGACGCGCCTACATTTCCGAACCCGGTTGTCTTTGCGGGCGGTGGTTTTGCTATAGGCCTGATTCTCGGTGTGCTCATTTCGGCATTCCTGGAGTATCGCGACACTTCTCTGCGGACTGAAGGGGACGTGTGGGCCTTCACAAAACTCCCAACATTGGCCATTATCTCCCACGTTGACGGCCTTCCCAAGGCTCGTAAAGAAGCACGTGGCTGGATTCCGTTCTCGCGTTCGAGCAAACCCCTTCAAGGTGCGGGTGGTTAGCTATGTACAAATCCTTCTTCGGCCTTTCCGCATTCCCTTTCGGGTGCAGCCCGGATCCGCGGTTTCTCTACATAATGCCGCAGATTCGGGAGTCGCTTGCCTGTCTGCAATACGGCATTGCGGCGCGCAAGGGCTTCGTTGTCATGACCGGGGAAGTGGGCACAGGAAAGACAACACTGCTCAAGACTGTTCTAAGTACGCTCTCAAAAGATCGACTCTCATCGGCTTTTGTTTTCAATCCGCGTCTGGATGTGCTTGACTTTTTCGAGTTCGTGCTTGCCGACTTCGGTATCCCGCCTAGCGCCCGGACCAAGTCAGGCATGCTATTGCAACTCAACCGGTGGCTAATCGATCGTTTCGCCGATCGTGGGTTGTGCGTCATTGTTGTGGATGAAGCGCAGAATCTTTCGTGGGAACTCCTGGAAGAAATTCGTCTGCTCACAAATCTCGAGACTTCATCCGAGAAGCTGGTTCAGATCGTGCTTTCCGGTCAGCCTGAGCTCGAACAAAGGCTCCGCGATCCAAGGGTTCGTCAACTTCGCCAGCGTGTATCGCTATGGTGCAGAACCCAACCACTTACCGGCGATCAGACCCAAGCCTACATCGCCGAAAGGTTGCGTATCGCCGGAGCGACTCAACCGGTGCTGACTCCAGATGCGATGCAACTTGTCCACCGATACTCGAGAGGGATTCCTCGGGTCATCAACCTCATCTGCGAAAACGCCTTGATCAGCGGTTATGTGGAGCAGGTCAAACCCCTCCCGGCGCGGATTGTTGAGGCGGTCAGCATGGAGCTTGATTTGGATCAGTTGCCATTGTCGATTTCGCCCACGGGACCTTCGGGCCCGCAGGGGAGTGCTTTGCCGATCGACTTTTCCAACTCCATCAGTCCCGTCACGGGCGTGACGGATTCCTATAAGGACAGCGAATTATGAGTCGCATATTCGAAGCGCTTCAACGAGCAGATCTCGAACAGAGGACCGCACACGAATCGGAGACCGGAGAATCGGCCGAACAGGTCGTTGACTGCGACATTGAGGCGCCGCAAACGGTCAAGGACGAGAGTTTCCTTGACAACGTCGTACACCATGAATGGGCTCCGTCCACGGCTAACTTTCCAACGCTTGCAGACCGCGGAACTGGCGTCGAGGAGTTTCGCAGCCTCCGCTCGCGCATCTATAGGGCTCGCTACGTAGCCCCACTGAAGACGATTCTCGTATCAAGCGGTACATCTTCAGAAGGCAAGACCTTCGTTGTCGCGAACCTGGCTGTGAGCCTGGCTCGCAACAGCGCCAATAACGTATTGCTCATTGACGGCGACCTGCGCCGGCCCACACTCCACAGTCTAATGAATGCACCCAAGGCGCCCGGCCTATCGGAGTATTTGGCAGGAAGCGCGAGTCTGAATGAGATCATGCAGCGCGATTGCAATCACCAGAGCGCTGCAGCGACCAGTTCGAAGAATTTCTCCAACCTCACTCTGATTCTTTCCGGAAACTGCGGCGATAACTCCTCAGAGCTTGTCGCGAATCGCGGCATCGAAAGACTGATCGCCGATGTTTCGCAGTATTTCGATTGGATTCTCATTGATTCTCCGCCAGTGCTGGCGGTCGCGGACGCAATAGACCTTGCTCGCGCTGCTGATGCGGTACTCCTGATTGCTCGGGGGGCAAGCACGCCCTACGAGGTTGCACAGCGTGCCCACGCGGCCTTCGGTAACTCGCGCATACTTGGCTTTGTGCTAAATGCAGTCAAGAACCCACCGCGAAGTGGGTCATATTACGGCTACTACGGCGAATCAGAGGGCAGTAGTCACGGCAAGGGGCGAAAAGAATAGGGAGTACGGAAATGATCAGGCTCTTCAATGTCTACTATCCAACTCGGATCCTGGTATTGCTTTTTTGCGAAGCAGTCCTCGTAGGCGGGTCATTCCTGTTGGCGACTGTGTACCGCTCCGGCCCCGATACGTACATTGCTTTGATCTACGAAAATGGAATACTGAAAATTGCGAGTATCACCGCTATCACCTTGCTTCTCTCGTATTACTTTGATCTTTATGAGCCGCAGCGCATCTCGGGTGGCTGGGAAATATACTTTCGAATTCTTCTGGTTCTCAGCGTCCTCTCATTTGGGCTGGCTGCGGTTCTCTACCTCCTCCCAGAGACGGACATTGGTCGTAACGTGTTTCTCCTCGGAGTCTCTGTTCTCTCCATTGTTCTGGTCATTTGGCGACGGTGCTACGAGTGGATCATCAATCTTCCAGCGCTCCGGGAGCGCGTTTATGTCTTAGGGGGCGGCGAACGAGCACGTGCCGTTGCCGAGACTTTGAGGTCGCGGCGCGATGCCGGAATGGATGTTGTCGAAGGAGAAGGCAAAGGAGCGTTCAAGGAGCAGATCGATCGGTTCGAAGCGGATCTCCGCGCTTTTTGTGAAGCCAAACCGCGTATTGATCGCGTCATCGTTGCAATGGAGGACCGCCGCAAGTCGATGCCGGTTCGTGAACTCCTTGAACTTCGGCTCAGAGGCGTGGCGGTTCAGGATGCCAGCGTCCTAGTCGAGCGACTCACGGGCAAGTTGCCACTGGATGGGCTCAATCCAAGCAGCCTCATCTTCACGGAGGGCTTCAACGTGAGACGATCGTTTCAGTTTGCCCGGCGCTTGGTTTCGATTTGCATCTCAATCGTTGTATTGGCAATCTGTCTTCCGTTAATCCCCTTCCTAATGTTGGCCGTTCGCCTTTCTTCGCCAGGTCCCATTTTTTTCCGCCAGACCCGTGTCGGACGAAGCGGACGTCTGATTAACATTTTCAAGTTCCGGACCATGCGTCAAGATGCCGAGGCAAACGGAGCTGTTTGGGCGGCCAAGAACGACCCGCGCGTCACGATGGTCGGAAGACTCATGCGCAAGACTCGCCTGGACGAGATTCCGCAACTGTGGAACGTTCTCCGCGGAGACATGGCGTTTGTCGGACCCCGTCCCGAGCGCCCCGAGTTTGTGAAGTGGCTCACGAACGAAATTCCCTTCTACAATCTGCGCCATATGATTCGTCCTGGAATTACGGGTTGGGCCCAGGTACGCTATCAATACGGCGCAAACTTGGAGGAGACCAAGCGAAAGCTCGAGTACGACCTCT
>Ga0181517_10002235_pt1 | contig 20081 bp, 15 predicted proteins | sample PEATcosm2014_Bin_31_FD_119748 | JGI IMG/M metagenome (GOLD analysis project Ga0181517, IMG submission 119748) | Peatland microbial communities from MTU Mesocosm Facility, Houghton, MI, USA - PEATcosm2014_Bin01_30_metaG | ecosystem: Environmental > Terrestrial > Soil > Wetlands > Peat | place... | reverse complement strand
GAGCACGGACTGCCCAGTATGTTGCTGCGCGGAGTGCTTGCCGCCGCGTGCATGCTGCTGCCCACCATCCTGATGGGCGCATCGCTGCCCACCATCCTGCGCTGCTTCCAGCATGAGCAGGACGACAACGTCACGCTGGCCTACTTCTACGGCGCCAACACGTTTGGTGCGGTCGCGGGCTGCATCTTTGCGGGATTTGTGCTGTTACGCTTTTACAACGCGCTTACCGCCACCTTGTTTGCGGCTGCGATCAACCTGGCCGTAGCTGCAGTCAGCCTCGTCCTCGCGCGTCGTATGACGGCTGTGGAGCCAGATGCACAGATGCCGTCCCCTGCGCCTGCCACCGGCCATGCGGTAGGAGCGCGCTGGCTGGTGTACCTCGTCATTGCGCTCTCCGGCGCCACCGCACTCGGCGCTGAAGTGGTGTGGACGCGGCTGCTCAGTATGCTTCTGCTGGGTACGGTGTATGTCTTCTCCATCATTCTCGCGGTCTTCCTGCTTGGCCTGGCCGTGGGCAGCGGCATATCCACGCGGGTCCTGCGCAAGATGAGGATGGACGCGCGCTCCGGGCTGGGATGGTCGCAGATATGCATCGCCTGCGGCATCGCATGGACGGCATTCGCAATCATCCATGTGCTTCCCGGATGGATCGACGATGTGTTGACCACGCAGAATGCCTGGAGAATTTACTGGCTCGACCTCAAGCGCTGCCTGGTGGCGATACTTCCTGCGGCATTCTTCTGGGGAGCGAGTTTTCCGCTGGCCTGCGCCGCGTTGCAGGAGCCGAACGACGATCCGGGCCGGGTCGCAGGCAAGGTCTATGCGGCCAATACCCTGGGAGGCATCGTCGGCGCTCTCGCTGTCAGTCTCGTTCTGATCCCATGGATCGGCTCGCAGCAGACGCAGAAGTTGCTTGTATTCGTCTCTATTACTGGCGCGCTGGTCCTCCTTGGCCGCGCCCTGTTTACCCTTAAAGGAAGCGCCGCCGCAGTCGCCGGTATCATCCTAGCGGCTGTGCTTGCGGGCAGTATCGATCCCGTCCCAGGCGAACTTATCGCCTATGGCCGCATGATGGCCCTCAGGGCAGGCGGTTCAACTGTGCTGTATGCCGCGGAAGGCAGAAACTCGTCGGTGGCGATCACCCAATGGGGCAATGGCACGATCTATGTCAACGTCAATGGCCACGTTGAAGCTACCACCGAGATCTACGACATGAAGCTACAGCGCATGGTCGGGCATTTGCCGGCACTGCTGCATCCCAACCCACAATCGGTCCTCGGTATCGGCTTCGGCGCCGGCGTGTCGGCGGGGACGTTTACCTTGTATCCCAGCGTCCGTGAGATCACAGTGTGCGAGATCGAACCGGTGATTCCTCCCGCATCTACGCGCTTCTTCGGCGACGAGGACTACCACGTCGCGCTCGATCCACGCACTCATATCGTCTACGACGATGCAAGGCACTACCTGTTGACCACAACCAAGAAGTTCGACATCATCGCGTCCGATCCGCTCGACGTCTTCATCAAAGGCACCGCCGCGCTCTACTCCAAGGAGTACTTCGAAGCGGTGAAGGAGCATCTCAGGCCGGGCGGCATTTTCACCCTGTACGTCCCCTTGTACGAGACCGATGAGCCGACCATCCGCAGTGAGCTAGCCACCTTCTTTACGGCATTTCCCAACGGCACTGTCTGGGTCAATCTCCGCGACGGCTTGGGCTACGACATGGTCTTCATGGGGCAGGACGCGCCCATGAAGATCAATCTGGATGAAGTGCTGGCCCGCGTCAACCGACCGGACTTTGCCCGCGTCAGGGAATCACTGAGAGAAGTTGGCATAACTTCAATTACAGATCTGTTCTCGACGTACACCGGTAACGCAACCAGTCTCGCACCCTGGCTCAAGGGAGCCGAGATCAGCACGGACGACGACCTGCGGCTCAGTTACCTCGCCGGTTGGGGCATCAATTCCGACCTTGCGGATGTGCTCTACCGCAAGATGCTGGTGCTCCGCAAACCGCCGGTCGAACTATTTACCGGCTCCCAGGAACAGATGGATCGACTCTTCCAACAGATGGAGACGCCTCCGCCGCCCTCTGCCACTGAGTAAAACTGCGCGTCCCTCATGCCGATTCTGAGACGCATGCAGCACGCATTTGCGCGAAGCGCGTTTCGCCGTCCGCGACGGACTTGGTATTCTCAACCTGCGATGGCAACTGAACCCACCACCTCCGAAACATCTGCCGTCAAGCCGCCCATCTATCTTCTCGATTCGATGGCCTTCATCTTCCGCGCCTATCACGCCATGCAGCGCCAGCGCCCCATGACCACGCGCACCGGCATCCCCACCGCGGCCACCTATGTCTTCGTCAACATGATCAACAAGCTGCGCAAGGATTTCGCCCCGCAGCTTCTGGCCGCCGTCTACGACCTGCACGGCCCGGTCTTCCGCGACGAGCGCGCTCGTGAGATGAAGCCTCTGCGCCGGTGGAATGCGAAGACGCAGCAGTTCGACGAGGTGGACTACGCCGGCTACAAGGCCAACCGCGCCGAGACGCCCGCCGACCTCATCCAGCAGCTCCCCTACATCCGCCGCGCGCTGGAGGCCTTCCGCATCCCCATCCTCAGCTACGAGGGCTTCGAGGCAGACGATGTCATCGGCACGCTCGCCGCGAAGCTCTCCGCGCTCGGCCACCGTGTCTTCGTCGTCTCCTCCGACAAGGACATGATGCAGCTCGTCACGCCCGAGGTCAGCATCCTCAACCCGACCAAGGACAACCTCGTTCTCGATCCCGCCGGAGTCGAGTCCGTCCTCGGCGTTCCGCCGGCGCGCGTCATCGATGTGATGGCCCTGCGCGGCGACGCCGTCGACAACGTGCCCGGCGCGCCAGGCATCGGCGACAAGGGATCCGTCGAACTCATTCGGCAGTTCGGCAGCGTGGAGGCCGCGCTGGACGCCGCAGTCTCTACGCCCGATTCCATCAAACGCAAAGCCTATCGCGAATCGCTGCAAAATAATCGCGACAACATCCTGTTATCAAAGGAACTCGTCACCATCCACACTGAGGTGCCGATCGAGTTCTCCCTCGACGAGATGCGCACCCAGCCCGTCGACAACGCCGCCTGCCGCGAGCTCTTCTCCGAGCTTGAATTCACAACTATGCTCAAGGAGCTCGCGCCCGCCGCCACGAACGCAGCCATCGAATTCAACCTCCAGCCCACCGACGCGGACATAGCTGCACTCCTCGCGAAGGGCAGGGAACAGGGAACGGGGAACAGCGAACAGAAGCCCGCGCCGAGCGGTTTGGCGATTGCGATCTTTGAAGATGACCGCGCACTTTCAGAAGAGACCGACGCCGAACCCGACGCCGAACCCGAGCCGCCACCAGCCGAGACGATGGAAATGTTCTCCACGCCCGCAGCACACGAAGCCACTACGCCGTTGCCCGCTGATCCCTGTTCCCTGACCCCTGCCCCCTGTTCTCTCGGCCTCTCTATCGACGGTGCCTCCGCCATCGAAGTCTCCCTCGACGCGCCCGGCCTTCGCGCCGCGCTCGAAGACGCAACCCTCCCCAAGCTGGTACATGATCTCAAGTCCGTCCTCCGCGCGCTCGCCCCGCACGGTATCACCCTGCGCGGCGACATCACCGACGTCATGCTGCAGAGCTACCTCATCAATCCCACGCACGGCTCGCACACCCTCGTCGACATCGCCGCACGCTCGACGAATCGGGCGCTCATCCATCAGCCGACAAAATCCAATCCCGCCGACCCCAATCGTCTCACCGAAGCTGCCGCCGCCATCGTCCGCCTCGCCCGCGTCTTCGCCCAGCAGATGGCGGAGAGCGACGCCGCCGCCGCAACATCAGACTCTATCCTCGGCTCGGTGCAGCCGCACCCCCTCCTCCATCTCTACCGCACCATGGACCTCCCGCTCGTCCCCGTCCTTCTGCGCATGGAGCAGGCCGGTGTCCGCATCGACACCTGCGTCCTTTCCGCCATGTCCACCCGCCTCGCCGTCGAAATGGACACCCTCGCCGATAAGATATTCGATCAGTCCGGCCATCGCTTCAATCTCAACTCGCCCAAGCAGCTCGGAGATGTCCTCTTCAATAAAATGCAACTCCCCAAGCCGTCGAAGCATGGCAAAGGCAAGGTCATCTCCACCGCGCAGGACGTTCTGGAGGAGTTGGCCGAGCATCATCCCGTCCCCGCGCTGGTGCTGGAGCATCGCCAACTCGCCAAGCTGCGTTCCACCTATCTAGATTCGCTGCCGCACCTCGTCGACGCCGAAGGCCGCGTTCACACCACATTTAATCAGGTCGGCACGGCCACCGGACGCCTCTCCTCCACCAACCCAAACCTACAGAACATCCCCGTCCGCACCGCGCTCGGCCAGGAGATTCGCGCCGCCTTCATCCCCGCCGCCGGCAACCTGCTCCTCTCCGCAGACTACTCGCAGATCGAGCTACGCCTCATGGCCCACTTCTCGCAGGACCCGCTGCTGCTCAACGCCTACCGCACCGGGCAGGACATCCATACGCTAACGGCTTCGGAAGTATTTGGAATACCTGTCGCCGAACTCGATAAGGAGACGCGCAACCGCGCCAAGGCCGTCAACTTCGGCATCGTCTACGGCATCTCGCCCTTCGGCCTCGCCGCGCAACTCGGCATCGAGCAGCGCGAGGCCCGCGCCTACATCGAAAAGTATTTCGAGCGTTACGCCGGAGTCCGCGCGTTTATAGACCGCACACTGGAGACCGTCCGTCGCGACCAGGCCGTCCGCACGTACTTCGGCCGCGTCCGCCCCATCCCAGACATCGCCTCGCGCAACCCCAATCAGCGGGGCTTCGCCGAGCGCACCGCCATCAATACGCCCCTGCAGGGCACCGCCGCCGACCTCATCAAGCTGGCCATGATCCGCATCGACGCCGAGATCGCGAAGCGCAAGCTCCGCTCCCGCATGACCCTCCAGATCCACGACGAACTCCTCTTCGATGTAATCCCCAGCGAAGCCGAAGAACTGCAAACCCTCGTCAAGCATGAGATGGAACACGTCGCCGAATTCAGTGTCCCCATCCTCGCCGAAGTAGCCCTCGGCCCCAACTGGCGCGACATTAAATAGCGTTATGCAATATCAAGTGGTCGTAAAAGCCAAAGTATACGATCTGCTAAGCGCCAACGGCGCGATCTATACCAGCATGGGGCATCGCCCCATGAAACGGGGGTACCGAAAGAACCCAGAGGGCTGATGGCCCGACCTATATATGGATGATGACCCGCCTAATATGTATATAGAGGCCAGCTATGAGCAATGTGACAAATCGAGATGGTTGGGTGGATAGTTGCATTCAGGTGATGGGCGATGATCTCGGGAATTTGTTTGGACTTCTCTGTAAAGAGATGTGGGAGTTATGCCACGAACACGATACCTATCGAGCTCTCTTTCAACAAAGCTCCGATGTCCTCTCGTTGCTTAACGGCGCTGCACCCGATTTTTTCGGGCTAACGCAGACACTTCTCTTCAATAGTATTGCCTTGCGGATTGCCAGGATTACTGACCCCGAAGTGTCAGGCCGTGAACGGCAAGCTAACTTGACGCTTGAACGATTAGGTAGCATTACGCAACTACCGGAGGTTATAGAAGGTGCGTGTAGGGTAAAGAAAGTTGCCGAACCTTTCCGGCTTTGGCGACATAAAGTAATTGCGCACACAGACCTAACCGCAGCAACAATTGGATTTCCTCCCAATTTCACTGGCGAGCAAATAGACAAGGTCAAAGCGCAAATAGAAAACTGCCTCAAGCTCGTCGGGCAGCAATATAATTTCTCAGTTAACTCAGACGGATGGACTGATGTCAAAGGTTTGATCCGACATCTGCGGGCAGCAAAGCCAGAGCTTGAACGCCAACGCAAAATAGAAGACGTGATCATCAGTGGTTATTCGGTCGATTAGTACGGCAGCTTCCACAACGAGTAAATGCTCTATAATGCGGCGCAAGGGGAAACGGATGTGAGGTATTCGACAGAAAACTTGCAGGAAAAAATGTCAGGTAAAACCGATGAGGAACTCTACGATATTCTGTACGCGCATTCGCAGGATTTCACTCAGAATACTATCGAGGCTGCAAAGGCGGAATTTAGTCATCGACAATTGGACACAACAAAATTAAGCAGTTTATCTGCGGTTGCAGAAACGGTGAGAGAAAAGGAAAATGCTCACTTGAGTTGGCCTCTCAGAATACTGGCATTCTTTGTTTCATCGGCGATTGTGTTTATCCCAGCGATTTTGGCTCATAGACATTACACGGAGAAGGGTGAGAAACGCAAAGCTCGCGAGTGGGTTAGGTGGGCTGCCTATGGTTTTGTATTTTACTGCTTGCTTGGCGTACTCAGTCGGGCATTGACTTCTAGGGGATATTGAGTCGCTGGGCTGCCCACATTTCATAATCCTCGCAGCGTCATAATCACTCAATCAGGTAATCTGGTTCCAACCGTCATGCCCAATCCCAAGATCGCCATCCTGCTCATCGACTGTCCCGACCGCAAGGGAATCGTCGCCGCCATCGTGAATTTTCTTGTTGCCCGTTACGACATCAACATCCTGCACGCCGACCAGCATCAGGATGTCGAGCTTGGCCTCTTCTTCATGCGCGTCGAGTTCGCCACCGACGCCGCCGGTTTCAGCGAAGCCGCATTCCGCGCTGCCTTCGAGCCCATCGCGCGCGAGTTCCAGATGAACTGGCGCATCGAGTTCGCTGACGCCCAGCAGAACGTCGCGCTCTTCGTCTCGCAGTATCTGCACTGCCTGGCCGATCTGCTGCTGCGCCACCAGACCGGCGAGTTCCGCTGCAACATCGCGCTCATCGTCAGCAATCACGAGGCCGCGCGACAGCTCGCCGAGTTCCACAAGGTCCCCTTCCACCTTATGCCCGTCACGCGCGACAACAAGTCGCAGGTCGAAGCCGCGCAGCTTGCCCTGCTCGCAAAACACAAGATCGACCTCATCGTTCTCGCCCGCTACATGCAGATACTCTCACCCAAGTTCGTCGATGCTTATCCGCGCCGCATCATCAACGTCCACCACTCGTTCCTGCCTGCATTCACCGGCGCGCGTCCGTATCACGCGGCCTTCGAGCGCGGCGTCAAGCTCATCGGCGCAACCAGTCACTACGTCACGGCGACGCTGGACGAAGGCCCCATCATCGAGCAGGATGTCACGCGCATCTCGCAGAACGACCAGCTTCCCTCGCTCATCCAGAAAGGACGCGACCTGGAGCGCATGGTCCTCTCGCGCGCCGTGCAATGGCACTTGGATCACCGCATTCTCAGCTACGCCAACAAGACCGTCATATTCGCCTGAGTAGGATTTCTGATGCCCTTTGCAGTTCGCTCCCGCTTCGATTGGCGACTTCGCACGCGTACTCTCGCGCTTGGACCGCGTACGCTGATTATGGGCATCCTGAACGCGACGCCCGACTCCTTCTCCGACGGCGGCCTTTACCTCGATCCCAACGCCGCGCTCGCTCACGCGCTACAGATGCTCGACGAAGGCGCGGACATCCTCGATCTTGGCGGCGAATCCACGCGCCCCAACGCAACGCCCATCACGTCAGCCGAAGAGCAGACGCGTGTGCTGCCCATCCTGCGCGCAATTCTAGCCGCGCAGCCCGACGCCATCCTCTCCATTGACACCTACCACGCAGAGACCGCGCGCAACGCCATCGACTGCGGCGCGGAGATCGTCAACGACGTCAGTGGTTTTTTGTGGGACGATGCGATGGCTGCAAACTGCGCCTCGCTCAACTGCGGCGTGGTCCTGATGCATACACGAGGACGTCCGCAGCAGTGGCGCTCGCTGCCTGCTCTCGCTCCCACCGAAGTTGTGCCGCTCGTACTTCGGGAAGTAGAAGCTCGCGCTCAGGCCGCGCTTTCTGCTGGCATCGCTCGCGACGCTATCGTTCTCGATCCAGGCTTCGGCTTCGGTAAAATTCTCGACGAGAATTTCCCCCTGCTCGCGCAGTTCGACCAGTTGCACGCCCTCGGCTTCCCGTTACTCGCCGGTCTCTCGCGCAAGAGCTTCCTGCGCCGTACGTTTGTTGAGAAAGCTCCTACTGAACCTGCCAATAAATTGGGTGCCCCACATCTCGCATCTGAGATGTGGGTTTCCTCGACCAGCGCAGCCAACACCGCAGCGATCCTCGCCGGAGCGCACATCCTGCGCGTCCACGATGTACGTCCCGCGCGCGAAGCCGCCGACCTCGCCGACCGCATCCTCGCCAGCGCAAGTATCTCGACATAGCCTGTTGCAAGTTTCTTCTGCATCTCTATTCCCCAGATTCTTCGGCGTCTGCAGCGAGAGTGAGCGTGGGCTGCCAGTCCTCAGCCTCCATCGGCCTCAGGGTCAATCCGATCGCTTTGATCTTGCCTTTTTTACCATCCTCCAAGTTCTTTTCCTCTATTCCTAACTCCCGCAGCTTGCGTGCAACGGAAAAGACTCCGCCTTGCCCGTCGATCTTGGTCACAATGTCGTCGTAGCATCCACCCGCCGCCTTCAATCGATTTCCCAGGTCAATGAAGTCCTCGTAGAGACCGGCGAGCTTGCCGTAGACGGCGATCGCCGCATCTTTGATGGCCTTGGCATTCCTGGTGATCTCCGACTGTTGCCAACCAAACGCAACTGCCTTCAGTAAGGCAATCAGCGTAGTTGGCGTGGCTAGCAATACACCCGAACTTGCGCTGTACTCGATCAGGGACGGGTCCTGTTCAAGTGCCGCGCTGAACAGCACCTCGCTGGGCAAAAAGCAGACCACGAAGTCCGGCGAGTCCACAAACTGCCGCCAGTATCCCTTGCTCGACAGGTCTTTCAGGTGTTCCCGCACTCGCGCCGCATGGGCAACCAGTTTGGCTGAACGGACCACCTCGTCCTCCGAGCTGCTTGCGTCCAGAAACGCATCCAGCGGAGTCTTCGCATCCACGATGATCGTTCGCCCATTCGGCATCTTGACCACAAGATCGGGACGATAGCTCGCGTCCTCGCCACGCACGAACTGCTCCACATCGAACGAAGCGTACTGCACCATCCCGGCAAACTCCACGCACTTCTTCAGCTGCAGTTCGCCCCAGTTCCCCCTAACCTTCGGTGCGCGCAACGCGGCCACCAGTTGGGTAGTCTCCTTGCGCAAATCGGTATGCGAGCGCTGAATATTCTGCACCTCGGCCAGCACCGCGGAGTATGCTCCCTCCCGCTTCAGCTCCAGGTCCTGGCTCTGCGTCGCGAGCCGCGTCAGCGACTCCTGCATCGGTTTGAGCAGCGTCTCGATCGCGGTCTCCTTCTCGCCAAGCTTGCTGACCGCGTCGCTCTGCTGTTTATCCAACTGCTGCTTCGACAACTGCATCAGGTGCTCACTATTTGCATTTAGCGCGCTCGCCGCCAGGGCTGGAAAGCTATCCTTCAATCGATTCTCCACATCCATCAGCGCCTGAATTTTCTCGCCAGTTGCTTCCAGTGTTGCGCGCACTCCGGCAAGCTCTTCGCCAGCGGCCTTGCAAGTCGCGCGCTCAACCTTCAACTCCTCTTCCTTGTTCGCCAGGCTCCGATCTTTCTCATCGGCTAAATTGCGAAGAGCTGCCAACTCGGCATTTGCACCCTGCGCACGCCCGTTTGCGATCAGCCACGCCACCACCGCACCCGCCAAAAATCCAACCGCGAACCAGACCATCAACATGATTTGCATTCCACCAATCTACGCCAGTTGTTCGCTAAATCCCAAGTCAATGTCATATCCCCCTTCATTACAGCGAGTCGTACCACCTCCCGCAGGCCAGACTTCTCAGCCAACTTGGCCCGCTTTGCTTTACACTCGGCTAGGCGCTCGGTATCCTTGAGACTTGCGCAACTATTCCGGCGCATCCTTGCAACACACAGCCCGGCCCTGTCCGGATTGGGGCCGCACGCATCGGAATCAAATGCCGCACCGGTTTATGAATCGTAAGACACACAGGAGAACGAAATGGCAGCAGTAGAAGAAAAGGTAAAACAGATTATCGTCGAGCAGCTTCAAGTGGATGAAGCCGAAGTCACGCCGGGCGCCAGCTTCCAGGAGGACCTCGGAGCCGACTCGCTCGACGTCGTCGAACTCGTCATGCAGTTTGAAGAGGCCTTCGACATTCAGATCCCCGACGAGGACGCCGAGAAGATCAAGACTGTCAAGGACGCCACCGACTACATTGAGAAGCACCAGAAGGCGGCCAAGTAAGAATGGAAGCCACGCTCCCGTTGCAGCAGCATCCGTGGCGGCGCAGAGTTGTCGTCACCGGAATCGGCCTTGTATGCGGGGTCGGGAAGACTGTGCCCGAAGTTTGGCAGGGTCTGCTCGCCGGCCGCAGCGGAATTGCGGAGATCACGGCATTCGACCTCACCGGCCATCCCGTGCGCATCGCCGCCGAGGTCAAGGACTTCGATCCGCTTCTTTTCATTGAGAAGAAAGAGGCGCGCAAGATGGGACGCTTCATCCATTTTGCGATTGCCGCCGCGCAGGAGGCCATGGACCAGTCCGGCCTCAAGATCGACGGTTCGAACAGTGACCGCATTGGTGTGCATATCGGCTCTGGAATCGGCGGGTTTGACGTCATCGAGCGCGAACACATCGCCATGTTGGCAGGTGGTCCGCGCAAGATCTCGCCCTTCTTCATCCCTGGATCCATCATCAACCTCGCCGCCGGACAGGTCTCTATCCGCTTTGGCGCGCGTGGCCCCAACGAGGCCACCGCAACCGCATGCACCTCATCGGCCCACTCCATTGGCGATGCCTTCCGCATCATCGAGCGCGGCGATGCCGACGCCATGATTGCCGGCGGCGCCGAGGCCGCCATCAGCCCCCTGAGTGTAGGAGGCTTCGCGGCCATGAAGGCCCTCTCCACCCGCAACGACGACCCCACCCACGCCTGTCGCCCCTGGGACAAGGACCGCGACGGCTTCGTATGCGGCGAGGGCGCTGGAATCCTTATTCTGGAAGAGATGGAACTTGCCCGTGCGCGTGGAGCCAATATCCTGGCTGAGATTGTCGGCTACGGCATGTCCTCCGACGCCTATCACATGACCAGCATGGCGCCCGAGGGCGAAGGCTGCCGCCGCGCCATGAATGCCGCGCTGAATGCGGCGGGCATCTCGCCGGATAAGATCGACTATGTCAACGCCCACGCCACCTCCACTCCCATTGGAGATGTGCTCGAGTCCAAGGCCATCGAGAACGTCTTCGGCGAACGCGCCCTCAACCACACTCTGCTGGTCAGCTCCACCAAGTCCATGACCGGCCACCTGCTGGGCGGCGCCGGAGGCCTGGAGGCCGGCATCACCATCATGGCCATGCTGCAACAGATCGCCCCGCCCACCATGAACCTGGACGAGGTCGATCCCGTCTGTCGCCTCAACTACGTCCCCAACAAGCCACAGCCGGCTAGGATCGACTACGCACTCTCCAACTCCTTCGGCTTTGGGGGAACAAACGGATCGCTGGTCTTCCGCCGCTGGACGTAGTAGCCCGAATACGCCGCTCTCAGCTCTAGCTGAACGCCGCCGTCGCCGCCACGCCCACCAACACGATCAGAAGCCACCAGCCGACGACCACCGCCGCTGCCTGGCCCCGCTTCACCTTGGCCACAATCGCGCCGCCAATCACCAGCAGCACCAGCCCCCAGATAGCGACCGCGTCCAACGAGGTCAGCAGCGTACGCAGCCACGGCGATACATCGGGGAAGTAGTAGCCGAGGCTGGTGCCCGCCGGCATCTTCAGGTCGAAGCTCTCCGCACTCCCGCCAAGCCAGAGCCTCAACACCGTCACCATGTCCACCAGCAGGTGGGGCAGGGAACAGTACAACCACAGGCAGAAGATCTGCCCATAGGTCGTCCTCGCCCCCAGTCCGAAGTTGAAGGTAGCCCAAAGCAGCAACGCCGCCAGCGCCGACATCGCCAGCACCAGCAGCGGAGACGCGAATGCCGAAATCTGGTAGCCAAGAACCATGCCATGCATCTGGCTCGCTTGCTGTGCGGGCGTCAGGCTCGCCATCTGGCTTTGTTGACTAGGATTCATTTGCATCTGCGTCTGTACTACCTGCTGCCAGCCCACCTGGCGCTGGATCGTAAAGGCCACGCCCAGTGCCGACAGCGACAGCAGCACAAACGGAAGCCACCAAGATGTACTGCGCAGAATGTCTTGGAATGTCGCCGTCGGCGCGACAAACGTGTTGACCACACGCGCCACCTGGCTTAGGCCGCGCTGCTCATTGCCACCAACCCCAACCTCATCCATACCGTCTCTCCCGTCTCATCTAGCGCATTCGGATTGTAATCTTCAGACATGCCGCAAGCGAGAGGGAATTATGCTCCGCCTCCGGCACAAACAGAAATGCCTCCCGTATTTCGTCGGGAGGCACTTCCTGCCGCTTGAAGGGTACGCAGCTTACATTGTGACGCCGCCGCGATCCAGCTTCTTTTCCTTGTTCAGCTCATTTGTTTTACGCGCGCCCATGGCCTTCTGCACCCACTGGTCCACCAATACCATGTCCGCCTTCCGTGCCTCGTCGTTGGGGCAATCCAGATTGGCCTTGCTGCGGTAGGTCAACTGCAGGTAGGTCATCGCGTCGTCGTAGTTGGGGTTCAGATCGATGGCCTTGGTCAGGAACTTAATGGCCTCGTTCACCAGATCCGTATTGGCCGCCTTTATCTTGGCACAGGCACCTTTGGTCATCTTCTTATTGCCCTCGCCATCGTCCTGCAGTCCATCCGCCGCCAGAATGGGAACGGTATTCTTCCAGTGCTCCAGGTTCCAGTCGATGCTGCCAACGATGTAGTACGCCTCTGGATCGTTGGGAGCGAGCGCGATCACCTTCAACTCATATTCCTTGGCCTGATCGTACTTCTCAATGTTGCGATCGATCGACGCCACCTCCTTCAGCGAGGTTAGGTCGTTCGGATCCCTCGCCAACACTTCATTGAATCCGTCCAGCGCCTTCTGCGCGATCGCCAGGTTCTCCGGCGAAGTCAGGCCCGGCACTACCTGGTAGGCATACGAAGTGGCGAGGTACAGCTTGGCGCTATCCGAGGTCGGATCCAGTTTGACCGCAGTCTGGAAATTGTTCACCGCAGCCTCGTACTGGGCGTTCTTGAATGCCGCAACCCCTTTGTTAATCTGGTCTCGCGACTTCAACTTGTCGCAGCCGGTCGATGTTCCAAGCAACACAATCAGTGCTACTGAAACCGGAATTCGTGCTGTTAATTTCATGGCGCGGTGAGTCTCCTTCGATCAAGCGCGTAGTTCAGATCAAAAAACGCGGGTTGGGGTTCTCTTGTCCCAACGATTGTAATGGTTGCGTGCCTGCCCTGACCAGTGACCGAGGTCACTCTCTTCGTAAAACTTTGCGCATGCACTGTATTTGAGGCAAATAAACCACCCCCAACGCTGCCGGTGGCAAGCCCAGACTCGATCTCAACAAAAGCGTCGCTGGCAATCCAGGGTGCATTGTCTACAGCCTATCCATAGACGAATCTTGCGCCCAATAGGACGCGCGCCAAACCAAAAAAGCCGATTGTATCGCTTGTGTCTTGCATGAGATGGAAGGCCGCTACAGATCCTTTTCTTGCGCGACACAAAACACCCTCTACCTGGCGGTGCATAGGGTGCATAAGCTGCGTTTTGACTCGTACAGCCTAGCGCTTGTATTCCGGCAGGACCTGATAGCCGGTGTGCAGAAGCTGTTCGGCCTTGTGGCTGGCCGGCGCGCCTAGAAATTCGTCGTAGAGCTGCTTGATGTACGGGTTGTGGTGGGAGCAGCGCAACTGGTCGCCATGGTCCTCGTTGTACAGTCCCGCGGCCCGTTTGATACGCAGTTCGTTGGTGGCTCCGTAGGGCTGACCGCCTCCGCCCACGCATCCGCCAGGACACGCCATCACTTCCACAAAGTGATAAGGAGGCTCATCGCCTGCCGCCTTGGCCTCTCGAATCTTGTCGATTACCTGCTCCACATTGGCAAGGCCGTGGGCCACGGCGATGCGGACCGTGGTTCCCGCCACGTCGATGGAGGCTTCCTTGACTCCCTTCAATCCGCGTGTCGCCTGGAACTCAACTCTGGGTGCGTCCGCTCCTGTGACATAGAAGTACGCGGTGCGCAGCGCTGCTTCCATCACGCCGCCGGTTGCCCCGAAGATGGTCGCCGCGCCCGTGTACATGCCAAGCATGTGGTCGCACGGCTCGTCCGGAATGGTCACGAAGTCGATGCCCGACTGCTTGATCATGCGCGCAAACTCCCGTGTCGTGATCGAGACATCCACATCCTGGTAGCCGGAGGAGTACATCTCCTTGCTGCGGATGATCTCGGACTTCTTGGCCGTGCAAGGCATGATCGAGACCATGTAGATCTTGGCCGGATCGATGCCTTGCTTCTGCGCGTAGAAGGTCTTGGAGAGTGCGCCAACCATGGCGTGCGGCGACTTGCAACTGGAGAAGTGCGGGATCATGTCGCCGTGGAACTTCTCCATGAAGTTGACCCAGCCGGGGCAGCAACTGGTGATCAACGGCAGCACACCCTTGCCTTCCAGCAGACGTGATTTGAACTCTGTGGCCTCTTCAATGATGGTCAGATCGGCGCCGAAGTTGGTGTCGAAGACCGCCTTGAAGCCCATCCGGCGAAGCGCCGCGTAGATCTTGGGCGTTAGGTTGGCGCCCACCGGGAAGCCGAAGGCCTCGCCCACGGCCACGCGCACCGCGGGCGCGATCTGCACCACGCAGTACGCATCCGGGTCGGCAAGCTTGTCCCATACCTTGGTTGTTTCGTCGTATTCGGTGATCGCGCCCGTGGGGCAGTGCGCCGAGCACTGGCCGCAACGTACGCACGGCGAGTCCCACAGCGGAATGTCTCCAGCGGCGGCAATGCGAGTCTCGAATCCGCGGTTGAGGAAGCTAAGCGCCCACACGTTCTGGTCCTGTTGGCACACCTGAATGCAGCGCCCGCAGGTGATACACTTTCGCGAGTCCAGAACAATGCTGTGGGTCGAGTCGTCGATGGGGTGTTCGGGAATGATGTTATCCAGTCCCGTCCTGGTCAACTCGAAGTCGGCGGCCAGGCTCTGCAACTCGCAGTTCTGATTACGCAGGCAGGTCAGGCACTCGTTGGGGTGCCGCGAGAGGATGAGTTCCAGCACCGAACGCCGGACCTCCACGATCTCCGGCGTCTCCGTCAGAATGTCCATCTTGTCTTCGACGGCGGTGCAACAGGCGCGCAGCATCTTGCCGCTGTTCTTGATATGCACAATGCATATTCCGCAGGCAGCCGTGGCATCGAGGTCGGGATGTTTGCAAAGCGTGGGAATGCGCACATGCACTTGGCGCGCGGCGTCCAGAATGCTGGTGCCCTTGGCTACATCGACCGGCAACCCATTGATGGTGGCGTGAATTGTATTGCTCATAGCGGCTTTTTCTCGATCCCCAGTGGTCAGGCTTTAGTGGTAGCGGCGGGCAGCAGCCGCTCGGTGAACTCATGCTCAAAATGGCGGATGGCAGACAGTGTCGGGTTGGGTGCGGTTTGGCCCAGGGCGCAGAGCGACGCCTTCTGCATCGCCTTGGCAACCTTGCGGATGGTCTTGATGTCCTCCGCCGTTCCTTTGCCATCGACAATTTTGTTCAGCAGATGCAGCATCTGCGTCCCCCCGATCCGGCAGGGAGCGCACTTGCCGCACGACTCATCGACGCAGAAATCCAGGTAGAACTGTGCCAGTTCCACCACGCTGTCGTTCTCGTCGATGACGATCATGCCGCCTGAGCCCATCATCGACCCAAGCTGCTGCAGGTTCTCGTAGCTTACCGGGGTGTCGAACTGGTGCTCGGGAATCATGCCACCCGAGGGCCCGCCAGTCTGGATGGCCTTGATCTTGAGACCGCTGTCCGTGCCGCCGCCGATCTTTTCGATCACATCGCGCAGCGTCATGCCCATTGGCACCTCCACCAGGCCGTTGTTCTTGCTCTTGCCGGTCAGCGCAAACAGCTTCGTCCCCTTGGATTTTTCCGTGCCGCGCGAGGCAAACCACTTCGCTCCCTTCAGCAGGATGGCGGGCACATTGGCCAGCGTCTCCACGTTGTTGATGCAGCTGGGCTGGTCCCACAGCCCCTTGACCGCTGGAAACGGCGGACGTGGACGAGGCGTACCGCGCTTGCCCTCGATGGACGCGATCAGCGCAGTCTCTTCGCCGCACACAAACGCTCCCGCGCCCAGACGGATCTCAAAGTCGAAGCTCCATCCGGAATCCAGCACATTCTTGCCCGCCAGCCCGGCAACGCGCGCCTGGCGCAGTGCCTTCTCCACCCGCTCCACTGCCAGCGGATACTCAGCGCGGATATAGAAGACGCCATGGGTCGCATTCATGGCGCGAGCGGCAATCAACATGCCCTCAATCACCGCATGAGGATCGCCTTCCAGCACCGATCCGTCCATAAACGCTCCGGGATCGCCCTCGTCGCCGTTGCAGATGATGTATTTGATCTCCGACTGTACCTTGCGCGTCAGGTCCCACTTCATGCCGGTGGGGAATCCAGCCCCGCCGCGCCCGCGCAGGCCACTGGACAGCATCTCCTTGCATATCTCCTCGGCGCTCATGCTAAGCGCCTTGCGTAGAGCCTTGTAGCCGTCGCGCGCGATGTAATCGTCCAGCTTCTCTGGGTCCATCTTGCCGTTGTTCTCCAGCACCGAGAACACCTGCATGGCGAAGAACGGATCGTTCAGGTCCAGCGTGTGGCGCTCCAGATCGCCGCCCGGCTTCTCGATCTTCTTGCCCTCCAGCACCGGAACCACCACCTGCTCCACAATCGTCGAGGCCATCTCCGGCTTGATCTCGGAGAAGAGAATATCTTTCTGCGCCTTCGCGGTCATGCGCACCAGCGGCCCCTTGCTGCACAGCCCCATGCATCCACTGCCGTTGACCTGCACCTTACCCTCGAGCTGTCTTGCCTTGATCTCCGCCTTCAGTCCGGCGATCACGCCCAGTGCTTCGGACGATTGACAGCCTCTGCTCGAGCAGGTGAACAGGCGAACATCGAACGCTTGCTGCTTGGCAAGCTCCGCGGCTGCTTTTATTTCAAGTTCTTCAGGTTTCATAATCGTCCTGTACTTCGGTTCCTTTGATTGCAAGCTCCCGCGAGCGAGTTAATCGGCGAGCGTTTCCTGATCGGCTTCGACCATCGGCTTGTCGATCTGAATGCGTTCGATCACATGGTGGCTGTCATCGGTCTTCAATTTGGCGTACACCTTGCCGTTCACTGAAACCAGTGGCGCCAGGCCGCAGCAGCCCAGGCAGCGAACCGCCTGCAGGTGGTACTCCTTGTCCGGAGTGCTCTGGCCCTCATGGACCTGTAGCTCCTTCTCCATTCCGGCCAGCAGTTCGGCCGATCCCTTGATGTGGCATGCCGTGCCCAGGCAGACCGAGATCACGTACTTGCCCGGAGCTTCCAGCTTGAAATAGTTGTAGAACGTGACCACCTCATAGATGCGAGCCAGCGGCACTCCCATCTGCCGTCCCAGCTTCATGGCCGACTCGCGCGGCACATAGCCAACCCGGCTCTGTAGGTCGTGCAGCGCCATAATCAGGCTGCCCCGTTTCATCTTCCATTTATTGGCAATGAGTGTGATTTCGTCTTTGGGTTCTGCCGTGGCCTTGGGTGCCACTACCTTCACGGTGGTTGCAACATCGATTGGTGTGCTCATCGTTCCTCGTCCGCCGCTCGTTCCTGGCCTTGTGCCTCAGGGGAGGCCGCACCGTCGCGGCGTACCTGTCGTGAAGTGTGACCATCGCGGATCAGAGAGCCACTTGCAGCTCACTCCCGCGATAAATCTCCTGCAACTCCAGGCGCCACCCCTGTTAGAAACAGCAAGCGACTGCGCAATACTTTATTCGCCACGAATACGCGTGTATGTGATGGCCGTCATACTTCCCATTTAAAGTTGTGTGTTACGGAATGCTCGGGAACCCGCAATATGCTGTGAAATTCACTGCGATTCACAGAGATACTGACCTCATTCGCCCGATTATCGGCCCTCGATCATCTCCCGCATCGACGCCGTTAGTGCGCACCGTTTCCAGCCATCGCGCGATAACCGGCCAGCGCCGCCGGAAACGGCTCCAGTGCCCGCGCAAAGATGCCCAGGCTGTACGCAATCGTCAACCCGTAGTTCGTAATGGGGACTCCCACATGACGGCATTGCAGGATGCGGCTCAGCATCTGCCGCCGGTTCCACATGCACGCTCCGCAATGGACCACCAACTTATAACTGGCCAGGTCTTCGGGGAAGTCGCGCCCCTGCACCGTTTCAAACTCCAGTTTTACCCCGCTGTATTGCGTCAGCCAACGCGGAATCTTCACCCGCCCAATATCTTCGCCGATGGGATGGTGGCTGCATGCCTCGGCGATAAGCACCCGGTCCCCGCTGCGCAGCCGCTCGATGGCCAGCGTCCCTTCCACCTGCGCCGTTAGGTCGCCCTTGAAGCGCGCCATCAGGATGGAAAAGCTGGTCAGCGGCACATCGACCGGAGTGTCTGCAGCGACCTTCAGAAACGCCTGCGAGTCCGTCACCACCAGCTTCGGCGGCGTCTTCAACCGGTCCAGAGCACTCCTCAACTCGCGCTCCTTCACCACCATGCACAGCGCGTCCGAGTCCAGTAGGTCGCGAATGGCCTGAACCTGGGGCAGTATCAGCCGCCCCTTTGGCGCTTCCTTGTCGATCGGCACCACCAGCACAGCCAACTCTCCTGGTCCCACCAGATCGCCGACAATCGCCGGCGAATCGATAAAGTCCGCCGGTGCCAGCTCCAGCAGGGCCTCGCGCAGCTCCGGCAGCCCCACCCCTGTAACCGCCGAGGCCAGCACCACGCGCAGTTTGTTCGCGCGCAGCCGCTGCACCAGCTCCGCATCCGGAGCAGCCGCGTCCGTCTTATTGATGACAACCACGGCGGGCGTCAGCTGCTCCGCAAAATCCGCCAGCAGTCCTTCCTCGAACTCGCCCCACACACCCGGCTCGGCTACCAGTACGGCGATCTCCGTCCGCTGTAGCGCCTGCCGCGTCTTCTCTACCCGCAACGCCCCCAGCATTTCAGAAGCGCCCAACCCGCCCGCCTCGTCAATCCCCGCTGTATCGATGAACAGCACCGGCCCCAGCGGAAGCATCTCCATCGGCTTCTCCACCGGATCGGTCGTCGTTCCCGCTACATCGGAGACGATCGACACATGCTGCCGCGTAATCGCATTCAGCAGGCTCGATTTGCCCACGTTGCGCCGTCCGAAAAATCCGATGTGCAATCGCAATCCCTTGGGTGTGGTGCTCATGGCTGTGTCTCCTTTGCCGCGTCGTGCAATGGATCGTCCGCGCTTAGCGTCGAGTTCTTCCGCACAGGAGAGCCCAGCCTACAGATCGCCTCCGGGCTGGTTGCCTCATCGAACTCCTCGCCGCTCATCCAACCCAACTCCACAACCACATCGCGCAGAGTCTTTCCCTGCTCGCGCGCCGTCCGCTCTGCCTCATCCGCGCGCTCATAGCCCAGCCTCGGAACCAGCTCCGTGGCCTCGGTCGTTGCATTCATCACATGCGCTCGGCAGCGTGCTTCGTCCGCTTCGATTCCATCCACGCAGAAGCGCCGCAGCACATCGTCGGCTCGCGCCAGCACGTCCAGGTTCTCCAGTAGGCAATATGCAATCAGCGGAAGAAACGCATTCAGCTCGAGGCTTCCTGCAGCGCAGGCCGCGGCAATTACACTGTCGTTGCCCATCGCCAGCATCGCCGCCTGCGTCGCGGCCTCCGGAATCACCGGGTTAACCTTCCCCGGCATAATCGACGAGCCAGCCTGTCGCGCGGGTAGGCGAATCTCTCCTAACCCCGCGTCCGGCCCCGAGGACAGCAGCCGCAGGTCGGTCGAAATCTTGATCAGCGAAACAGCATGCGCCTTCAGGATTCCAGAAACCTCCACGAAGACATCGGTGTTCTGCGTCGCGTCGATTAAGTTTTCAGCCCGTGCAAACCCAATCCCGGTTAATGTTCGCAGTTGCTC
>Ga0181517_10002231_pt1 | contig 20096 bp, 13 predicted proteins | sample PEATcosm2014_Bin_31_FD_119748 | JGI IMG/M metagenome (GOLD analysis project Ga0181517, IMG submission 119748) | Peatland microbial communities from MTU Mesocosm Facility, Houghton, MI, USA - PEATcosm2014_Bin01_30_metaG | ecosystem: Environmental > Terrestrial > Soil > Wetlands > Peat | place... | reverse complement strand
GCTGAACGCGTCGTTATTGTCGCCGCCGTCCAACAGGAAGTTGATGCCGTTGGCCTGCGATCCCGCCACCGAGAACTGGCCCGAACCTCCGGCCGTTCCCTGAATGTTCTTGCTGCCTGTCAGGTCGCCGCCATTGAGGGTCATATTGCTGGTGCCGGCTCCGGTGAGCGTCAGCAACTGGGTTGGGTTGCGGCCGTTCAACGGCAGATCGATCATTCTCTCCGTGTCAATGACCTGCGCCACGGCATTCTCCTTGGTTTCCACCATGGCGGCGTTGGCTTCCACTCGAATGCTCTCGGTCACGGCGCCGAGCGTCATCGGCACATTGATCGTGACGTTGCTGGCCACCTGCAGGACGATTCCCGTCTGCACGTAGGTCTTGAAACCCTTCACCGAGACTTCCAATTTGTAATTGCCCACCGGCAGGTCCGGCAGTGCATAGCGGCCGGTGGCTTCGGATACGGTGGTACGAACCTGATCCTTGTCCATTTCGGTCGCCTTCACCTGAGCGCCCGCAATGGCTTGGCCGCTCGGGTCGGTGACGTACCCATCGATTTCCGCGATGGCCACCGCTTGTGCTCTGGCGCGCGGAGCGAATGCTCCTAAAACCGCTAACGCAATCAAAAGGATTGCCGCGGCGCTTCTACGATCTGCGAAGATCCTGGCAAAACGCATAAAACCTCTCCCCTGAAATTTCAGCCCGACCTACCCGCGCAACCCGACTTTGGCAGAGAACGGCACTCTGCCGCCGGCCCACGCGAAACTAACGATACAACCGCAACATAATTTGGTTCCCGGGTCCGGTCAAGCCAAATGTTCTAAATGATGAGTTTAGGATAACTAAATCCAGAATAGCGTCCGCCCACGGGCTCCGCGCCATGCACAGCGGCTATGTGGCGGCCCGTCAGTGGATGCGTGGGGTCCCCGTAGTTCGGAGCCGGCGGAATTTTTCTTTCCGAAACTGAAAAAGCGCGTTCGAATTCTCGAGAACCCGGGCCAAATCTAACTTTGTTTACCGATGTTTCCAAAACTGAATTTCCGGCCGCCTTCGCCCGCCGAAACGCTGCAAAAGGCCCTGACCCGGGCCTTTCGTTATACTGGTGTCCAGAGGCTCCTTACTTCCGGATTGCCGATGGCTGATATGAGCGTCATCTGGCTGCGCGTGGCCGCGGCACTGTATTCCCTCGGCCTCCTGCACGCCATCCTCACCCTGGTTCGCCGCCGCGAGAACCTGTTTCGCGTGGCGCTGGGAGCGTTTTCGATCGGCGCGGTATTCCATTTCGTTTCCATCATGGAGGAAGGTCTCACCACGCATCACTGCCCGATCACGAACTTTTACGAAACGCTCTCGATGTGCGCTTTCCTGGTGGTGGTGCTGTACCTGTTCATCCACTGGCGCTACCGGCTGGAGAGTCTGAGCGTGTTCATTTTTCCGCTGGTCTTCGTGATGGTGCTGGTGGCGACGATGGGCAACCCGGTGAGCGCCTGGACCAGCCCGGCGATCCGCAACGCCTGGCTGACCGTGCACATCGTGCTGGTGCTGCTCGGGTATGCGGCGTTGCTGTTCACCGCGGTCGCCTCCGTGTTGTATCTGTTTCAGGAGCGCCAACTGAAATCGAAGAAGCCGCGCAAGCTGTCCTACCGGCTGCCCCCGTTGGGCACGCTGGACGATTTGATTTCGAAATCCATGACGCTGGGTTTCGCGCTGATGACGCTGGCGGTGATCGCCGCCAGCACCTGGGCCTTCATCGAGCACAAGGAGGCCTGGATCAAGCAGCCGGCCATCGCGATTTCGTTTTTCACCTGGGGCACCTACATGGCCCTGGTATTCCTGCGGGTCACCGCCGGGTGGCGGGGCCGCAAGGCGGCTATTATGACGGTGACCGTACTCGGGTTTTCCGCGCTGACCTGGGCCGCGCACGCGCGCCTGGGCGTCCTGCTGAAGCCATGAAGCTGTTGCTGACGGGAGTGAGCCACAAGACCGCGCCGGTGGAAGTGCGCGAGCGGCTGGCCTTCCGCGAGGAATCCCTGCCGGCCGCTCTGGGCGCGCTCAAAGCGTGCGAAGGCGTCAGCGAAGCGGTGATTCTATCCACCTGCAACCGGGTCGAGATCGTCCTCACCACCGAAGACGGCGCCGACCCACAGACCATCGTCGACGCTTTCCTCGCCGAGCAGAAGGCGCTCAGTTCGCCGGCCATCGAGCCGCACATCTACCGGCGCCAGGGGCGCGACGCCATCCACCACCTGTTTCGCGTGGCAGCCAGCCTGGATTCGATGGTGGTGGGCGAGCCGCAGATTCTGGGGCAGCTCAAGACCGCGTACAACGCGGCCAAATCGTGCGGCGCGTTGTGCGGCTGGCTGGACGGGCTCTACACGCGCGCCTTCAGCGTGGCCAAGCGGGTGCGCTCGGAAACCGGCATCGGGCAGATGGCGGTTTCGGTGAGCTACGCCGCGGTGGAGCTGGCGCGCAAGATTTTCGGCTCGCTCGAGAACCGCACCGTCATGCTGGTGGGCGCGGGCAAGATGTCGGAGCTGGCCGCCCGCCATCTGCGGCGGTCGGGCGCCTCGCACGTCTTCGTCACTAACCGCACGCCGGAGCGCGCCGCGGAAATGGCCGCGCTGTTTCAGGGCACGCCGGTCGATTACACGCGCTTCGTGGCGATGCTGCCGGAAGTGGATATCGTGGTCGCCTCTTCCGGCGCGCCCCACTACATCCTGCGCAAGGACGACATGCAGCGCGTGATCGCGGCGCGGCGCAACCGGCCCATGTTCCTGATCGATATCGCGGTCCCGCGCAACATCGAGCCTTCGGTCAACGAAATCGACAACGTCTTCCTCTACGACATCGACGACCTGGAGCAGGTGGTCAATGCGAACCTGCGCGAGCGGATGAAGGAGGCCGAGCGCGCCGAGGCGCTGGTCGTCGAAGAAGTGGACCGCATGATGGCGCGGCTCAAAGTGGCCGAAGTCACGCCCACCATCGTCGGCCTGCAAGAGCAGCTCGAGCAGATCCGCGCGAGCGAGCTGGACAAGGTACGCCGCCGCTACGGCCCCTTCACGCCGCAGCAGGAGGAAGCGATGGAAGCGCTCACCCGCGGTATCATCAACAAGGTCGCCCACGGGCCGATCACCGCGCTGCGCTCGCATTCGGCGCAGCCCGATGGCGCGCACGTGGTGGCCGCCATTCGCAAGGCGTTTCACTTACAGGATTAGAGGATGCTGGTCATTGCGTCGCGCGGCTCGCAGCTCGCATTGTGGCAGGCCCATTGGGTGGAAACGAAACTCGCCGCGCTGGGCCACGCCTGCCGCATCGAGATAATCAAAACAACCGGCGACCGTATCACCGACGTGCCGCTCGCGCAGGTGGGCGGCAAGGGACTCTTCACCAAGGAAATCGAAGAAGCTCTGCTGGACGGGCGCGCCGACCTGGCGGTGCACAGCCTAAAAGACCTGCCCACCGAGCTGCCCGAGGGCCTGGCGCTGGCGGCGGTTCCGGAGCGTGAAGACGCGCGCGACGCGGTGGTGGGCGAGCGGCTTGCCGATTTGCCGGCCGGCGCACGCGTGGGGACGAGCTCGCTGCGGCGTGCCGCGCAGTTGCGCAAGCTGCGGCCGGATCTCGAAATCGAATCGGTGCGAGGCAACCTGGATACACGCCTGCGCAAGCTCGGTGAAGGCCGCTACGATGCCATTCTGCTGGCCGCCGCGGGATTGAAGCGCTTGGGATGGGAAGACCGCATCGCCGAGATTCTGCCGGTTGAAGCGATGTGCTCGGCGGTCGGGCAGGGCGCGCTGGCGATTGAAGCGCGGCCGGGAGGCGCCGGCTGGGAAGCCTGCCTGCCACTCGATCACCCGCCCACCCGCGCCGCTGTTACGGCCGAGCGCGGTCTGCTGGCGGCTCTGGGCGGCGGCTGCCAGGTGCCGATCGGCGCGCACGCCACCGTGAAAGATGGGCGACTGCACTTGATCGCCATCGTCGCTTCGCCCGATGGCAGCGAGCTGATTCGCGGCGAGGCGCATGGGGCAGTGCGTGATGCGGAAGCGGTCGGGCGGCGGCTGGGCGCGGATCTGCTGGCTCGGGGCGCCAAAAGGATTCTCGATGCGGTGCATGGCTGATATGCGTCGTGGCGCTGGCAGTCCTGCCTGCAGCGTCGAGAGTCATCTCGACGTTTCTTCGCCCCGTTGCTCGGCGTTTGCCAAGTCGAGAGTAGGACAGACGATCGGTTTTTGTCGTCTGTCGACGTTTCGTGCATTAGCGCGGCATGACAGACCACAAAAGGCGATGGTCTGTCCTACCTGCTCAATTCGGTTGGAATCCAGCCGAAGTTTTTCGGAAACAACGGGCTTACGCTCCGATTTTGGTTGGATTCCAACTATTTCGGTGCCCGGCAATCGGGGCCAACGCGGTTCTGCGCGGGTCGCAGGCTGGCAAAGGTGGTTTCGTGACACCCTCTAAGGTCTATCTCATCGGCGCGGGGCCGGGCGATCCGGAATTGATCACCGTCAAGGGACGCCGCATCCTCGAACAAGCCGATGCCATCCTCTACGACCACCTGGCGCCCGACGCGCTGCTGGCACTTGCGCCCGCGAACGCCGAGCGGGTCTATGTGGGAAAGAAGAAATCGGCGCACGCGTTTTCCCAGGAAGAAATCTGCGGCATGATGATCGGCCGCGCCCGCCGCGGGCTGACCGTGGCGCGGCTCAAGGGCGGCGACCCGTTTCTGTTCGGGCGGGGCGGCGAGGAGGCCGAAGCGCTCGCCGCGGCCGGCATTCCTTTCGAGGTTGTGCCGGGCGTCACCACGCCGCTTGGGCTAGCCGCTTATTCCGGCGTGCCGCTCACCCACCGCGAACACACCTCGGCGGTCACCTTCGTCACCGGCCACGCGGTGAACGCGATCGATTGGAACAAGCTGGGGCAGGCCGAAACGCTCATCATTTTCATGGGCCTCACGACGATCGCGGAGATCGCCCGCGCACTGATTGCGAGCGGGCGTGCGCCGGACACGCCGGCCATGGCGGTGCGCTGGGCCACGCGGCCGGACCAGGAGACCGTCACCGGCACGATCGAGACGCTGCCCGGGTTGATTGCCGAGCACGGGATGAAGCCGCCCGCCACGATCGTAGTCGGCGAAGTGGTGCGGCTGCGCGAGAAGTTGAATTGGTACGAAAGCCTGCCGCTGTTTGGCCAGCGCATCGTGGTGACGCGCGCCCGCGAACAGGCCGATGCTCTGGCGGCGCGCCTCGCAGCCCTGGGCGCACACGCCATCGAGCTGCCCACCATCGAAATCCGCCCCGCCGCCGACCTGGCGCCGCTCGACCGCGCCATCTCGAATCTGGCTGACTATGACTGGCTGATCTTCACCAGCGCCACCGGCGTGCGCTGCTTCGTCGAGCGGCTCGATGGCTCCACGTTTGATTGGCGATCGCTGCGCGCGCGCATCTGCGCCATCGGCCCGGCCACGCGCGCTGCCATCGAAGCGCTGCATTTGAAAGTAGACCTGATGGGCGCCGAGTATGTCGCCGAGGGACTGCTGGCCGCTTTCGCGGACTATGACCTGGCTGGCAAAAAGATTCTGCTCCCTCGCGCCGCGGTGGCGCGCGACCTGGTTCCCGTCGAACTCACGCGCCGCGGCGCGCAAGTGGACGTGGTCGAGGCCTACCGCACCGTGATGCCCGACGACGCGCCCGCCCGCGCCGCCGAGGTTTTCGCCCACAAGCCGGATTGGATCACCTTCACCAGTTCCTCGACCGTGCAGAATTTCGTCGCCGCGGCGGGCGTTGGAGCGCTGGAAGGAGTCAAGGTAGCATCCATCGGCCCAGTGACCAGCAAGACCGCGCGCGAGTTAGGCATCGAAGTCACAGTGGAAGCCGCGAAGTTCACTGTTGATGGGTTGGTCGAAGCAGTTCTGCAAATAATGTGATCGCAGGCCGATTCAGGGAATCAAGTGGAGCTTCCTGCCGCGGCTGAGACGGAGCACGCCAAAGTCACGCCGGTCCAGAGTGAACATGGTTTCAATGCCCTCACGATTGGCGAGGTGCAGCAACGACGCGTCGGCAAGTTGTATCCCCAACCCTTTATATCGGGCGAGGATCGCCGCAATTCCGGAGAGATCCGCTTCATCCAAAGGAACGAGCTCAAAAGGCGCGCCATTGAAAGAGGATAGAAGCCTTGCGATTGCCAGCGGATAGGCCCGTAGTAGCCAGGCCGCTTCGGTGATCACCGGCCAGCACGTCAGGAGCGGGCCCTTGATGCGCCGGAGCTCCCCGACGCACGCCTGGTGATGTTCATCGGATTCGGACAGGATCGCCACAATCGGGCCGGTATCCACCAGTACCTGGCCGCTCACCTGCCAAATCCATCGAAATGCGCTGGATTTGTGCTGAGGTCCCGGCTTGCCCCCCGCACAGCGCCGACCAGGCCAGCCTTTTTCGCGCGTTCGTATGCGGTGAGTATATCGTCCTCGGCCGCGAGTTGCCGCTCTACGGCTCCGCGAACCAGGTCGGACTCACGGGTTCCGCTGCGAAACGCGGCAGCCCTCAGGCGCTGGCGCAGTCCGGCAGGGAACCGTACGGTAATGCGATAGTCACTCATCTGGCTGTCTGACATCTTATCAGATTTGTCCGACACGCGGCAAATTTCAAGCTGCATCCGGTAATTCGGGGTAATGGGCTGGTGGAAGCGATACCGCGAAGACCGCGCGATTCGGTGACTACCGCCCCTCGTCGAACAACGCTTCCGTGATTGGCATCCTGGGGAGGTTCCCTCCAAGCATTTCGTGGAGAGTGACAGTCAGCTCGGTATATTTAGCACCTTTGGGCTATGAAACTCCGAAATAGGCCGCCAGTCTTGGGGCTTCGCGGTCCCGGATTCGCAAGATATCGGCGGCAAGACCAAGACCGCCGGCGCTGCGGGACCTCCCACGAAAGGGTAGGGACCCAGCGCGGGCCGGGCATGCCCGGCCCCTACGGCGTAAATCGGCCAACGCCAGCGCCTACAGGAAAATATTAAGCGTGTTCGTCGCGTCGTCCACGTAATAGACGCCGAATGGGCTGACGGCCAATCCGAATAGGGCGCCGGAGCCGGGTGGGGTGCCGCTCGAATCGAGAACGGCCGCGCCGGCAGTATCGCCCCTGGGAGTGGTGACGATCAGCGATCCGTTATTGCCGTTGACGGTCCCGGCAGCCGAACACAGCGAACCGGTTTTCCGGCTGCCCCTGCACGCCGGTCTGTAGCGCGAACAACCCGCCGCCCAGACGGTCCGAGGGGGGCGCGTCAAGCCCGGCGCTGGTGACATAGAGCGTCCGAAGATCCGTGCCGCCGAATGTGCAACTGGTGGGATTCAGTGCAGGCATCTCGATGACGCGGTCGATGGCGCCGGACGGCGCCACGCGCACCACGCTGGATCCGCCATAGCGGCAGTTCCACAGGTAGCCTTCTTGATCGACGGCGGAGCCGTCCGGCAAGCCGCGTGAAAAGTCCGCGAAAAACGGCCGCTCGCCGCCGATGGCGCCGTTCGATGCGTCGTAATCGAAGACGAAGACTGTGTTCTCGAGCGTGTCGGCGAAGTAGAACCGCGTGAGATCCGGGCTCCAGGCCAGCGTGTTGGAGATACCGATGCCGCGCTTGTGTTCGGTGACGGCGCCGTCCGGGTCGATGCGGTACAGCACGCCATCCTTGCCGCCACAAGCGCGCGGAGAGCCGTCAGGGTTCACGTTGTTGCGCATCGAGCCGATCCAGAGCGAGCCGCGGGGGTCGGCTCGAGCGTCGTTCGATCGCGCCGCCGGCCATCCCGGAAGGCGGAAGCCGTGGTCGCGCCGCTCGTCCGTTTCCGGTGTCCATAGGATCAGCCGTGAGCCGAGCACCACGGCCACCGTGTCGTCGCGATCGGTGAGGGCCAACGCAGTTACGGGCTCATCGAAGAACCACGAGTGCACCGACTTTCGGCAGGGGTCGAAGCGATGGATGAGAAAGCGGTTGATGTCGGTCCAGTAGAGCGCCTGCGCCGCGGCGTGCCAGACGGGGCCTTCGCCGCAACGGTCGCCGGCGGGCGCCACGCAAACCAGTTCGTCTACGATCTTCATGCGATCCTCAGCGCACGCCGATGCAGGCCAGCAGGGCCCCGGCGGTGCAGGAGCCGGCTTTATCGGAGGTCAAGTCTCATCCTAGCCTTGTGGACGGCGTCATTTCGGGTTATCGGCAGTTGCCGCGCCTTCGCCATCGAGCGGCACATGCAAGGTACCAACCATCCCGGAGGGAACGTCCCGGAATCCCATGCTGAACCCGGTTGTCCCCGGCGGCGTCTTCACGCGCGCGCCCAAGACGAGACCCTGGTCCTGAATCTGGTGAAACTTAGCTTCAATGAAATGCAACGGAATGGTCGTCAATTGCTCGACCTTCCCCACCACCACCAGAAACTCCAGCGAGCCGGTCCAAACCCCATCCTTGGATTCCAGCGTAATGTTGCGCGGGTCGATGGTCACAGACGCCTTGTAACCCCCCTCCACCGGTTCGAGATGCACGCTGAGGCCGATGCCGGTCAGCGCTACCGGATTCGCAATCGCGTCGGCGAGCGAAGGAGCCATGGCTGTGTCCCGCGCCGCTACGTAACCCGGTCGGTACCGTAACCTCACGCCCGGCCGCTTCACCGTCACCTCCAGCCGGTGATACGAGCCATCGAGACTGCCGGCCGGGGGCGAGAACGCCAGCGAATAACTCACCCGCGCGTCGCCGGCGGCTTCCTGCATCGCGGAGCTCAGGTCGTTGATGTGGTGGAAGGCGCGGCCGCCGGTCTCCGCGGCCAGGGTTTCGAGCGTTTCGTAGTTGAAATCTGGCGTAAGAGCGGCATTGGGTTTGCCGCGCTTGCCGATCGAACTCCGGTCCGCCTGAAATGGCGCCGCCACGGCGACGCCCCGTGCGTCTACCGGATAGACCGCTACATCGGCTTCGTTCAGGGCGCGAATCGCGCGCGCCACGTCGCTCTCAAACGAGAGGCCCGTGCCCGGCAAATCGGAACTCGACGTCCTTGCGGTCGATGAATTCGATTGGCTGGTGGCGCCCGATTTCGCGCCGCCGTTGCCACTAGCTGCCGCCCCAGTTCCGGTTCCCGTTCCGCCGCCTTGCCGGCTTTGCCGGTCCGAGCGGCTGGACCTCCGCGCATTGGGATTGCTTTGGGGCATGCTGTCCACGCTGTTGCGCAAACCAAGCTGGATCGGGAACCCGCCCGAAATCCAGATCAGCGTCTTCCGGCCGGGAACGCCCTGTATGTGTCCGGCGATGGTCTCGAGAGCAGCCGCAGTGCGAGTTGCGCGCACCGTCTCGGCATAATCGACATAGGGCTGGTTGGAAGATTTCATGAAGCTATCCCACTGCGCGGTGGTCGCCTGGTCGCCCGTGAGCGAGTGGGCCGAGGCGGGCGGCGCCGTGGAGGCGTCCACTTCGGGGCTCACGCGATTGGAGTGCTTCGCGACAGCCTCCAGCAGCGAAGGCATGTCCTCGGAAAAATCGTGGAGCAGCGACAGCGAATCGCCCAACGCGAATACGGCAACCCGGCTGGCCGCCGGCAAGCCCCGCAGGTAACGGAGGAAGTCTCTCTTGGCGAGCTGCTGATCGGAGAGCTGGGTATTCAGTTGATCGAACAGAAACACAGTCACCGCCGCGACATCCGGCCCCGGCCTGTTGGTGAACGTCAACGCGGCCGGCGAAATCGAAACAGCGGTTGCCGCCTCGCTGGTCTTTTCGAGCGCGAACAGCGCGATCCTTTGTTCCTGGCCATTGTCCCGCAGCTCGAAATCCGCGCGGCGGAGGTCGTCTACCGGCTTTCCGCTCTTGTCCTTCACCACCACATTCACCAGGACGACGTGCGTCCCCGCGTGAATCACGACCTGGTCCGGTGCGGCTTGCGGAACCGCCGTCGACGGCAGCCCCAGAAGGAGTGCCACCAGCAGGCTATAGGGCTGGGCCGCAAACGGGCGATGGGTAATCGACGTATTTAGACCGGATCGGCGGAGCCGGCGAATCCGCATGCGGGCCTCCGAAGCAGAGCTTATCGGGAAGATTATATCGTTTCCGGGCAGTGCGGGCGTTTTTCGTGACGGCGGCTTCGCCGAACGACATGTGAAGTCTTGACGCGGCCCGATGCTTCTCGGTCAGAATGGTTTCATGGCCGTCATATCGATTCGTTGGACTATTTGTCCTTTCTTTGTCTTGTTCAGCCTGCTCTCGGCTGTCAGGGGCGGCGCTTTTCCGGAAACCGCGGCATCCTCACTTCGGCTGGAATCCACCGCCGTTGAGGGACAAGTGAATCCGATTGGGGTTGACACGAGTAACCCGCGATTCGGTTGGACGTTGGCGGCTCGCGATCCGGCGGCGCGTGGGCTGACCCAGACCGCCTATCGCATTCTCCTCGCCACCTCGCGGCAAGGCCTGCAGTCCGCGAAGACGGCTGCGTGGGACACCGGAAAAGTCTTGTCCTCGCAGACCAACGGTATCGTGTATGCAGGGACACCCCTTCAATCCCATCGCCGGTATTATTGGCGCGTCCAGGTTTGGGATCAGGATGGGCGGCCGTCGGCGTGGAGCGATCCGGCGACGCTGGTCACTGGCATACTGAGCCGGCAGGAATGGAGGGCCCAGTGGATCGCCGCCGCCCTCGACTCCACGCCGGAACCCCAGGGGCGCGAGTACATTTCGAACTGGAAAGACAAGACCGGGGGCATGCCGCTCTTCCGCCGCGATTTCCAGCTTCGCAAGCCGGTGGCGAGTGCGGTCCTGGTGGTCTCGGGGCTCGGCCAGTACGAACTACGTGTGAACGGAGACGATGTAACCGACACCGTTCTCAATCCGGGCTGGACGAACTACCGGCAGTCGGTTGCATACAACACCTACGATGTCACGAGTCTGGTCCACCCCGGCTCAAACGCTTTGGGGATACTCGTCGGCAACGGCATGTACAACGTCGAGGGACAGCGGGGCCGCTACACGAAGTTCACCGCCAGCTTCGGGCAGCCGAAGATCATCCTGGAGCTTCATCTCCGTTATCGGGATGGCAGCGAGGGCATCGTGTTGAGCGATGGCTCGTGGAGCACACATCCGGGGCCTATTGTCTATTCGTCGACGTACGGCGGGGAGGATTTCGACGCGCGCCTGGAGCCAAAGGGCTGGGCCTTGCCGGGGTTCGCCGGGACTGGTTGGTCGCCTGTATCCGTGGTCCAAGGGCCGGGCGGAGAGCTGAGATCGCAGCAACCTCCCTATCTGCGCATTATGCACCGTTATGATCCGGTGTCCGTCACCGAACCGCGGCCTGGCGTGCTCGTATATGACCTCGGGCAGAATATGTCGGGATGGCCGGAGATTCGCGTTAGCGGCGACGCCGGAGAAAAGGTCAGACTGGTTGCCGGCGAACTGCTGGATCGCGAGGGCCTGGTCACACAGCACAGCGCTAATGCCGGCCCGGGGTTTGAGAACTCCTTCTCATATACCCTGAGGGGTGGGGGCGCCGAAACCTGGCATCCGCGCTTCAGCTATTGGGGTTTCCGCTATGTTCAGGTTGAGGGCGCATTGAGCCCCTCTGCGCGGGTGGCTGGGACAAACGCATCGGTACCCGCAGGCAAGCCCGTCCTCCAGGCCCTAATCGGTGACTTCGTTCATGACGACCTCCGTGTGGTGGGTCAACTTTCGTCTTCCGATGAGCTTATCGGTAGAATCCACACTTTGATCGACATGGCGATCCTGAGCAATTCCTTCAGCGTTCTTACCGATTGCCCTCACCGCGAAAAGCTGGGATGGTTGGAACAAACTTATCTGAACGGGTCTTCTCTCTTCTTCAACTACGATTACGGGCCTCTGTATGAAAAACTCGCCCGCGACATGGAGGAGGCACAACTCCCCGACGGGATGGAGCCTGGGATTGCACCGGAGTATGTCGCTTTCGTGCGCCCGAACGGGGAGAGCACGATGTTCCGCGATTCGCCCGAGTGGGGAAGCGCTTCGATTCTCAGCCCCTGGACGGCTTTCACGTTCACCGGAGATATGCGCCCACTAAGTGCCGCCTACCCGATGATGAAGAAATACGCCGGATATCTTCACAGCAAGGCCGAGGGAGGACTGCTTGGGTTTGGGCTCGGGGACTGGTACGACATCGGCCCGGGGAATCCGGGTGTCTCGCAGCTCACCAGCAAGGAGGTGACGGCGACCGCCACGTTTTACGAGGACCTGACGGTGTTAGCGAGGGTTGCAGGTCTGCTGAACAAGCCGGAGGAGGCAAAGCAATTCGCCGCCGATGCCGAAGCCATAAAACGCGATTTCAACGCCAGGATTTTTCACGGCGACACCAATCAATATGATCGCGGCAGTCAGACTGCTAACGCCATGGCATTAGTGGCCGGGCTGGTTCCTGACGGGCGCGAGCGGGCCGTGCTGGAGAATCTTATCGCCGACATTCGTAAGCACAACAACCACGTGACGGCCGGCGATGTGGGCTTCCACTACGTGGTGCGCGCGCTTACGGACGCCGGACGGTCCGATGTGATGCGCGACCTGCTTTCGCGTACGGATTCACCGAGTTATGGATACCAACTCGCGAGGGGAGCCACCACGCTGACCGAGGCATGGGACACGAATCCAAACAGCTCCCAGAATCATTTCATGCTGGGACATGGCGAGGAGTGGTTTTACCGCGGGCTGGCGGGCATACGCGTCGACATGAGCCTCGCGCCGGCGGACAGGATACAGATCTGCCCTCAGCCAGTCCAAGGAGTTTCGAGGGCTTCCGCGAGTTATGACTCCGCGTTGGGAAAGATAAGAAGTTCATGGAGCCGCTCGGGCCTCGAATTTGATCTCGAGGTAACGATTCCGCCCAATGCCAGGGCGCACGTAGAGGTTCCGGCAAGCATGCCTGGCGCGGTGACGATCGATGGGAAGCCGCTGCGGGAGTTTGCCGTCGGCGAGTGTTCTTCCGGTCCCCATTCCGTAACGTGCTCGGTACCTTCCGGCTTGTATCACTTCTCATCGTCTTGGTGACTCGGATGTGTCTCCGCCCAGTCGGGCAGCGGTCTCCAGATCGGCGCGCGCGGACGATTCCCGCCCGAGCAGGGTGAAGACGTGGCTGCGAAGGATATAGAGGTGAGGTTCGCCGGGCGCCAGCCGGATCGCCTCCGTGAAGTCCTGGAGTACTGACTCAGCGGCGTCTGTTTCTCCGAGACGCATCTGGCCACGGTACTCCCGCGCCTGCCAGAGACGGGGGCTCAGCCGAAGCGCCTTATTCAGCAGCGCAATCCCCCGGCGGGTCTCGCCAGACGCCGCCAGGCGGATGGCCTCGCCGAGAATGGTAGCGGAATCGGGGACCGGAGGCCGGCGCTTTCGCCCGGCAAAATGGAGATACGCCGCCGCAATCAGGCACAGGCACGCTATCCCCGACGCGCCGTCGAATCCCCAACTGCCCAGAAACAGCCTGCTCGCCAATGGCAAGCTGGCGAACAGAAACGCCAGCGCCAGCGCCGCACGGCACCATTGGCGCGCCCGCGCAGGCCACGCGTCCGCGCGCGGTTCCATGTCCTCATCACGCTGCGGAGCAGGCATACCTTCACCATACCCTTTCCTGCTCCGCGAGGTGGCCGATATTGACCCGGCCTCAGGTAATCCTGGGGGCATTTGGTGCACTAAGTGCCCCAAATGGATGTTTCGTCGTCCTATTTGTGGAGATAGCAAGCCGTCAGTTCTCGGTGGGCTTTCTTTCGATGTGGTCGATGACGAGCATCTCGATTGGCAGCCTGCGCGGCTCGAGCTTGAGGCCGAGCTTCTCTTCCAGCACGGTGCGAAGCGGCGGCATTCCCGCGGCTTCGTGCTCCTCGTCCGGGGCGAAATCGAGCGTGATGTTGAAGGTCCCTTTCACGCCGGTTTGGTCGACCACCGGCCGGTCCACCTTGTCGCTGAGAGAGGCAGCCACCAGCGACATGTCGCCAAACATTTCCATGTGGCCGGACCCAGCCTGCCCTGCGCCGCTCCAGGTTGTCGATGGCTGTATCTTCAAGCCGCCGCGCGCGAGCACTAGCGCGTAGGCCGGGAGCACTCTGGTTTCGCGGTGGGTCTTCATCTGGAAACGCTTCTCCAGCAGGGTCCGCAGCATGACGGACAATACTTCTTCCTGGCTGTGGCCTTTCGGGATCTTGGCGGTGATGTCGAAGCGCGCCGACTGAATCCAGCCGGGAGCGGTGAGCTGATACGGCCGCACTTTGTATACCGTGAGGAACATTTCGTACAGCGAGAGGCCTTTGACGCGGAGCATCGCCGGATCGAAGGTCATACCCGTAGAGAAGGAGCCGAAGCCTTCGGGATGCACCTCCTTGATGGTCGCCACCTCGAATTCAGCGGGCGCGGCGGGCGGCGCCGGCAGAGCGCTGGGGCCGAACGCAAGGCAGGAGACCATCACGATGAGGCCGGCCGGCAGGACTGTCTTTGCGGTGCGAGGCATAACAAGCAAGATAGTAGCTCATGTCTCTGCCGGCCGCGAAACACGAATACGTATATAGACGAAAGACGCTCGACAGTATATTCACCGATTCATATTCCGTTGCAACAATTGTTATGCGAATATGTCATTGAACGAACTTATAACTCGACCGGGACACAACCCGCCAGGCCGTTTTCGTGGTTGGGTGAGCGGAGTGTCAAGAGGCTTGAATGAGAAACGAGTCAGTCCTAGGGAAATGTCCTAAATGCGGCGCCGAGCTCATTGAAGATGAGGCGATCCAATTCAACAGAGAAGTCCTTCACGTCGACGCCGTTCGAACACGGTGCCGTAACTGCGGAACACTGCTGGCCGTCATCTTCGCCAGCGGCGAAGTTGTGGAATGGCCCGGAGAGCACGCTGTTTCCCCGGCGCCCTCACGGGGCCGCACGGACAGGGAGAACGATATGAAACCGGCGATTCGCATCTCGCCTCTGCCGGCATTGTCGCCCGAGGCGGATCGCGTCCTGGTCCAAGCGATCTTCCCTGACGCGACCCGCATGCAGGCCGCGGTCGAATACATTTTTTCGGTCAACAAAGCCGAGATCGACGACCTCCAATGGTATTTCGAGACTTTCCTGCAATTCGACGAAGAGCCGGCGCCGACCATGGCGCGGCGCATCGAACAGCATCTGCGGGACCGCGGGCGCGAACTGTTTCGCAGCGTGCTCGACGGCAACAACGAGGTGCGGGCGTTGTGGCGCGCATTCCGGCCGCACCTCGCCGACGCCGACTTTGAAATCGTCAGCCAGAACGCTTCCGGCGCGGCGGTCCATTGGGAATTCCTGCAGGACCCGGAGGCGGAAGGACCGATCTCGACGGAGGTGCGCGCGTTCGTGCACGTGCCCGCGACGCCCGTGCCCCCAGCGCCTATCGTGCTGGCGCCGCATTCGGGCAACTTGCGCGTACTGCTGGCCATCGAACGGCCGGGCGGGGTTGGCGACGTGCCCTATCGCTCGGTCGCTGCCGGATTGGTGGGCGCGGCCGGCGCCGGCAACATCCGCATCGATGTTCTGCGGCCTCCCGATTTCGACCGGCTGGCCGAGGTTATGAACGAGGCGGCGCAAGCCGGCAAGCCTTACGACATCTTGCATTTCGACGGCCACGGTGCCTACGCCGGTGGCCGCGGCAAAATCGTATTTGAGGACCCCAGCTCCCCGCGGGGGGGCATTTTCGTCGATGGCCACGCCCTCGGCGAGCTGATGGCGCGCACGGGAACCGGGACTCTGGTGCTGAACGCCTGCCGATCCGCATACGTGGACCCGCGGGTGGCGAAACCGGCAGACGTCGCCGATGGTGGGGTTGCTCTCACTGTGGGCTCGTTTGCCGAGGAGGCCATCCGTGCGGGCGCTCGACATGTCGTGGCGATGCGTTACAACTTTTACGTTGTCACCGCCACGCGCTTCGTCGCGGCGCTCTATGATGCGCTGGGCCGGGGCTGGCCATTGGGCGAGGCCGTCACAGCCGCGCGCCGGGATTTGGCCCTTCGGCCCGAACGGACGATCGGCGCTGCCGAGATGCCGCTGCAGGACTGGGCGGTCCCCGTGCTTTACCGGGCCGAAGGTGTGATCGAACCGCCCGGGCCCAGCGGAGATCCGCGCCGGCAATTTGCCCCTGCTTTCGATGCGCCCAGTCCATTCGTCGGCCGGCATGAGACGCTGTACCGGATCGACCGCTGGTTTGACTCACGGCCGGTCGTCCTGCTTTGGGGCCAGGCCGGAGTGGGTAAGTCAGCCACTGCGCGCGAATTCGCGCAGTGGTACCTTCGCACCGCGGGCATTACGGAGCCTGCCGAGTTCACGCTCCTGCAAGAAGAATCGAGACCGCCGCTGCCCCTGGACGATACAGGCGCGCCGGAGCTTCCGGAGTTCGCCGCCCGCATTGCCGATCGGCGCGGTCTGTGGGTGATCGACGGTTTGCAATGCCTTACCCCGTCGCAGACCGGACGACTGCGCGCGCTCGTCCTCGCCGCAGCCGATCGCGGCGCTAAGGTCATCGTCACGGCCCGCGGTTTTGCCGGTTGGGACGATTCGCGAGTCGCCTGCGTGCTGCTGCCGCCGATGCCGCCCGACGAGTGCCAGCAACTCGTAAGTTCGCTCAGCCGCGGCGGACAGGCAACCGGCTCCAGTGTTCGCACGCTGCTGCAATTCAGCCGCGGCAACCCGCAGGTATTGCGCCTGGTCCTGGACTTGGCCCCGGTGAACGGTTCGACCGACCCGCAGGCGCTGGAGCAGCTTGTCGACAGCATCGCTGCCGGCGACATCGACCTGACGCCTGCGCGGTTCGGACCGCTGCGTCAGGCCGTCGACGACTTGCGCAATGCGGTGCCTCCGTTCCGTGCCCCCGAGATGGCAATGATTGTGCCGCTACGCCTGTTTCGCGGCTATGCGAGCGTTGCCTCGCTGGGAACCATGGGAGAACTGCTCCCGGCGCTGGCGGCTGCCACGCCGGCCGGCCTGATGGACCTGCTGGGCCGGTTGGAGCTCGCGGGAATGGCGGACGACTTCGGGTCCGGGGGGTTTTGTTTGCACCCCCTGCTGCCGGCCGCGCTGCGGCCCTTTTTCGACGAACAATATCCACCCGGAAGCCCGGCCGAGCGGCAGGTCCGCCAGGCCTTTTGCGGCGCGTTGGGAAAGGGCTGCGGCATCATTGTCGATGCGTATAACAAAGGTGCGCGTTTCGCCATCGATGAGATCAAGCTGTTCGATGCCTCCTTGGCCAGCGCGTGGGAGATGAGCTGCCGCGAGGGTTGGTGGCACTATGCCAACAACATTCTTTCGGCCCGCTGCATGTATGCCTTCGAGACCTCGCAGGACGCGATGTTGCAGCGTCTGCTGGACGGAGCCGCCTCCGTTCTCGTCGATCCCTCGTCTAACGGCGCGATCCCCGGACGGGAGGATGGATGGGAGATATGGATGTCCTTTGACGTGCGCGCGCTGCGGCGTCAGGAGAACTGGCAGGCGGCTGACAAGCTGCTGGCGGATGTCGTCAAAGTCCGACGCGAGCGCGTTGCCAGCGCGCTGCGCGACGGCCGGGTCGAGCCATGGTCGCCCGAGGAGCGGAGCCGTGTAGCCCTGCTTGCAGGCGAGCTATACCAACAAGGCGTGGTCAAGTTAGGCCTCCGCGACAGCGCATGCGTGGCGATCCTGAACGAGGCGGCCGAACTGGCGCGCCGTGCGAACGACCCCGGTTTGGCCGCGAAAGTCGACACGGTGAAGGTCAAGGCAAGCTTGTTGGCTGGCGCTCCGCCCGACTCCGTACCCCCGGAACTGCAACAGGCGATGAGCAGCCCCAACAGAACGACTGCCGCTACAGCCTGCATGACATTAGGCGAAATGAAACTGGAACTCCTCACTCGCCTGCTGGCCGACAACCCGGTGGGTACCGACGCACTGATGGGGCAGGCACGCGACATACTGCTGGCGGCGAAGCGTGCGTTTCAGAAGGCTCTGGACCTATTGCCGCCACACTTGGAGGAGCAGGCCGCCGAGGCCAACCTCCAACTGGGTGAAATCGAGTTGCAGCTCTTCGATTGGACGGCGGCCCAGACCAGCTTCGCCAACGCGTTGCAGATATTTGAACGGATCCATCGGCCCGCCGAGGCGGCGGCAGCCCGCGCTTCTCTGGCACTGGCGATGCGGGCCAACAACCGGCTAGACCAGGCCGTAATCTACGCGAAGGCTGCGCTACAATACTACGAGAAATTCGACCCCGTTCGTGCATCCGATCTGTTGTCTGCCTTCCCGGCCTTACAGTCGCCCGCAGAAGTGGAGGAACCATGAGCCTCGAAACTATTCCCGGGACCGGTATTGAATATGGTCTCATCAGCTTCGGCGCGGAGGGCCGCGAGCGATTCGACGATCCGGCCGGCAGGATGAGCCAGGTGCTGATGGATCGCGTAAAACAGGATCGCATCACCAATGTCTTCTTCTTCTGTCATGGATGGAAGGGCGACGTTACGGCGGCCAGGGAACAGTACAACAGCTGGATCAAAGCGTTCGCCACTTCCGCGGATATCCAGAAAGCGCCTGAGGTTTTCGGCGAGTTCCGCCCGCTGTACATCGGCTTGCATTGGCCGAGTCTGCCGTGGGGAGACGAGGAACTGGCGGGGGGCGGTGATTTTGGAGCGGTAGCCGCCGTCGCCCCCGATACGTTACTGAATCGCTATCTCGCGCGCCTCGGGAACCAGCTCGAAATCCGCGCTCCGCTCGAAATCATCCTGGACGAAGCGCGGCGTAACATCGCTCCCGAGCAGTTGCCACCGCATGTGCGACAGGCTTATCTGGACCTGAACCAGGCTCTCGGATTATCTAGTGGAGATCTCGGCGCCCCGCCCGATGCCGACCGCGAAGCGTTCGATCCCGACGAGTCTTTCGAGGCGGCCAATGAAGAGAGCGCCAGCTTTGGAGGCGGTCTGAACCTGGGCGGGCTGCTTGGGCCGCTGCGCCAGCTTTCTTACTGGACCATGAAGAAGCGCGCCCGCACGATTGGCGAGGGAGGGCTGCACGAGTTCCTCAGTGCATTACAGACAGCAACCTCGCTGGACACGCGCATCCACCTGATGGGCCACAGCTTCGGCACCATTGTCGTTTCCGCGATGCTGGGTGGCCCCAGCGCAGCCGGAGAGCTGCCACGGCCAGTGGATTCGGTGGTGCTGGTGCAGGGTGCGGTCTCGCTGTGGTCTTATGCGGCGTCGATTCCGTTCCCGGGAGCGGGTCGAGGCTACTTCAACCCGATTGTGGCGGCCAGGAAGGTCCGCGGCCCGATCGTGACCACGCGCTCGAAATGGGACAAGGCGGTAGGCGTCTGCTACCCACTCGCTTCGCGCATGAAAGGGTCCGTGGAATTCGCGGCCGGTCTGCCGAAATACGGCGGGATTGGAGCCTTCGGAATCCAAGGGCTTCCCGATAATACCCGCAGCGAAATCCCGATGGCCGCGGCGACGGTTGCGTACGATTTCGAGGACGGAAAGGTTTACAATCTCGATGCGTCGAAATACATCTGCCAGGGTAAGGGCGCCAGCGGTGCGCACAGCGACATCGCGGGAGCGGAAGTGGCACATGCGATCTGGGCCGCGGCTTTCGGTCGCGGAGCCAGGGGCAGAGCGGCCACTGCGGTTTAGAGGTACCCCGCAAGAGACAAGGAGGTTAGATTGAGTTCCACTTCGGATGTGGATCGACCCCTGCCGTTGGGCATATCGGCGAAAACCGGCCGGCCGCTCGGCGAACTCATAGACGACGCGGTGCGGGCCATGCTCGACCGGGAGCGCGAACCCGACGCCGATCTACTGGAAGCGCAGCAGGGTCGTTCCAGCCCCGCGGTCACTAGTTTCAGCGTGTCGGGAGAATTCGAGGGGAACGATCTCAGCCAGGTGGGCTGGGGTGCGATCTTCGCGCCGGACGCGGATCCGGCGATCAAGGAAGCGCTTCAGCCGCTGCTGGATTATCGGCAGAAGCAGGCCGGCACGGCGCCTTTTGTGATCTACGACGGCGCCTCGGGGTATTTGCCGGGTGAGACGGCGCTGGCGTGGCTGGAGCGTCAAAACGTGCGGCTCGACGTGGTGAATCCGGATAAGGGCGTGCCGTATTATCTGCT
>Ga0181517_10002223_pt1 | contig 20144 bp, 12 predicted proteins | sample PEATcosm2014_Bin_31_FD_119748 | JGI IMG/M metagenome (GOLD analysis project Ga0181517, IMG submission 119748) | Peatland microbial communities from MTU Mesocosm Facility, Houghton, MI, USA - PEATcosm2014_Bin01_30_metaG | ecosystem: Environmental > Terrestrial > Soil > Wetlands > Peat | place... | reverse complement strand
TTCCATGCTGATCTGGCATGGGTGCGACGAGGGGCAGGGCTGGCTTTTTGGAAGGCCTGCGCCAGCCGAGGAGATTCGGCAAATTGTGGCAGCATTGAGACCCGCGCGGTCCGATCCCATGCATACTTTGACGGAGAGCGACCTGACCCTGGAGGAGGAGCGACTGCCGGGGCAGAAACTGGCGCAACTACGGGCCATCTATGACGGAATTCCTGCCGGCCTTTGCTTTCTCGATCGCGATCTCCGTTTTTTTAGCCTGAACCGCCAGCTTGCCCAAATCAACGGACAACCCATCGCAGCCCATCTAGGAAAAACAATTGCGGAGATGGTCCCGCGCCTTTACCAGCAAATTGAGCCTTTAGTTCAGCACGCATTGGAAGGGTCTCCGGCGATCGGAATTGCCGTGCAGAAGCCGAACGACGGTGAAGGCGCCGCGCCCGGCGAAGCGGGACAAAGGCTTCTGATCTCCTGTCATCCGGCTTGGCGTGAAGCAGGTGAGATCGTGGGCGTGTCCTGTGTGGTAATAGACATTACAGGACAGGACATGCTTGAAGGAGCCTTTCCCGACAAGAAGGCGTAGATCGGGCGTAAGGGCGACCTGCTTAGAGAACTCCGGCCACGCACGCCACCGAAGATACTCGGGATAGTTCGCACTTCCGCCCCTTGCTTGCGCAGGTCTAAGTGATGGTTGGAACCCGAACAACCGCATTTCCGACCGTCCAACTGCCAGCAAGCCCTTCTGCTTCAATAGACGCGGACTCTAGGCCGTAATCCCCGCAGGGTTGGCCGGGAAACAGAATCCCGTTTTCAGGGAGAGGCCTATCCTTGAGGCGGTGAGTCTCTTTCACGAAATTCTCAAATAGTGGCGCAGACAACGCGGGACTGAAAAGGTAGCCCTGGAAGGCGAAGCAGCCCAAGCCTTCGAGGAACTTGCGTTGTTCTTCGGTCTCAACACCCTCGGCGATTACCAAGAGATTCAGACTTCTACCCAACGCGATGATGGCGCGTACGATTGACGCATCTTTGACGCCGTTCAGCACGTCACGAACAAAGCTTTGATCAATCTTGAGTTGATCCAGCGGCAAGCGCTTCAACTGGGAAAGGGAAGAAAAGCCTGTTCCAAAGTCGTCCAGGGAAAAGCCAATACCGATGCTTTTGAGCGCCTCCATTTTGGCAATGATCTCGTTGGCCCTTTCAATCATGAAGCTCTCGGTAATCTCCAACTTGAGCCTTTGCGGGTCGGCGCCCGACTCTCGAATTGCCTTCTCGACAAGCTGCGCAAAGCGTCCATCGAGGAACTGGCGAATACTCACATTGATCGCAACCGTCAGGTTTTCCAACTGGGGTTGCCGAGCCCATTCTGCGAGTTGCCGACAAGCCGTTTCAAGAACCCATTGGCCGAGTTCGACGATAAGGCCGGCACTCTCTGCAAGTGCAATAAACTCACTCGGTGGGACCATGCCACGTTGGGCATGGCGCCAGCGCGTCAGCGCTTCGCCACCCGTCACGCGCCCATCGCTATCCATTTGCGGCTGGTAGTGTAGCTCGAATTCGTGATTCTGCAATGCCCGCCTTAAGTCGGATAGGAGCGCGGCACGGGAAGCTGCCGCGCTCTCCATAGCCGGATCAAAGAGGCAAATTGCATTCCGACCGAGTGCCTTTGCGCGATACATCGCCAAGTCAGCCCGTTTCAATAACTCGTCCGCGTCATCCTGCTTTCCCCGAAACAGCGTGATGCCGATGCTGGTTGTGCCGTCGTATTCGTAATCTCCCAGGAGATAGGTACCTCGACAAGCCTGGAGTATTGCGTCCCCAACCTCTCTCGCCTCGATCGCTGCGCATGTGGCGTCTGACGTCAGCCCCTTAAGCAACACCACGAACTCATCTCCCCAAATCGAGCAACTGTGTCCGTCTTGCGCACGCAAGATCTGAGACGGAGCCCAACCTCCTTGAGCAACAGGTCGCCTATGTCATGACCTGATGAGTCGTTGAGAGTTTTGAAGTCGTCCATATCGATGAACAAAAGGGCGCCCATACTTTCAAGGCCATTTGACTTGGCCAGCAGCTCGTCCAGGCGTTCTCGAAAAAGGAAACGGTTGGGAAGTCCAGTCAAAGTGTCATAGAGCGCCAGCTTTTGAATTCTGCCTTCTGCCAGCTTGCGATCGGTAATATCGGTATTGATGGTCAGGATCGAGTGAGGATTGCCATCATTGTCACGAACTAGCGTGCAATGGCTCTCAACGATGATTGCTCGGCCGTCCTTGCGGGTTTTCGGAATTTCCCCAGTCCATTCGCCGTGCGAGAGAACCAGGCTCCGAACTCTTCGGACTTCGGAAAGGATGTCGGAAAAGAACTCCCCTACCAACCGTCCCATAACTTCTTCCGACGTCCATCCGAGGAGACGTTCCGCTCCTCTGTTCCAAAAGACAAAGCGGCTTTCCATGTCCTGAACGAAGATGGCATCCGTGGCCTTATCGAGAAGCTCCGACTGATCGCGCATTCGAAGATGGGCGGCCTCGAGTTCGCGCCGCGACAACACCATCTCGGTGATGTTGCGGAAGTGGACCGACATCCCGTCCATCCTCGGGTAGCAGCGCATCTGGTACCACAGGTCCTGCTTTTGGTTCTGCGCCTCAAACAAGCTTGCAGATGCACGGCCCGCTGCTGCTCTCAATTCGGCCAGCATCGATGGAGAGAAGAAGTGGGGTATCGCCTGGGGAATGATACCGTTCAAAGCCAACTCTCGTTCCAGTGCAAACTCGAAACACGCTGCGTCGTTCATGTAAACAAGTCTGAAGTCGGAATCGAGCGAAATGAAACAATCGGAAATGCTCTCCAGAATCTCCGCTTTAATCCTGGTTGACTCGGTGCGCTCTCGCTCGATAATGTGCTCCTCGCGGTATCGGGTGACGGCGTTGAGCATCAGGCCGAAACAGATATAGCTCAGGCAACCGGCTACGGCAAGAATCAAGGAACTTACGGGAAAGAGAGAGGCAAACCTTGTGGAGAGCCCGACCAGGATTACCGTGGGAGCGATAATAAGACCGCGAGCAAGAAACCGGCTGATCGATGCCGAGTTCACAAGCTTGTTGAAAACCAGGAGCGGGAAGAACCAGACCATGTAGGTAAACAAGTTCTCATGGTTTCCGTAGCCCGCAAGCGCCACGATCATTCCTGAGCAAAGATACAGCGCATAATATATTGTCGACACGGTGGCCAGCGTCTGCACCTTGACTTTGCGAAACACAAGAAGAGTGAAAACCAGACCGATTCCGAACATTCCGCTTGAGACCACAACTGCGATCTCTACACCGGTAACCTCCTGCCGCATGATAGCGAAGATGCCGAGCCCCGACCCAGCCAAAGCCAGGAGTGCGGTGCGCAAAAGCGCGGTACGAGCCAGGGAGCTCGAAGATGCGCCTGCATCGTTCCTCTCTATCAATATTGATTTCGAAAAGCCAGCCAATTCCGCCTCCTCGTATACCCGAACCTCGAACCGGATCGAGGAGATGCTTCCCTTCGACGAAGCGCTTGACTTCTACTCAGAGCCAGAACACGATTCGCTGCGGTGAGTCGCTGAATCCTTTATCGGAGTGCGGCCGAATTCGTCCTGTGAATGGGCCGGTATAACTCTTTTGAACTCCCGTTCACTGGCATCGGGGCTCGGTCTACCGGATTCAGTTGCGGCTCCAGTCCGCAAGATCCGGGAATTGGTCCAATTGAACATTTGGCCTTTGTCTATGAGTCTGTAATCGGCAATGCCTGCGCTAAGTTTCAGTCAGAATTAGAGAAATCCGCGTCCATTCGGACCTCCCAAAGCGCTCCCGGTTTCAGAGCACGATATACCCGATCGTGAAGCTCACAAAATGCTGGACCCGCTAACTCTGTTCTTTACCGAATTCTTCAAGTTTGCACCGCCGATTGTGAATAAAGTTGAATGAAATGCCGATAGAGAACCGGAGCTGATTTCTCTATCAGGATCGTCTGGCAAACAGAGCGCCCTGTGTGAAAACGGTCAACCCCTTAGCGGAAAGGAGGCCTCTTCATGCACGGACGAGATAACTATCCTCTAGTCTTTGTTGTTGATGACGATTCCAACATCATTCGCATGATTGATGGGCTCCTGAAGAGGGCCGGATTCCGGACTTCTAGTGCGGGGAGTGTCGCTGACGCCTTGCAGGGGATTCGCGAGCAGCATCCCGACCTGATTCTATTGGATATCAACCTGCCGGACGGCTCCGGGTTCGATATCTGCCGCACACTGAACAGAGGGTCCTCGGCCTTCAATACGCCGATTCTCTTCATCTCTTCCAGCGAAGACATATCTACCAAGGTCGAAGGGTTTGAAGTCGGCGGAGCGGACTATATTACCAAACCCATTATTGGGGCAGAAGTCATAGCACGTGTACGCTCACAACTGCGATTCGGGCAAGCTCATAAGCGGCTCATCGAACTCCAAGCTGAACGAGTGCAGCAATTGGCCAGCGCACAGCGGGAACTGATGCCCGGTCCCGATGACTTTCCAGAAGCGCACTTTCAAGCCTGTATTCGCCAAGTTCTATCGGCGGGCGGAGATTTCTACGACGTCATTCCGTCAGGTTCCGGCGTTGTGGACTATTTGATCGCGGACGCAAGTGGGCACAATCTTGCGGCCTCATTATGGACAGCTTCATTGAAAGCGCTGGCCGTTGAGTACGCCAGTCCGTTGCACCTGCCGGTCGAAATTGTGCAGGCCGTGAACGCATCGCTTTGCCGGATTCTCCCATCTGGCGCATTCTTCACGCTAATCTACGCACGCCTTAATCATCAGACAGGCCACCTAACCGTGATCAATGCTGGCCACCCCCCGGCTATTTCTATTCGACGTGATGGGTCGGAGCCACTGATTCTCAAACAGGAAGGCGATGTAGTTGGAGCGTTCGCCGATGCTGTTTTTGGCGTCGTTGAAATGTCTCTGCAACCAGGCGACCGGATCTTCTTCTATACCGACGGACTTATCGAAAACGGACGTTCTCAAGAAGAGGGCATTCAGCGACTGGCCGGTGCGTGCTTTTCACGGCGTGCGGAAGCGCTCAGAGACCTGGTTCCAGCGGCAGTCGATGACATGATGGGCAACGCATGCCCAACCGACGATACGCTGCTGGTGGGGGTGGAAAGATGACTCTGTCCCCGGAACAAGGTGGAATTTCATTCTTGCAGAGGATTCCATCGCGAATGGCTGAAGCAGAGTTGCTGTGTCTGAGGATTTGCGACACGCTTAAAACGAGCAATCTTTCCCGTCTCTGCTTTCCGGTGGAGTTGCTGGCGCGAGAATCCCTGGCAAACGCCTTATGTCACGGGAACAAGAACGACGCATCAAAGTCGATCACGCTCGAACTAAGAGTTGGGCGCGATTGGGTACGAATGTCGATTTGCGACGAAGGCCCCGGATTTTCATGGCGAAAAGCGGCGCAAGACCGGATGGATGGAAATGCCCCCACTGGCCGCGGGCTGCATCTTTATGCACTCTATGCAGATCGGATTCGATTCAATCGCTGCGGTAATCAAGTTACGCTCTGGATTCGCAAAGACAGGCAAGGAGTAAAGGGAGAATGCACAATGGACACTTTTGCTATTGAACGGGAGAACGAGCAGGGCTCAGTGAAACTTACGGGCGATTTCACTGCAGTCATGATCCCAGGTCTTCAGGCCAGTCTCAAGGAGATCTTGGAGAAAGGTACGCGCGACCTGGCGTTCGACCTGGCGAGAACTCAAATGCTTGACTCCAGCGGGATTGGATTGCTGATTGCGTCGGCCAACAGCATGAAGGCCCGGGGTGGAAGAATTCGCGTGACAAACGTCTGTCCGGATATCTTCCGGCTCTTACAGAATATGAGATTGATCTTGCGCCTCAATGTTAGCGGACGAGCGGAGTAGAGGAGCCATTATGGATGTGAATGTTGACTTGGATGATGAATTACTGAGGGAATTCATCAATGAATCACGGGAGCATCTCACGACCATCGAGGCGGATTTATTGGCCATCGAAGAGGGTGGAGCGGACATTGATGTCGACTTGGTGAACAAGGTATTTCGCGCCGCGCATTCGATCAAAGGAGCCAGCGGCTTCTTTGGCCTGACAAAGGTCAAGGAATTGGCGCATAAGGCAGAAACCGTCCTTGAGATGCTGCGGTCGCGAAAGATGGCCCCCAACGCCGAAATTACCAACCTTCTTTTGGCGGCGTTCGACCAACTGCGCGAGATGGTCAACCACACAGCCGAAAGTGCCGATGCCGATATCCGCGAATTGTTGCTGAATCTGACCGGTTTGACGTCATCCTATTTGCCCAAGGAGCAGAAGGCCTCCTTGAACGCGACTGTTTCGATCGCCGTTGAAGGAGGGCATCAAGTCAACCTGACAAAGTTTGACTATGAACGGGTACTGGGTTCCGGTCAATATCTTTACAACGTCGAATACGACCTGATTCACGATATCGAGCGGCAGGGTCGCAACGTGCTCGATGTATTCCGCGAACTTTCGGAGTCGTGCGAGATTCTGGATTGCGAAGTGAATTTCGAAGCGGTGGGCACGCTGGACGATCCAATCGGAAACAGATTGCCTTTGCGGCTGATTCTGGCGACAGCAATTAAATCGGATGAAATTGGATCGCTCTTTCCGCATAACCGGAACAAAGTGGAACTTCTTGCCGGGCCCGATGTAGCGGCCCCGTCACCCGTCATCGAGCCGAGCATTACGACACAGCCAGCCTTCATTCTGCCGCAGGTTTCAGGTAATGAGATGGCGAACGATTTACCTGCCGACCTTCCTCTTGCAGATGAGGCGCACCTTGCACCGAAGCTCGCAGTTGCGAAGCCGGCAGCGAGCGCAACTCTCGCAACGCCTGCAGTGATAGCGGAAGAGAGCATCCGGGTGAATGTGGGAACACTCGAGATGCTCATGAACCTTGCGGGCGAATTGGTCCTGGGGCGCAACCAATTGCGCGCCTCCATAGTGCAGAAGAACGCACGGGCCTTGAAGGCTGCAGAACAGCGCATCAATCAGATTACTTCTGAGTTGCAAGACGTTGTCATGCAGACCCGGCTTCAGCCTATTGGCAATGTCTTTGGAAAATTCCCCCGCCTCGTGCGTGATTTGGCGGCCGACCTAAGCAAGGACATCCAACTGGACATTCGCGGCAAGGACGTGGCCCTGGACAGGAGCCTGATTGAATCCTTGTCTGATCCGCTGACGCACATGGTCCGCAATGCAGTTGACCACGGCGTTGAACCTCCAGAAGACCGAATCCGCGCCGGGAAGCAGCGCCAGGGGTTGATCACCATCGATGCGCGTCATGAAGCCGGCCAGGTCGTAGTGGAGATCGCTGACGATGGCCAGGGTATCGACCCGGAGCGCATCGCCCAGGTTGCTCTCGCCAAAGGCCTGATAACAGCGGACGAAGCCAAGGGCATGTCGGCGAAGGACAAGATGGCACTGCTGTTTCTTCCCGGATTGTCCACTGCCAAACGACTGAGTGACGTGTCAGGGCGCGGAGTCGGAATGGACGTGGTGAAAACCAATCTCGACCGTCTTGGGGGAAAGGTGGAAATCATATCGGTGGCCGGGAGGGGAACAACCTTCCGCATCAAACTGCCGCTGACTTTGGCCATTATCCCGTCCCTTATCGTTTCGGTTGAAGGTGAGCGTTTTGCTATCCCACAGATCAATGTCGAGGAGATGCGTCGCGTGTCTCCGGGCCAGGCAAAGACTCGCATTGAGATTGTTGGAGGCGCCGAGGTTCTGGTTTTACGCGAGCGGCTCATTCCACTTGTTCGCTTCGCAGATTTGCTTGGAGTTGTACCCACTTATACCGATCCGAATGCTTCCCGGCGCGAGGTCGACCGCCGGTCCCGATTGGCTGACCGCCGGTCTCCCAGTTTCCCGAATCCAGGAGAATTGAAACCAGAGGCGCCATCGGCAGAAGTACTTTCGGCCCGTAAATCCTCCGACCGGAGAAATGAGAGTGGCGCCCTGGAAATTGTGGTGGTCACGACCGGCACGCAAACCTATGGGCTTGTCGTGGGCAAATTCCATGACACAGAGGAAATTGTCGTGAAGCCTTTGGGTTCACACCTGAAGAGCCTGGAAGAATATGCGGGCGCGACGATTCTAGGGGACGGTTCTGTAGCCCTTATCGTAGACGTTGCCGGGCTGGCTGGTCTTGCAAACCTGGATGCGGTGGTCCGTGCTACCCGTGCCCATCAGCAGGCAAAAGAAGATCTTCAGGAAGTTACCGGAACCAATCAGTCATTTGTTCTATTTCATAACTCCGCTGAGTTACTGTGTGCAGTGCCGCTGGAGGCCGTAACCCGTATCGAGCAAATCTCGCAAAAACAGGTGGAGACAATCGGCGGACGCCGCACCATGCAATACCAGGACGGCTTGCTTCCCCTGGTAACACTTGCTGATACGGCCCAGGTCGAGCCTATTGGCGATGGAATGAAGCTGGCCGTGATGATTGCAAACATACGCGGACACGAGGTAGGCCTGCTCGGGGCCATGCCAGTGGATGTGTACGAAACCAACAAGCCGATTGATCAGACTACCCACCGCCAGATGGGAGTAGCAGGCTCGACGATCGTTCGCGACCGAACCGCGCTCATCGTGGACCTTTGCGAATTGGTAGATGCCAGATGGCCGGAGTGGGCCGCACAACAATCGATTGCGCTACCAGAGTCCGCAGGCGCACCCGGCATCACCGTGCTGCTTGCAGAAGATTCCGATTTCTTTCGCACACAGGTCCGCCGTTTTCTCAGGGAGGACGGATACACCGTGCTTGACGCCCCGGACGGCGAAGCCGCCTGGGAGTTGCTTCTGCAGAACCTCGAATCGGTGCGTGCCGTGGTGACTGACGTGGAGATGCCGCGACTTGATGGGCTTGGCTTTACCAAGCGTATCCGGGCCGACAAACGAACTGCCGGCTTGCCGGTTATCGCTCTGACGTCTCTCGTGGGTGAGGAGGATGTCGCCCGGGGAAAGGCTGCGGGAGTAAACGACTACCAGACCAAACTTGACAGGGATGAGTTGCTGGGACGCCTTAGGGGGTATCTGGGAACAGATTCTCCGAAATCAACGGGTGCCGCAGGGAGTTGAACCGTAGTTTGATTACCTGCGTGGGTGTTAGTGAGATGGTGGCAAAAGTACATGGAATATGAAAGGAAAAATCGCAATGAATCTGAAGATCAGATCGCAATTAGCACTGGCTTTTGCAGCCGTCCTTGGCTTGGTACTTGTTTCCTCGACGGTCGTCTTTGTCAAAGGGAATCAGATGAGCGCAAAGCTCGAACGCTTTAAGGAAAACCGGGTTCCAACACAGGTCAAGTCGAAGCAGGTGGAACTGGGCCTGATGAAATCGAGATCCGATGTCCGGCAGACTCTACTGTTTGTTGCCATGGATGACATGGAGAATGCACGGGGATATCGCCAGAAGGTAAGCGAAGACTGGGTTGCAATCAACGAGCAGTTTGCGGAATTGCCCCAATTGAGCAAGGTCTTTGTCTTTCAGGAGAACAAAGACAAGGTGGCCAGCTTGGCAGCTGAATTGCCGGGGCTCCAGAAGGAGCAGATGGATATTGTCGGAGCTGCGCTGGCCGCTGGTCCGAAGCGACTCGTACCGGTTGATCAGGAGTTGGTCAAGACAGTCGAGCCGCACGGCGTCGCTGTTCGGGACGTTGCAGCCTCGCTCTCGAAGAATCTGACGGACTTGATGGCGGTGGATGTTGAGACTCTTGGCGAGAGCCAGCGTGAGACCCAATGGATTCTTTCGATTTCGACGATTTTTGCTATAGCGTTGGGCATCGGAATCGCATTTGTCTTCAGTGGCAAAATGACAAGCGCCCTGGCCCTGGTGGTGGAGTATCTGAAAACGATAGCTGCCGGCGACCTACGCGGATCGAATTTACCCGAGAAGCTGCGTGCCAGAACCGACGAACTAGGGGAATTGGCGTGCGCATCTCAAACCATGAACGAAAGCCTGAGGACGTTGCTGGGCGAAATCGCCATGGGTATTCAAACCCTCGCTTCTTCTGCGACGGAACTATCGGCTGTATCCAAGCAGACTGCCTCCAGGTCGGCAACGATGTCAGATAAAGCCAATGCTGTCTCAGTTGCTGCCGAAGAGGCGAGCGCTAGCACCATGTCAATCGCGACAGGAATGGACCAATCCAGCAGCAGTCTTTCTTCAGTGGCCAGCGCCACTGAACAAATGAGCGCGACAGTCGGAGACATTGCCGCAAACACTGGCCGGGCCCGGGCGATCAGTGAGCAGGCCACCGGCCAAGCGCAAACGATCACAGAGCAGATGCAGAAGCTGGGACAGGCTGCTCAGGAGATCGGGCATGTGACCGAGACCATCACCAACATCTCAGCCCAGACCAACCTGCTTGCCTTGAACGCGACCATTGAAGCGGCGCGGGCGGGAGCAGCAGGCAAGGGATTTGCCGTAGTCGCCAACGAGATCAAGGAACTGGCCCGCCAGACTGCCGAGGCTACCGAAGACATCAAGTCGCGGATTCTCGGGATACAAAGCTCGACAGGATCAGCTATCAGCGACATTGGGAATATCACGACGGTAATCAGGGACGTGGGCGGGATCGTGGCAAGCATCGCCGCTGCGATTGAAGAGCAGGCAACGGTCACAAAGGATGTAGCAGGAAATATCGCGCAAGCTTCAATCGGGGTGCGAGATGCCGATACACAGATCACGCAGACTGCGGAAGTTTCGAGGAATATTGCTCGTGACATCTCCGAAGTGAACGCGGCCATTACCGGCATCCGTGAAGGTGGCGAACAGGTGCAGGCCAGCGCAGATGACTTATCCACACTGGCAGAGAAGCTCGGCGCCCAGGTGGCTCAATTCAGAATATGAAAGAACCGGCAACTGGAAGATCGACTTGGACCAGCTCGTGACCGGAATCATTGTTTGGGAACCGAGGAACTATATGTTTAGACAACTCAAGCTCTCTGGGAAGATTGTAGGAACCATTGTTCTTGTTCTTGCCATCACATCGCTGATCAGTTTCTGGGTCACCCAACACCGCATTAACCAGCAGGCCGAGGAAGCGTTTCGCGACAAGGTCCGGCAAATCACGGGCATGGCGAGTACAACACAAGTCTGGTTTTCAAACAATCTTGACACGCTGGTTCCCGACAGAAACTTCCGGGACCTGAACCAAGTTCCGGTTGTAGCGGCGTGGCGTGTTGCGGAAATGTATGCGGACAAGAATGACATGAAGTTCCGCACGCCATCGCTCACTCCGCGCAACCCCAAGAATCAGCCCGACGACTTTGAGCGCAGAGCCCTGGAGATGTTTCAGAAGGATCCTGCAATGAAGGAGTTCTCGGAGCGAGAGTCGACTAATGGGAAAGAAGTCATGCGCTATGCACAACCCGTGCGCCTGACGCAAGATTGCCTTGTGTGTCATGGCAGCCCATTAGGACAGATGGGACCTTTCGGTTACGCGAAGGAAGGCATGAAGGTTGGCGAACTGCGTGGCGCGTTTTCGGTGACTGCGTCGACGGAATCGCTGATATCGACGGCTAATTCAAATTCGATTGCGGTCTTCTCATTGAGCCTCTTGACCCTTTTATTATCTGCGGGGACCATCTTTCTGGCTATCCGCAAACTCGTGATCCGGCCACTCAAGAAGTCAGTCGAATTTGCAAATCGCATTGCGAACGGCGACCTCTCCGCGTCAGATCTGACGGTGGAATCTGAAGACGAAATCGGGGAATCGACGGTAGCGCTGAACACGATGAAAACCAGCCTTCGCCGATTGCTCGGGGGCATAGCCGACGGCGTTCAAACGCTGGCCAGCTCTGCTACAGAGCTTACCGCCATATCCAAAGAGACAGCCGCCGGGACGGCCAACATGTCAGAAGGCGCCAATGCTGTTGCAGTGGCGGCGGAAGAGGCAAGTTCCAACACCACATCCATCGCTGCTGGCATGGACCAATCTTCGAGAAACCTCTCTTCAGTTGCCAGCGCCACCGAAGAGATGAGCGCTACTGTGGGCGACATTGCCGCCAATACGAGCAGGGCGCGCACGATTAGCGAACAGGCTACGTCTCAAGCTCATGCCATTTCAAGCCAGATGCAAAAACTTGGGCAGGCAGCCCAGGAGATTGGGAATGTTACAGAGACCATCACCAACATTTCGGCACAGACCAACCTGCTGGCGTTGAACGCCACCATTGAGGCGGCGCGGGCAGGAGCGGCCGGCAAGGGATTTGCGGTGGTTGCCAACGAAATAAAAGAGTTGGCGCGCCAGACGGCCGAAGCGACCGAAGACATCAAGATGCGGATTGCCGGGATACAGGACTCGGCGGGAATGGCTATCGGCGACATCGGACAGATTACAACCGTGATCAGAGATGTAGGCGGGATTGTCGCAAGCATTGCCGCAGCCATTGAAGAGCAGGCGACGGTCACCAAGGATGTTGCGGGAAACATAGCCCAGGCTTCAGCTGGAGTGCAAGAGGCGGACGAGCGGATATCGCAAACCGCCGAAGTATCGAGGAGCATTGCGCGCGACATTGCGAGGGTGAACGCAAAGATCATCGGCATCCGCGAAGGCGGCGCGCAGGTGCAGGCCAGCGCGGTCGAGTTATCCAATTTGGCAGAGCAACTCGGCGCGCAATTGGCCCAGTTCAGAATGTGAGGAAGCGGCAATGGCAACCAGTATCTGCAATCCGGAGAAACAAGAAGATCTGCTGATAGCCACCTTCCAACTGGGAGGTGATGAAGGCGTTTTCGGGATCGATGCCACTTTGATTCAGGAGGTGGTGATGGTGGGGGAACTCACGCCGGTTCGTCATGCCCTGGATTACGTGGCCGGCATTCGCAATCTGCGCGGACGCATTATCACGGTGATTGACTTATCGGTGCGACTGGGCCTGGGATACGTGGAAATTGGTCCTGAGAGCCGTATTCTAATCGCCGAATGGAAGAACGAGTCCATCGGTTTGCTGGTAGACAAGGTCGCCGACGCCGTCACGATTGAGGCGGCTGATATGGAGCCTGCGCCTCCAAACCTGCATGGAGTACAGATGCAGAAACTTCTCGGAGTGTTCCACAACGGTAGTCGTCTTGCCGCGTTACTTGATCTTGCCGTTGTGCTTGGGGCCGACGATCCAAATGGAAAGTCGCTGTTAAACAAAGAGAAGAGGGCCTAACGTGAGAGTGTTGGTAGCCGACGACGCGGTCCTCTTCCGGCGGCTGCTTACGGAAGTGTTGTCTTCCATTCCCGGAGTTGAGGTTGTTGGCGCCGCGACCAACGGAAGGATTGCCGTACAAAAGGTGCGGGAATTGAAGCCCGACCTGCTCACTCTCGACATTGAGATGCCGGAGATGGACGGTCTTGCAGTTCTCGATGCTCTGACCCGAAACGGTAAGCCGGAAGTACAGGTGATCGTGGTAAGCGCGCTCTCCCGGCTGGGAGGCGACCTAACAATGCGCGCCCTCCAAAAAGGGGCCTTCGATTTCATTACCAAGCCAGAAGCGGCTACAGCCGAACTTGGGCGCGCAGCACTGATTAGAGAGCTGGCGCCGCGTTTGAGCGCGCTGGCGCATCGCCTCGATGTAAGGGCTATCCTGCGCGGAGCCTCCTCCGTTTCTCTACCTAAGGCTCCCAATCCCAGTGACATTCCGAAGTGTGTGGCCGTGGAACACGGCTCAGACACGATAGCCACGCGTATGAATCGCCTGTCGCATCCGGCACGACCGGATATGGTACTCATTGGGGTATCTACGGGCGGTCCTGCGGCCTTGGCCCAACTTCTCCCTGCAATTCCTGGAAACATCGGCGTGCCTATCCTCGTGGTTCAACATATGCCGCCGATCTTTACCAAATCGCTGGCGGATAGCCTCACCCCCAAGTGCGCGGTGAGGGTTGTGGAAGCGACTCATGGCGAACTTCTCAAACCAGATTGTGTGTACATCGCACCCGGAGGTCGCCAGATGCGCCTGGGGGCGGGACCGGAGAGCAGGCCAATCCTTGAAATGACGGACGACCCTCCGGAGAACAATTGCCGCCCCGCAGTGGATTATCTATTTCGCTCGGCAGCGAGTCGATTCCCAGGGCGCGCGATGGCCGTGATTCTTACAGGAATGGGCAGTGATGGAACGCTCGGCTTGCGCCTCCTCAAGCGCCACGGCTGCTTTGTCATTGCGCAGGACGAGGCAAGCTCCGTGGTCTATGGCATGCCGAAGGCCGCGGTAGATGCCGGCGTGGCGGACGTCATTCTGCCCCTGAACTCCATCGCGAGTCGGATCACTTCCATCGTCAAGGGGGGCCGGGGTTGAGTCCTGCCATTACGCGCGAGGAGTTTCCAGTGTGGTCCCGCTACATAAAAGAGATTTGCGGGATTCACCTGGACGAGTCTAAGGGATACCTTATTGAGACGCGCCTCGGCTGCCTGCTCGCAGAAGCAGGAGCTTCCAATTTTTCTGAACTCTTTTACAAAGTTCGAGGAGACGCGAGCAACACCCTTCGCAGGAAGGTCATCGAGAAAATCACAACCAATGAAACTTCCTTTTTTCGCGATATCTCTCCTTTTGAACTACTTCGGCACAAATTGATTCCCGAGCTTATGGACCGGCGCAACAAGAGCAGTGCGCGAACGCCCATCCGCATCTGGAGTGCAGCATGTTCCACGGGCCAAGAGGCGTATAGTACGGCGATTGTTTTCAAGGAACTAACCGGAGACTTGGCGAAATACGATATTCGAATAGTCGGCACAGACATTTCCAACAAAGTAGTGGCCCACGCCAGCTATGGCGAGTACAGCCGCCTGGAGTTGGAACGGGGCTTGGCGCCTGATGCACTCTTCCGCCACTTTGCCGCGTCGGGAGACAAATGGAGAGTACGCGATGAAATCCGGTCTCTTGTTACCTTTCGCACCATGAATCTGTTGGAACCCTTCTCCTTTCCAAATCCTTTCGACATCATTTTCTGCCGTAACGTAGCAATCTACTTCACTGAGCCCGACAAAATAAAACTATTCCGGAACATCGTCAGATACCTGGCGAAAGACGGTTGTCTAATCATTGGCTCGACCGAGTCCATCTCCGGACTCTGCCCGGAATTAGAGCCGAAACGCCACCTTCGCTCAGTGTTCTACCAGTTGAAGGGATTGGCGTGAAGATGGAACGATTGAGTTAGGGCAGTAGGCCGAGAATGATCGCTTCCGTTGCTGCGCAAGATATGTGAAAAGAATGATCGAGCGCGGGAATAGACGGAAGCCTGGACCAGACCGATAGTTGAAATTGAGGCAAAACTTCCTTGGGCGAACCTATGCGCAGTCTGGCCGGAGCATTCGAGCATGCGAGCCTTGTTGCGGCGGTGGAGCAAGCCGCCGACGGGGTGGTCATCACCGATGTAAACGGGAATATACAGTACGTGAATCCCGCATTCACCTCGATGACGGGATACGGCAAAGAGGAAGTCCTGGGACAGAGCCCCCGAGTTCTAAAATCGGGACTGCAAACGGAGGCGTTCTACCAGGATCTCTGGAACACAATCCTTTCAGGCAAAGTCTGGCATGGAACCCTGAGCAACCGGCGCAAGGACGGCAGTTTTTTTGACGAGGAAATGCGGATTACTCCCATCCTCGGTTCGACTGGTGTGATCGACGGCTATATCGCCATAAAACATGATGTTACACAAGAACAAAAGGAACAGACTGCACGGGCGCTTCTGGCCTCTATCGTGGAGTGTTCCGACGATGCCATTATTTCAACATCGTCGTCAGGCGTCATTCTGACCTGGAACCGCGGCGCGGAGAGACTCCTGGGTGTCGCTGAGGCTCAAGCGATCGGTGAGGATGCATCGGGGTTTGTTGCGCCGGTTCGGAAGTCTCGAATGCTGGCGGACATCGAGAAGGTCTTTCAGGGGCAAACTCTGAGCGACATTGAGGGAATCTGCCGCAGAGCCGACGGGCAAACTGTCCATGTAACGGCAACTGGGTTCCCTGTGAGGGACCCATCTGGCAAGGTGGTGGCCGCAACCGCCATTTTAAGAGACATCACCGAGCGCCTCGAGTCTGAAAGAAAGCTTCGGACGAGCGAGGAGCGATTCAGCGAAGTCTTTGAGCACGCGCCGGTGGGCATGTATCTGGCGTCTCGAGAAGGGAGATTCCAGAAGGCAAATGCGGCCTTTTGCCGGATGGTTGGTTACTCCGAAGATGAGCTGCTTGCCAAGACATGGAGGGTTCTGACCCACCCCGAAGAGATGGTCGCTGCGATAGAGAAAAACGAGAAACTTTGGAACGATCCGAACGGCCGGGGGGAATGGGAAAGACGGTATCTCCATCGCGATGGCTCAGCCGTGTGGTGTTCATTGCAGATTTCAATACTGCGAAACTTGGACGGAAGTCCGCTGTGCAGTGTGGTCCATGTTGAAGACATCACCGAGCGCAAGAGGGCCAAGGCGGCCTTGCAGGAAAGTGAAGAACGATTTCGCAGCATGGCCGATGGCTGCCCATCGATCATGTGGGTGACCGGAGCAAGTGGAGAAATCGAATTCATCAACCGTGCATACCGGGATTTTTTCGGCACTACTTGCGAAGAGATCCAGGCGCGCAATTGGCTGCGACAGGTTCACCCGGATGACGTGCTTCTTCATGTAGGGGCCTTCGAGCGCGCGGTGGACGAGCAGACGCCATTCAAGGTTGAATCTCGAGGCCTTCGCGCGGATGGCGAGTGGCGGCTGTTGGATTCATACGGCGTGCCGCGCGTCTCGTCAAGTGGGGAGTACCTGGGCCATGTCGGGCTCAGCGAGGACATCACCGACCGGAGGCTTGCGGAAGAGGCCGTGCAAGCGGCCCGGGAATTTGCGCAGTCCACGATTGATGCGCTCGCATCGCACATCTGCGTGCTGAACGAGACGGGTACGGTGATCAATGTAAACAGGGCATGGAAGAAGTTTGCAAGTGACAATCAGTATGCGGGTTCTGATCAGGGCAGGCATGGCGTTGCCGGTCCAGACAGTTTTGGCGTAGGAGCGAACTACCTGGAAGTGTGCGACGGAGTTGGAGGGCTGGAGGCCAAAGAGGCCGCCTTGTTTGCCGAGGGCATTCGAAGTGTCCTGCGTGGTGATATTGAGGGTCACACGCAGGAATACTCATGCAACGGGCCGGGAGAGGATCGGTGGTTCATTGGGAGAGTTACGCGATTCATTATCGGCGGCCGACCCCATATCGCTGTCGAGCACATCGACATCACAGAGCGCAAGAAGGCTGAAGAGGCACTGCAAAGCAGCGAAGAGAAATTTCGCCAGCTGACTGATAACATCCGTGAAGCCTTTTGGATGATGAACGCGGCAGGCACTGAGATTCTCTACGTCAGCCCCGCGTATGAGCAGATATGGGGGCGAAGCTGTTCGAGTCTTTATGAATACCCTATGGACTGGATAGACGCAATCCATCCCGATGACCGCGAAAGGGCCCATGGAATGTTCTTGCGGCAGATAGGAGGGGAGAGCGTCGATTCCGATTACAGGATCATTACGCCGGACGGACTTGAGAAATGGGTCCGCGATCGGGCGTTTCCGATTCGCGATCAAAGTGGACAACTGGTAAGGGTGGCTGGAATTGCCGAAGATATAACCGATCGGAGCCGTGCCAATCAGGCGCTAAAGGATAGCGAAGAGAAGTTTCGCCAATTGGCGGACAATGTTCGCGAGGTGTTTTGGGTACGGGACGCTGCCTCCGACAAGTTCCTGTATGTGAGTCCTGCGTACGAGCAGATTTGGGGAGGAACCTGCGCAAGCCTCTATCTGGACGCAGGAACATGGTTGAAAGCGATCCACCCTGAGGATGCTGCTCCCCTGCAATTGGTTTTCGACAGACAACGAGCCGGTGAAGCTACAGAGTGGGCGTTTCGGATCTTAGCATTGGACGGCAAAGAAAAGTGGATCCGTCACCGGGCCTTTCCAATTCGGAGCGAGGCTGGGCAGCTTACACGAATTGTCGGAGTCGCGGAAGAGATTACCGAACAGAAACGATACGAAGAGGAATTGATCCACGCCAGGACAGAAGCCAATGCCGCCAATCTCGCCAAGAGCCGCTTCCTTGCCAACATGAGCCATGAAATCAGGACCCCGATGAATGGCGTGATCGGGATGAATCAACTGCTGCTTGAAACAGAACTCACGCCCGAGCAGCACCGATACGCGGAAGTCGCACAGGAAAGCGGCCGGACACTGCTTAAACTGATCGACGGGATTCTGGACTTTTCCAAGATCGAGGCGGGAAAGGTCGATCTGGAGATGCGAATTTTCGATCTTCGCAAGATAGTTGACAGATTGCTTGAACCCATGAGAGTCCAGGCGGTAGCTAAAGGACTCAACATTGAACGCCGTATTTCATCCAAGATTCCGAATTTCCTGCGCGGCGATGCACAACGGCTGGAGCAGGTACTGACGAATCTATTGGCCAATTCCATCAAGTTCACCAACCGGGGAAGTGTGACTCTCGATCTGGAACTCGACGGGTTGAGCGACCGGAAGGCTACTATTTGTTTCACTGTCAAAGACACAGGGATTGGGATTCCTGCGAACAGAATTCAGGCGCTCTTTTCACCTTTCGTTCAGGCAGATGCATCCACGACGCGAAATTACGGAGGCACGGGGCTCGGACTGGCCATATGCAAGCAGCTGGTCGAGTTGATGGGCGGCAAGATCGGGGCGAGCAGTCGAGAAGGCCTGGGCTCCAAATTCTGGTTCACGCTGGCTTTAGAGAAGGCCGATCCGGATGAACTTCAATTTGCAGACAACAAGCAGAAGATACTCCCGAACCAAAAAGGAAGTTCGGTCTGTCATGGGAATGGGGAGAGCATTCTCGTGGCAGAGGACAACGTAACAAATCGCGAAGTGATTCTGGGTCAGTTGAGGAAACTGGGATACAAAGCAAGAGCGGTCCACACCGGTGCAGAAGCTGTAGAGGCTGTCCAGAAGGATACCTACGACCTGATTCTGATGGATTGCGAGATGCCCCTCCTCGACGGCCATGAAGCAACCCGCCGTATCCACTCCAGACACCCCGGCCTCCCGATTGTTGCCCTCACGGCAAGCGCAACGACGTTTGACAGGCAACGATGCCTAAGCGTGGGGATGAACGACTATCTCGCCAAGCCTGTGGACCTTATTGATCTGGCGGACAAGCTCGCAAAATGGATACCGAGGTCGAGCAAGGTCGAGAAAGCCCAAATTCAACCAAAGAACTTCGAACAGCCGGAAGGGATCGTATTCGATTTGAACACGCTGTTGCGGCGCCTTATGGGCGACAAAGAACTTGCGGCCACTGTCATTCATGGGTTTATTGAAGATATTCCTCTCCAACTGAAACAGTTGCGCGCATGCGTGGACAATGCCGATGCATCCGGCCTTAGGCTGCAGGCACACACGCTGAAAGGTTCGACCGCGACGGTGGAAGCAAAGGCGATGCACACAATTGCACTGGAAATGGAAAGAGCCGCGGCGGCCTGTCAATTTGACCGCTGTTGCGAACTGCTCCCTCTTGTCGCGGAGGAATTCGAACGCTTTCGCGCTGCGCTGGAGCCCGAGAGTTGGGCTTCTAGAACAGAAACTTGAGAGAGATCGAGGAGATCGACGATGTTCAAACCAGACGACAATCTGTTTGTCAAATATTTGGCGGAATCAAGTGAAAGCCTGGCAAGTGTAGAGAGCGACCTACTTGCAATTGAAAAAGAAAGGGAAAATCTAGTGTCCTGTAACAGAAGTTTAATTGACAGATGATCGAGTCTGCGTATGCAAGAATTTGGAGGAGATTTTCGATCCCGCAGAGTTTCGCAAATTCCTGGATTCGATCGATGAAGCGGTCCCCGCCGGGTTGGACGTGCATTTGGTTTTGGACAACCACGGCACGCATAAAACCAACCTGCTCCGTAAGTGGCTGGCGAAACGTCCGCATTAGGACGTGCACTTCACGCCACCGGGTCATCGTGGATCAATCTGGTCGAACGCTTCTTCGCGCTGTTGACGGAAAAGCAGATCCGGCGAGGAATTCACCGCAGCACACTCCAATTGGAAAAAGCCATTCGCCATTACCTGGGCATCTACAACGAAACTGCCAAGCCGTTTGTCTGGAC
>Ga0181517_10002214_pt1 | contig 20172 bp, 23 predicted proteins | sample PEATcosm2014_Bin_31_FD_119748 | JGI IMG/M metagenome (GOLD analysis project Ga0181517, IMG submission 119748) | Peatland microbial communities from MTU Mesocosm Facility, Houghton, MI, USA - PEATcosm2014_Bin01_30_metaG | ecosystem: Environmental > Terrestrial > Soil > Wetlands > Peat | place... | reverse complement strand
GAAGAAGCTGGGGAGAGGGGGAGCCGGGGAGCAGCGGAGACGGGCATGCTGGCACTTTCGGTATTGGGCAACATTGCCCGCTTGGCGCTTGGCGGCTGCTCTGAAAACAGGACGGATCAACCGCAGATGGACGCTGATGAACGCAGATAGATCCGGTTCTTGTCTTGTCCGCGTTCATCGGCGTTTATCCGCGGTTCCATCGTTTCAATTTCCCGGCGACGCCGGCGCGCCAAGTTCAGACTTTTTCAGGCCAAGTTCGAACTTTTTGGCCACTTTTTGAGCGTTTTTTCGACGCGGTTGGAGGGCGAAACCGCGATATTCGGCTGGAAACGAGGGTGGGCAGAAAGGGGGATTGTGGCGAGTTTTGGGCGTAAACATAGTGTGGGAATCGACTTACGAGAAATCTCACGCGGAGGCGCGGAGATCGCGGAGATGGCGGGGCAAAGGCACGAGTCTTGGCGTCTATCGAGTAATTCGGCGGGCGGGCGGGTTGGATTGGATGATATCCATCGCGGCCGAGAGGGATGTGACGGTGTGATCAGGAACGGGGCCGGGTTCGGTGACCGAGGGAGAGGGCGCGATGCCCGGCGGGACGAAGAGGATGGCGCGGCAGCCGGCGGCGCGGGCGGAGGCGATGTCGCGCGGGGTGTCGCCGATGAGCCAGCTCGATGGAAGGTCGAGATTCAGTTCGCGGGCCGCCTTCTGGATCATGCCGGGGCCGGGTTTGCGCAGCGGAGTCTCCTGGCGATATCGCTCGATGACGCCGTCGGGATGAAAGGGGCAGAATTCGTGACGATCAATAACGGCGGTTGGATCGATGGCGGCCAGTGCGGCATCGAGAGCGGAATTGACGGCGCGGACGGCGTCTTCATCGAACATGCCGCGGGCCACGCCGCTCTGATTGCTGACGGTGACGATGACGAATCCCATGCGCCGGGCGCGTGCGATGGCCGGGGCGGCGCCGTCGATCAGGCGGACCTGCGAGGCATCGCCCAGGTAGCCGTCGCTGATGATGAGGGTGTTGTCCCGATCGAAGAACACGGCCGGTCGAGGCGGGCGAGGCGAGTAATCGGATGGCGTGGCGGCGATGGCGTTACTCCAGTGGACCGGTCACGGCGATGGCCGCGAAGGGTCGTGCCGGCGATTATCGGCGCGAAGGCCCGGCCGGCAAGTGACGATGGGCAATTCCCGTAGGGTCCGCATTGCGGACCATCATTGTCGCACATGCAGAAAATGGTCCGCAATGCGGACCCTACTGCTTCTTCTCGCAGTTGATCATCCACGGGGTGGCGAACTGGTCGATGAACATGCCGAAGCGCTGGGCCCAGAAGGTTTCTTGCAGGGGCATTTGCACCTTGCCGTTTTCGGAGAGGGATTTGAAGATGCGTTCAGCTTCGGCCGGGTCATCGACGCTGATCGTCACGCAAAAACCCTGGGGCTTGCTGTAATGCTGTGGCGGGGCATCGGCGCCGGCCAGGAGCATGTCGCCGACTTTCAGAGAGACGTGCATGATGTTGTTGAGGGAATCGGGTGCGGTTTTGCCGGCCATGGGAGATTCGCCGTAGGTCATCTTGAAGACGATCTTGCCGCCGAGGCATTTCTCGTAGAACTTGAACGCCGCATCGCATTGGCCATTGAAACTGAGATAGGGATTCAACTGCATGGAGCTCCTTTTGTTGAGCGACCCTAGGCGCGAGCAGGAGGCGGTGTCAATCAGGAAAAGCCGGAGCGGATTGCGGGCACACTGGACTTACGGCGTGCTGGCCGATATTTTGAGAGCGGCTCATAATTGAAGGAGAGGCCTGAATGTCCAAGCCACGGCGACGGCGTAAGATCGGTAGTAAGAAGCGCAAGGCGCGCCGCGATCGGCGCAAGCGATAATAACATCGGCCGTGCCGTTGCAAGCCGGACCCGCATGGGCGGATCGGCTTGCGCGGGCAGCGGTACGAAGGATCGGCAGGGGCGCGGTGAACAATACCAAGGGACAGCTCCTGGTCGCATCGCCACGCCTGCTGGACCCCAACTTCGCGCACGCGATTGTGCTGATGGTGCAGCACGGCGAGGATGGGGCGCTGGGGCTGATCGTCAACCGGCCGCTGGAAATCACGGTTAAAGAGGCGCTGGAACAGGTTCTGGAAGGGGAGCGCACGGTCGAGGGCCCGCTGCACGAAGGCGGCCCGTGCGAGGGCCCGCTGATGGTGGTCCATTGCGATCCGGACGCATCTCAGATCGAGGTGACCGAAGGCATTCATTTCACGGCCGAGAAATCGCAGATCGAAACACTGGTCCACAATCGGGCGACACCGATCCGATTTTTCGTCGGCTACGCGGGCTGGTCGCCCGGGCAGCTCGAGAAGGAATTGGAAGGCGGATCATGGCTGCTGACGGAGGCGGATCGCGTGCGCGTTTTTGACGCCGGGGAGAGTCTTTGGTCGAGGCTGGTGGCGGAAGTGACGCTGCGGCCGTGGGTCGATCCGGAGCGGATTCCGCCGGATGCCAGTGTGAATTGAATCGATCAGTTCAGACGAGGCGCATCGTCGAGGGCAAGCAGGCTGTAGATGGGCGCGTGTAATCTAAATTGGCGAGCGAATTTTCTCGCTTTCGGGACCAGACGACCCTTTGGCGGTTTTGACGTTCCGGGGGGTTGGGCTTAACCTGTCGGCCATGACGTCCACACGCGGCGAGGCCGCTTTTCAGCAGTGCATCAACCCGGCCTGCCGGGCCACGTTTTCTGTTTCCCAGCCGCTGGTGGCCTGCAGCAAGTGCGGGAGCCTATTGGATATCCAGTACGACTGGTCGCGCCTGCCGGTGCCCAAGAGCATGGCCTTCTTCGAGCATCGCTGGAGCACCAAGGGCAGCGAATTTGAAGGGCGGCTGGATTTCTCCGGGGTCTGGCGATTCCGCGAATTGCTGCCGTTTTATCGAACCGAAAACGACATCGTCACCATCGGCGAGGGCCGCACGTCTCTGCAAACGGCCGATCTGCTGGGCCATTACCTGGGCATGAAACCGGGGAAACTGCTGCTGCAATATGAGGGGCTGAATCCCAGCGGCAGCTTCAAGGACAACGGGATGACGGCCGCATTCACGCACGCCAAGATGGTCGGGGCGCATCGCGTGGCGTGCGCATCGACGGGCAACACCAGCGCATCGCTGGCGATGTTTGCGGGCTTGGCGCAGATGCAGGGGATCGTGTTTATCGGATCGGGGAAGATCGCGGTCGGGAAGTTATCGCAGGCGCTGGATTACGGGGCGCTGACGCTGCAAATCGAGGGCGATTTCGACGATTGCCTACGCCGTATCCGACAGATCGCCGTCGATATGCCCGAGTTCGGCATTTACCTGATGAACAGCGTGAACCCCTTCCGGCTCGAGGGCCAGAAGAGCATCATGTACCGCATCCTCGAAGCCCGCGACTGGCAAAGCCCCGATTGGGTGATCGTGCCCGGCGGGAATCTCGGCAACTGCTCCGCGTTCGGCAAGGCGTTTGCTGAATTGGCGGAACTGGGCCTCATCAAGAAGATCCCGCGTCTGGCGATCATCAACGCCGCCGGGGCCAATACGCTGGCGGAACTGGTCAACCGCCAGCAACTGCGCTGGGAAAACGGCGCCTACGATGCCTCGGCCATACAGAAGATGTACGCGGCAATGGACGAATCGCATCACAAACCGCACACGGTGGCCAGCGCCATCGAGATCGCCCGGCCGGTGAATCTTCCCAAGGCGCTGCGGGCGCTGTCGATCATGAACGGCGTGGTCCGCCAGGCCAGTGATGATGACATCCTGGAACATCGCGCGATGGTGGCCCGTTGGGGATTTGGTTGCGAACCGGCCAGCGCCGCCAGCGTGGCCGGACTGCATCAGCTTCTGGACGAAAAGATCATTTCGCCCGATGACACCGTCGTGTGCATCCTCACCGGCCACGAGCTTAAAGACCCAAATGTCACAGTGCGTTATCACACGGGAATCGATCTGAAAAGCGCCCAGGACGTGGCTCCGCGAGAAAAGCCCACGGGGCGGATGGCCAATCAGCCGGTCGTCGTCGCGGACGATCTGAACGCCATCATCCGCGCCCTGGGCGTCGATCCATCCAAGGCCAAGCTGCCACCCGGCCGAGTCAATTCCAAAGGCCAGTCATGACCAAGATCGCCATCACCGGAGCCGCCGGACGCATGGGCCAGCGACTGATCGCATTGGCCAGCCAGGGCGGCCAGTTCAAGATCGTCGGCGCCATTGAGCGGCCGGATTATCCGTCGTTGTCCCAGGACGCGGGCGAGATCGCCGGGATCGGGCCGATCGGGCTTCCGATCACATTCGATCTGCGGCCGACGCCGGATGTGCTTATCGACTTCACCACCCCGCCGTCGATGCGGCACTGGCTCAAGACGTGCCGCGACCGCAAGATTGCCATGTTGATCGGGACGACCGGACTGGCGGACAAGGACCACGCGGCGATCGATGTGGCGGCCGAGAGCATTCCGGTCTTGCAGGCGGCGAACATGAGCCTGGGCATCGCGCTGCTGACGAAAATTGTGGCGGATGTGGCCAAGGCCCTAGGGGACGATTACGACATTGAGATTACTGAATCGCATCATCGTTTCAAGAAGGACGCCCCCAGCGGCACCGCGATGGCCATTGCACAGTCGATCCTCAAATCCACCGGCAAATCGGCCTCGCAACTCCAATACGACCGCCACGGCGCCGATGTGCCGCGCAAGCCGGGCCAGATCGGCATGCACGCCCTGCGTCTGGGCGACGAGGTCGGGCGGCACAGTATTCACTTCGCCGCCATCGGCGAGCGGCTGGAATTTACGCACGCGGCGACGACGCGCGACACTTTCGCACAAGGAGCTCTCAGAGCCGCCCGCTGGCTGGCGGACCAAAAGCCGGGGAGGTATGGGATTGCGGATGTGCTGGGGCTGAAATAGAAAGATGTCTCACGCAGAGGCGCGGGGGCGCAGAGCGAAGAGTTCGCTACTCTTCCAGGCCGTTGGCAACGCGGAAGATCCCGTCTTTGATCAGTTCCGAGCCGAAGTTTATGAGCAGTCCGAGTCGTTTGTCGGCCAGGCGCAGATAGGTCAGAACTTGCTTCTTGAAGACTGGTACGATGAACTCGACCGATTTGAGTTCCACGATGATCATTCCCGCAACAATGAGATCGGCGCGGAATGCGTTCTCGAAACGCATGCCATCCCAAATCAGGGAGATTGCGGCCTCAGTTTCGACATCGAGACCGCCACGACGCAGTTCGTAGGCCATCACCTGCAAATAGACCGATTCCAACAGTCCCGGTCCAAGCGCCCGATGAATGTGGTAAGCCGTATCCACAATAATGCCAGAAACTTGATTGTGTGTCATTTCGTCCTCATCGAAAATAGCCTCCCAGGTTCTTGCACCGATGCACGACCGGGAATCTTACCTCCGCGCCCCCGCGACTCTGCGTGAGGTTCTCTCCTTTCGCCGCCTTTTCGCAAGCGCCTCCCGCCTTGACCCGCGTAGGCTGCTTCACTAATCTACCGCCCGAAAATATGGTGCGGGAGGTTGCAGCTTGGTGTGTGCCAAAAGGTACGATATCGCCGCTGTAATTCTCCCCCGATTGGTCTGTTTTTATGGTTAAACCGCCGGACCGACCGTCGGAGACGGAACCGTCGGACCCGAACCGCCCGTCGCCGCGGGATTCGTCTGCGGGCGAGCCGGATTTGTCGAGTTGGTATCGGCTGTCGGGCATCGGGCTGGAGTTCATCGTGGCCGTGCTGGTCTGCGGCGCCGGCGGGGGATGGCTCGATCGGCACATGGGCACTTGGCCGTGGCTGATGGTTGGCGGAGGATTGATCGGATTCGCCATCGGATTGTGGCTGCTGATCCAGGCGTCGCGAAGCATGTTCCGCTAGGCGATGAGCAAAGGCGATCTGGTTGGTTGCGCGAGGTTGGCGAAAAATGGCCGTCACTGGGCCGCACACTTGGACAGGTTCGGCTATGTCGCCGCTAAAGTCGTTTGTGGTCCGGCACGCCGTCGGAACTCTGCTGGTGTCGGCCGCCGGAGTGACGCTGCTGGCTGGGATAGCGATGGCGGTGGTAATGGCCATAGCGGCCCGGCCGGACTGGCAGGCGTTCAGAGCGGCCAGCGAGATCGCCGTGATAGTGGCCATCGCGTCGGCCACACCGGTCGCGGCATGCATTAATCGGCCGACAAAGGTCGCAGTGGCCGGGTATTTTGTGTCGGCGACTGTACGGTTCGTCGGCGTGGTGGCGGGAATTATTGCGGCGGTGCATGTCGGGCATTCGTCTTTGCTGCCGACGGTCATCATGGTGATGGTCTATTACACGCTGCTGCTGGTGGTTGAATCGCTCGTCATGGGCCTGGCGCTTTGGAACAGGTCCGCCTAGAGACGGGTGGAACAGTGATGAAGAATCCGGCTGCCCAGGGGCGGCCGACGCGGAAGTCGCCTTTATATGCTCTACTCGATCACACCCATCCTGGCTGCGGAAAGTCCTATGGACCATGTGGTCGATCACCCGCAGATTTTCCTGCACAACACGGCGATCGTCACCAACCATATGATCATGCTGGCGTTGGCCGCCATCATCATGCTGCTGGTTTTCCCTTGGCTGGCATCGGTGTACCGCGACGGCAAGCAGGTCGCCACCGGCACGCGCAATTTCGTCGAGGCGATCGTTGTCTTCCTACGCGAAAGCGTCTGTCGTCCGGTGCTTGGCAAGGAAACCGACCGGTTTATGCCCTTCCTCTGGACGATGTTCTTCTTCATCCTGACCAACAACATCCTCGGATTGCTGCCGATCTCGTCGCTCACCGCATTCTTCTGGCCCAAGGGAACACTGCCCAACGGCGCTGAGCGTGTTCCGCTGGGGGGAACCGCCACGGCCGATCTCTATGTCACGGGCGCCCTGGCGCTGGTCGCGTTCATCATGATGCAGATCAGCGGCCTCCGTGCCAACGGCTTGGCCAACTATCTCAAGCATTTTCTCGGCGGCGCGCCCGTGTATATGGCCCCGATCATGATCCTCGTCGAATTCGTGGGCATGCTCGTCAAGCCCTTCGCCCTGGCCATTCGTCTCTTTGCCAACATGAGCGCCGGCCATATCCTGATGGCGGTGCTGATCGGATTCGTGGTGTCCGGGTTCTCGGCTCTGGGCACCGGCGGCGGAACGCTCCTGGCCATCGTCGTCGTGCTTGGGTCAACGGCTGTCATGTGCCTGGAGACGTTCGTCGCGTTCCTGCAGGCGTACATTTTCACGATGCTGACGTGCCTGTTCATCGGCATGCTGGTGGTCCACGAGCACCAACACGGTGCGGGGGAGCATGACGCCGGAGAAGATATTTCTGACGCGAACCTTCAGGCGGGTATGCACATGGCCGGCTGACGGGTTGATTGAGATTCCATGACCCCCGCGGGCGAGAGCGGCGGTCCTTTGACGGGTCTTGTGGCCCGTGTGGCATGCAGAAGGCCGACTCGCGGGCCGGGGTTCTGGCCCAACCCAAAAAGGGCTTTGGAGATTGTATCATGCGTAAGATCGTGTTTCTTTTCGGCCTGGCCATGCTGGCCCTGCCGGCCGTGTCGGCGCTGGCTGCGGATACCCCGGCTCCTACCGGCGGCTCGTACTTCTTCCCGCCCGGAATTGGTCTCAGCATATTCGGCGCGAGCATCGGCGTGGGCTTGGTCGTCATCGGCGCCGGCCGGGGAATCGGCGGCATTGGCGGTCACGCCGTGGAGTCCATCGCCCGCCAGCCCGAAATGGCGGACAAGATCTTCACCGCCATGATCGTCAGCGCCGCCCTCATCGAAGGCATTTCGCTCTTTGCCGTCGTGGTCACGATTATCGGCATCTTCAAAGGCTGATACGCCAAACACATTCCGCCCGGCCGGATCATCGCCGGCCCGGCGGCTTTCACATTGTCTGCCTTCTTAGTGTCTGGAGCCGATCATGAAGCGTCTGTGCCTGTTCTTCGCCGGGATGCTCGTTCTGGCCGGGCCGTGGGTCACCACCGCTCTGGCCGCCGATGATGCCGGTCAGCAGCCCCAATTGATCAACATGTCCCCCGGCTGGACGGAATTGATAACGTCGCTAACGACGATCGTGATCTTCTGCTGTCTGTTGGCCGTCCTGGGCAAATTCGCCTGGGGTCCGATTCTCAAAGGCTTGCAGGCCCGCGAAGAGGGAATCCGCAAGGATATCGAGCGCGCCGAAGCCACGCGCAAGGCGGCCGAGAAGGTATTGGCGGATTACAACACCCAATTGGCCGGGGCGCAGGAGAAGGTACGCCAGATCATTGACGGCGCGCGGACCGATGCCGAGAAAATCGCGATGAACATCCGCATTGCGGCTCAATCGGAGGCCGAAGACATCAAGGAACGCGCCACCAGCGAAATCGAAGCCGCGAAGAACGCCGCTCTTACCGAGGTGTACGCGGCCACGGCCGATCTGGCCACCAGCGTCGCCGAAAAGATTCTCCGTCGCCAGCTTAACCCCGGCGACTACCGCGATCTGGTCGATCAGGGCGTCGCGGAATTTCAAAAGGCCGGAGCCTGAGGCACCACAGCCATGCATAAGGACAACCACCAATCTCCGCTGGCCGTCAGCTACGCCCGGGCGATTCTCGAACTGGCGCACGAACAGAACCAGGTCGCCAACGTCGCCGAGGAACTGAAGCAGATTCGCCAGCTTGGTGATAATGTGCCACAGCTTCGAGACGTGCTGGCCGACCCGGCCATCGGCACCACCGAACGGCAGGCCATGCTCAAGCGCGTTTTCGAGGGAAAGATCACTCCACTGCTTCTGGATGCGATGCTGTATCTGGCGGAGAAAATGCGGTTGGATGTGCTGCCGGCCGTCGCCGATGCGTTTGACGATCTCCTCCGCGCCGAGCAGGGGTTTATCGACGTCGACATCACCGTGGCCCGCGAACTGGAACCGCAGCAACTGGCCAGCGTCCAGGCCGGCATCGGCCGGGCACTGAACAAAACGGCCGTCCTCCATCAATCCACGGACGATTCGATCATCGGCGGCATCGTCCTGCGCGTGCAGGATAAGCTGATCGACGGAAGTATTCGATCCCAATTGCAACTGGTTCGCCAGCGCATGCTCGCGGCAGCGCCGCATTGACTATCGCACACACTATTTTCCAATCCGGAGTCTAAGTAATGGCCATCAACGTCGCGGAAATCACAAGCGTTCTCAAGCGCGAGATCGCCGGTTATTCCCAGCAGCTTCAGGTCAATGAAGTCGGCACGGTCATCGAGGTCGGCGACGGCATCGCCCGCGTGTACGGCCTGCGCAATGCCATGAGCGGCGAGTTGCTCGAATTCCAATCCGGCGTCATGGGCCAGGTCTTCAATCTTGAGGAAGATTCCATCGGCGCCGTCATCTTCGGCGATAACCTGGGCATCATGGAAGGCGAGAGCGTCAAGAGCACCGGGCGGTTGCTCGAAGTCCCCGTCGGCGACGCCGTCGTCGGCCGGGTTGTCACGCCCCTGGGCGTCGCCATCGACGGCGGGCCGGTCATCCCCCTGCGCGAGACCCGCAAGCTTGACATCGTCGCTCCCGGCATCGCCGAACGCCAGCCCGTCAAGGAACCCCTCCAGACCGGCATCAAGGCGATCGACTCGATGATCCCCATCGGCCGCGGTCAGCGCGAACTCATCATCGGCGACCGCAAGACCGGCAAGACCGCCATCGCCCTGGACACGATCATCAACCAGAAAGGGACCGGCGTAAAATGCTTCTACATCGCGATCGGCCAGAAGGAATCATCCGTCGCGCAGGTTGTTGAGACTCTCCGCCATCACGGGGCGATGGATTTCACCACCGTCGTCGTCGCCACCGCCTCCGATCCCGCACCGCTTCAATACATCGCCCCCTATGCCGGCTGCGCCATGGCCGAATACTTCATGTGGAAGGGCCAGGCCACCCTCTGCGTCTACGACGATCTGACCAAGCAGGCCGCCGCCTATCGCCAGCTTTCACTGCTGCTCCGCCGTCCGCCCGGCCGTGAAGCCTATCCCGGCGACGTCTTCTATCTCCATAGCCGCCTTCTGGAACGCGCCGTCAAGCTGTCCGACGCCCACGGCGGCGGCAGCCTCACTGCACTGCCCATCATCGAAACCCAGGAGGGCGAAGTTTCCGCCTATATCCCCACCAACGTCATCAGCATCACCGATGGGCAGATATACCTCGAACCCGACCTCTTTTTTGCGGGCGTGCGGCCGGCCATCAACGTCGGCATCAGCGTCTCGCGCGTCGGTGGCAATGCCCAGACCAAGGCCATGAAGAAAGTGGCCGGATCGCTTCGACTCGACCTGGCCGCTTATCGTGAACTTGAAGCTTTCTCTCAACTTGGCACCGAACTGGACAAGGACACGCAGGCCCGTCTGGATCGCGGCGCCCGGCTGGTCGAGTTGCTCAAGCAGCCGCAGTTCCGGCCAATGGCGTTCGAGCAGGAAGTCATGGCCGTCTACGCCGGCACGCAGGGTTTCCTGGACGATGTGCCCCTCGCCCGCGTCCAGGAGTTCCAGAACGCGTTTTTGGCGTACGTGGATTCGGCGGCCCCGGCATTGCGAAGCGGACTGGCCCAGAAGCGCGAACTGAGTTCTGATCTCGAGGCCCAACTCAAGGCCACGTTGTCCGACTTCAAGGCGAAAGCATGGAAGAAATAGGATGATTGGGCATTTTGGGTAATATTACCAGCGGGATGGGCTCGGCCCGTCCCGCTTCATTTTCCAAATCCCGCACGTCAATCGATTTGGTGAAACAAATACCGCCTTCAAACGATTTAGATAGGGACGGGACATAACGTAGAATGGATGCAGACCGGCGCGGTGTGTTGGCTGAGGGGCAGGTCGTTTTTGCAGGATGCAGCGCCGTTTGCTTGGAAGGGCTGTTTCCCATGGCTGGAGTTGTTGATGTCTGACCCGAGAACAGCCTCCGACGGCCATCCCCTGCCCAAAGCCCTGTTCGGATTCGACGTAATCGACTTCCTCGGTACCGGTGCCGGCAGCCGCATTTACGCCGTATCCGACCCCGCCACGCGCCAAATCTACGCCCTCAAGCATGTCGCCATCAGCGACGAAAAGCACCACCGCTTCTTCGAGCAGCTTGAAGCCGAATACGAAGTCGGCCGGCAGATCAACCACCCCAATCTCCGCCGGGTCGTCGACCTTAAGGTCAACCGCACGCTCCTCCGCCGCGTGATCGACGCAGCGCTGGTGATGGAACTGTTCGACGGCTTGGCATTGGACAATCGCCCGCCGCTGACGCTGCCGGAGACCATCCACACGTTCGTGCAGACCGCCAATGCCCTGCACGCCATGCATACGCGCCGGTTGGTACACTGCGATCTTAGGCCCAACAACATTCTTCTTGGCCCAGACGGCACGGTGAAAGTGATCGATCTCGGCCAGGCATGCCCCATCGGCACCATCAAGAAGCGCATTCAGGGCACCCCGGATTACATCGCTCCTGAACAGGTCAAATGCCAGCCGGTGACCGTGCGCACCGATATCTTCAACTTCGGGGCCACGCTCTATTGGGCCCTGACGCGCCAGCACGTTCCGACGCTCTATCGCATCAAGAAGTCCGGGAACAGCCTGCTGAGCGATACGCATATCCAATCCCCCGCGCAGATCAATCCGGCGGTTCCCGTCCCGCTGTCGAATCTCGTGATGGAATGCGTGCGCACCAACCCGATCCGCCGCCCGAACGACATCTCGCGCCTCACCAGCCAGCTCGAAGCGATCGGCTTTGCAATCCAGAATCGCCAGGCCGGCCCCGCTGCCACGCCGCTGGTTGAGCCGGTTGAGATCATTGACGAGCCGTCCGACGACATCGACATCGCCGACCTGCCGATCGACGATTCCGATATCGCCGCCGACCCCGATTCCCCCTTCGCCCCCCTCCCCGACGAGCCCGGCGACCAGAGCCTTTCCGCCTGATCCGCCATCGGGATTTCAAACCCGAAATCGCAATTAGCGGATCGAAATTCTGCGCTTTCGCCAGTAACGCCACCGGCCAGCCGTCCCCGATCTCCTCGCCCGCGAACCGCACTGCCATCGCGACCCCGGCCAGCAATACGAGTCTCGCCGACCTCCGTGCCCACGGCTATTTTTCGGCCCCATGTCTTGCGCCGCGATCGCGCGATATGATGATCAGTGACGACGGCCTCGGCAACGCCGCCAGAGAGGATGTGGCTCATGAGCCTGACTGTTACCAGCGATTCGTTCGCCCACGGCCAGAGGATTCCGACCAAATTCACCGGCGACGGCCAGAACATCTCGCCGGGGTTGCGATGGACGGGCGTTCCCCAGCAGGCCGCTGAATTGGCCTTGATCGTAGACGATCCCGATGCGCCGATGGCCGACCCTTTTGTGCATTGGGTGCTGTACAAGATCCCCGCCAGTGCCACCACCCTGCCGGAAGGCGCCGGGAACGACGCCAAGTCCAAAGCCCCGGCCGGTGTGATGCAGGGCCGCAACTCGATCAAGAAACCCGGCTATCTCGGCCCCGCGCCGCCTCGCGGTCATGGCACGCACCATTACCATTTCCGCCTCTATGCTCTGGACAAACCCCTGGACGTACACGCCGGCCTGGATAAGACCGCCCTTCTGGCCGCCATGTCCGGGCATGTGCTCGACGAGGGAGAACTGGTCGGCACGTACGACCGGGCTTGATTGCGGACACGGCAACGGAGAACGAGCCCCGTGAGTCCTCAGACAAAGGCGCAGGACAATGACTCAAACGCCCGATGAGATTCGTCGCGAAGGCTTGGCGGCACTGCGTCAGAAGTTGGGCCGCGCGGGCATGATCCGCTTTCTGCAATAATTCGGCACCGGGAGCGGCGATTATGCCAAGAGCAGGCATGCCTGGGTGAATCGCACCAGCATGAGTAACCTTCGCAAGACCGCAACGCGCTTGCGCTCGGGACGCGGCCGGAAGGGGTGATCGTGCCCGTCAATCCTCAAACAACCGCCCCTGTGCTGCATCGCGCGTAACCGACTCGACGGTTCCGTCGGCCAATTGCGTCACAATGGCAGTGCCCGGCGGGGCATCGGCGGCCGCTCGCAGAATCCGCGATGTCTTCTTAACCGTGGTGATGCTGTATCCGCGCGCCAGCACCTGACGCGGGCCGATTGCTTGAAGATGGGAAGCCAAGGCGTCGATGCGGTTCCTTAGCCGATCGCGGGTCGATGTCCACGCGCGGTGCAATCGGGCATGGGCGGCCGACAATTCTGTTGCCCGCAGGCGAATCTGATGACGCGGATGGCGCTGTTCGAGTTTGGCGGCGGCCGATTCGAGTCGGCGCTCGGCCTGATGCAATCGTTTCCCGACCGCCATCGACAGGGCACGCTGGCGATCGTCCAGGAGTTGGCGCATGGCGTCGATGCGATCGGTCGGCCGGCGGAAAATCGGGTGCCGTTCGATGCCGGTCAGGCGTTGGCGCATCTCCTGGATGATGGATCGCACGCCGGAGCGCAGGCGCGTTCCTGCCAGTTCGATCGCGTCGCGGGCCGTTCGCCAGTGGCTTGTGACGACTTGGGCCGCTTCCGTGGGTGTATGCGCATGATGATCGGCCACGAGATCGGCGATGCTGACATCCACCTCGTGGCCGATGCCGGTGACGATGGGAATCCGCGACGCGGCGATCGCCAGCGCGACGGGTTCCTCGTTGAAAGCCCACAAGTCCTCAAGCGATCCGCCGCCGCGGGCGAGCAGGATCGCGTCAATGTGCAATTCGCTGGCGGCCGGGGAATTGAGATGAGTTATCGCCGCCGCGATCGCCGCCGCCGCGCCGTCACCCTGCACCGGAACGTGATAGACCCACAGCCGCAGCCAGGGGAAGCGGCGCAGGACTTTCAGCATGTCCGCCAGCGCGGCGGTCTGACGGCTGGTGACAAGTGCCAATCGCATCGGATAAGCCGGCAGCGGTTTCTTTCGCTCCGGAGCGAAGAGTCCCATCGCATCTAATCGCGCCTTGAGTTGCGCGAAGGCCAGTTCCAGTGCCCCCTGCCCGACCGGATTGATCGAGCGCGCATACAGCCGGTAATCGCCCTGCGGCGCATACACCGCGATCCGGCCGCTGGCGATCACTTCCATGCCGTGCGCCATTTTGAATTTCAATTTCGACGCCGCATCCCGCCACATGGCGCAGCGCAAGCTGGCGGCGGAATCCTTGAGCGTGAAATAGACGTGCCCCGATGCGCCATGCACCGTGAGATTGCTCACCTCGCCCCGCACGTGAACCATCGCCGGCACGCCCGACACCACCGCCCGCTCGACCATTTGCGTCAATTGCCCCACCGTCATCACCCCCGGCCCGGCCGTCGTAACCGGCCCCGGTGCCTCTCGCCGCGCCCCGCGTCGCCGCGAGGGCTTTCCCGGCCGCTGCGGAACGCCTGATCCTGAGGTTGCAAACAACTCATCGGCCATTGCCGCAGTATATGCCTTGATAGGACATTTGCGCGATTCGGGAATTTGCCCGTTGACTGGCCGGGCGGTTCTGTCATAATGATTTCTCAAAGCCACCCCGACTCGCAATGGCGGGTGCCAGCGTTCTGGCACACCGTAGCGTGCCGCGGTGGCTTTTTTCTTTTTGCGGAGGTCGTTATGCCCAGGAAATCTGAATTGCTTACCAGGACCATCGACCATTACGACATCACCCGCCACAACGTCGTCGGCGTCGTCGAGGCCATGCAATCCATGGCCTTCACCGCCCGCGACCTTCACCGAGCGGCCGATATCTACGACCGCATGGTCCGCGATCGCGACTGCGGGATCATCCTCTGCCTGGCCGGGTCGCTGATTTCCGCGGGGCTTAAGAAGGTCTTCGTGGACATGATCCGCAACAACATGGTCGATGCCGTGGTCAGCACCGGGGCCAACATCGTCGATCAGGATTTCTTCGAGGCTTTGGGCTTCCGCCATTACATCGGCAGCCCGACGCTCGATGACGCGACGCTCCGCAATCTCCACATCGACCGCATCTACGACACGCTCATCGACGAGGATGAGCTGCGCATCTGCGATGAGACCGTGCAGAAGATCGCCGATGAATTGGAACCCCGTCCCTATTCCTCCCGCGAATTCATTCGCGAGATGGGCGCCTATCTTCAGCGCAACGGCAAGACCACCGACAGCATCGTCCTGGAAGCCCACCGCAAGGACGTACCGATCTTTTGCCCGGCGTTCAGCGATTGCTCGGCCGGGTTCGGTCTCATCGCCCACCAGAGCGCCCGCGGCGATCAGCCCAAGGTGAGCCTCGATTCGGCCAAGGATTTTCTGGAATTGACGCAGATCAAGATCAAGAACCCGCAGACGGCCCTGTTCATGATCGGCGGCGGTGTACCCAAGAACTTCGCCCAGGACATCGTCGTGGCCGCCGAGGTTCTCGGCAACGACGCCCCCATGCACAAATACGCCATCCAGATCACCGTCGCCGACGTGCGCGACGGGGCGTTGTCCGGCAGCACGCTCAAGGAAGCCAGCAGTTGGGGGAAGGTGGATACCGTCTACGAACAGATGGTCTACAGCGAAGCGACAGTGGCCGTCCCGCTGATCGTCGGCTACGTCTGGCACAAGGGCAACTGGAAGAGCCGCAAGCCGCGGCGCTGGGCCGCGCTGCTGGACACGGCGGCGGTGGCGTAGAATGATCGCGCCGAGCGCGATGCCTTAGAATCCGTTCCAGCGAATTGGCTATGCCGAATTCCATCAGCATTAAGGGCGATGACTACCGTGTAGGCGCACTGGAGCGGCTGAACGATGCCTTTATCCTGCTGCGCGCCGACCAGTTCGCCGGAGCAGCGTCCAGCGCGGGACGTGCCGTCGAGGGCATGCTCCGCGCGGTTATCTGGAAACGCGATGAGGACGTGCGAAAAGGAAAAAAAATCGCTTGACACGGGCCATGACTTGCGTGAATTACTTACGCGCGTAAGAAACTTGGGTCTGCTGTCCGCCTCCGCGCCGCGGGACGAGGAGTTGGACTCGAACGTGTAGCAGATAGCGCGGCTCTGGTTCAATAATATGCGCTATGCCTCTTCCAGGTTTGTCGAGTCGAGATGGTACGATCTTCGAGAGGTTCACAAGCGCAGAAGCCTTAAGCAGGCGACCGAGTCGTTCTTTTATGCCTGTGCAAGCGTTGCCAAGCGATGCGAGGTCTTATGTCAAAAATAAAGCTCCAACAGTTGTTGTCGCAAGATCTGGTCCTCCATCGGCCGGTGTTCAGGCTTGAGAAAATCGGCGCAAAGCTCGCGGGGTCGATCATTTCCGACACATTCCGGGGAAAATCCGACCGGGTACGACAAAAGATGATCTGGGATGCGCTCGACGCCGAATTGGGCCCCGCGTCCGTAAGAGAAGTCGGAACACTCCTGGCGTACACGCCGCAGGAATGGAATATCGATCTGCCCGCAAAGGCGGGCTGATCGTCGGCTACGTCTGGCACAAAGGGAATTGGAAGAGCCGCAAGCCGCGCCGCCGGGCCGCGCTGCTGGACACGGCGGCGGTGGCGTAAAGCGGTTTCGGGCGTGGAACGTGACTGTTAATCCATATGCAACGGAATTGCCTCCGGAACTTGGCCGTACTTTGTCAGGAACTCCGTAATAGCGTGCGTGGCACCTTCGATGGTGTAGTATTCCAGCACGTCTTCGAGGATGCTCGCCGTTCCCCTTTCGATCTCGTCCACTCGCGCAAATTGCGAGTAGCTGTAGAGCATTCCGGCGACGTCATCGATGGTAATTGAGCCTCCGGAAAAGCGACTCGCAAGCTCACCGACGGCCCGATGCGCCGCCAGGGTGAGATCCGCATCCCCTTGCACCTGCGCAAGCATTCTGGCGACATCCTCAGGATGCAATTTGCCAGCCAATGCCAAATCGATGATCTCGGACGGAGGTTCAGTCATATTGCCTATCGCCGCGTCAGCCCAGCGGACGACATCCGCAACGCCGATAAGCCCCATGAGCAGTGAGATGCGAAGGTACTCGGCCTGTTCGCGAAGACTTGACATTGAATTATCGCGCGCCGCGCCGCTGCCGCGCGGCATCACACCGCCGACGCGGCCGGTTCATTCGCCGCCCCGGCCAGGGTAAATTGGCGTTCGTTTTGGCTGGCGCGCAACTGCGCCAAGGCATATACGGCCGCTTCGCTTTGACAGGTTCCGACGACCGTGCCATGCAAGCTATCGGCGGCGCGGCTGGGGTCGAGCGGTTCGCCCACCGGCGCCCACGTCGCCCGGTAGCAGTTGAAAATGAGATTTTGCTTGATCGAAAGTTCCAGGCCCGCCCGCGCAAATTCCTGCTGCACGGCCATCACCGATGGATATCTGCGTCCATCCGGCAATCGCTCGCAGTCGATCAGGTCGTCCGGCAGCCACCCCGCTTCAAAAAGCCGGTCCACAGCGTATGTGAGATTCATCGGGCAAACTCCTTCAGATCGACCGCAGCCAGCCCTGGTTGCGCCATCGTGCGGAAAATTCTACTCATACGACCGGCCGGCGAAAAGCGAAAAGAGCGAATTTTCGCGGTATCGGTTCTTTTGTTTGCCGGCCATATGTCAAACGACCGACCCTTCGAGCGATAATTTTTCGGGGTTGAGAATAATCGGAACTTTTTTTGACGCGGTCCATGTTAATATGAGTCCATCAGTCCAAACCGCGATACGCGGATTTCACGGAGGATCTTTCGGTGTCCAACCCCGCTGATTCAAACGACAAGCAATCCAAACCGTCCACTATGCGAGCGATGCGATCCCGCCATCGCCAAATGAGCCACGATACGGCGCACTCCGATGCGGCCGGCTCCGCGCCGGCGGCCGGACCGCTCGATCACGCCCTGGTCCCGCGGAACGCCGCGCCGCTGGTTTCAAGCCAGGGCGATCTGGCCGCGCTGGTGGCCCGGCTGCGAGCCACAGGCACGTTTGCCTACGACAGCGAATTCATCGGTGAACTCACGTACATTCCCAAACTGTGCCTGATTCAGGTCGCCACGGCCGACGAAGTCGCCCTGATCGATCCCCTGGCCAGTCTCGATTTACTGCCCTTCTGGGATCTATTGTGCGATCCGGCCGTGCTGAAAATCGTTCACGCCGGGCAGCAGGACGTGGAGCCGGTCTTCCGCCTGACCGGTCGTGCGCCGGCGAATCTCTTCGACACGCAGATCGCCGCCGGATTCGTCGGCATGAATTATCCGCTGGCTCTGACCAAGCTGATTTTCGAGTTGCTCGGCCATCGGGTGGGCAAGGGATTGACGGTGACCAACTGGGATCACCGGCCGCTGACGCATCAGCAGCTTCATTACGCCGCCGACGACGTGCGTTATCTGCCGGCGGTGCACGCGGAATTGTTGCGCCGGCTGACCAAGGCCGGGCACGCCGAGTTCGCCATCGAGGAATCCGCTGCCTTGTGCGATCCGGCACTGTATCGGTTTGACGCGGGCACGGCCTGCCGGCGCATTCGCGGATCAATCGGTCTGGCGCCGCAGAACATGGCGGTACTGCGCGAACTGGTGACGTGGCGCGATCAGGCCGCGCAAGCCGAAGACCTGCCGTCGCGCTCGGTCGTGACCGATCAGGTTCTGCTGGACATGGCCCGCCGTCCGCCGCGCGATTTGGCCTCGCTGGATCGCGTCAAGGGATTGCCACGTCCAGTCGAGGAACAACACGGATCGTCGCTTATTCAGGCCGTGCAGCGCGCGATGGCCATGCCGGCATCGGATCACCCCGTCGCGCGATTTCACGAGCCTGCGCCGGCCGAGCAATTTCGCGGCGATGCCCTGTGGGCCGTCATCGAGTGCCTTTGTTTTGGCCGCGGGATCGATCCCAGTCTCGTCACCAGCCGTCAGGAAATCACCCAGCTTCTGCATCAGCGGCAAACCGGAGGCACAAATGGCGGACTGCGGCTGACAAGCGGCTGGCGAAACAAGGCCGTCGGCGGCGACATCCTGCGCCTGCTGGATGAAGGCGTCGGTTTCACGGTGACATCGCAAGACGGCCGATTTGCCGCCTCCGGTTTGCATCCGGTCGCGCACGGTGCGTAAGATCACCGCGGGAGTCGGGTTTTCCGGACAAACGGCATGGTTGTTCTCGAAGGGAAATATCGCCAGCGCGCCGGCGCGATCGCGGCGTGCGCCGTCGTCGGACTGGGGGCATGGCTCTGGATCATTTCACATCGCCCGCCCCGCGCCGCCGGTCCCCTGCCGCAACAGGCTTATGTCTTCCAGCGCGATTGGATCGATACCGTTCGCCAGGCGGTTCTCGAACGCGGCGACGCGTTTTCGCGTCTGGATATTCTCGCGGCGGAAATTTCGTTCCACGGCGACGCGATACAGACCTCGACTGTTGCGTTCGATGCCTCGGCCGTGCGCGACAGCCATCGGTCGATCGGTCTGGTTCTTCGCATCGGGCCGATTTCGTCCGCGGCGGTCGATCCCTTTGGGGCGGATTCCGCGGCATCAAAGGCGATCGCGGCGGCCGCTCGCGACGCCATCGCGGCCGCACAGCGAAACCAGCTCCCGATCGATGAGTTCCAGATCGATTTTGACTGTCCGGATTCGCGGCTGACGCCGTTCTGCAACTGGGTGCGGATGGTGCAATTGGCCGTTGCGGCGCAATCACCGGATCACCCGATCGCGGTGACGATCACCGCGCTGCCCAGTTGGCTGAATCAGACGGCGTTTGAGCCGCTGGCGCGCCAGGCCGGGTCGTTCGTGCTGCAGGTTCACGCGCTGCATCAGCCCGTGGGGCCCGATTCGCTTTCGCCGCTATGCGACACCGCCGAGGCCCGGCGCGATATCGAATTGGCCAGCCGGGTGCATGTGCCGTTCCTGGTTGCGCTGCCGACATACACGTATCTGGCCGGCTTTGACGCACAGGGAAAGCTCCTTGGGCTTCTGGCCGAATCGGTGGACAATCCCTGGCCCCAGGCCACAACCTGGCGGACACTGCGTGCCGATCCACAGGCGCTGGCGGCGCTGGTGCAAAGCCTCGCGGCGGATCGCCCGCCGGAATTGCGCGGTATCATCTGGTATCGCCTGCCGGTCGATTCCGATCAACTCAATTGGCGCTGGCCGACGCTGGCGGCGGTGATGTCCGGCCGAGCGCCCGCCGCGCATTTGACGGTTACCGCACAACAGGTTTCGACCGCCTTGTGGGAGTTCGAGCTGACGAACTTAG
>Ga0181517_10002209_pt1 | contig 20190 bp, 19 predicted proteins | sample PEATcosm2014_Bin_31_FD_119748 | JGI IMG/M metagenome (GOLD analysis project Ga0181517, IMG submission 119748) | Peatland microbial communities from MTU Mesocosm Facility, Houghton, MI, USA - PEATcosm2014_Bin01_30_metaG | ecosystem: Environmental > Terrestrial > Soil > Wetlands > Peat | place... | reverse complement strand
CGAATGTCTTTGGTTTCGAGGATGCGAGAACCATAACCGAAGCGCGCGACGGCCAGCATGGCCTGGCCTATCTCGCGGGTGGTTACCACCATATTCGGCAGTGCCCAACGGAGAGGCGTCAACAGAGGCGTCATCAATATATACATAGCCCGGTAGAGGGGCGTCTTGGATTTGATTCCATCCATGGGCTGAATGATTCCGGGGCGGAACATCCAGGCGTGGAAGGGCAGGCGCAAGAGGGCGTTTTCGGTTTTTCCCTTGACGCGCGCCCACATCACCCGACCCATCTCGGAACTGTCAGTGCTCATGCCCGAGACATAGATGAAAGCCATATCCGGATTGAGCCGGCTGAGGGTCTTTGCGGCTGCGAGGGTAAGGTCGTAAGTTACGCGCTGGTAATCGGACTCGCTCATGCCGGCAGACGAGACGCCGAGGCAGAAGAAACAGGCGTCGAAGCCAGTAAGCTGGTCATCGAGGCCCTCGTAACTCGACATATCTTTGTGCGCTATTTCTTTGAGTTTCGGGTTTTCGATTCCGGTTGCGGAGCGGCCGATGGCGACAACGTTTTCTACGTCGGGCGCCGCAAGGCATTCACGCAGGACGCCTTGGCCTACCATGCCGGTTGCGCCGAAGATTAGTACTTTCATCGTGTCTCCCGTTCTTGTTGAGGTAGGCCCGCCCGCAGACAAGTCACGCAGGGGCTAAAGCCCAACCCTGAATTAAAGACGTATGCGGCACGACTAAAGTCGTGTCGTGACACAAATGCCAGCCCGAAAATCTAGAGGCATGAAGCGCTTACGAAAGCAGATAGAGTGGTTGTGCTAATTCCGTGCTCCAGATGTTCGCGCAATGTGTGTGCTTTACGAAGGGTAAGCTCGCACGGCCGAAACTTCTCCATAGGCGGTAATACAACCGGACCGCACCTTCTGCCCGAATGTTGCCCATAAGACCGCTTGCACTCATTGGACTGAAGCCTAATCGCAACGCTGTATTACCTTGGTATAGTTGACAGTCGCAGAGTTCCGCTGGGGAGCGATCATGAACCGAATCGTTACGAAATGCTCACTCTTTTGCTTCACAGCGTTGACCGCTGTGCTAGCAGTTGCTCAGGTGCCGTCCTCACGCCCAGAAACAAGCGATGTTGTTTGGATATCGTCGAAACAATGCAACGGCGATCACAAACTCGGTATAACCGTTCGCCTCGACCATAAGGTTCTATACCGTGGCGTTCTTCCAATTTGTCATGGCAGTCGCGATGCAGAGGATGGGCGAGTAGAGTTTCACTTTGTTGGCGGTCATACTTTCCAGGGCGAATACCACACGCGCTCAACGGACTCGATTGAGGGTGATATTTGGCAGGCAAGTGGAGATCCGGACGCGCTGATTCTCGGCATTTCCTTCGATGCCGGTAAACATAAGCAGATACTGCTAAACACGTTGCACGTCGCCAGCCCGGAGAAACAATCGTCATCGGAACTCGACAAGGGGCTTTTCATCACCACGTTTCCATTTCCAGTTCGATGAGCGGCGAGATGTCAGGGACTATTGTGGCGATGGGTCGAGGCGCTCATGGGTAGGATCGCGACTGCATTGTCGGCTACTCTTCCTTCAGCGGATCATTCCCTTGACTGGTTGAAGGGTGCCTTCTTCGGTAGGCGATGACTGCGATGCAGACGGTCGTCACGCCAAGAACAGCCAGCCCCGCAGCACCTCCATAAATGAAACCGAGAAACGTGCTCAATCCACACTGTCCGTCTATTTGGCCGGGTTTGCAATCCGCAGCTTTTCCGGCTGCATAGAACCGGTCGGTGATCACTATGGCGATGGCTGCCGCAACTAACCAGATGACGAATAGGTTTACCCGCCGAACCTTCACGTCTAACGGTCTCCTCTGCGCTGTTTCATGCTACTCCGGGCGAGTCGTCAGCAATAGAGAATCTTCGGCTCATGCGCCTAGCCGTCTTGCGCCAGATTTCGTGCTACTTTGTGCTACGGGTGCGCCTGTCTCGCCTAGCTTGCCCATTCTACCCATTGATGAACCAGTAGGTTGCGTATTTTCGGTGGTCGCTGGAGTTGTGCCCTAACCCTTCGTGCAACTCCGGAAGAGTTTTCCGGAAGCTACAAGGTTTCGTGCCGTTCAAGCGATAAGTCTACTCTGGGTTTGCGTCGAGTTCGATGTAATTCCAGAAAGAGTCGGTCAACTCAGCGCCTAGCTCATTGAGCATACGCCGGGCGGAGCGCTCTACCTCTTCGATGAGGCCGTGCAGGTAATCGCGGGAGCGGGAGATGGCCACAATGCCGATGGTGGCTGACTGCCAGAGGACGGCCTCGTCCATTTCGGCGACGGAGATATTGAAACTTTGTTTCAACTGGTCTTTGAGCGAGCGCACCACCTGCCGCCTGTCCTTGAGCGACTGGGCGTGCTCGATGCGGACTTCGAGAGTAAGTTGGGCGACGGGCATGGCGTCACGGAGTTTCCACGGCCAGTTTAAGTCCGGTTGAGCGGGTTGCGCACAGAATATTTGAGGGCTATTTGCAGGGAAACGGGCCGGGCTTGCATCCGGCGCCCTTGCCGTTCATCCAATCACCATGAGTCATCCTCTTTTTTCTCCCTTGCAGCTTCGTTCGGTGAGCTTTGCCAACCGGATCGGCGTTTCGCCCATGTGCCAGTACTCCTGCCAGGACGGCTTTGCTACGGACTGGCATCTTGTCCACCTGGGCAGCCGCGCACAGGGCGGCGCGGGCCTGGTGATTGTGGAGGCCTCCGCGGTGGTCCCGGAAGGCCGCATCTCGATTGGCGATTTGGGCATCTGGAAGGACGAGCACATTCCGGCGCTGGAACGGATCGCGGCATTCATTCATTCGCAGGGGGCGCGGGCCGGGATTCAATTGGCGCATGCCGGACGCAAAGGCAGCATGACAGTGCCCTTCCACGGCGAGCGGCTGTTGACGGCGGCGGAAGGCGGCTGGCAGCCGGTGGGGCCCAGCGCAGTGGCATTTTCAGCCGACTATGCCGTGCCCAAAGTCCTGAGCGCTGCGGCGATTGCAGGCGTTGTGGAGGCTTTTGCAAAGGCGGCGCGGCGCGCACAGGCCGCGGGCTTCGACTTTGTTGAGATTCACGCGGCGCACGGCTACCTGTTGCACGAGTTTTTGTCGCCGCTGGCAAACCGGCGGACGGATGTATATGGCGGCAGCTTCAAGAACCGCACCCGGTTGTTGCTGGAGGTGGTGGACGCAGTCCGCGCCGCATGGCCCGCGGATTTGCCGCTGTTTGTCCGCATCTCGGCAACCGATTGGGCGGAAGGCGGATGGACGGAGGACGAGTCAGTTGAGTTGGCCAAGTTGCTGCGCGAGCATGGGGTGGACCTGGTGGATGTTTCTTCAGGCGGGCAGGTTCCGAACGCGAAAATTCCGGTCGGCCCCGGCTTTCAAACCGGATTTGCGGGCAGAATTCGCCGCGAGGCAGGCATTCCAACCGCGGCAGTGGGCTTGATTACAGAAGCCGCACAGGCGGACGAGTTCGTGGCGCAGGGGGTTGCGGACGTGGTGCTGCTGGGCCGCGAACTGCTGCGCGACCCTTACTGGCCGCTGCACGCGGCGGCTGCGCTGGGCGAGACGGCGAGTTGGCCGGTACAGTACCTGCGAGCCGCGCGACGTGGCTCGACTGAACGGACGGTGGTTTCGACGGCGGGCCCGGCTGAATGAAGAGGGGCAGGGAGGGCCGTTGATTTTGCTTCACAAATAGTGCAAAATGTGGCCTATACTGCGGTTAGAGAAGGGCCTTCCCTCACGCTGACGTCCTGCTCTTTTTGCTATGCCTACGCCGCTCTCTACAAAGCGTCTTCCTCATCCGTCTTCGGATACGCCCTCGATCCCCAACCGTCTCTATTTCAAGATCGGGGACGTGGGGCGCATCTGCGAAGTGGAGACGTATGTTTTGCGCTTTTGGGAGACACAGTTTCCGCAGCTGAAGCCCAACAAGAGTGGAACCGGACAGCGGCTCTACCGCCGCCGTGACGTGGAAATGGCTTTGGAAATCAAGCGGCTGGTTCATGGCGAGGGATACACCATCGCTGGCGCGCGGCAGGCCTTGGAGCAGGGACACCGCCGGCCAACGCTGCAAGCGCGCCTTCCGCTGCCGGAAAACGAATCAACCGAGCACCCGGAGTCGGTTGCCGCAGCCATTGGCCACGCTCGCGCAGAGTTGCGGGAGATTGCCAACCTGCTTTCAGCGCCGGTTGCCCGGCCGCCCCGCCGCCGGGCCAAGGTGCAAACTTTGGCGGCGTTTTCCGACTCGCTTTTTCCTGCCTAGCACGTCTCAAGAGGGATGACAGGCGCGCGGGTTCTTTGCAGAATTTCAAAAATCAACCGGACGATTCTCGTGCTAAGTTTGAGCATCTCTGCTATCGGTGGAGAGAGAACTTGATCCAGGAGGCCGGTGCTACAGGTTCTTGCAAGCATTGGCAGTGGCTATCGATAACTTGCTCCGCTCGATACCAATCGTAGAGAAGCGCTATTACCATCCCCAGCAAGCTCGTCATAGCGGGCTGACTCCACATTCAAGACAGCCCAACCCGCTGACTTTGGAGTAGATCTCATCATGAAATGCCCTCATTGTGGTGCAACCAGCTTTCGGACCTCGCGAATCAGGCTGTCGGATCTGCCGCGACTGCTGCTGCTTCAATATCCCGTACGCTGCCGCTCGTGCCGCGAACGGGACTTCACGGGCCTGATGCTGGCCTTGAATCTCCGCCAGGCGGGGAGAATCCGCCACCTGGAAGAGAAGGCCAGGAAGAACAAGGAAACCTCATCGAAAACGAGGAGTTAGCTTTGCTTATCTAAGCGGCAGCGCGATTAGAGACACAACGATTTGCTTTGCACGGGGGATTCAATGTCGGGTCCCGTCACCGCCGGGATTTTCATGCGGCACCGCTTCCGCGTGGAATTGAAACGCGGAGATTTGATAAACTCCAAGCTCAAGCCTGTGTTCGTCGCCGATCCTCTTCCCCTAGCCGGATAACGGAGTGAACAGATGCCAATCAAACTGACAGTGAATCACGCGGCCTTGACGGCGGACGTGCCGCCGGATACGCCGCTCTTGTGGGTGCTGCGCGACGTATTGGACCTGAAAGGTACCAAGTACGGGTGCGGCATGGGTGTTTGCGGTGCCTGCACGGTGCTTGTGGGCGGCCAGGCGGTGCGCTCGTGCATGACCCACGTGGGATCGGTAGAGGGCGAACCGATCACCACCATTGAAGGGCTCTCGCCGGATGGGTTGCACCCGGTCCAGGTAGCCTGGGAGGCGCTGGATGTGCCGCAATGCGGCTACTGTCAGGCCGGGCAGATTATGTCTGCCGCCGCACTGCTGGCCCACACGCCGCACCCCACCGACGCGGATATCGATACGGCGATGAGCGGCAATGTCTGCCGCTGCGGGACGTATACGCGGATTCGCCAGGCCATTCACGAAGCAGCAGAAGCGGGCGCCCCAGCCCGCACCAAGTGATGGAGGGCCAACCGATGCACATGGATCGCAGAACATTTTTGCAGTTGACGGCCCTGGCGGGCGGGGGCCTTGCCCTGGATCTTTATCGTTCGCCGCTGGCCGTGGCGCAGGGGCCGGGGACGCCGCCCGACCTTACCCCGCAGGCCTTCATCCACATTTCTCCGGATGGAGTAGTGACCATTATGGCGCGCGCTTCGGAGTCGGGTCAGGGCATGCGCAACATGCTGCCCATGCTGATTGCCGAGGAACTGGATGTGGATTGGAAGGACGTGCGCGTGGAGCAGGCCGACCTGAACGAGAAGATCTACGGCCGGCAGTTTTCAGGTGGTTCCGGTAACACACCCCTGGCTTGGGACCCGCTGCGCCGTGTGGGCGCGGCCGGGCGCCAGTTGCTGATTGCCGCCGCCGCGCAAATGTGGGGTGTGCCCGCGACCGATTGCACCACGCAACCCTGCCTGGTGGTCCACACCGTCACGCGGCGATCGGCAAGTTATGGAGAACTCGCCGCCAAGGCCGCGATGCTGCCCGCGCCCGCACTGAGCAGCGTCAAGCTCAAAGACCCCAAGGATTACCGCATCATCGGTCACTCGCAGCCGGGCGTTGACACGCACGCGATTGTTACCGGCAAGCCACTGTTCGGCATTGACGTGCAACTGCCGGGGATGCTGTACGCCGCAATTGAAAAGGCGCCCGTTTTTGCAGGCAAGGTGAAGACGGCAAATATTGAGCAGATCAAAGCGCTGTCGGGCGTGCGCCATGTGCTGGTAATTGACGGCGGCATCACTCCCGCGGCTTACACGCCGTGGGAGCCGGGCATGGAACCGGGCATCGCCATTGTGGCCGACACCTGGTGGCAGGCGCAACAGGCGCGCAAACAACTCAAGGTGGACTGGGACCCTGGCCCCGCGGCAACACAGAGCAGCGAGGGCTTCGCAGCCAAAGCGGCCGACCTGCTGAAGGCCCCGCCGGCCAACACGCTGCGCAAATACGGCGACGTGGACGCGGCGCTGAAGTCGTCGGCAAAGGTGGTGGAGGCCACGTATGAATTTCCGTTCATTGCGCACGTAACCCTGGAGCCGCAGGGCGCCACTGCGCACTGGAAAGACGGGAAGATGGAGATGTGGTCCACCAGCACACTGCCGGCGGACGGCCGCACGCTGGTTGCCAAGACGCTCGGCATCCAGGAGAACGACATCACCACCCACATGGTGCGCTCGGGAGGCAGCTTTGGCCGGCGGCTGCAGAACGACTACCTGGTGGAGGCTGGATGGATTGCCAAACAGATCGATGTGCCGGTGAAGCTTTTATGGTCGCGGGAAGACGACATTGCTCACGATCCGTTTCGACCGGGTGGCACGGTTGGCCTCAAGGGCGGCATTGACGCACAGGGCAAGCTTTCAGCCTGGCGGCATCACTTTGTCACCTTTGGCGATGGCAAGCACGCCACCTCCGGCGGGGGCATCGGACAGGATTCGTATCCTGCAGGCTTTCCGCCGGCCTATGGGCTGTACACATCGATGCAGCCGCTGATGCTGCGCACCGGAGCACTGCGCGCGCCCGGCGACAACGCCTACTGCTGGGTGTCGCAGTCGTTCCTCGACGAGTTGGCAGCCGCGGCCGGACGCGATCCGCTCGAGTTCCAGCTTGAACTGCTGGGCAACAAGCAGCAGCCCTGGTCTTCAGGCGAACACGACCCGGTGGGGGACCACGAACCTTCGGGACAGGAGGTTCTCATTCCAGAGCGGTTCAAAGGTGTGCTCGAATTAGTTGCCGATAAGTCTGGCTGGGCCAATCGGCCAAAGGAGAAGGGCCGAGGCATGGGCATTGCCGCATGGTTCTGCCATCGGGGCTACTTTGCTGAGGTTGCCGACGTGAGCGTTGACGCGCAGAACAAGATCACGGTGCACCAAGTGTGGGCGGCCGGCGACGTGGGCAGCCAGATTATCAACCCTGCCGCGGCTGAGAGCATGGCACAGGGCGGCATCATGGAAGGCATGGGCCACCTGGCGCAGCAAATCACTCTGTCCGACGGCAAGGTCGATCAGTCAAACTTCCATAACCATCCCCTGATGCGCATGAGGCAGGTTCCGAAGATCGAGGTGTATTGGCGCAAGACCGACTACTCGCCAACGGGCCTGGGCGAGCCGACGCTGCCTCCGACATTGCCGGCGGTGACCAATGCGGTTTTTGCGGCGACGGGAAAGAGAATTCGCACTCTGCCGCTGTCGAAGAGCGGATTCGGTTGGGCGTGAAGGCGTGTTGCGCCTCGGCGATCAAGTTGTCGGTGTGGGAATCCCGACCACAGTTGTGTCGAGCCAGTCCGTTTGCTATTTTTGCCTAGATGCCGCCTGTGCCCGAACAACTCAGCAGGACCATTGAGACTCTTTACCGGTCGGAATCGGGCCGGGTTCTGGCTACGCTCGTGCGTCTCCTGGGAGACCTGGACCTGGCCGAAGAGTCGATGCACGAGGCGTTCGCTGCCGCTCTGGAGTCCTGGCCAAAAGCGGGCATTCCGGACAAGCCGCGTCCGTGGCTGATTTCAACAGCACGCTTCAAGGCCATCGACGCCATGCGCCGGCGAACGCGCTTCGACGGAGCGCAGAGAGATCTTGTCGCCCATTTGGAATCGCGCGTCAGCGAAGCGCCAGAGGAGAATGAGGAGATCGAGGACGATCGCCTCCGTCTTATCTTCACCTGCTGTCATCCCGCTCTGCCTCCTGAAGGACAGGTTGCGCTCACGCTGCGCGAAGTTTGCGGCTTGGCCACGGAGGAGATTGCCCGGGCATTTCTGGTTACGCCGGCGACGCTGGCGCAGCGCATTGTGCGCGCCAAGACAAAGATTCGAGAGACACCGATTGCGTACGAGGTGCCAACTCCGCAGGAATTGCCGGAGCGGCTGGGCGCTGTGCTGCAGGTCATCTATCTCGTCTTTAACGAGGGGTATTCGGCCGCGGCGGGAGCGGAGGTTACGCGGGCCGAGCTAACCGGCGAGGCGATTCGATTGGGCCGGCTGCTGACCGAACTCCGGCCAGAACCGGAAGTCATTGGGCTGCTTGCCCTGATGTTGCTCCAGGGATCCCGTCACGCCGCAAGGACTTCTCCGACCGGAGAGCTGATTTTGCTGGAGAACCAGGACCGCTCGCTTTGGAACCGCGCGCAAATCGCGGAGGGAGTGGCATTGCTCAAGAAAGCCCTGAGTTCCCGCCGCTTCGGCGCTTACACGCTGCAGGCTGCCATTGCGGCTGTTCATGCAGAGGCGGCGTCGGTGGCTGCCACCGACTGGCGGCAGATTGTCGCGATTTACGACCAATTGGTGCGAGTTCAGCCTTCGCCGGTTACATATCTAAATCGCTCCGTGGCCCTTGCCATGCGCGATGGTCCAGAGGCCGGTCTGACGCATATCGACGCGGTCTTAGAAAATGGCGAATTGGCGAATTACTACCTGGCGCATTCAGCCCGCGCGGATATGTGCCGCAGGCTGGGCAGGACCGCTGAGGCTCGGGCTTCTTATGAGAAAGCTCTGACGTTGACCCAACAGGAACCGGAGCGGCAGTTTCTGCGGGAGAGGATTCGGCAGTTGAAATAAAAACAAATGGGGAAGAAACAAGATTTGTTTGACGATTTGTCGAATTCCGCTCCGGCCGTTCGACTATAGGTTAAAAGCGGGGAAGCTAACGGATAGCTAAGCCCGAAAACAAGCCACCCACCCATGGTTCAACCCCAAGGAGGTTTCGCAATGCGATTCATGGTCATCCTCAAAGGAACCCCAGAGTCAGAAAAGAAAGACCCCGATCCACAGCTCATGGCCGAGATGGGCAAGTTCAACGAAGAGCTCATCAAGGCTGGCATCGTGCTCGCCATGGACGGCCTCCAACCCAGCTCCAAAGGCGCACGCGTCAAATTCTCCGGCAAGAACCGCACCGTCATCGACGGCCCCTTCACCGAGGCCAAGGAGCTCATCGCGGGCTTCTGGATCTGGCAGGTCAAGTCCCTCGAAGAGGCCATCGAGTGGGTCAAGCGGGCCCCCAGCCTCGACGACAGTGAATACGAAGTCGAAATCCGCCAGGTCGGTGAGATGGAAGACTTCGCAGACATCCTGTCCGAAGAGGAGATCCAGTACAAAATAGCGAAACGGGCTGAGCTGCCGCTTCAGACCTCCAACAGATAGGCGGGCGGCCAACTCGGAGTGAACAGGAAACCAGCCCTTCGGAAATCCGACCCAGAGAAACAAATCACAGAAGACAAGGAGAAGTCATGCCACACTATCTGGTTGCCAACTACCTGCCTGACGACTTCGACCCGTCCACCGTAACTGAAGCGATGGTCGAAGAGATCCATGCGCTCAATCGCGAATTGATTGCTGCCGGCGTGAGGAAGTTCGCCTGTGGCATTTCCCCGCCGGGCAGCGCTAAGACACTGCGGGTCCAGCCTGACGGCAAGGTGCTCGTCACCGACGGGCCGTACACCGAGACCAAAGAACACATGGGCGGATTTTGGATACTGGAATGCGCCGATATGGACGAGGCGCTCGCGTGGGCGCGCAAGGGCGCCATCTTCTGCGATGCGGTGGGTGAGGTGCGCGAGCTTCTTTTCTTTCCGGCTCCGGAACAAGAACCCGGCGAAAGCAAGTAAACGACCTGGCGGCCGCGGTCTCGGAACACTCGCGCCTGGAAGCTGTCTCATAAACCTGCTTTGTGGGCAAAGGCGGAAATGAGACCCAACGCGGATAGAAGTGTGGCAGGGGTTAAAGCCCGTCCTTTTTTGTGGCGTTTGCGGCACGACTCAAGTCCTGCCATGTTACAAAGCCCCCCTGCCGGTTCGTTCAATCCGCTACGAGGAGACAGACCGTGAAATACATCTGTTTGGGATACATCGAGCCAGGAAAATTTGAAGGGATGAGCGAGGACGAGCGAAACAATGTGCTCGACGAGTGCTTTGAGCACAACGACCATTTGCGCGCCAACGGACATCTTGTCGCCGAAGTAGCTCTTCAGCCACCTGAGACCGCGTTGACCGTGTGCTGGAAGGACGGCAAAATCGCAACGACCGACGGCCCCTATGCGGAAACCAAGGAGCAGCTCGGCGGCATTCAAATCCTTGAGGCGCGCGACCTCAATCACGCCATCCAGCTTGTTTCGCAGCTTCCAGGCTTCAAGTATGGACTTGGACCGATTGAGATACGGCCGGTGGCGGATTTGGACGAGATGATGAAGGAGAGCGAGCAGCGGCGGCGACAGAACACCACATGCTGAAGGCGGTTCCCATTTGTCACCGGCGGAATCGGCGAAGCTCTGGCACGCGCAAAGAAAGCCGCGGGCAGTCGGCGCTACAGAATCAGGCGGGATGTGAGAAATGCGGGGTTGGGTTCCTCAGCGGGTTTTGGGCGGCGGGATGGCGCGAACCTGGCGCAGGGGCAGCGCACTGGCCTTGGCAAAGGACTTTTGGACCTCGGCAAGCACGGAGAGAGCGATGGTTTCCGGCGTCTCCGCGCCGAGGTCGAGGCCAGTGGGGGCGTGGAGATGAGAGAGCCAGCGCTCGACCGCTTCGCCGGTTGAGTCTGCAGGCAGGTTGAGCAGGCGGGCGGCCTCAGCCAGCAGTTCGCGGGTGCGGCGCTGCGGGCCGAGGACGCCGATGTAGGCGGGCTGCGTCCTGAGAGTCAGCAGCGAAGCGAGGGCGCGCGAGTCCTGCTCGAAGCTGTGAGTCATGACCACGGCTGCATCCTGGGAGCGGACGTTCGCCAGCACCGGCGGCGGGTCGGCTGACTGGCTTGCGGGCAGCTCTTCCATTTGAAGGACATGAAGCTCATCAGCGATGGGAAAGCGGTCGCGGGTGGCCAGGTTCGAGCGGCCGTCGGCAACGGCGACGAGCCAGCCCAGCTCTTTTGCGAGGCGGAGAAGCGGCTGCGCATCGTCGCCTGCGCCGAAGATCCAGAGGCCGGGACGAGCAGGGCGGAAGTCGGTCCAGACGCGGACTTCCGCCCCGTGAATTGAGACCCTGCTTTGCATCGGGGCTTTGCTTGCCAGCGCCAGCTCGGCGAGGTGTTGGAGTGTATCCGGCGCCCCGAAGAGCGGGTCGCCGGTGTGGCCCGATTCGACTCCGGCAAATGCTCGGCGGCCCAGGTGGTTCCCCTCAACGATGGTGGCCACAGCCAGCGGAGTACGCTGCTGAAAGGAATGCTGCAACGCGCGGAGCAGCGGGGCGGCGGTTGAAGGGCGCTCCAGCAGCAGCCATATGACGCCTCCGCAGCCGGAGCCGTAAGGGCGGTCGCCATCTTCTTCGACCGTTGAGAAGCGCTGCAGGGTCACGCCGCTGGAGGTGAGCCACCAGGCGCGGCGGGCCACCTCAGCCTCAAGGCATCCGCCGCTCACCGTGCCGGCACGGCGCCCATCTTGAGCCACCAGCATGCAGGCGCCGGGTTTGCGGTAGCTGGGACCTTCGACGGCAGTTACCGTCGCCAGAACGTAGTCCGCCTGGGAGCTTTCCAACTCCGTCCACAACGGCAAAATGCGTTCCAGGTCACCCATACGACTATTCTCGCTCAGGAAATTGAAATACGGAACGAGTGGGCCGGTTGGCAGCGCCGCCGTTTCCTGTTGAGACGAAATGCCCGGTGAAGTTAGGATGGGCCATGGTCACGCGTGCCGCGAAACTGCTGCTGCTGAGTGGGATCGCCCTTTACTATTCGCTGGTGGTCATTAACAACCTCACCGATTTCGACTCAAATTATGAGTTTGTGCGCCATGTGCTTTCAATGGACTCGACTTTTGCGGGTAATCACGGCCAGTGGCGCGCGCTGACTTGTCCGGCGGCGCATCTTACCTTCTACATTGGCATCATTGCCTGGGAGATTATCACCACCATTCTGCTGTGGTGGGGCGCGTGGCGTCTGCTGCGCGCATTGCGGCTTGGGGCGGATGCATTCAACGCGGCCAAGCGCGTTGCCGTGGCGGCGTTGACGCTCTCGATGCTGATGTGGCTGGTGGCCTTTCTCTCGGTAGGCGGGGAGTGGTTCCTGATGTGGCAGTCGCACGTTTGGAGCGGACAGGAGGAGGCGTTTCGCATGTTTGCCGTGGTGGGCCTGGTGCTGCTGCTTGTGCTGCAACGGGATGCCGAAGGACAGCCATGACGGTGCAGATCGGGGCTATTATTCTGGCCGCGGGAGCCAGCAGCCGCCTGGGCCAGCCCAAGCAATTGCTGGTGCATGGCACGGAGACCATGATCGGGCGTGTCATCCGGCTGGCCAACGAGGCCGGCGCAAGTCCGGTCATCGCGGTGCTCGGGGCACACCACGAAAGAATTGCGCAAGCCGTCCCAATCGATGGGGCTTGCGGCGCGATTCCGGTAATCAACGACCGCTGGGAAGAGGGGATTGCAACGTCAATCCATGCCGGTCTGCGCGCGCTCGACCTGGTTGCGCCGGAAAATGCTGGAGCGATGATTCTGGGTTGCGATCAGCCCCGGCTTACGGCAGATCACCTGCGCGCCTTGATCGTGGCATTTAGTGAGCAGGTTGAACCAGCGATTGCGGCCTCAGCGTATGCCGGCACCGTGGGCATTCCGGCCGTGTTTCCCCGCGAAGTTTTCGCAGAGTTGCGGATGCTTCGCGGCGACAAAGGCGCACGCGTCCTGTTGATGAAGCCACAGTGCCCGCTGGTTGCAGTAGAGTTCCCCGGCGGAGAGATCGATATCGACGTGCCCGCCGATCTTGCGCAGCTCGAATAACCGATCTGGCCTTTCGCGCAGGCGATCGGCGTAGCGGGGGCAGCACTTGTAACGGCTGCCCGATCCGTTACGCGGTTATGCGGTTATGCGGGTAGAGCGGCAGATTTCTTTATCGCCAACTCGATCTTGATCTCAGGCGGCGACAAAAGCGTGTTGTGCACCAGGCAATGATGCACGCCGCACATCAACCCCTCAGTCTGCTCCTCGGTCAGGGCCACGGGGCAAACAACGTGAATGCGAAAGTTGCCAAGCCGTGCCGGCTGCTTCAGCTTCTCTGAGGTTACTGTCACTTCAACGCCGGTATCCGCGAGGTTGCGGGTCTTGAGGTATTGCACGCCATAAAATGCGGCGCATGAGCCCAGCGAGGCGAGCAGAAACTCAGGCGGCGTCATGCCTGAGTCTTCGCCGCCGTTCTCCGCCGGCTGGTCGCAGACAACGGTGTGCGACCGCGCCTGAATGGAAAACCGCGCTTAATTGTGATGCTTGACTGTTACTTCCACGATGATTCTCCTTGTTCCCTTGTGGAACCACCGATTCGGTTCTTCTCGCTCGCGGACTTTCTTTCAGGGGCTACAGCCACGCTCGTTTTTTGCGGGGTTTGCGGCACGACTGAAGCCGTGCCCTGACACTTCTTGCCTTCCAGAAAGTGTTTTTCCGCAGCCTATGACGTCATGCGCTGTTGCGGCGCAGCAGGTCCGAGGCTTGCATCCGTTCAGATCGCATGGGTTTATCCAGAACATCCTCAATATATTCGCCCGGGGGCACGGCTAAAGCGGGGCCCCAGTGGCGTCAATGCATTTTCAATAGCGTTCACGGTCCGGGAACGCGGCACGCGGATAACCCAGAAAAAATCGTAAACCAACTGCATGTTAAACTCTAGAGTGTTAGATTCGCGGTGGAGTGGGCCGTAGGTGGAGGGAATTGGCTTGGCTATCTCGCCTGATAAAGAAACGGTAGGCGTGATGTTAGAGGGTCCAGCCCCGAAGCGGAAGCGTCGCAGCAAGGCGCAGCAGCGAGCTGAGAGCCTGGAGCAGATTCTCGACGCGGCCGAATATCTGTTCTCACAAAATGGGTTTTACGGCGTAACACTCCGCGACGTGGCCCTGCGGGTGGGGATTCACACTACACTTCTTCATTATTATTTCGACGACAAGCAACATCTGTTCGAAGCAGTATTCAAACGGCGAGCGAGTGTTACCTGCGAACGCCGCACGGCAGCGCTTGAACAGTACGAAGCCGAAGCTGGAGATCGCCCCACCGTTGAGGGCGCGCTGCATGCTTTCCTCGACTCCGATCTCGACTTATATATCGAAGGCGGCGAACCATGGGTGAATTATGCGGCCTTCTGCGCCCGCGTCAGTTACAGCCAGGAGGGGACGGCGATGATGGCCGAAAACTTCGATCCGGTTGTTCTCAAACTTATCGGCATATTGAAACGCGCGCTGCCGAATTATAGCGACGAGGATATCTTCTGGGGCTACCACTTTGTAACCGGCGCGCTGATGAACACACTGGCGCGTACGGGACGGATCGATCGCCTGTCGGGCGGCATTTGCCACTCCGACGATTTCCCAGCGGTGAGAAAGCGCATCGCCAAGTTCATGGCGGCGGGATTCCTGGCTCTCAAGAAATAAGCCGGAGCGAGGAAAGAGCCTTCACCTGCCGCAATTCGCAAGCGACTGAGATGAAGGCTCGATCCAGGGATTCAGCAGCTATTTGCACTCCGCGCTCTGCGCTGGCATTTTCGGGGACCAAAGACCAACCAGCCAGTTCCAACCGATGGCGCCGCTTGCTCGGCGGCGGCACATAACCTGCTCGTTGAACTCGTACATTCCTGGCAGCAGGTTATCCGAAGGACGCGGCGCGTCGGTGAATCCCATGTAGGCGCCTTTTGATCCGAAGGCCGGCCAGTCGGGCTCATGCGCGGCCTGCGGGTGGCCGGTGCGTGCAAAGCTAGTCCAGTAGCCGATCATCGCGTCGGAAATTCTGGTCTCCTGCGGCGTTGGCGGAATCTTGGGCCAGAGCTTCGTTGTCCTGTCGAAATCGCCAAAGACGTAAGGCAGCTCGCTAGCGTGAAAGCCATGCAGGCCGGCCGAGTCAGCGGCCGGATAACCATGATCGAAAAAGTAGAGGTAGGACGGCTGACCAAGAGCGGCCTGCTTCTTAACCAGCCGCTCTGCGGTCCAGCCGTAGAGGGCGTCGCGCGTTGTGGCCAGAATGCTTTCTTCCAGATTGGTGCTGGGATAGAGATGGAGGAACGCGTCGGCCATATCGGCATATTGGTTGCGAATCGTGGTCTCGTACTCGGCCGCAGTGGCGGGAGGATGCGGGGCCAGGACTCTCAACGAGCGAATCTCGCCGCTGTTGAAGCCGGCCAGCAGCGGCACGGGCGCTTGTTCGCCTTTATCGAAAACGTCCACGAGTTGGTGCGGGAAGATGTGTCCGTCGATGGCGCCCCAGGGCGCGAAGCCGGCTGCCGGCGCGGCTTCGGTCAACGTGGCTGCATCCATGGCGCGCATGGCGGCGATGTCTTTCGCTTTTAAAGCGGCAGCGAGGCGCGTGCCGTTTTCCTCGGCGGATGGTGAACCGAAGCGGGCCTGCTTCAGTTCGGGCGTGGAGATCATGTACGCGCTTTCTGCAATCGCCTTGGCGAACAGGCCCCGTGCGCCGGGCGCTGCCATCAGGTACATCACGCTGAGCGCGCCCGCGGATTCGCCGGCGATGGTTACGTTCGAAGGATCGCCGCCGAAGGAGCCGATGTTCTGCTTGACCCAGCGCAGCGCTTCAATCTGGTCGAGCAGGCCATAGTTGCCGGAAATGCCAAGCGGCGACTCGCTGCTGAGTTCAGGATGCGCAAGCCAGCCAAAGACGCCGAGGCGATAGTTGATGGAGACCACGACGATGCCTCGATCGGCAAGCCGCGCACCTTCGTAGACCGGCTCCCTGCTCGATCCTCCGCTGAGAGCGCCGCCGTGTATCCAGAAAAAGACCGGCGCATTGTGCGCGTTTTCGGGAGTCCAGATATTCAGCGTCAGGCAATCTTCGCTCATGGGCATTGGATCGCCGACGTAGATATTCGAGAGTTTGGCTTTGGGCTGGAAACATGCGGGGCCGAACTCGGTTGCCTTTTTCGTGCCCGTCCACCGCGGCATGGGGCTGGGCGGTGTCCAGCGCGCTGCACCTACCGGAGGCAGTGCATAGGGGATGCTCTTGAATACGCGCAGATCGCCTTCCATCCGGCCCTCCAACGTGCCGGCCGGGGCATTTATAACCGGGCCGTGTTGGTCAGGGGATTGGGCGGACATGGTTACACTCTGTTGGGCGAAATACAAAGGCGCGAGAGCAATGCAGGCGCCCAGAACAAGCGAGGGGCGAAGTAGGATCATCGGATGGTTTCTCCAACGGTGCGGCTTTCGTTGCGAAGCACGCGCGCCAACGCCAGGAACAGCAAGATAGCGACGACGTAGAATGACGCGAGCAGGTAAAGTGCAATCTGCAAGGACTGCTGTGGATGGCTGGCGCGGAAAAAATCACTCGCGGCGCCGACGAACGTTGGCCCAAGGCCGAGGCCGATGAAGTTCATGATCAGCAACAGCAGCGCGCCCGACATGACGCGCTGGTCGGACCGTACCTCCTCCTGCACCAGCGTCACCGCCGAGGTGAGATAGAAGTAGTTGAGAAACATGGCGACGGTGAGAAAGAGCAAAGCGACGCGCCACGAGGGCGCCCAGACAAATGCGAGATAGAAGGGGATGGCGATGGCCAGCGAAGCAGCGGGCACCAGGGCATAGGCCTGTTTCGAGCGTCGCGTGTAGCGGTCGATCACCCGCCCTGAAACAAGCATGCTCCCGCACATTCCGATGGCAACCACCAGCGCGTAATAGACGGCAACTTCGTGGAGCGTCATCCCCTTCTCGCGCATGAGAAAAAGGACGACGAAGTTGGTCAAGCCGTAGGTGATGAATTGGTTGGCGCCGCTGCCCAGCGCGGCCAACATCAGAGACGGCGTGGATACGAACATCGCCAGCGTCTGCCGGAACCCCGCATTGCTCGCGGTGATTTGATCCGATGTGCGATCAAGGCCGCCACGGCGCGGTTCAGGCACGAAAATGAGGACCCCGATCACCGCGAAGAGGCCGGCAGCGCCGAGAAAGATAAATGCATAACGCCAACTGAATGCAGCGGCGATGGACGCGCCGAACGCGATTCCCAGCGCCGAGCCGATGGGCGGGCCGATGTTGTAGAGGCCCAGCGCCCTGCCGCGGCGGCCGGGAGGGAAGTAATCGGAAATGATGGAGTAGGAGGGTGGAACGCCGCCGGCTTCGCCGAAGCCGACCGTCATGTAGGCGCCGACGAATTGCAGATAGCTGGTGGTGATGCCGCAGCACATGGTTGCCGCGCTCCAAATGGCACATGCAATGGCCAGCACCCGGGACCGATTTGTCTTGTCGGCGAGCCAACCGACAGGGATGGAAATGCAGCAGTAAAACAGCGCGAAGTAGAGGCCGCCCATCCTGCCAAGCTGACCGTCGGAGAGATGGAGACTGTCCTGGATCGGCTTGGCAAGGATGGCCGGCAACTGCCGGGATAGAAAGTTCAGGACGTAGACGAAGCACAACATGCCAAGAGCAATCCAGGCGCGCGGTCCGGGAGCAGCCGGCTTTGCTTTTGTTGCTTCACCGTTTTGCCCGTCCGGATCAATCGGCGCTTCAGATGCATTCGTTGCCATGCTTCACCTGCGCAACATCAGAGGATTTCAAACAGGCCAGCTGCGCCCATTCCGCCGCCTACGCACATGGTCACCACTACGTATCGAACGCCGCGGCGGCGGCCTTCGACCAGCGCGTGGACCGTCAGGCGGTTGCCCGACATGCCGTATGGATGGCCGATGGAGATGGCGCCGCCGTCTACGTTGAACCGGTCGTTGGGAATGCCCAGCCGGTCGCGGCAATAGACTGCCTGCACGGCGAAGGCTTCATTCAATTCCCAAAGCCCGATGTCGTCCATCTTGAGATTGAAGCGCTTCAGAAGCTTGGGAACGGCGAAGACAGGGCCGATGCCCATCTCGTCGGGTTCTGTGCCTGCGACTGCCATGCCGCAATAACGGCCCAGCGGTTTGAGGCCGCGGGCGGCGGCTACGCTGGCTTCCATCACCACGCAGGCTGAGGCGCCATCGGAGAGCTGGCTTGCGTTGCCCGCGGTGATGAAGCCGTTCTCGCGCACCGGCTTGAGCGAGGCGAGGCCGGCAAGGTTGGTATCGGGGCGGTTGCCTTCGTCGCGCTTCAGTTCCACCTCCTGCATCGACGTGGCGCCGGTGGCCTTGTCGGTCACCGACTTGATCGCCTTCACAGGAATGATCTCCTCATCGAATCGGCCTGCTGCCTGGCCCTCGGCCGTGCGGCGCTGCGACTGGAGCGCGTACTCATCCTGTCGCTCGCGCGAGATGCCGTAGCGGCGCGCGACCACTTCGGCCGTGTCGATCATCGGCATATAGATGTCGGGATGAAGCGCGAGCAACTCCGGATCGGGGCATACGCGCAGCTCAGCCGTTTGCACCGTCGAAATGGAATCGGTGCCGCCGGCTACGACGACGTCCATGCGGTCCATGACAATCTGCTTTGAAGCCATGGAGATGCTCATCATGCCCGACGAGCACTGTCTGTCGACGGTCTGGCCGGCCACCGAGACCGGCAACCCAGCAGTTAAAGCGGCAAGCCGCCCAATGGTATGCTGCGAGGCCTGGGGCAGCGCGCAGCCAACGATGCAATCGTCGATTTCGGCGGGATCGACCTTGGCGCGAGCGACGGCCGAGCGAATGGCATGTGCGGCCAGCGTGGGCCCGGGGGTGGCGTTGAATGCGCCCCGGTACGCGCGGCCGATGGGAGTGCGGGCAACGGAAACGATCACAGCTTCACGGCTCATACCTGGCTCTTTTCCGGCGCAACATAGCCCGCCTTTTTCAGTTCAACTTCGCTTTGCGTAAAGCCGTATGCCGGCGTCAATTCTCCCTGGCGGTTTACGACGTCGGCCCATTTTGCCACAAGCTCCTCGGCGGACGGAGGATCGCCGGCGACATAACTACCCTTGGTCAAGGTAATGTGGGCGGCCTCGAAACCGCCTGCGCCCGCGCAGAGAATAGTGCGCGTCGGCGCGCTCTCGGCCACCAGCGCCAGAACCCCCGGGGCCACAAAATCCGGTTTGAGTAAATTCAACTGCTCCGGAGGCAGGATGCCTTGCGTCATGGCTGTGGCGGCCGTCGGCGCAATGCAGTTGACATGGATGCCGTACTTCGCCCCTTCAATCGAGAGGGTCTGCATGAGGCCAGCCAGCGCCATCTTGGCCGCACTGTAATTCGATTGGCCGAAGTTGCCATAGAGACCGGACGACGAGGTGGTCATCACGATGCGGCCGTACTTCTGTTCGCGCATCGCTTCCCACACCGCCTTGGTGCAGTTGAAAGCGCCGATCAGGTGCACATCGAGGACCAGGCGGAAATCGTCGAGGGTCATCTTGACGAATGACTTGTCGCGCAGGATGCCCGCGTTGTTGATGAGGATGTCAACGCGGCCCCAGGCCTTCAGCGTCTGCTGAACCATTTCCTCGACGGCCGCGGCATCGGTCACCGAGCACAGAGCGGCACGAGCTTCGCCGCCTGCCTCAACGATCTCTTGGGCAACCGACTCGGCGCCGCTGCCAACATCGTTCACCACCACGCGCGCGCCACGTTGCGCCAGAAGCAGGGCATAGGACCGTCCCAACCCCCCACCTGCACCAGTGACCAGAGCTACACGACCTTTTAAATCAATCACGCACATCTCCTTTCATGCTGCGTCCCGCGCAGCATTTTCTCCAAAAATCCCAGTCCGGCGCGCTCGTAAGACGCCAGAGCCCACCGGAAGCGCTCCATTTGGGCGACACTGCAGGATAGCTATGGTTGATCTGCATGTCAATCTTCATTCTCT
>Ga0181517_10002208_pt1 | contig 20193 bp, 14 predicted proteins | sample PEATcosm2014_Bin_31_FD_119748 | JGI IMG/M metagenome (GOLD analysis project Ga0181517, IMG submission 119748) | Peatland microbial communities from MTU Mesocosm Facility, Houghton, MI, USA - PEATcosm2014_Bin01_30_metaG | ecosystem: Environmental > Terrestrial > Soil > Wetlands > Peat | place... | reverse complement strand
GCCTGCTTACGTGCAGCCGGTCATACCGGGCGTCTCGGCCACGCCTGCGTCGGGCGCGGCACACGCCGCGGAGCAGCCGCCCTACAGCCTGGCGGCGATCGCCGCGCAGTCGCCGAGCGACGTCTGGTCGGTCGGCGCGCGCGGCGACATGTCGGGCGCGCCCGGCTCAGGCCGGGAGCATTCGTTCGTCGTGCACTACGACGGCGCCGTGTGGCGCGAGATCGCCGTGCCCGACGTGGGCCCGCTCACCGCGGTCGCGGTGGCCGCCGACGACGAAGCCTGGGCGCTTGGGCCCCAGGGCGTCATCCTGCAGTGGAACACCGAGAGCTGGCAGCCGGTCCTTACCGCGGCGCAGAGCGGCGGCGCCGTGCTGCGCGGCCTTGCGGCGCTCGATCCCGACGACGTCTGGGCGGTGGGCAGCGACCAGGGCTCCCCGTTTGCCACGCACTGGAACGGGGCGGCCTGGAAGACCATGACTCTCCCGGCGACCGTCGGCGGCAGCCTCAACGCCATCTCCGGCACGCCGACCGATCTGTGGGCGGTGGGCGTGAGCTCCGACGACAGCCATCTCCTGACCCTGCACTACGACGGCACGGACTGGTCGGCGGTGCCCGACGCCGCCGTGAGCGACGGCGGCCTGCTGACCGTCGCAGCGCTTGCTCCTGGCGATGTGTGGGCCGCCGGCGACGCCGTCCTGCAGCACTACGACGGCACGCAGTGGAGCACCGTCTCGCAGACCTTCAGCGGCGTGCGCGAAGCGTTGTCGGCCGATACGGCGCCGAGCGTCTGGCTGGCGGGCGCCCAGGGCGTCGCGCACTTCGACGGCGTCATCTGGCAGCCCACGAGCGCCGCGCAGATGGGCCTGATCGGCGGCGCCGGCGCGCGACTCGGCGCGATCAGCGCCCTCTCGGCGACCGACGTCTGGGCGGCCGGCACGCTCACCGCACGCGGCGCCGCGAGCGCCCCGCTCATCGTGCACTACGACGGCGCGGCCTGGCGCACGGTGGTCGACTCCGTGCAGAGTCGCTGACCCGTCGCCCCGTCGCCCGCGCCGGCAGCTCTCGCCGCCCACGCCGCCAGCCCGCTCCCGGTCTGTATAATCGCTTAGACCGTCGACCGACAAGTCGTCGCCGCTCAGGCGGGCGTGACTTCGTCGCGCGCCTGGTCGTGGTCGGCCTTGCAGGCCGGCGCCCGCGCGGTCGCCGGTCGATCGTGGGCGATTAGCTCAGGGGTAGAGCACCTGCCTTACAAGCAGGGAGTCGCTGGTTCGAAACCAGCATCGCCCACCACTCCGCGCACGCCGTCCGGCGCGCGGCAAAGCCCGCGCGCTGCCGTCCCGAAGGCTACTTCTCGGTGTAGGTCGCCCAACGAGGCGCCATCGCACCCGGACCACGTAAGGAGAGGCCACATGCAGTACCGCACCCTCGGCCGGACCGGCATCAAGGTCAGCCCCTACGCGCTCGGCGCACTGATGTTCGCCACGTCGATCGGTAACCCCGACCACGACGACTCGATCCGCATCATCCACAAAGCGCTCGACGCGGGCATCAACTTGATCGACACCGCCGACTCCTACGGCGACTCCGAAGAGGTCGTGGGCAAGGCGCTCAAGGGGCGCCGCGACAGTGTCGTCCTCGCGACCAAGTTCAGTCGCCCGATGGGCGACGATGCCAATCGGCAAGGCACCTCGCGGCGCTGGATCATGACGGCGGTCGAGGACTCGCTGCGCCGCCTGCAGACCGATCACATCGACCTTTACCAGATCCACGTACCGGACCCCGCCACCGACATCGAGGAGACGCTCTCCGCGCTGTCGGACCTGATCCACAGCGGAAAGGTCCGTGCCGTCGGGTCGTCTGCGATGCCCGTCTCCGACATCGTCGAAGCCCAGTGGGTGGCCGAGCGGCGCGGCCTGGAGCGGTTGCGCACTGAGCAACCGCCCTACTCGCTGCTCAACCGCGGCATCGAACGTGAAGTGCTGCCGGTCGTGCAACGCTACGGGATGGGCACGCTGGTGTGGGGCCCGCTCGGGCAGGGCATGCTCACGGGCCGCGTCCGCAAGGGTCGGCAGAACGACCTGCGCCGCGCCGCCTTCCTCAAGGCCATGAGTGACGAGCGCCGGCTCGATGTCGTCGAGCAGCTCGTGCCGCTCGCCGAAGAGGCAGGGCTGTCGATGACGCACCTCGCGATGGCGTTCGCGATCGCTCATCCGGGCGTGACCTGCGCGCTCCTCGGGCCACACACGATGGAGCAGCTCGACGATCTCCTGGCCGGTTTCGACGTCACGCTCAGCGACGAGATCCTCGACCGGATCGACGAGATCGTCCCGCCCGGCACCGACATCGGCACGCTCGACCAGGCTTACCGGCCGCCGGCCCTCCAGGATCCGAGCCTCCGCCGGCGACCGGCCAATGAGCGCGCCGCCACCTGACCGCGTGCCTTCACCGCTCAGGTGGGCGCCTCCACGGCGCTCGCATGCCCGGTCGCTCGCCGCTCGACGCGCGCTGCGTGGCTGATCGCCGAGGGCCCACTCGAGTCGGGTTTGGTCATGAGGTGGCTGAGCAGACCTGGTTCTTGCCGCGCTCTTTGGCCTGGTAGAGCGCGGCGTCGGCCGTAGCCACGAAGGCGGCGGTATCGAGGCCGTCGGTGAGCTGAGCGACGCCCACGCTCACCGTGAGCCGGCGCGCCGGGCGCAGCCCGCCGGTGCCCGCGGCCTCGACGCTGCGCCGCAGGCGCTCGGCGACGCACAGGGCGCCGTCGCCCTGCTGCGGCCTGCCGGTCCCGGCCGTCGGCACTGCCGGGGCTGCCGCTGCCTGCACGGCCGCCTGCGTCCCCATGTCTGACGTCGCTGTGCCCACGTGCGCATTGGTGGCCCCGGTCTGGTCGGGGGCCGTCACCTTGCGCGCCGCGCCCTCGACCGCCGTGTTGAGCAGGATCACGGCGAACTCCTCGCCGCCGTAGCGGGCGAGCACGTCGATCCCTTTGCGCAGCTGGGCCTGGAGGAGGTGGGCGATGGTGCGCAGCGCGTCGTCGCCCGCCCGGTGTCCGTGCGCGTCGTTGAACTCCTTGAAGCCGTCGACGTCGAGCATGAGCAGCGAGAGCGGCGCGCCGTAGCGGCGCGCACGTGCGATCTCGTCGCCCAAGCGGTCGTAGAAGTAGCGGTGGTTGTGCAGGCCGGTGAGCCCGTCGGTGACAGCCTGCTCTTTCAGGCTGTCGAAGAGATGGGCGTTCCGGATGGCGGCGCCGGCCTGTGCGGCCAGGGCCTGGGCCAGCTCCAGCTCGGTGACCGAGAGCTCGCGCTCGCCGCGCGACTCGAGAAACGCCATCGCCCCCAGGGGGACGCCGCCGAAGACGATGGGCACCGCGAAGCGCGTGAGGTAGCGGTCGGGCGCCGTGCGCAGGCGCGGTCGGCGGCGGACCTGGGCCGGCAGCGTGAGCCGTTCGGTCTCGATGCGGCTCGAGGACAGCGCCCGGCGCACCACCGACGAGGGGTCGTCGGCGTCGGGCACCGCGGGCAGCTCGCCGTCGTCGAAGGGAGCCGCATAGCCGGTGCGCTCCGCCAGCAGGCCGCTCGCCGAGTCGTACTCGTAGACGCGGCAGCGCACGATCGGCAGGGCGTCGACGGCCTTGCGCGCCAGGACGGCCAGCACCTCGTCGAGCACGACCGTCGAGCTCACCGCGCGGCTGGCTTCGAGCAGCGCGGCGAGGTGGCGGTTGTGGTCCTGCTGGCCGGCGAACAGGCGGGCGTTGCCGAGGGCGAGCGCCGCGATGGCGGCGAGCTGTTCGAAGAGGTCGCGCTCCTCTTGCGTGGCGCGGCGCAGGCTCTTGTCGGCGCGGGTGAGCGCGCCGATCACCTCGCCGCGAAAGACAAGCGGCGTGGCGAGGATCGTGAGGTCGGCCCACATCTCGTCGCGCTCCGCCTGCGTGAGGCCGGGGTCGTTCACGTGCGTCTCGACCGTGCGGCGCTCGCGGATGGCCTCGCGCAGGCCGGGACGGTCGGCCAGCGGGAAGGGTACCCCGACGAGTTGCCCGGCGTCTGGGTCGCCGTCGGCCGACCAGGCAGCCTGCAGGGTCACGAGCTCGTGGGTCGGCGAGAAGTCGTAGAGCGAGCAGGCGGCCGCCGAGAGCGCCTCGCCGACGGCGCGCACGGCGGTGGCGCAGACCTCGCCGGGCTCGAGACTCGAAGCGAGGCGGACGGCGACATCGGCGATGCGGCTAAGACTCGTCACGACTCCTTTGCGGGCCTGTGGCGAAGGCGTCCGGTGACGATGACCGTACTACGCTGCCCGCTCATACGCAAAGGGCGCAGGCTACCCGATGGCCCGGGCGACCACGATCAGCTCCGGCGAGTCGTCGCCGTAGGGCGAACGGTCGTAGTCGCCGTAGAGCGCCTCGATGGCAAAACCGGAACGTGCCAGCAGGTGCTCGAGCTCGTGGCGGAACAGATACCGCATGGGGAACCGCTCGGTGATCCGTCGCACGCCGTCGTCGGGGCCGTTGATCTCGTAGGTCATCTCGCACTGGTTGACCTGGCGGGCGCGGTGGAAGCCGACGACGTGACCCCACCAGCGGATCGTGCGGCCGTTGCTCCAGGCCACCGTCTCGGCCGTCTCTTCGCCGTCGCTGCCGCCGTGCTCGTAGAGCAGCGCCGGATCGGGGTTGAAGAGATCGAGCACGAGCCGGCCGTGAGAGGCAAGGTGAGCGTGACAGCGCCCCAGACAGGCGAGCTGGCGTTCGACGCTCGTCACGTGCTGAAAGCCGCGAAACGGGCTTGTGACGAGCGCGAAGCGTCGTCCCAGCTCGAACGAGGTCATGTCGGCCTGCACCAGCCGCACGCGTTCGCGCACCGCCGCGGGCTCGTCGGCCAGGTGCGCGCGGCAGCGCTCGACCATCTGCGCCGAGAGGTCGAGGCCGACGATCTCGTGGCCGGCGCGGGCGAGCGGCAGCAGCACGCGCCCCGTGCCGCAGGCCAGCTCGAGGATGGCGCCGTCGGCGGGCGCCATCGCGGCCCAGAAGGCGCGGTCGTCGCGGTCGGCATAGACGGCGTCGTAGATCTCGGCGAGCTCGCTCGAGTTGTAGGCGTCGTAGTCGGCGGGGTCTGCTGGGTAACCGGTCATGGGCGTGAGTATGGCACGGCGCGCGCCGGAGCGGACGGCACAACGCCTCTCGCGGTTTGCCGACCTGTGCTCATCTGCTACAATCCGTCGTCACTGCACTTACGACCGGTGCGCCAGTGGCCGCCGGCCGTCGCTTCTTCGCGGGGGCGTAGTTCAGCTGGTTAGAACGCCGGCCTGTCACGCCGGAGGTCGCGAGTTCGAGTCTCGTCGCTCCCGCCATCTTCTCCCCTTGGCGCACCATGCCGCCGTCCTCTTGCCTGCCGTTTCGGTCTCCCCCGCACACCTGGTCGTTGCGCACCTGGTCGACGCGCGCCGGATCGAAGCGCGCCGGGCTGCACGGTCAGGGAAAGGCGATGCGCGCGACCGCCCAGGCCGGCGAGCTGCCATCGGCCAGCAGCAGGTGCCTGTTGGAGCCGTCTGAGTTGACGATCCACAGGGTGCCCTGCAGGCCGCTCGACTTGGCCACGGCGTAGGCGATCTGCAAGGCCTTCGGCGTCCAGGCAAGCGATGTGATGGGCAGCTTGGCGACCGAGAGTATGCGGGTCGTCTTGCTCGCTGCGGGCGCCCAGACGTTCAGCGAGTCGCTGTCGGTACTGGCGCCGGAGGTCGACCCACCGCCAAAAGCGAGGCGCGAGCCCTGCGCGCTCCACGACACCGGCACCGGCCAGACGAGCGAGCCCGTCTGCAGGCGCTTGGTGCCATCTGTTCCGTACGCCGTCAGTCCAAAGCCGATGTCGCTGCCGGTCTGCTCGGTCGCGATCAGTGAGCCGTCGGGCGAGATGCTGGGGTAGGTGAACTGATCGCCGTCCTCCTCGGCGGGCGCCTGACCGGTGGTCACTGTCGTGACGGCGAGGTCGTTGGCATCGTAGAACTGCAGCTTCTCGGCGATCATGCCACCCGACTTGGCACCATAGGTGACGTAGGCGAGGTGCACGCCGTCGGTCGACGCCGAGACGCCGAGTCCCTTGATCGAGTGACCGCCGCTGTCTTTGAGGGTCTGCCCCGAGCTCTTGGCGATGTCGCGCACGTAGAGCGTGCCGTTGGCGCGATAGGTCGTCGCGCCGGCCGGAAAGTAGCACTCGACGAGCTGGGTCGCGCCGAGCCAGGCGAAGCTCTGGATCGTGGCCGGCGAGATACCGGCGCCGACCCGGTAGAGCAGCTTGCGCGGCACGTTGTAGACGAAAAGGCTGCTCGTGGAGTCGGTGTCGCTGACCGCCCGCAGGAACGCCAGGCGCTGCCCGTCGGGCGCCCAGGCGAGGTCGCTGATGGGGCCGCCGCTCGGCGCGACGAGCTGTTTCACCTTGCCGGTGGCGCCGACCACGCTGATGCCGTTGGCCTTGGGTCCGCTGGCCACGGCCACGACGAGCTGCGCGCTCGCGCTTGCGGCGGTGGCCGACGGGCCCGGCGACGGCGAGGCGCCGCTCGACGTCGGGCTCGGCGTGGCGGTGACGGTCACGGTGGCGGCCGGCGCCGGCGAACCGCCGCAGGCGGCGACCGTCGCCGCGACGGCGACCACGACAAGCGCGGCGAGCGCCGCGGCGCCAAAAGGTCCGCCCAAAGCGCTCCGCGCACGTCGGAGGCGTTGCCAGTCGCCTGCGGCGCTCACGATCGATCTCATCGGCGTGGCCTCCTCGAGTCGGCGGGCGGGCCGCGCCCTCCAAGGTCCCGGGCCGGGAGCCTGGGGCAGCGCGCGGCTGCTGCTCGTCAGACTTTCTGCGGCCGAGGCTCTATCCCTCGTGCGAAGAGCAGCAGCAAGGCCGCGGCGAGCGCCGCGGTGACGGCGCCGAACAGGAACGTCGCCCAGGGACCGACGGCCCACCACAGCAGGCCGCCGAGCGCGCTCGCGGCAAAGCTCGCGAGGCCGATCGAGGTGTCGAAGAAGCCCATCGCCGAGGCACGCTCGGCGTCGGGCGCGGTGCGGCTGATGAGCGCCTTGGTGGTGCCCTCAGTGGCGGCGATGTACAGGCCGTAGGCGGCGAACAGGAGGGCGACCGCCGCCATGCCGTGGGCCACGGCAAAGCCGGCGTAGACCGCCGCGAACACCAGGAAGCCGCCGGTGACCACAGGAAACTGGCCGACGCGGTCCGACAGGCCGCCGAGCGGCAGCGAGCCGGCTGCGTAGGTCAGGTTGTAGAGCACGTAGACGAGGATCACGCCCGTCACGCCGTAGCCCACCGACGATGCCTTGAGCAGGATGAAGGCGTTGCTCGAGTTCCCCACGGCAAAGACGAGCGAGGCCAGCAGCAGGCGGCGAAAGCGCCGCGACGCAGGCAGGCGCAGGCGCGCGCGAGCGGTCGCCGCCGGGGTCGCGGCGCCGTCGGCTGGCGCTGCTGGATCGTTCGCCGGCGTAGCGGCGCTCCCGGTCGTCGTGACGCCGCGCTCGGTCTCGTCCAAGGCGCCGGCGTCGCGCGCCGCCCGCTCGCGCACCCCTCTCCAGATCACGACGACGCTGAGCAGGCCTGGTATGACCGCCAGGGCGAAGATGCAGCGCAGCGAGACGCCGAGCTGCAGCAGGAGCAGGGTGAACAGCGGGCCCAGCACGGCGCCGGCGGTGTCCATGGTGCGGTGCAGGCCGAAGGCGAGGCCGCGGTCGCGGTCGCGCACGCCCGCCGCGAGCAGGGCGTCGCGTGGCGCCGTGCGCATGCCTTTGCCGGTACGATCGAGCACCCGTCCAAGAAACGCGACCGGCCAGACGAAGGCCACCGCCAGCACGAGCTTGCCGAGGGTGGCCAGGCCGTAGCCGCCGAGCACGAACGGACGCCGCCGGCCGACCTGGTCGGAGAGTCGGCCGAAGGGGTAACGAGTGAGGCTGGCGGTCGCTTCGGCCGCGCCCTCGATCAGGCCCAGGATCGCCGCCGAGGCGCCCAAGACGCGGGTCACGAAGCCCGGGAACACCGGGTAGATCATCTCGGAGCTGAAGTCGGCGATCAGGCTGACGATGCCCAGGGCGACGACGTTGCTCGGCAGCGCGGCCAGGCGGCGGCGCATCGTGGCGGGAGTCGGTGGCGGCGCGTCCATGGGAGCGATGCTACCATCGCTCCCACACGGGCTTGTGCCGTCGCCGTCGGGACCGATAGCCAGAATGGTCTACGCTTAGCGGTAAGTCGCGCCCCGACGCCGGCCGATACGATCCTCAGGCGCGGGCGCGACGATGCCGTCGCGCCCGCGCTTCCAGGGAGGCACGATGGCCACGACGCGCCGCACGACCAGCGACTCGAGACCCTTCTCGCGGGGGCCCATCGCCTGCCTGTCCGCCCTGGTCTTTGCGCTGCTCTCGCTCTGCCTGCTGGCCGCCGCGCCGCGCGCCGCCGAGGCCGCCACGCTCGGCGTCGGTAGCCCCATCCCCTTCACCCTGTTTCCGACCGACAACCCCTGGAACACGCCCGTCGATGCTGCCCCCGTCGACCCGAACTCGGCCGCCTACCTGCGCAGCATGGGCCTGACCACAGGCCTGCACGCCGACTTCGGCACGACCTGGGACGGCGCTCCCAACGGCATCCCCTATGTCACGGTCTCGGGCACGCAGAAGAAGGTGCCGGTCTCGTTCGAGTACGCCGACGAGAGCGACCCCGGTCCCTACCCGATCCCCTCCAACGCCCCCATCGAGGGCGGACCGAGCAGCGACGGCGACCGCCACGTGCTGGTGCTCGACGTCGACCATCAGAAGCTCTACGAGCTCTACGCCGCCTACCCGCAGAGCGACGGGAGCTGGAAAGCGGGCTCGGGGGCGGTCTTCGACCTGGCCAGCAACGCCACGCGGCCGGCCGGCTGGACGTCGGCCGACGCCGCCGGCCTGCCCATCCTGCCCGGCCTCGTGCGCTACGACGAGGCGGTCACCAAGGGCGTCATCGACCATGCCCTGCGCTTCACCGTGGCCCGGACTCAGGACACGTACCTCTACCCCGCGACGCACGAGGCGAGCGACTCGAACAACCCCGACCTGCCGCCCATGGGTCTACGCGTGCGCCTGAAGGCCGGCTTCGACATCTCCGGCTTCTCGCCCGAGGTGCGAGCAATCCTGCAGGCGCTCAAGACCTACGGCATGATGGTCGCCGACAACGGCTCGAACTGGTATGTCTCGGGCGCCCCCGACGAGCGCTGGAGCGACGACGACCTGCATGAGCTCGGCCGGGTCACAGGCAGCGACTTCGAGGTCGTCGACACACGCGCGTTGCAGCCCGGGGCGCTCGTGGTGAGCGCCGGCGGCGACGCGACGCTGTCCGAAGGGCGGAACTTCGCGCGCGCCGGATCGTTCATCGACATGGGCGCCGACGCGAGCTGGACTGCCACGGTCGACTATGGCGGCGGTTCGCAGCCGCTGGCCCTGGCGCCCGACCACCACAGCTTCAGCCTGGCGCATCGCTACAAGGTGGCCGGCACCTATGTGGCCGCGGTGACGGTGCACGGTAACGGCGGCACCGCGGGCGTGACGCGCTTCAAGGTCGTGGTGCGCAACGTGGCGCCGCGCGTGGCGGCGCAGCGCCCTGAGGCCGCGCGCCGCGGGTTCGCCCTGCGCCGCCGCATCGTCTTCACCGACCCCGGCGCTGACATCTGGCGCACGGTGGTCGCGTGGGGCGACGGCTCGCAGGGCCGGCGCTCCGTCGGTCGCTCACACAGCTTCCTGCTCGGTCACGTCTATCACCGCGACGGCCTGTTCACGGTGACGGTGCGCGTGGTCGACCGGCACGGCGGCTCGGGAGCCGCGCGCTTCAAGGTGCGGGTGCGCGGCTAGCGGGGTCGCTCGGCGGCGGGCAGCGTGGCGGCGGGCAGCGTGGCGGTGGAGCGCCCGGTGAGCTCGTCGCGTACCACGCGGGCGAGCGCCGACAGCCCGGCGCACTCGGGCCGCGCCGCCGCCAGGGCGGCGAACTCGCGGTCGAGCACGCCCATGAGCACGAGGTCGTGGCGCAGGCCCTCGAAGGGCACGCTTTCGCGCTCGCGGCCCTCTTCGACGAACCCGCAGGCGCGAAAGCAGGCCAGCGCCCGCTCGTTGAACGACAGCACCCGGGCGGTCACCCGATGCAGGCCGAGCACTCCGAAGGCGTAAGCGAGCACGAGACGGGTCGCCTCGGTGCCCATCCCCTGGTTGACCCAGTCGTGGGAGAGGAGCGTCACCGCGTAGCGCGCGCGGCGCTCGTCGGGTTCGACGCCGAAGAGTCGGGCAAGGCCGACCAGACGGCCGTTACGCTCGATCACCCAGCCCTGCGTGCCGGTGCGGCCGCCAAGGTGCGCCAAGGCGGCGCGTGACTCAGCCGATGTGAGCCCGCGCCGGGTGCTGCGCTCGACGCCGAAGAAGCGCTCGATCGCCGGGTCGACGCCCAGGCGCGCGATCACGCCGCCGTCGGCGGGCCGCGGCGGGCGCAGCATGACGCGGGCGCCGCGCAGCACGGGCACCACGTCGGGCAGCGGCAGGCCGATCGGCGTCACCGTGGCCGTCCATCCATCGCCTGTCAGAACCCCCCGGGACCGAGGTACGCCTTGAGGTGGGCGGCCGGGTCTTCGTAAGTGGTCCAGAACTTCTTGACCGGGCCCAGGTTCTTCCAGTAGCCCTTGCTGCCCTGCGGCGTGATGAGGATGTCGCCGGGCCCCGCCACCACCCGGTTACCGTCGTCGTCGGTCACCTCGACCTGTCCCTCGATGATGTAGGCCACCTCGTGATAGGGACGTTCGAAGTAGCGCCGCTGCACCTCGCGCCGCCACAGGCCACAGCTGAAGCGTTCGTCGGCCGAAGTCGCCGCGACGCACTCCTCGCCGGGCGGATCGTGCTCTTCTGGACCAACCATCGCCTCCTGCCAGCTCACGTCGTGGGGCCTGATGACGCGGATCCTGTTCGATAGCTCGTCGGCGCACATGGCGATGACCTCCTGGAGCTATGGGCCGGGCAGGGCAAGCTTACAGCAGCCACGACCGCTGTCTCGAGTGTCGCCGCCCGTCGGGGCGATGGACTCTGGCGAGCGTGGCCGTCTGCCGGGGGCGTAGAATCGGCGGGCGAGATCTCGTGGCGAGATCTCGCCCGCGCGGCCCGTTCGCGGTGGCCGTGAGCGTCGACAAGGAGCGAGGCGGCGTTTGAGCGCGGCACCCACAGCTCTGGAGGAGCGCGTCGTGGCCCACCTGCGGGCGCGACGCGACGAGCTCTGCGACCTGGTCGCCCAGCTCGTCGCCCTCGACACCACCGCGCGCGACGCCGGCGCGCCGCCTCGCGCCGAGGCTGCGCTGCAGCGCCTGCTGGCGGCGCGCCTCGCCGCTCTGGGCGCCGAGATCGACCTGTGGGAGCCTGAACCGACCGGCGCCGGTGGCCGCTTCGTGCCGCCCGGTCTCGACTTCGTGGGGCGCCCCCAGCTGATCGCGCGGTTGCCGGGCGCCGCGCGCCGCGCCGCGTCCTCACGCAGCCTGCTGCTCACGGGCCACATCGACGCGGTCGGCGTCGAGCCGCGCGAGCAGTGGACGAGCGACCCCTTCGTGGTCGTCGAGCGCGACGGCCTGCTCTACGGCCGCGGCACGAACGACATGAAGGGCGGTCTCGCCGCCCTGGTGGTCGCCCTCGAGGCGCTGCATCACGCCGGTGTCACGCTGGGCGACGAGGTCATGTTCGCCGCCGTCACCGACGAGGAGTCGTCGGGCGCCGGGAGCTGGTCGGTGGTGCGCCGCTTCGCGGCGCGTGGTCTGCGGCCGGCGGCGGGGCTGTGCGCCGAGCCCACCGGCTTTGAGGCCTGGGTGGCCTGCCGCGGCATTCTCAAGCCGCGCCTCACCATACCGGGGCGCGCCGGGCACTCCCAGGAGCCCCAGCCCGACTGGCGCGAGGGCGGCGCCGTCAACGCCATCGACAAGCTCGTGCCGGTGCTCACCGAGGTGCGGCGCATCAACGCCGACTGGCGGGCGCGGGTCGATCAACGCCACCCGTTGCTCGCTCCCGGCGACATCGTGCCGGTCCTGGTCGACGGCGGCACCTGGGATGTCACCTACCCGGCCTTCTGCCACCTGACCCTCGACTGCCACTACCTGCCGGGGCAGTGGCACCCCACGCTGGGCGCCGAGCCGGTCAAGGCCGAGATCCGCGAGCGCATCGACGCGGCCGCGGCCCGCGACCCCTGGCTGGCCGCTCACCCGATCGCCTGGGAGTGGGAGTGGGAGGTGCCGCCCGCCGAGATCGCCGCCGATCACCCCCTGGTGAGCACCGTGCTCGATGCCGCCGCGGCGGTGGGACGGCCGTCGCGGGTCGGGGGTCTCGACTCCTGGCACGACGCCGCGACCTTCACCCTGCACGGCGCCATACCGACCTTCTCGTTCGGCCCGGGCGGCATGGACACGGCCCACGCGGTCGACGAGTGCGTGGCCGTCGACGAGCTCGTCGACACCGCCGCCGCCGTCGCCCTGGCCACCATGCGCTGGTGCGGCGTGGCAGACTAAGGCCGCGGCGGCCGGGCGACCGATTCACTGAAGAGAAAGGGAGTGCGATGCTGAAGGGTCTTGCGGGCAAGACGGCGCTCGTCACGGGCGGGTCGTCGGGCCTTGGCGAAGCGGTCGTCTACCGCCTTGCGACCGAGGGCGTGTCGGTCGCCGTGGGCGGCCGCGACGAGGGGCGCTGCGACGCGGTCGCGGCACGCGCGGCCGCCATCGCCGGCGACGCGGGCTTTGGCGCGGCGCTCTTCTCGACGGTGCTGGGCGACGTCGCCCGCACGGCTGAGTGCGAGCGCCTCTTCACCGACGCCGTCGCGCAGCACGGTCACCTCGACATCCTCGTCAACTCGGCCGGCATCTGGACCGAGAAGCCGATCGTCGGGTGGAGCGAGGCCGACTACGACCTGCTCATGGACACCAACCTCAAGGGCACCTTCTTCCTGTGCCGCGAGGCGGTCAGGCACATGGCGCCGCGCCGCTCCGGCGTAATCGTCAACATCGCGAGCGACTCGGGCACCCACGGTGAGCCGGGGGCCGCCGCCTACGCCGCCGCCAAGGCGGGCGTCATCATGCTCACGCGCAGCCTGGCGATCGACCACGGGCCCGACAACCTGCGCGTCTGCAGCGTCTCGCCGGCGATCTTCGACACGCCCATGCTGGCGAAGGCGATCGCCGACGCAGACGACCCCGCGGCCTACGAGTCGTGGCAAGCCGACGGCTACCCGCTGGGGCGCATCGGGCAGCCCGCTGAGCTCGCCGCGGTCGTGGCGTTCCTGGCAAGCGACGAGGCGAGCTTCGTGACCGGCCGCACCTGGGTGGTCGACGGCGGCTTCACGGCGTAGGGCGCCCGCGTTGCCCCGGCGCCCGCGCCGCGCCGCCCCCGCGCCGGCGCGCCGCGCGACCAGGTCAAGGTCGACCGCCTGAGCGGCGGGTGAGAGGATGGGGCCCATGGTGTCGCGCCGCAAAGCCCTCGTCGCCGACCTCGCGCTGTTTTCGGTGGCGGTCTTCTGGGGCGTCAACTTCGTGGTCATCAAGCACGTCACCGAGCGCACCACCGACGCCGTCAGCCCTATCGCCAAAAGCGTGGTGGCCGGCACTATGGTCTACCTGCTGTTTCGCTACGTCGTGGCGACCGTCATCTTCTCGGCGATCCAGCCCCTGGCGCTGCTGCGCGCGACCCGGGCACAGTGGCGCATGGGCGGCCTGCTGGGCGGCTTCTACCTGACCGCCCTGGTCGTGCAGACCATCGGCCTGCAGTACACGACGCCCGGCAAGTCGGGCTTCATCACCGGGCTCAGCGTGGCCATGGTGCCGTTCCTGTACTGGGCGGTGTCGCGGCGCTCGCCGGGCTGGTTCCAGGTGCTGGGCGCCTTCGTGGCGACGGCCGGCCTGGGCTTTCTGTCGCTGCGCGGCAACCTCACCGTGAGCTGGGGCGACGCCCTCACGCTGCTCGGCGCCTTGCTCTACGGCTTGCACATCATGACGACCGGCTTCTTCGCGCCCAAGGTGCCGCCCTCGACCCTCGCGGTCACCCAGATGGCGGTGTCGACCGTCATCCTCGTGGTCGTCACGCCGTTCTTGGCGCACCTCACGCTGGCGCTCGGCTGGCAGGCCTGGGCGGCCATCCTGTGGACGGCGCTCTCGGGCACCATCTACGCCTTCTTCATCCAGTCGTGGGCGCAGCGCTACACGAGCTCGACCCACGCCGCCGTGCTGCTCTGCTTCGAGAGCGTCTTCGCCGCCCTCGCCGGCGTGATCGTGGGCCTCGACACGGTGACCTGGCGCATGCTCACCGGCGCCTCGCTGATCTTTACCGGCATGCTGCTGATCGAGCTGCTGCCGGGAGGTGGCGGCGCCGAGAACGAGGCGCCCGCCGAAGCGCTCGTGCCGATCGAGCGACCGAGCGGCCACGACACCGGCTGAGTGACGAGGCGACCGCCGCGCCTGCTGCAGCGACCGAGCGGTCGCGGGGCCGGCCGCGCAGGCCGCGATGGCGACGCGCTGAACGGCGGTCCCGCGCCAGGAGCGCGAGCCGCTGGAGATATCGACACGAAGTAGGAGATGATCGCAGGCGATGACCGAGAGACCTTACGAAGACGTACGCATCGAGGGCCACCTGATCGATTCGCTGATGGTGCCCCAGATCATGGACGACGTCATGGACCTCGAGGGCGAGTTCGAGATCCTCTCGTTCGACGTGGGGCGCACTCAGACCGACATCTCGCGGGCCGTCATCCGCATACACGGCCGCGACCGCGCGCACCTCGAAGAGATCCTCACGGCGGTGCAGGAGCACGGCGCCGTCGCCGTGGCGCCCGAAGACGCCGTGCTCGCGGCGGCGCCGGCCGACGGCGTGTTCCCCGACGAGTTCTACTCGACGACCAACCTCGAGACTTACGTGCGTCTCGACGGCGAGTGGGTGCACGTCGAGGGTCCCGAGATGGACTGCGGCGTGCGCGTACGGCCCGCCACGGGCCCCGGCGGCCCTCGTGCCGAGACCCTGCCGCTGTGCGACGTGGCCGCCGGCGAGCTCTTCGTCGTGGGCCACCACGGCATTCGCGTGGTGCCCCTGGCGCGGCCCCGCGAGAGTCAGCCCTTCGAGTTCATGGCCTCGGCGGTGTCGAGCGAGAAGCCCAAGGCGCAGATCGTGCGCGAGGTGGCGCGCCTGCTGCGCCGCGTGCGCGACGAAGGCAAGCTGACGATCGCGGTGGTCGGCCCCGCCGTGGTGCACACCGGGTCGGCCGCGCAGCTCGCGCGCCTCATTCGTGCCGGCTACGTGGGCGCCCTGTTCGGCGGCAACGCGGTCGCCACTCACGACATCGAATCGAACCTCTTCGGCACCTCGCTGGGCATCGACATGAAGACCGGCATGCCCACGCCCGGCGGCCACGAGCATCACCTGCGGGCCATCAACACCATCCGTCGTTGCGGCGGCATCGCCGCCGCCATCGACCAGGGTGTGCTGCGCTCGGGCCTCATGCACACGCTGGTCACTACCGGCACGCCGTTCGTGCTGGCCGGTTCGATCCGCGACGACGGGCCGCTGCTCGAGGTGATCACCGACGTGCTCGAGGCGCAGCGCGCCATGCGCGCGTACGCCCAGCGCGCCGGCGCCTGCCTCATGCTCTCGACCATGCTGCACTCGATCGCCACCGGCAACCTGTTGCCGGCCGCCGTGCACACCGTCTGCGTCGACATCAACCCGGCGGTGGTCACCAAGCTCGCCGACCGGGGCAGCTTTCAGACGATCGGCGTGGTCACCGACGTGGGCCTGTTCGTGGAGCAGCTCGCCGACGAGCTCGAGAGCGGCGACTGATCCGTCAGTCGACTTCGTCGATGCCGCTCAAGCAAGCGTGACTGCGTCGCGCGCTTAGTGCCGTCGATCGGCTGCGTCGTCGTCGCTCAGGCATGCGTGACTACGTCGCGCGCCTAGTCCAGGTACTTCTCGCGCAGCGCCACCTTGTTGATCTTGCCGATCCCCGTGCGGTCGATCGACGCGACGAAGCGCACGGCGGTGAGCACCGCCTCGCGCGGCAGCACGCCGGCGGCGATGAAGCTCTTCACGTGGGTGTGCAGCTCCTTGGCCGTGACCTCGTGGCCCGGCCGCGTCACGACCAGGCCCAGGGGTACCTCGCCCCACTTGTTGTCGGGGCACCCGATCACCGCGGCCTCGGCGACCGCCGGGTGCGACGAGAGGATGTCCTCGATCTCGAGCGACGAGAGCCACTCGCCGCCGATCTTGATGATGTCCTTGGCGCGGTCGGTGATGCGGATCGAGCCGGCGTAGTTGCGCGCCGCGATGTCCTGGGTGTGTAGCCAGCCGCCCTCCCAGAGGCGCTCCGAGCTGCCGTGGTCCTTGTAATAGCCCTGGGTCAGCCACGGCGCTCGCGCCACGATCTCGCCGATCGCCTTGTCGTCACTTTCGACTTCGACGCCGTGCTCGTCGACCACCTTCAGGTCGACCATGGCGATCGAAGTGCCCGTGCGTATGCGCAGGGCCGCCTGTTCGTCGCGCGGCAGTTCGAGCTGGGCGGCGCTCAGGTTGGTGACCGCGAGCACGGGGGCCGTCTCGGACAGGCCGTAGCCCACCGATACGTCGATGCCGCGCGCGAGCGCCGCCAGGGCGACCGCCTTGGGCAGCGCCGCACCGCCGATCAGCACCTTCCAGTGCGAGAGGTCGACGTGGGCGGCGCCGGGATCGCTCACCAGCATGTTCAGGATGGTGGGCACGCAGTGCGAGAAGGTGACGCCTTCGGTAGCCAGCAGCCGCAGCAGCACCTCGGGGATGTAGCGGCCCGGGTAGACCTGCTTTACGCCGAGCATGGTGGCGATGTAGGGGATGCCCCAGGCGTGCACGTGGAACATGGGCGTGAGCGGCATGTAGACGTCTTCGCGGGAGAGCCGCCCCTGGGTGGCCGAGCTGATCGTGGCCAGCGTGGCCAGCGTGTGCAGTACGAGCTGACGGTGGCTGAAGTAGACGCCCTTGGGCAGGCCGGTCGTGCCGGTCGAGTAGAAGGTCGTGGCCCGCGTGTTCTCGTCGAAGTCGGGAAACGCGGTGAGCGGCGTGGCGGCGGCCAGCAGCTCTTCGTAGTCGCCCACGAAGGTGAGCGACGTGGGGGGCACGCCGTCGTCGCTCATGACCACGAACTGCTTGACCGTTTCGATGCGCCCCCTGATGTGCTCGATCAGCGGCAGGAGCTCGGCGTTCACCAGCAGGACGTCGTCTTCGGCGTGGCCCATGGTGTAGACGAGCTGCTCGGGCGAGAGGCGCACGTTGACCGTGTGCAGCACCGCGCCGATCATGGGCACGGCGTAGAAGCACTCGAGGTAGCGATGGCTGTCCCAGTCCATCACCGCGACGGTGTCGCCGTGGCCTATGCCCAGGGCGCGCAGGGCCGCCGCCAGGCGGCCCACCCGCTCGCGAAACTGACGGTAGGTGTAGCGCACGTCGCCGCGATAGACGATCTCCTGGGCGGGATCGTCGACGATCGGGGCGGCCAGCATGTTCTTGACGAGCAGCGGGTAGTCGTACGCGGAGTCGGTGCGCCAGATCAGGTCGCTCATGTCGCCTCCTTGCGATGCTGGCACGAGACGATACGGGATTCCGCCGGTCGCGGCCACCGTGGCCGGCGGCCGGGCGTCGCGACGCGGTTATAATCGACGCATGATACCGAACACTTGGAATGGGGGTCCCAACCCGTGAAGGCACGAACGATCCGCGACAACGTCTATCTGATCGGCCACGTCGACTGGGACCGGCGCCTGTTCGACGCCCTCATCCCTCTGCCCGACGGCACGAGCTACAACGCCTACTTCGTGCAGGGCACCGAGAAGAACGCCCTGATCGACACGGTCGACCCGGCCAAGTGGGCCACGCTGGCCAGCCAGCTCGACCAGCTTCCCGCGCCCGACTACCTGGTCATCCACCACGTCGAGCAGGACCACGCGGGGAGTACGCCCCTGCTGCTCGAGCGCTTCCCCGAGCTCACCATCGTCTGCAACGCCAAGGCCAAGGCGATGCTGATCGACCACCTGCACATCGACGACGCCCGCTTTCAGATCGTGACCGACGGCGAGACCCTGTCGCTGGGCGACAAGACGCTGACCTTCGTCTTCACGCCCTGGGTGCACTGGCCCGAGACCATGTGCACCTGGCTGGCCGAAGACAAGATCCTCTTCAGCTGCGACTTCTTCGGCTCGCACCTGGCCACGAGCGACCTGTTCGCCGACCGCCACGAGGTCTTCGACGGCGCCAAGCGCTACTACGCCGAGATCATGATGCCCTTCGGCCCCCAGGTGCTGAAGAACATCGACAAGGTCACGAAGTACCCGATCGAGTTCATCGGCCCGAGCCACGGGCCCGTATACGACGACCCGCTGTTCATCATCGACGCCTACCGTGACTGGGCCGGCGGCGAGCCCCAGAACATCGTCTGCCTGCCCTTTGTGTCGATGCACGACAGCACGCGCCTCATGGTCGATCACCTCACCATGGCGCTCACCGAGCGCGGCGTCACGGTCGAACGCTTCGACCTGACCACCCTCGACGCCGGTGACCTCGCGACCTCGCTGGTGCACGCCGGCACCATCGTGCTGGGCACGCCGACCGTGCTCACCGGCCCCCACCCGCTGGCCGCCAACGCCGCCTTCCTGGCCAACGCGCTGCGCCCGCGGGCCAACTACGCCACGGTGATCGGCTCGTACGGCTGGGCCGGCAAGACCGTCGAGACCATCCAGGAGCTCCTCGGCCGCCTCAAGGTCGAGTTCCTCGAGCCGGTGATGGTCAAAGGCCTGCCGCGAGCCGCCGACTACGAGGCGCTCGATCGGCTCGCCGACACCATCGCCGAGAAGCATCGCGACCTGGCGCAGCGCCGCTACGCCGACAGTCTCATCTGTCGCCCGGTGGTCTGCTAGGCGACGTCGCGAGCGGCGCGGCCGGGCCGGCTCTCGAGCCGCCTGCCGAAGAATGTCCGATACGATTGCGATGCTAAACTAGCTCACAAAGCAGTTAAGCTCGCGCCGTCCTCGGCCGGGCCCGTTGCCGCCGCGGTGTGCCATTGCTGACCTGCGACCAAATAAGAGTGGGCACCTGGCAGGGCCGCCGGCAGGGCTGAAGCCTTATGCTCCCGCCGGCCCTGTCGTATCTGACGTCGGGGCTGGAGCGCCAACTGACGGGGACGCGTCGCGCGGAACGCAAGCGCAGTCGGAGACGATCGCATCGTCGAGGACCGGCGCGCGCGCGACCTCAAGGGTCGCCGGCTCACAAAAGGCGGAACGACCATGGAGACCTTCACACTCCGTGCCGCAGTCTGCGGACGGTATCAGAGCAGAGCCGGTGTTCACGAGCAGACTGTTGGAATGGAGTGAGGATGCAAAAGGGTGATGTGACAGCCAGCGCACGCGCGGCCGAGGCCGCGGACGTGGCGCGTGAGGAGTCGTCGGTCGGGGACTATACAGAGATGGTCGTGCCGGGCTCCGCTCGGCGGTCGAACTTCAGGATGCTCGTGACCTTCAGCTCGATGCAGCTCGTGTTCGGCGCTGTCCTGGTCGGCTACGACGCGCGGTTCCAGGGCCTTACGCTCGCCAAGCTGGCCTTGGCCATGGCCATCGCGGTGGTCACCATGGCGGTCTACTGCATCGGCTCGGCGAACGTCGGCTCGTCAGTGGGCATGACCCACGCCGTCACCTCGAGAAGCATCTTCGGCCGCTCCGGAAGCGTCCTCGTATCGGCCTTGCTGATTCTCGACGGCATGGGCTTCTACCTGTTCACCATCCTCTTCATGATCTCGATCGCCCAGGCGCTCATCGGCACCCTGCCGGCGGTCAGCGTGATCACCGCCGTGTTGGCCGTCGTCATGATCGTCAACAACTACTTCGGGTTCAGCGGCCTGCAGCGCTTCGCGATGTGGGTGGCGACGCCGATCATCATCGTCTGGGGCATCTACTCGCTGGTCAAGGCATTGACCACCGTGTCGTCCCACACCCTCGCGACCATTCCTCACGTGGCCTCGGCCAGCTCGCTGTTCGTCGTGGTCGGCGCCATGGTGGGCCTGTCGACCTGGGGCAACGAACCCGACGTCTTCCGTTACGCGAAAGCCGGCAAGGCGTCGTGGTGGAACATCCCGGCCATTGTCATCGCTTACGTCGCCGGCGCCTTCATCTTCCCGATCCTGGGCTACCT
>Ga0181517_10002205_pt1 | contig 20222 bp, 17 predicted proteins | sample PEATcosm2014_Bin_31_FD_119748 | JGI IMG/M metagenome (GOLD analysis project Ga0181517, IMG submission 119748) | Peatland microbial communities from MTU Mesocosm Facility, Houghton, MI, USA - PEATcosm2014_Bin01_30_metaG | ecosystem: Environmental > Terrestrial > Soil > Wetlands > Peat | place... | reverse complement strand
TCCCGACAACGCGCCCTCGGGGAAATGGGCCACTCGAGCCCCCCGCTCGCCGGCCGTGCCCATCTGGGCCTTTACGTGGCCAAGGTTGGCCCCGAGGTCGGCACCGACGGGGAACTGGCACGTCGCCACCTTGAGCACGGCCATTTGTTCATGATCCCACTAAGGCACCCAGCGCGGTGGACCAGTTCCTCGGCGGCTGCGGCGCCGGGCGCGGCACACCTCGGGTTGCGCCCGCTCTGCGCTGCCGGCGCGCTGTGACCGGACGTCGAGCTGGAGCCGGGCCGTCGTCAGGTCGGTCACGGCTGGAGGGGTGTAACCTTCCATAAACGTAATTGTTCAGGTAGCCCCCGCGCGGGGAGCGCGATTATCCACCGCTGAGCGCGCGAGATCGGTCAGAATGATGGTGTGGATGGTGCCGACCGGACCGAGCAACTGCTCGCCGAGTGCGCTCGGCTGGTAGCCGAGAATGCCCACCCTCACCGCCGAAAACGCCAGGCTTTCAGCGGAGAACGTCGAGCTGCGTTCCCTCGTCGAGCACCTCGAGGTCGCCCGGCTCGTCGCCGAGGGCCTCAGCAACAAGGAGATCGGCTCCCGCTTGTTCCTGTCCGAGCGCACCGTCGAGACGCACGTGTTCAAGATCCTCAACCGCCTCGACATCAACTCCCCGCGTCGAGATCGCCAGCTGGGTAACACAGGAGCCGAGACCGGATTAGCCCGGCACCGCCTCGGGGGACCCCGCCTCCACGACGCCGAGGAAAGGAAGACCGATGATCGAGGCACAGCACCTCACCAAGCGGTACCGCAACACCACAGCGGTCGATGAAGTCTCCTTCATCGTCCAACCCCGGCGGGTAACCGGCCCGATGGCCGCGACCGGGCGAGCTCGCCGGGCAGCGGCCCTGGCCGCGGCCACGCTTGGCACGTTCGCCGCGGCCCCAGCCCCAGCACTTGCCGGCGTACCGGCCCCGGCGACGGAGGGGGTGTCGGCGACCGTCCGCCAGGCCATGGCTGTCAGGCCGCCCCAAAGCCCGGCGGGCAAGCAACTGGCCTGGATCCTGACCCTCGCCTCCAAGCTCCCACTGAGCACCAAGGAGATCCAAGCCCACTTCGACTCCGCCTTCCTCGACCAGGTGAGCCCGGCTGAGATCAACCAGGCCCTCGAGCAGCTCGGTCCCCCCGGTTCGGCAGTGACACTACGTGGGCTCTCGCAGGTCCAACCGACGTCGCTGGTCGCCGTGGTCCAGATCGGCCCGGCCCGCTATTTGCTTCAATTGGGGGTCGACGGCGCCGGGCTCATCGCCGCCCTGGTCTTCCGGCCTACTGAAGACACGGTGCCCACTTCGTGGTCGCAGGTTGACAAGCAACTGGCTGGCATCGCCCCTGGGACGAGCCTGCTGGCCGCCAGGGTCAGCCCCAACGGTACGTGCACCCCGGTGCACACCCTCGACGCCGGCACTCCTCGGCCCCTGGGGTCGATGTTCAAACTTTTCGTGCTCGGCGCCGTCGCCAACGCCGTCAAGGACCACCAGGTCAGCTGGGACGAGAAACTGACCGTCACGGCTGCGATCAAGGTCGGCAGTAGCGAGGCGTTACAGGACGTGGCGCCGGGCACCAAGCTCACCGTCGAGCAGGTTGCCCTCAAGATGATCGAAGTGAGCGACAACACGGCGGCCGACATGCTCATAAAGCTCGTCGGGCGGACTGCAGTCGAGGCTCAGGTCAGGCAGTGGTCGTCGCACGCGTCTTTGGATATGCCGTTCCTCACCGTGGCCGAATTGTTCACGCTCAAGTACCACGATTTCCCGGCCATGGCCGACCACTATCTCGCCCTGAGCCCGGCCCAGCGGGCCGCGTACCTGACCACCACCGTCGACAAGGTACCGGCCCGCGCCGGACAACCGGCGCCCCTGCCCCGCGACATCGGCTCCATCGAGTGGTTCGCCTCGGCGCAAGACCTGTGCCACGCCTTCACCGGCCTGGCCGCCCTCCAAGCCGAGCCCGGGCTGAACCCCATCAGCACAGTGCTGTCGGCCAACAATGGCGGGGTCGGGCTCAGCGCCACCACTTGGCCGCGGATTTGGTTCAAGGGCGGGTCCGAACCGGGCGTGCTGACCCTGGGTTACCTGGCCCGGGATAACGCGGGGGGCACTTTCGTGGTCATCGTCCTCACGGAGGACCAGGCCCAGCCCGTGCAGGAGTCCCTGGCCGCCGAGATTCAGGGCCTCAACGTCGTCACCGGAGCCTTCAACTTGTTGCGGGTCGCCACCAAGGGCTGAGCTGGGAGCATACTGAGCCTCGCCGGGCCGAGCCAAACCGTCCGTAGTCGCCGGCTCAACCGGACGGTCAGCGTTGCCCAGACGACGCCCGGCTCACCTAGCCTCGATTGTAACTGTTCAGGTCCGAAGTTCGGGTGAGTCGGCTACGTGAGCTGGGGAATGGTCCAGGGTTTGTGTTGGAACAGTGGAGGGGAGTGTCGAAGGGGTTGGCGCCGTGTTTGCGTCCGGTTTCGATGTAGGAGCGGACGGGGGCGAAGTTTTTGGCGCCGTGCTCGGAACGGAACGAGCCTGAAATCGTGGTGTCGACATCGACACCGAGGACGACCTCGCCCTACTGACCGCCTGCCCGTAGCGCCGTTGGCCGTTCGGGGTGGTTGTCGCTAGCCAGAGCCCCACCCCACCAGGCCGAGCTCGCGGCGCAGCTCGAGGCACGAGCGGGCCAGCTCGTCGCGGTGGCGCGCCTTTTCGTCGTCGCTCATCCACGATGCCTCAATGCCGTTGGCGGCCAGCCTCACGACGGCGTCCAGAGGCAGGCCGATCTTCTCGTGGGCTTCCAGGTACTCGAGGCCAAGGGTCGTCGGGAACATCGCCGGGTCATCGGAGCCCAGCGTGACCCGGAGCCCAGCATCAATCATGCGCCGAACGGACTCGCGGCGCCATGGGATCCATGCTCGGCGCGACGTCGTGAACGCGCACGTGAAGTAAACGCCGTCCCGGGAGCACCGCGCTACCGCTTCGGGGTCCTCGAGGACGAAATAGCCGTGGTCGACCCGGTCGCAGTTCAGCATGTCGAGGCAGGTGAGAACGTTAGTGGCGCTCGGGACGTGCTCACCGGCGTGCGCGCAGCGGCGGAGACCGCCCCGTCCGGCGAGGGCGAACGCCTCAGCGAAAAGCTCCGGTGCGCCAGCGCGCTCCGACCCCTCGAGGCCGATCCCTATGACGTCGTCCCGATGAGTCGCGAGCATCTCTCCCACCAGTTCTCTGGCCGCGCCTGGTGGTTCGGCGCGGTCGATCCCGGCGATGAGGCGGCCGGCCACGCCGAGATCGGTCTCGGCAGTCCGCATCCCGTCGAGGAGCCCATCGACGACGGTGGCGTAGGAGATGCCAAGAGACATAAAAGCTGCCGGTTCAAAGAACATCTCGCGGTAGCGCACGTTGCTCGTGCGGTGCGCGTCCTGTTGGGATTCGTAGGCGGCCCGGGCGAAATCCTCCCGCCGCACCAGCGCCGCCATGACCCAAGCGGAGGCCTGGAGCAGGCCGTACCCACCGAAGTGGCCCCGCGCCTGGTCGGCGTCGGGGAGCGGGACCATCGTGTGCTCGTACTCCGGGCCGACGAGCGGCGCCGACTCGATCCGCCCGTAAAGCTCGGCCACGTCGACCGGGAGCTCGACGCCGTTGGCGGCGGCAAGCTCGGCGACCGTGGCTGGGCGGACCGAACCGAGGAAGTGGCAGTGGAGCTCGACCTTGGGCAGCCTGACCAGGAATGCCCGTGACGCGGGCTCGGGCGCGCCCGTGCCGGCCGCCGACGCCGTTGTCACCGGACCTCTGCGATCATCGAGGTACATCGCCGTCGTGTGCGGGCCCGGCCGCCTCGGCTTCGTCGAGAAGCGCTTCCAAGGCATCGATCTCGCCCACGAGCTCTCGGCGCAAGCCCCGCTTGTCGTCGTCGTCGAGCCACGAAGTCTCCAGCGCGTTCAGGCACAGCCGCCGAATGGTGCCCGGGCCGTAGCTGAGTGCGGCGCTTAGCTGCAAGTATTCCTGGGCGAGATCGGTGTGGACCATGGTGGGGTCGTCCGATCCCAGGCTGACGACGAGGTCTGCGTCGATCATCCGCCGGATGGGGTGCTCGCTCAGCACAGGCGAGAAGTAGGCCTTGACCGTGGTGGTGACGCTCGTCGTAAAACCAATGCCGCCGTCTCGGCACCGTCGCACGAGAAGGGGGTCGTCGAGCACGTAGTAGCCGTGGTCGATCCGTTCGCACCCGAGCAGGTCGAGACAGGTCTCGATGTTTCGCGGTGGCGCGTCCTCGCTGGCATGGCTCGTCCGGTGCAAGCCTGCGGCCCCGGCGAGGGCGAACGCGTCGGCGAACTTCTCGGGCGGGTCCGGCGCCTCCTCGCCGTCCATGCCCAGGCCGATGAGGGCGTCGTTGCGCTCGTTGATCAGGTCACTGACCATGGACAGTGCCTCCGCCGGGGGGTCCGAGCGGAACACGTCGGCGATGAGGCGGCAGTCCACGCCGAGGTCGGACTTCGCCGCGGCGATGCCGGCCGCCATGCCCTCGAGCACGACAGAGATCGGTACTCCACGCCGAGTGTGCAAGGTCGGGTTGAAGAACATCTCCCGGTAGCGCAAGTTGCTGGTCCGCACGCCGTCCTCGAGCGATTCGTAGACGCATCGCGCGTAATACGGCCGTTATTCGTTCCCGTTTAACGGGAATGAACTGTGTGACCCCGCACGAAGTTGTCAGCGCGGATCGCTCACGAGGTTGTCAGTAGGGCATGGCCAAGGGCTTGGGCGGGCGTAGGTATGGGGCCTGCGCAGTTCGGGCGACCACATCGGGCCGTTCACGAGTTCTGCCCGATTACCGGCCGGGACGGATGGGACGACTTCTTCGGGACGAAGAGTTCGGGACGAAGCAGGTAAGAGCAGAAGATGGGACATTGCTAACCGTCCAGGTTACGCCAGATCTGACGCGCCTGGTCGGCCCCTGCACGGAGAAGATTCCCTTCTATCTGCAGGTGCCCGGGGCTCAAGGTCTCGCCGGGCCAATCAACCCGAACGATGACGGGCCCGCTTATCGGAAGCGGCCAAATCCAGAATATCTGGTGCGCCTCACCGGACGTGAAATACCCGCCCTGTGGGGCCATTCCATACGGAACCAGCTCGTCAGCGGGCGCCGGCCCGAGCAATCGGCTGTGGACCCGCCGCGTCGGAGTAATGTCAACGATTATGTCAACGCTGACGGGCGTCGTCGGTGCGTGTTTCCTAACTTCGGGCGCCAACAGGTCTATGGTCCCATCTCCTTCCCGACGCCACGCGCTGACTTCCATGAAGAAGCCCTCTGGGAACGCCACGACACGCTCTAACACAACAGCGGCGTCGGCAGATCGTCCCACGACCTCATGGACAGCCAAGAGCCCACCTACACAGCGCTTCGGAATAGCAGGCACAACCATCCAGTCCTCCTGTGCGTCTTAAAAGAGAATGAGCACGGAACCGAGCCTACTGCATTCCCGGGAGCGACGCCGAAGGCACTGACGCGGCCCGGCTTACCTGGTCGGTAATGAGTCGGTCAGAACCTGTGTCCAGGTAATCTCGCTTGACGGTTGGGCCCCTCCGGGCGAAACACCTCCCAAAGAACACTCCGGGGCGGCCGCGACGGGCCGCCCCGACCCGAGGGACGCTTATGGGTGCACGTCTTGGTAAACTACTGCGGTGAAACCTATTCCAGTACATTCGGCGTAGTACTCACCCGCAACTACCGTCTTGTTGACCGTAATGCCCCAGTTGATAGTCGTAAACGATTGGACCGTTGCAAGCTTCGGACCCCAGAGGTCAGCCGGGCCGCCTACGTAGATGTTGCAGGATTGGGCATATGATTCGTAATTATAGACCGTTCCTGAAAATGTCTTGACGTAATCGCCAGTGCCGGTGATCTGGAAGCAAAACTGAATCCCCACTTTCGTTGCGTTGGCGCAGGTCAGAGGAGATGTCAATGGTGTCGCAGTTGGCGTTTGTGAAGGCGCGTTGTCGGCATATGCAGTTCCCGAGACGGTCAGGATGCCGAGCTTAATGTGGCGCAAGAGAATAGGAACCGGACACGACGTATCATTATTAGTATCCTCCCCAAGGATGCGGTGATTACTTCCCGTCGAACGCACTTGGCGTCGCGCGGAGCAACCTATCAGAGGTTAAGGAGGGTCGCAACGAGAATTGGCGTGCTCGGGCAGACACCACGCCGACGAACGCTAGGTAGTCGTCAAGGAGCGGGTGCCCCAGGCTGAGCGAGAGCGCACCTTCTTCGGCGCAACGCGTGAGCACGGGAACCCAGGCCACACGACCTCCTCTGCGGTCGCTCAGCCCTTGGGCCACGCTTGGCCCTGGGTGGTGGATCACCTATGTAGCGGCCGAAGAACGCCCACGGCGCTTCGAAACCGGCGATCACGGACTCCGCGGTCTGGCGGAAGCTGAGCCAGACAAAGCAGTACCGGGAGTGCAGGCCGTGAAGATGAGCGCCCAGCAGACTTTCTTGCGGCCGAGGCGGGGTCTGGTACCAAGCCCACCTTGCCGAAGTCCACTTGGAGCTCGCCTCCGGGCGCGCCGTCGGCGACCCGCAACGTCGTGCTTCGGACTGAGCGCGCCTTGCAGAGGTACGCAAGGCTCTAGGGGGTTGAGCCGCGGGGCATAGGGAGGGCACAGCTCACGCAACGGTTTCGACGTTGGCGCGAAAACGACCGTTATTGACACGCTGAGGCTCTTAGCCGGGGCTGCCCCTGGCGGGGGTTCCAAAAGTCGTGTCCAAAATCAACGTCCCATCCAGCCCTCAGCCGCCGTTTTTGAGACAATGAGAAGGTGGGAGACCTCCTTGGCTACGCCCGGGTCAGCACGATCGAGCAGAAAGCCCCGACTACGAGCTGGCCGAGGCCCAAGCACTCGTAGAGGACCGACCGTAGGTAGTGGACCGTCGGCCTGCACCGGAAGTCGGTGTGGAGGTGGTCCTCGCTCGCCATGGCCCGGACGGCCTCGCCAACCGCGAAGGTCTTGCCCGTGCCGGCCGGGCCGTAGATGGCTCCCATACCTCGCGCCTCGGCCACCACCCTCACCAGGTCACAGGCGTCCAAGAGCTGCTCGGTGCCCACCACCGCTGCTCCTTCCAAGCCGAGGTAGTGGGCGTTCATCGCGCCCGTCCTTTGGGCTCGGGGCGCACCATGTGCGCGGGGATGGCGCCGTGGTCGACCAGGCTCCGGTTGGCCAGTGCGCTGAGGGCATCGTCGCCCAACCGGCGTCGCTCGACCGCGGTCCCTTGCTCCGTTTCCCCAGCAGCTGAGCGCACTATTCCCTCGCCGGTTAGTAGGGCATAGGCCTTCCGTCGTCTCCGAGCTGCGGAGCGCTGGCGGTCCGCCAGCCATCTGGCCTCTTCCGCCCGCCGCCGCAGCAAGCGCTTGGCTTCAAGCGGGTCGAGCTCGTCGGCGGCCTGGGCGGTGCCGAGGTGGGCGCCGTGGCGGAAGACCTCGATGGAGCGGTGGTGACGGGGCAGGTAGCGGACCTCCACTGTTTCGCCCACGTACCCGCACAGTTCAGCGCAGTTGTAGGTCCGTCCCTCAAGGCTGATTCCCCGCTTGGTGACGGTTCGTTCGGCTCGGGCCAGCAGGAGGTGGCGGAGGCGCTCGGGCGCAAGGACTTCGAGGGGGGTGGAGTCGGCGCACCACCGCTCCAGGGGTGAGGCGCCGTCGAGGCCTTCGTGGGGCCGCCGGTGGTAGCGCCCGACGAACTCCGCGAAGAAGCTGACGACGGTCTCGAACGGCAGCGGGGGGAGGTCGTCTTCGACGAGGTGGCCCCGACGGTCCTTCGGCCCATGGGCAAAGCCAGGCAGCTCGGCCAGGAACAGGACCTCGATGGTTTCGTTGGCCCGCTCCACGACTCCCTTCAGGTGGGGCGAGTAGGCACGGACGGGCCGGGCGTCGATGCCGAGGGATGCGGCGGCCGCCACCACCGCCTCGGCCAGGAACTCCTTTCCCCGGTCGTAACGCAGGCGCAGTGGCACTCCTCCGAAAGGCTCGCCGGTCTTGTCCAGCAAGATGGCCGAGCGCAGCGCCTCCAGCACGCTGGCCTGGGAGGCGGTGACGGCCATGGCCCATCCGGGGATGGCGCGCGTGGAACGGTCCACGAACATGGTCAGCCAGGGACGGACCAGCGAACCGTCCGGGAGCTGCGCCCGGAGGGCCAGCTCGGTGTGGTCGGCCTCCCAGCACTCGTTGCGGAACCCCGCTTTCCGTGTGAGGTAGGCGTCGTGGTCACGCCGGGCGCGTTCGCCCTTCGACAGACCAGCCCGCTGACCGGGCGACAACTTCCGAGCGACCGCCCGGCGCAAGGTGGCCAGGCTCGGCCCCTCCGCCCCGGTTTGCAGGCGCTCCCGATGCAGGGCGGCAACGTTGCCGAAGTGGTAGGCGAGGTCGGAGAAATCTGCGTCGTTCAGCTCAAAGTGCGGTCGCGGCTTGCGGGCAAGTCGCCCTTCCTTGTCGGCGCTCGACAGCCATCGCCACACGCTGCGGCCCGTTACCCCGAGCCCCGTCGCCACTCCCTCTACATGGGCGGCCGTGAGCAGGCCACGCCGGCGCAGGCTAAGAAGACCTGCCACAGCGCTCTCCCGGATCTCCCGCCCCTGGTGTTGCCTTCGGCGCTGCGGCGTGGTGTCACCGTTCATGTCGGCTTCCCCTTCTGGGGCCGACGATGGCCGGAGGGTCGCGGCACGTTTGCCGTCCGCCCCCGACTGGCCTACAGGCAGCTGAGCCCTACTGACAACTTCGTGAGCGATTCGCGCTGACAGTTTCGTGCGGGGTCACACAAGCACGTTCGTTATGCTGGGTCCCGCCCTCAGCTACTTACCATAATGCATATTCTCTTGACCTGAGCCAATGAAAGCCCAGGTGGGAGCACCTTTCTACGTTGTGGACATGTCGCCGACGATGCCCACCGGCGGGTGTTTAGCGACGTCGCTCTCGGTGCTCCACGGCTGACTTGTCCGGACACTAGAGCACCCCGGGACGAGCACTGGCAGGGCGCCGTTAGCCTCGCGGGGATGACAGCTGAAACTCGGACCGTCGAGCTCGGCGGCTGGGACGGCCCCTGGGACGCCGATGATCCTGACGCCAACTTCAAGGCCGACGTCGCCCTCTACTCCCACGTCGACCCGATGACGACTATCGGCCGGCTTGCCGCCGCCATGAAGATCCCCCAGGGTGCGGTCGTCCACTACGTGCTGGCAAGGTGGGCTTCGGCCGGCAGCGGTGGGCTCCTCGAGCTCGGGCCGTCGATGGTCCGCCGGCTCAGGGCGGCGGTCGAACGCGCCGAAGGGGTAGGTACCGACGCGGCCCGTTTGGAGGCGTACGTTGGTTGCGACCGGAGCCGGGCCGGTCCTCCGTCGATGAGCCCGAGGTAGCGCCGGCCGCCCCAGCGGAGTTCCTGTAAGCGCCTTCAGGTCGGTCTGGCGTCGTTGCTTCGCCTCCGGGACGCCACGACATCCGACAAAGCGGTGCCCCTGACCAGGGGCTGCTGAGGCTCGATCTCAATCACAGTGGTGCCCTGGGCGGAGACGCCGTAAGGCGCTCGAGCCAGGACACCGGTGGGGCCCACGCACAAGGAACGGCCGATGCAGATCTTGCCGGCCCAAGCGCCCGCCGTCATGACCCCCACGTTGGACACGCCGACCACGGTGACGTTGTACAGGTAGGCGAGCTCACCGTAGCTCTCCAGCCACTCAGAGCCGTAAGGGTGAGCCGCTTCGTCGTGGTCGGCATCGACAGCCCACGCGCTGGGCGACAAGATCACCTGCGCGCCCATCCGGCACAATGAGCCCGCCAGCTCCAGCGATCCCGGAAGGTTGTCGGCACAGATCGTTAGCCCAACACGTCCCAGTGCGCAGTCCACCACGGCCAAGCGGTCACCGACGTCATAGATGTCCAGTGCAAAATCGAGCTCATTGATCTTGCGATGATGAAGGAGGATGTCGCCCTGCGGCGACAACAGTACGGCGGCGTTATAGCGGTGAGGGCCAGCGGCCTCAACCAAACCAGCGGCTACGTATATCCCGTGCTCGCGGGCCGCTTGAGCCAGACGGTCGGAGTGCGGGCCCGGTACGGGTTGAGCAGCGTCTAACGCCGATGGGTGCGCCCAGCCCAGGTCGAGGCACTCGGGCAGGACAACAACACGGCACCCCCTCTCGGCGGCGGCAGCAACGCCAGCAACGGCGCGATCGAGGTTGGGCCCGGGACGGCCGCCTTCGACAAGGATCTGCCCAAGGGCAACCCTGTAGGACATTGGTGATTTATCGTCTCCCGTCGTCGGCACTAGGCGCCGCCGACGAGCTTGAAGTTGCTTGAGTCCCGCACTATGAGCTCTGGTTCGAAGATTTGCTGATGGTGAAGGTGGTCGTCTTGAGCACCCTTCTCCTCCAGCAGCAGTTCCGCCGCCGAAGCCCCTAGCCGTTCGCGTGGTTGGCGTACCGACGACAAGGGCACGGCGGCCGCGGCGGCGAACTCGATGTCGTCATAACCAACTACGGCCACCTCGTCGGGGACACTTATCCCCTGGTGTATGAGCTCCTGGAGCAGACCGAAGGCAACCAGGTCGTTAGCACAGAACGCGGCGGTCGGTCGTCGCCGCGACGACATTCCGGCCAGGCGTTGCCCAGCGGCTCTCCCGTCGGCAACCCCGTGCCCGGTCGTCTCCAGGTAAACCAGCTTGTCGCCGCCGTGACCGACCCGCTCCATCGCAAGCTGCGCGCCCACATGCCTTTCTGAAACCTGGTGGACTTTGCCCCCTCCGCCGACAAAAGCGATGCGGCGGTGACCGCGCTCCAAAAGATGCTCCGTAGCCAGCTCGCCCCCCAGTCGGTCGTCGACCGAGACCAGGCACCCGGTGAACGGCTCTTCCGTGCCCGCCGGAACGTGCCGGTCTAGCAGGACCACTGGGATCCCGTGGCGGCGGGCGTCTTCCACCTGGCGGAGCTGGATGTGCAGAGGCGAGATCAGGATCCCGCAAGTGCGCTGTTCGATGAACAAGTCGAGATAGCGAGACTCCCGCTCAGTGCTCCCATCGCTGTTGCACACCGTCAGGTCCAGGCCGACGGAACTAAGTACTACCTCTGCCCCCCTGGCCACGTCGGTGAAGAACGGGTTGCCCATGTCGGGGACTATGAGCCCGACGCAGCGCCCCCCACCGGCGCGCAGTTGGCGCGCCGATTCGTTCCGGACGAACCCGAGCTGGTCCATGGCGGCCTGGACGCGCAATAGGGTGGCCTCAGCTACCCGGCCGGGGCGGTTGAGGCAAGCCGACACCGTCGACACCGAGACCCCGGCCAGGGCAGCGACCTGGCGGATGTTGGGGCTCTTCACGAGGCCTGCCTCACGGCGCCAGCCGACCTAGGTGACATCGATGAGGGCTTCCGCTTGTTGGCCGAAGCGCACGCCGTCCACGGTAAGGTCGACGGCGACGCGCGCCCGGCGAGCGGCGATCGCATTTGTGTGAACAGTGAACTCGAACCGGGCACTGCGGTGAGGCCCGACCACGATGGCCTGGCTCGGGGGGTCGCAGCGCCAGCCGGCGGGAGCAACGGCGGCTCCGACCACTTCGGCGCTCCTCGGGAACGGGTTCTGCAATGTAGCGATAAGGGTCACCGTACCGCCCCTGTTCACCGCCGACCGGTAAGGCTCGATCTTCGCCCCGAAGCCGCCGGAACCGAAGTCGAACTCCTCTAGGGGCAGAAGCTCCCGGTGCAGGCGGGCCACGTGCTCACCCTCTTCGAGCAGGTGGTCCAGGTAGGCGGGGGTTACCGTGCGGGGCGACCAGTGGCCGCTGATGATCACGTCGGGGCCCAGCCGCCGGTACAGGTTGGCACTGGCCACAAAATCGTCCACCCGGAAACCGTTCCTATACTGGTAGTTGAGGTATTCCTGGCGCTCCCCCGGCACCCAGGCCCCATCTTGTTGGTCCCCGGTCGCCACTACTTTTCGCCCATCGACTTCGAAGCTGATGGCGACGGCATAGAGCGTATGGCCCCCCAGCTCGTACAGGGTGAGCTCGTACTCCCGCCAGCGGACCGGCCGGCCCAGTGGTATGACCCGGTCCACGGGGATAGCGTCGTACCACAGGCACGGCAGGTCGAACCGGGTCGGCGACACCAGTACCTCGGCCACATTGGCCCCCGCCCACACCTCTGCGCCTTCGACATCGCGCAACAGGTTGAACCCAGCCACGTGGTCGTCGTGATAGTGGGTCGGCATCACCACTTCGATGCGGTCAACGCCGAAGTCGCGGTGCAGCGTTGGTAGCGAAGCGAGCCAAGGCCGGCGAGCCGACCGATAGGGACTGGAGGCAATCCCGGCGCAAACGTCGTAGCCGTAGTCGAGAATGAGGGCGGCGCCGTCCTTGGACAACAAGGCGTAGGAAATGGCCCGGCTGGTCCGGTTCATGAGCAGGTGCTCGGAGACTCTCTCGTACGGCCGACCCAGGTGAGCGCCAAGTTCTCGGGCCTCGATATGCGCAGCTTGGGAAAGGGGCCGATGGTCGAGCAACTCCTGCAACCGTCCGGCCACGCTCTCAATGGCTGAGGCGGGTTCGGGGACAGGACCACCGTGGGCGGGAAGGAGCAGCTGCGGCTCCAGGGCCCCGATGCTGCGCAGCGACGCGATGGTCATGCCGGCACCCTCAAGGCCGATGTAGGTCCACTGCATACTGGCCAGGGACCACACCTTGCCCTGACCATAAAGGAGGTCACCGACAAAGGCCAGGAGACGCCCGTCGACTTCGATGAGGTAGCTCACCGAGCCGACCGTGTGCCCGGGCGTGGGGACAGTAAGTACCTCCCAGGGCCCGTAAGCCCGTTTTTTGTACTCCTGTACGTCTCCAGCCACCTCGACGGGATCCAGCAAGCTGAAGCGGTCCTGGCCGAGGTCATAGTCGTTGTCCAAAGGGCGAGCTTGCCAATGTTGGTCAACGGCAGCAAAGAGGTCGCGCTCCACTGGCGGTACCCAGATGCGTGCCCCCGCACTGGTCGCCCGGGCCAAGCCCTGGCCTTGGTCTCTATGGTGGTGGGTCATCAGGACATCGGTGAGCTCCGTCACTCCCAGATCGTCGAGGTGGTCGAGCACGGCGCCCGACCCGAAATCGACCGTGACGGCGCTGGCCCCCTTGCGCAGCAGGTAAACGTTGCACGTGTCCCGGACACAAAACACGTCCGGTGCCACCTCGAGCACCGTCCCCGGCCTATCACCCACTCGGCTCACACCCCTCTCGTTTGTGCTCCCGTCGGGACCGCCAGGGCCGACCGCCGCCCATAACGGTGCCGGGCCCCAGTGCCACTGTCCCCCTACGGCTGTTCTCTCCAATTACCCGGCACACTCGGTCCCAAGGCCCCGCACTTCGTTGACCACAACATCGGAGAGCACGCGCTATGCCCTAAGTTCCCTAAACCCCCCTGCTCCTGTGACGGGCGCCGAGCGCCCCGCGCGTCAGCGGGGCGCTCGGGTGGGAGGGACCGACTAGTAAGGAGTAGCGTGGTAAATGGCCTTCTGGATGTTGGGCTGGTTCAGGTTGGCGAGGTCGATCAGGATCGGCTGGAGCAATTGCATCTTGGGGAGATTGTGGTTGCCGTTAAGGTATTTGATGCTGTTAGCGATGTCCATGTACCCAAGCGTATAGGGGGACTGGGAAATAAGCCCAGTTAGGGAATGGTTCTGCAAGGCGGCTACTTCTTGGGTGCTGGCGTCGTACCCGACGACCTTGATCTTGCCGGCCTCGCTCATCCCGACGATCCCGTTGGCCACACCTTCTGCGGTGATGACGTTCGAGGCAAACACCCCGGCCAGCTTAGGATGAGCCGTGATCTCTCCCTCGATTATGTCGGCTGCCTGGGTGGCCGAGTTCTCGTTCGCGTAGAGCGTCGGCAGGATGGTGAACTTCTTGTTGGCACGCATGATCTTGTCGAAGCCTTGCTCGTGCTCGGACAGGGAGGTCACACCAGGGTTGATATCCATGTACACAACCTGGCCCCCGTTAGGGATCCACTTCTCAAGAGCCTTGGCGGCCACTTCGCCACCGACATAGGAGTCGGCGGCTACAGCCGTGAATATCTTGGTGGTGTCGACAAAGTTGCCCGTAGTCATAACGGGTATACCCGCGGCGATGGCAGCATTGATGGGAGCGACCATGGCCGTGAGGTTGGTCGGGTTTATAACGATGGCGCTCGGGTGCTTCTGGACCACCGCCTCGAGCACCGTTGTCTGCTGGGTCGGGTTGAAATCGGCTGGCCCCTGGACGATGGTCGATATCCCCACTTGCTTGGCCGCCGCCAGGAAGCCTGCGGTCTCGGTGGCGAAGTACGGGTCGCACGTGCAACCAGGTATGTAGGCGATCGTGTAATGTGAGCCGGCAGCGGGCTGGGGCAAGACGATCGGCGGTGCGGCGGCAGCGGCCTGTAAGTAGCCCTCCGGGTGCAACGCTATGGCTGAGGCTGTGCCTGTGCTCAGCGATGCTCCCATGATGCTGAGCATGCTGACGGCACTGCCACAGGCGGCTATCTTGGCGAGTTGCTTCAACTTATGTCCTCCTCTTAGTTTGTTGTGCAGACCTGGGACGGGCGAGAGCGGTGCTTCAACCTGCCTTTGTTTCACTTGATCTTTTGACGTTGTCGATGGCAACGGCACAGATCAAGATGGCCCCGATTATCACCTCCTGCCAAAAAGATTGGACGTTTGCGATAATCAGGCCTGTAGTGAGCACCGCCGGGATCAGTACACCGATCGCGGTGCGGAACATGGTCCCACTTCCGCCGAAGAGGCTGGCCCCACCGATGACGACCGCGGCGATGGCTATGAGGTTGTCGGCACCGTGGGCGATGACACTGGTGGTCGTGAAACGAGCGATGTCCATGGCGCCGGCCACCCCGGCCAGAAGGCCCATAATGGTAAACAGGACCACTACGTGGCGGCCGACCTTGATCCCTGCTCGGCGGGCAGCCTCGGCATTGGACCCGATGGCATAGGTGTAGCGCCCGAAACAGGTCCGGGCCAGGACGATCCCGGCCACCACCATGATGGCAGCGGTGATAATGACCAGCAGAGGCACGCCCAGCACCTGGCGGGCGCCGATGGCCGTCTGCAGGGTCGGAGACAGGCCGGCGATGTCGGCGCCGCTGGTGATCACGTCCGACAAGCCGATGGCCATCCCGAGCGTCCCCAGGGTCACTATGAACGACGGTATTTTCAAGGCCACCACGAGCACGCCGTTCAGAGCGCCCCAGGCGGTGCCGACGACAACCGCGGTGAGCAGGCCAACGGTCAGGGCGACGTCAGGATGGTGGAAAGTAGTGCCGGTACCTTCTATGGCCACGATGACCTTGGCCGCGATGACGGAGCTGAAGACAAGTACGCTGCCCACGGAAAGGTCTATCTGGCCACCGATTATGACCAAGGTCATGCCCGCGGCGAGCACGCCCGACTCAGAGGCGTTGTAGAGGATGTCACGGAAATCGGGTACCGAGAAGAACTCCGAGCCCGATATGGACCAAAAGGTCACGATCAGGGCCACCAGCACCAAAAGCACCCAGTTGCGGGTGAGCTGGCGCAGCACCTTGGCCCGGGTACCCGGCTCCCGGCCCGGCGTCGGGGCGGCGGGGGGCTCGTGCACCAGGGCTCCGCCGGTGCGGGTTGTCGTCACGACCTGGCCTCCCGCCATTGGGAGCCCGTTATTGCGGCTACAACTTCGTTGTCGGTGGTGTCCCTGGTTACGAAGCTCCCCTCGTTCTCACCCAGACGAAGGACTTCGATGCGGTCGGACACGGCGAGAGAAAAGGCCATGCTGTGGCTGATCACAATCACGGCCACTCCCCGGTCCCGGGTCCGTTTGATGAGCTCGACCACCTGCGCCGTCTGGACGATGCCCAACGCCGCCGTCGGCTCGTCCATGATCAGTACCTCTGACGCCCAGATAGCCGAACGGGCGATGGCCACGGACTGGCGCTGGCCCCCGGAGAGCATCTTCACCCGGGCCCTGACGTCGGGGATGCGAGCGCCCAGCTCGGCGATCTGGCGGACCGATTCGGCCCTCATGCGCGCCTCGTCGTAGAAGCCCAACTTGCCGAGCAAGCCAGGACGGCGGAGCTCACGCCCAAGGAAGAGGTTGGAACAGGCGGACAGGTCATCGGCCAGGGCAAGGTCTTGGTAGACGGTCTCGATCCCGATCGAGCGTGCCTGGGAGGGCGTGGCAAGGACATGCTCCTGACCGAGCACGAAGATCCGCCCAGCGTCCGGTGACAAAGCTCCGGAGAGGACCTTGATCAGAGTGGACTTCCCCGCCCCGTTGTCCCCCATCAGAGCCAAGACCTCACCGGCTCCAACGGAGAGCGAGACATTGGTCAATGCCTGCACGTGACCGAAGCGCTTGCTTATGTGCTCAGCCATGAGGGCGGGCACTGAGGGTGGCGCCACTGCCTCGACGCCCGGCGCCAAGCTGCCGCCCATGACACCTCCCATCCCGTGATCGTGCTCCCGTTGCGAGTCGATGTAAAACGATACACATCGGTAATGGTGCGGTCAAGGCCTCACCGCCCCGCAGGCGGAGCAGACTGCCTATCCCCCCTCTTACGGTCACTACAGCGCAGAGACAACGATCGCGATGGGGCTCAGAGAGGGTCAAAAGGCGCTGCATCGGGTTCCTCGGCGTCCGAATTGTTACGGTCATGTTTCCGTATCGTTACAGCTGCCCACCGCCGGCTTGTCGGGGCGACCTGTCCAAGCTCCCGCCCCACCGGGCTCTTGGGCCCTCCCCAGAGTGTCCTCAATGATGCATAAGCATTATCCAGCAATCGAGCCCAGGCCCTCATGACCCGATGTCACCCTAGAAAGGCTGCCCAGCCACCAACGCCATGTTGACAATGTTGACGATACGTTTACGTCGTTGACGCACCTGATAGTGTGAGGTCATGGCTACGAGGATCGGAACCGCCGACGTTCAGCTGAAGAACCCTCCACGGGACCGGACCGCTGTCTCCTTCGTCGCGCCAAGAACCGGTGCCAAGGGGAGCGGGGCCAAAGCCCGTCAGGCGACGCGGTCGACTGACGCAGGGAACGCGACGAGACTAATGGGCGCCAACACCACCATGGTGCCCGGCAAAAGGCGGCGGGACGATGCGAGAAAGACGCCCGTCAAGGCTCGGCCGGCCCTACCACCAGCCATGGAGGCGGCCGTGGCCGGTTTTGTCCAGGCAGCAGACCAGCTGGGTCTGGCAGCGACTCTGAGCAGCCTCAAGGACCCAGCCGGCTTTGGTGCCGAGCTCGCCCAGCTCGCGGCCACCCGAGCCACTCTCCAAGCGGCGACCGGCGGGCACGTGAGCGTCGCCGAAGCCGCGACGATCCTCGGGGTCAATAGCCGTCAGGCGGTTCATCAGCGCATCGAGCGGGGCACGTTGCTGGCTATGGACGTAGCTGGCCAGATAGTCGTACCCACCTACCAGTTCGACGGGAGCAGGGTCCGGCCCGAGGTTACCCGGGCCGCCAAACTGCTCGCCCCCGCGGGCCTCAGCGACGTGGGCGTCGTCTCCTGGTTCACGACCCCTCAACCGGAGCTCGACGGCACCGCCCCCGCTAAATGGCTAGCCGCCGGTTCAGACGCTACCCGGGTGTACGAGGCGGCCCGGCACACCGCTGGCGCTCTGGCCCACTGACAGCGAGCGCGCCGTCCGGCGGTCCACCAACCGAGGTCACCGACGCTGCACACTGTAGGCCGTGCGTGGCCACGTCAATCCCCATACCCGCGGCACCCGTAAGGTACGCGCCCCAAGTAGCGGCCTCGACATGCGCCACTTCCCGTCGTGCACGCTCGCGGCCGGCAGCGTCGTCTATCGGGTTCATCGTGCTGGCTTCGGGCCTTGGTGGTTCAGTTCCGACGGGTCCCAGCGGTTCGATATCCCCGAACCGTACGGCACCTGCTACGTCGCGGAGCATCCCATCGGTGCGTTCCTGGAAACGCTGGCCCGCCTGAGCCTCGTGTCCACCGCAGACGTCGCTGGCCGGCGCCTGGCAACCATCCGCCTCAGCTCCGACCTGCAGCTTGCAAACTGCCTCGACCCGACTGCGGCGGGATTTGGCGTGACGGCTACCACCAGTGCCGGCTATCCCTACCGAAAAGTGTCGCACCCATGGGCCACGCGGTTCTTCCAGGCTGGGTTCGACGGCGTCCGTTATGGCGCGGCACATCACCCAGCGTTGGCCGAAACCTCGTACGCCCTGTTCGGCCCGACCGGTGCCAGCGCTGGCCACGGGACCTTCACCGACGGCACCGTTCCCGACAAGCTGCTCCAACTGGCACGGGCCCAGTTCGGGTTCGTCGTCGTTTAGGTTTAGGTACACTCCGGACTCGGCTCAATCGCTCGCTCCGCTGGGATGGCATGCAGCACGTCTCCTCGCCCGATCGCGGGCTCCTTCGGGCTACGAGACGGCAGGCCTCTCGGGCACTCCAACCAGCACACCTCCAGTACCTGGCGATGGCTCCGGACAAACTCTCCCCTCTGGATCTCAGTGTATCTCGCCATCACGAGCCACATTCTTCGCGACACCCTATGTCGAAGGCGTCGGCATACCGGTAAGCGTGCCGACGTCGGTGACACTCTGTGGAATCCCTCAAGAGTTGGGGTTCACCTCCACGGTCCCATCATCGAGCGCAATGGCAGCAGCTGCATCGACATTTACTCCAGCTGCTAACGGCCCGGACTCTCCGGCAGGCTACTACTACGGGAGCGACGGCGGTTGGACTATAACTGAGTCCTCCCAAAACGGGTATTTCGTAAACGGCTATTATAAGGAGCCCGAGAATAAGGCCGCCAACTTTGGCGGCTACATCGGTGAATCCTCATATTGGCCTGACAGCCAATGCGGCCAAGTGGGCTTAGACAATAGCCCGCAGATGGCCAGCTATGCAGCCTACAACCAGTCAAACCACAACCTGGGTGCCGGGACAATCGCATATTACATGGGCGCCGGTGCCGGTCGCGATGGGGGTCTTACCGACTCCGCATGGGGCATCGAACAGGCACAAGACGCAATCAGCGGAACAACCTCTCACGGGTTCAGCTATAAGTACATATTCTTTGATGCCGAGCCAAACGGAGGGTCCGGCTCGCTTGACAATGGCTGGACCACGAATTGGACCACCACCTGTGGCACCTCGTCAAACGGCTCAGTCGCATCGGCTGATAATGTGAACGTCTTCAATAGCTGGTGGGACTACTTTAGCGGCCACACCCAGTATATGCCGGGGGCCTATAGCTCGCCCGCTCAGGGACCCAATTCCTGGAGCGCGTACTTCGGCAGTACGGGCGACCTCTCAGGCCTGACCGTGTGTTAGCCGGCGGCGACAGCACGAGCACCAGAAGTCATGGCTCGAAATATCGCCGTCATGCTGGAGATGGGAAGCGGGCAACAACTGTGGAAACAGCCCCAGATGGAGGTATCGTAACTGTATGCGATCGCTAAAGCACTGGGGGCTGTTCACAGCCCTGACAGCGGCCGTCACTCTGCCTGTAGCTCCGGTCTCTTCTGCATCAGCATCGGCGGCCACGATGACCCCAGTTGGGGGTCAAGCGGTTCAGACGTTTCTCCAGAGCGCAGAAGCAGGCGGCCTTAGGCCCAGATTTACGGCCACTTACCTAGTCGAGTACGCGAAGGCAGGAGGCACAGTTGGCCATAGCACGGTCGTCGCAGCGCAGAACACTTCGGCCCTTAGGATGTACACCCAGAATCCACGGTTCGACTTTACGAGAGCGCGGGCGCCGGATGTGGAGTATGAAGTGTTCATCGCGATTCCAGGTGCTAAGGAGCACTTGTCTAACGCTGCCCCTGGTCTGTACAGCTGCGAGCACCCCGCGTCCAAACCGTGGTCGTGTGTTGGCCCGTACCAACATCTGGGCATGGAGAGCTCGGCAGGACTGATCGGCCCGTTTCCAGAGTACGACTTGCCTGACGAGCTCAGCAATGCGCTATATTATTATTTGCCGTCGGTCGTTGGCGCACCGTTGAAATCGGACCGCCCAACCGGAATGCATGCCTATTCCTTCCATAGGTTTGACCTGGGTATGTCGCTAAACTGCTTAGCGGTGGGACCGAATACCTTTCACATTGTGGGGAGCGCCTGCCTTAGCGATAATAAGCTCATTGTGCAATATTCGTTTCCCTC
>Ga0181517_10002195_pt1 | contig 20307 bp, 15 predicted proteins | sample PEATcosm2014_Bin_31_FD_119748 | JGI IMG/M metagenome (GOLD analysis project Ga0181517, IMG submission 119748) | Peatland microbial communities from MTU Mesocosm Facility, Houghton, MI, USA - PEATcosm2014_Bin01_30_metaG | ecosystem: Environmental > Terrestrial > Soil > Wetlands > Peat | place... | reverse complement strand
GACCGACTCTATCGATTCGAGGCTGGATTTGGCTCTGCGATGCGGCGCGGATTTTGCCTGGAACCCGCGGACCATGGATGTCGCCGCCGAGGTTCGGCGTCTGACCGAGGGTCGCGGGGCCGATTTGGTGATCGTGGCCGCCTCCGCCCCCGGCATCGTGGAGCAGGCCATGGCGTGTTCTCGGCCCGGTTCGCGTATCCTGCTTTTTGCGCAAACTGCCACAACTGAACGTATCGAAGCGTCGGGCGCGGACGTCTGTGTAGGTGAACGGACTCTGTTTGGGTGCTATAGTGCATCTTTGGACTTGCAAAAAGAATCGGCAAATCTTGTATTTAGCGGGGAATTGCCGCTGGAGGAACTAATTTCGCACCGCCTCCCGCTGGTTAAAATCCGTTCAGGAATTGATTTGGCATTGCATCCTGGACCTAAATCACTGAAAATAATAGTTCTGCCACAGAGGTGGATATAGTGAACAGCCAGATGATGGCCGCCGTGCTCTACGGCAAGGAACACTTGCAGGTTGAGCCGGTTGCCGTTCCCACAGTCAATAGCGGAGACCTTCTCGTCCGAGTCAAAGTTGCGTTGACCTGCGGAACCGATGTGAAGGTGTTCCAACGCGGGTATCACGCTCGGATGATCGTGCCCCCCGCCGTGTTCGGGCACGAATTGGCTGGCGATGTCGTCGCGGTGGGCGAGGGGGTAACTCGATTCTCGGTCGGGCAGCGTGTGGTTTCCGCAAATTCGGCGCCTTGCGAGAAATGTTTTTTCTGTCTTCGCGGCGCGCAGAATCTGTGCGAAGATCTGCTCTTTAACAACGGCGCTTACGCGGAGTTTATCCGCATCCCGGCTCGCATCGTCGAGCGCAATACTTACCTCATCCCCAAACACGTCGGCTATCGCGATGCCGCTCTCGTCGAGCCTCTCGCTTGCGTGCTTCGCGGATTTGAGGAAACGTCACCGCAGGCCGGCGACACCATCGCCATTATCGGCCTCGGTCCCATCGGCCTGATGTTCGTCAAACTCGCCAAGCTCTATGGATGCCGCGTCATCGCCGTCGGCCGCCGCCGCAAGCAACTCGAGCGCGCCGCCGTTCTCGGCGCCGACGAAACCATCGTCGCTACCGACGAATCCGATCCCGTCAAGACCATCCGCGACATGACTCATTCGCGCGGCGTCGATATCGCCATCGAAGCCGTCGGCAAGCCCCAGACCTGGCAGTGGGCCGTCGGCGCCGTCCGCCGCGGCGGCGCCGTGAACTTCTTCGGCGGCTGCCCCAACGACACCCGGGTGGAACTCGATACCGCGCTTTTGCATTACTCCGAAATCACCTGCAAAGCCACCTTCCACCACACCCCGGCTTCCATCCGCAAGGCCCTCGATCTGGTCTGCGCCGGGCATATCGCGGCCTCTTTCTTCGTCAACCGGGAAGAGCCGCTCGCCAACCTCCTGGAAGTGATGCGGCACCTGATGAGCCACAACGGCCACCTCAAGACCGCCATCGTCCCCTAGGATGATTAGGTCGTAGCCGGATGAACACGGTTCCGAACGCCCTGAGCCTTTCTTCTCTTATCTGTGTTCATCGGTGTTCATCTGTGGCTATTTCTCTTAGTTCGTTATGCCCGCCGACGCCTTTCTAGCTCCGGCCGCATTCGTCAAGTCGCCGGAAGCGCTCGCCCGGCCTTTCTCTCTCCACGACGCTCAGGCCTACACCCGCTGGCTCGCCACCCATCATTACGAAAACTTCCACGTCGTCAGCTTCCTCCTCCCCAAACGCCTCCACCAGGATTTCTATAACGTCTACGCCTTCTGCCGCTGGGCCGACGATCTCGGCGACGAAATCGGCGACCCCGCCGAAAGCCTCCGCCTTCTCTCCTGGTGGAACGCCGAACTCGACGCCATGTACAACGGCCGCGCCTCCCATCCCGTCTTTGTCGCGCTCCTGCCCACCGTCCACCGCCACGCGATTCCGCGCGATCCTTTCGCCCATTTGATCGATGCCTTCGTGCAGGATCAAACCGTCACCCGCTATCGCGATTGGGACCATCTCTTCGATTACTGCCGCCGCTCCGCCAACCCCGTCGGGCGCCTCGTCCTTTATCTCTGCGGCTATTCCGACGCCGCCCGCCAGCGCCTCTCCGACGCCACCTGCACCGCCCTCCAACTCGCCAATTTCTGGCAGGACGTCACCATCGATCTGCTCAAGGACCGCGTCTATCTCCCCATCGATCTCCTCCATCGCCACGCCTGCCCGCTCGAAGATTTGCAGGCCCGCCGCTTCACGCCCGCCTTCCGCGAAGCCATGCGCGAAGCCATCGCCAAAGCCCGCGGTCTCTTCCTCGATGGCCTCCCGCTTTGCGGCATGGTCGACCGCCGCCTCTCGCTCGATCTCGACCTCTTCAGCCGCGGCGGCCTCCGCATTCTCGAAAAAATCGAAGCGCAAGATTACAACGTCCTCGCCGCCCGCCCGGCCATCTCGAAGAGCGAGCGCGTCGGGTTGCTGCTCGCCTCGCTGGCGCGCGCCGCCTTCCAGCGGGCCGCATGATGGACGCCGTCGAACAGTCCTACGCTTACTGCCGCAAAGTCGCCCGCGCGCGCGCCCGCAATTTCTATTACTCCTTCGTTCTCCTCTCCAAACCCCAGCGCGCCGCCATGTGCGCCATCTACGCCTTCATGCGCTATTGCGACGACCTCAGCGACGAACCCGGCGCCACCCGCTCCGCCATCGAACGCTGGCGCGCCGATCTCGACGCCGCTCTCCAGGGCCGCTTCACCGCCCATCCCGTCTGGCCCGCTTTCCACGACGCCGTTAACCGTTTCCACATCCCGCACAAATATTTCCACGAGATGATCGATGGCGTCGCATCCGACCTCGACCCGCGCCGCTTCGAGACCTTCGACGAACTCTACCGCTATTGCTACCAGGTCGCCTCGGTCGTCGGCCTCACAACCGTCCATATCTTCGGCTTTGAATCCCCCGCCGCTCTGCCCCTCGCCGAAAAGTGCGGCATCGCCTTTCAACTCACCAACATCCTGCGCGATGTCCGCGAAGACCTCGACCGTGGCCGCATTTATCTCCCCGTGGAAGATCTTCACCGTTACGGCGTCACCGAACAGGATCTTCGCGCCGCCAACCGCACCCCCGCCTTCTTCGGTCTCATGCGCTTTGAAGCCGCCCGCGCCCAATCCTACTACCGCGAATCGCGCCCGCTCCTCGCCCTCGTCCACCGCGAGAGCCGCTCGTCCCTATCCGCCCTGATCGGCATCTACCAATCCCTCCTCACCCGCATCGAACGCGAGAACTTCGACATCTTCACCCACCGCGTCCGCCTCTCCGCCCTCCAAAAATCCTATATCGTCGTCCGCTCCCTTTTCCAATAGGTGGGGCGGGCCGGGGTACCCGCGCCGTTTGGGTCCGCCTGCCTTCTTGTTGGTTGCGCTTGCTGCTCTTAAGACAACCCGATTCCGACCCGTGGCGCAAGCCGCCAGGCTTGCAGAGTCGGCTGTCGAGCCGACTTTCCGAAGCCCCAGACATGCCTCGCCCTTCCCGCGCCCAACCCTCACCCCGGGCAGATTTTACGCTCTTAAATGCACAATCTGCACCCAGGCCTGCTCAGCGCCTTTACATTCCTAGCCTTCGTCCAATGGCCGTCCGCGTGCCTTCTCCACCGCGAGGTTCATCATGCGTTTTGCAAGTATTCTCATCGTTGTTGCGGCCGCTTCCGCTCAGGTGCTTACGCTCCAGGACGGTACGCCGGTACGCCTTCGCTTAAACCGAACTGTCTCCTCCGCCACCGCGCACGTGGGCGAGACCGTAGATTTCGAAATCACTGAACCCGTCACGAATGAAAACTACGTGGTCATTCCCAAAGGCGCCATCGCCCTCGGACGCGTCACCAAAGTGGAAACCAAGGGCCGCTTCGCACGCGCCGGCGCCCTCGAACTCAGCATCGATTCCGTGCGCCTCTCCGATGGCGGGACCATTCCCTTACGCGCCACCCGTGAAAAAGGCGAAGGCGACATGAGCGGCGGCCGCGTAGCCGCGGATATCGCAGCCTCGCCCGTCCTCGTCTGGGTCAAAGGCAAGGACGTGACTTTCGAAAAGGGCACGGAAACCACCGCCTACGTCAGCGGCGACGCCCGCATCCACGAGTCCACCGAAAACTCGGCCGATCGCAGCGTCGTCCCCGGCGCCGTGCTCACCAACGCCGACATCGTCCAAATGCAGAAGGCCAATCTCTCCGAAGAGACCATCCTGAGCAAGATAAGTTCCTCCACCGCCAACTTCGACACCGGCGCCAATGACCTCATCCAGTTGAAGGAAGCCGGCGTGGACGACAACATCATCAACGCCATCGTGCTGAAGTCCGCTCGCCACTAGCTCCGAACCCCGCCGATAACCATGAAGACGCGCCTCCTTGCCCAACAACTTGCGGCGCGTCTCCAACGTAGCGATTGCCAACTTCGAACCGAGCCGCGAACGTAAGAGAGCGGTTGCCGGAGAGACCATATTCGTCGCGACTTCAGATGCACACCGCTAGCGGCACGCCTAGATGCCGCTTGCCTCCACCACGATGTCGGATTTCGTCGGGTTGGTTCGCCTTGACTCGCCTGGCCGCTCGTAGCCCCGCTCGGCTCCGGTCACTCAAACTTCTAAATCGATAACCCTTTTCCCTCCCACCACTTGCCCCTTTTCCATCCCGGTCCCAATCCTGCCCCCATGCCATTCTGGAATTGGAGGATATTCAGATAATTCCATGCAAAACTCACAAACTTACGTTTCCCCAGAGCAATTCGCAGCCAATCGCGCCAATGCCGCGGGCTCCACCGGCCCGCGCACACCCGATGGCAAAGCCCGTTCTTCCCAGAACGCCCGCAAACACGGCTTCGCAGCAGCCGCCTACACCATCCCCCGCCTCGAAGACATCGATGAAATCGCCGAGCTCAGAGAAAGCGTCATCGATCTCTATAAGCCCACCAACGCCCAGGAACTCTTCGCCGTCGAGCGCATTGCCATCACCCAACAATCCATGAACCGCGCCGCCCGCCTCGAAGCCGGTACTCTAACCACATGCCTCAACGACGTCCTCAATCTCCGCGAACGTCCTCTAATGGAGATGGACCCGGAAATGTACGGCGGCGGCGAACCCGGCAAGCAGCAGGTGAAAAACTACCTCTTGGCCGAAGGATTCCGCCGCAGCGTCGGCGCCTGCAACGTCATCCACCTCTGCATGCGCTACAACGCCCAAGCCGAGCGTCTCTACCGCCGCGCCGTCCAGGATTTCGAGCGAATTAAGTCCCTCCGCAGCCCTCTTGAAGGCTCCGAACCCCCAGTAGCCCAAACGAACCCAATTCCCCCCGAACCCACACAAACCGAACCACTTACCCATTCCGAACCAGCCCCCGAAACCACCCCCGCCGCCGCCCAAAACACCTCCGAACCCTCCGAAACCCCCGACGGCTCCCACACCTCCCATTACAACGGCTGCATTTGCGATTTATGCCTCGCCGATCGGGCGAAAAAGGCGCTCCTGGCCGAAAACTCCCGGCCGAAATCTGATGTTTGATGCTTCTTAGCGCAAAACTACTTCGCCATGGCCGTCTGCCCGGCGTGAACCGGCGAAAGCCACCCGAAGCGGTCCGGCTTCGACCCGTGTATGATGCCGAAGAACTCCTTCTGCAGTTGCTCCGCCACCGGCCCGCGCCGTCCCTTGCCCACCGTGATGCGGTCCACCGACCGTATCGGCGTAATCTCCGCGGCCGTGCCGGAGAAGAACACTTCATCGGCGATGTACAGCAGTTCCCGCGGCACAATCGTCTCTACCACCGGGATTCCCAAAGCCCCCGCCAGCGCAATCACACTGTCGCGCGTGATGCCCGGCAGCACCGACGCGCCCAGCGGCGGCGTCAGAATCTTGCCGTCCTGCACCACGAAGATGTTCTCGCCCGATCCCTCGCAAACGTACCCCGCCGCGTCCAGCGCAATGCCCTCGCTGTACCCGTTGACCAGCGCTTCCATCTTGATCAGTTGCGAGTTCATGTAGTTCGCGCCCGCCTTGGCCAGCGCCGGCAGCGTATTCGGCGCCAGCCGCGTCCAACTGGAGACGCACACGTCCACGCCTTCCGCCGCCGCTTCGTCCCCCAGGTACTTGCCCCATTCCCAGCACGCGATGTACACGTCGATCGGGTTCTTCAATCCGTTCACCCCAATCTCCCCGTACCCGCGCAGCACGATCGGCCGCAGGTAGCACGCCTCCATCTTGTTCACGCGCACCAGTTCCTTCATCGCCTCGGCCAGCGTGGCCGCCGTGTAGCCGACTTCCTCCATCCGGTAAATCTTGGCCGAATTCAGCATGCGCCGGACATGCTCGTGCAGACGGAAAATGGCCGGCCCCGCGGGCGTCGAATAGCACCGGATCCCTTCGAATACCGACGTGCCGTAGTTCACCACGTGCGAGAGCACGTGTATCGTCGCTTCGTCCCAGCGGATGAACCGCCCGTTATGCCAAATCTTCTCAGTCGGCGTCATACCCACCAATTATAGCCCGAGCGCTTCATTACGCTAAAATAGACGAGTTTGGACAAAATGCGAAACGTCATCATCCTCGGCTCCCAATGGGGCGACGAAGGCAAGGGTAAAGTCGTCGACCTGCTTTCGGAACGCTTCGATATCGTCGCCCGCTATCAGGGCGGCCATAACGCCGGCCATACCGTCTTCATCGGCGACAAGAAGTTCGTGCTCAAGCTCATTCCGAGCGGCATCCTGAGGCCTGGCAAGATTGCGGTCATCGGAAACGGCCTGGTGATCGATCCGGCCGCCCTGCTCGTCGAGATCGACGCGCTCGAATCCGCCGGCGTGCCCGTCGCCCGCCGCCTCTTCATCGGCAACCGCGCTCACGTGCTCTTCCCGGCCCACCGCATGATGGAGAGGATGTCGGAAGGCCGCCCCGGCCGCGTCTCCATCGGCACCACCGCACGCGGCATCGGCCCCTGCTATGAGGATAAGGTCGCCCGTCGCGGCGTCCGCATCGCCGACCTCCTGAACACCGCCGTCTTCCGCGCCCAGTACGATTCCGTCATGCAGGAGAAAGTCGCCATCGCCCGCGCCCTCGGCATCTACGACGAGGATTTGGATTTGCCCCGCATCCGCGACCAGTACGAAGCCTTCGCCGATCGCATACGTCCCATGGTCTGCGATACCGCCGCCCTCCTCAACGCCGCCATCCGCGCCGGCAAGTCCGTCATGTTCGAAGGCGCTCAGGGAACCATGCTCGATATCGACCATGGCACCTACCCGTTCGTCACTTCGTCGAGCGCCAGCGCCGGCGGAGCCTGCACCGGCACGGGAGTTCCGCCCACCCGCATCAACGGCGTCATCGGCGTTTCCAAAGCCTATATCACGCGCGTCGGCGGCGGTCCCTTCCCCACCGAAGCCCTCGACGCGGTCGGCGACAGCATCCGCCGGCGCGGCAACGAGTTCGGCGCCGTCACCGGCCGCCCCCGCCGCTGTGGATGGTTCGATGCGCCGCTGCTCCGCTATACCGCCGAGATCAACGGCTTCGACAGCATGGTGGTCACCAAGCTCGACGTGCTCGACGACCTCGCCCAAATCCCCGTCTGCGTAGCCTATCGCCGCTGTGGACGCGAGCTCACCGAAATGCCCTCCACCGTGGCCGAAATCGAAACCGTCGAACCCGTCTACGAATCCGTCCCAGGCTGGCAAACCTCCACCTTCGGCATCGACGCATACGACCAACTCCCCGCCAAAGCCAAAGACTACCTAACCTTCCTCGAGACCCACATGGGCGTGGAAGTAGGCTGCATCTCCACCGGCCCCGAGCGCAACCAAACCATAATCCGCCAAGGCTCCCGCCTGGAGAACCTGATCTCCTGATGGTGCTTTCCTCTGCGCCCTATGACTTTCTAAGGCGGATTTCTCTGCGTCGGGGTGCCCGCTGCTCTTGCGGGCCCGTCTCCGCGTCAAAAGCTCTTCCTCTTTTCCTCCTCTTCTTACTCCCAGCCCTCCTCCCAGCCCAGGACGCCAAAGACATCGTCCAGCGCGCCATCCAGGTCAACGATCGTAACGAGGAAATCGCCCGCAACTACACCTACCTGGAGCGTCAGGACGTGCGGATGCTTGACGGCGCCGGCCGCGTCACGGACCGCAAGATCGAAACCTGGGACGTCACGCTCCTGGAGGGATCGCCGTACCGCCGCTTAGTCGCGCGCAACGACCAGCCCTTGCCACCCGACGAGCAGCGCAAGGAAGACGAGCGCCTCCGCAAGAGCAACGAAGAACGAGCCAAGGAAACCGAAGAGCAGCGTCAGCAGCGCATCGCCGACGCGCAAAAGCGGCGCGACGAGCGGCGGCGCGAACCCCTGAAGGAATTGCTCCAGGGGTTCGACCTTCGCCTGGCGGGTGAAGCAGCCGTCGACGGGCACGACGCGTGGATCGTGGATGCCACGCCGCGTCCCGGCTTCAAGGGCGCTACGGCCGTGTCACGCGCCATCTTCCCCAAAGTCCATGGCCGTTTCTGGATCGAGAAGGCGGGCTACCACCCCGTGCGGGTGGAAATCGATACGCTCGATACCATCTCACTCGGCTTGTTTCTCCTGCGCCTTTCCAAGGGGAGCCGGGTAGTCATCGAAATGACGGAAGTCAATAACGAGGTATGGCTGCCCAAGCGAGTGACCTTGATAGCCGGCGCGCGTGTCCTTCTCGTGAAGGGGATGCACGTCGATATGCAATTCGACTTCAGCGCCTACAAGAAATTCCAGGCCGACTCGCGAATTCTATCCACTGGAGAAGTGAAATGACCTGGCTCCGCGCCCCGATTCCGCGACGCGTTTCCGAGCCGCGAACGTCAGAGAGCGGTTCTTCCTCCCTCAAATCTCCAGCTTCCCCTTATAAACCATGTCCTCCAGGAAAAACGACTCGCCGAATTTCAACCGCCCGATCTGCGCTTCGAAATCCACGCGCCTGTTTTCCGGCGTAATGACCGGCTTCTTCTTACCCCTGGCGAACAGGTAAACGAAAACCGGCCCGCTGTCGCGCTGCAACACCAGGACGCTCGTCGGGAGCAGGTCCTTCTCCCCGTCGCGCCTGAGAGTAGCTGAGTGTCTCAACTTGATGGCCAGACTTTTCGATTCCACGTCCACCATGTGCGTCGTAACGCCGTATACCGCCAGGGCGTAATAGCCGTCGTCCACCGTGGGCGCGCTGGGGTCGCGCGCTTTCATCACGGCTTCGTGAATAGGAAGGGCGCTTTCCCACCGAAGCGTTAGCATGGGCGCCTGCTCGGCCGGGGTCTGGCGAGGCGGGGCGCCTGGAGAGATGGGTCCACCTTGGGGATATGTGGTTGGCCGGGGATTTGGGGGATAGGCCACGGGGGGATAACCGCCGGGATAGCCGTATACGCCGCCGGTCCGCATGGGGGGACCCGTCAGCACGCGTCTGGGCGCGGGTGGCGTGACGCGCTCCACCGCCGGCTTGACGGACTTCGCCCACGGCGAGTCTGTCAGGATCAGCTTGGTATCGCCATCGTTCCAATCGGTAACCGGCTTGTCTTTCCAGGGTTGGTCCGCTGCCATTAGCAGGACCACGGAAAGGGGTAGAAAGGATAACTGCCACATGCGCAACATAACGGTAAATTCTTGCCCTCGCTACATTAAACGCGGCCACGCGCCGGTGAGTTACACCGCATCGCGCAGGCTCACCACGGTTTCCAGGTGGTAAGTCTGCGGAAACAGATCGACCAGGGTCATCTTCTCGATCTGGTAGCCGGCCCCCAGCAGGGCTGCCAAATCGCGAGCCAGGGTGGCCGGATCGCACGCTACGATGGTCACGCCGTGCGGACGCAGATCGATCAGCCTCTGCACTACGGCCTTGCCCAGACCGGCGCGGGGCGGATCGAGAAGCACGAAATCCGGAGCGCGTTCCAGGGCATCGAGGTACGCCTCCGCCGTGCGCCGCTCCACGCGCAGGTTGGCGAGTCCGGCGCGCTCGGCGTTGAAGGCCAGGTCCCCCGCCGCCGCCGAGCCCGATTCCACCGCGGTCGCCTGGCCGAAACGCCGGGCCAGCTCCATCGAGAACAGTCCCACGCCCGCGTACACATCGAGCGCCGTCTCGCCCCCGGCGCCTTCGAGAGCAATTTCCACCAACCTGTCCGCCAGGTATCGGTTCACCTGGAAGAACGCGTTGCGGCTCACGCGGAAACGGTCCTGGTAATCGAGCGCGCCCGCCACCAGCCCCGGAATCGTCTCCGCGCACCAGTCGAAGAAGCGGCGCGCCACCGGGCGTTCCGTTTCGAGCACGTTCAGTTGCACCTGCCGTTCGTCGGTGAAAACTTCGACCGACCGTACGAATCGCGGCCATCGGGAACCTCGCAGCATTCCCGCCAGCGCGCCGATCGTCTCGTTGATTTTCGGCGAAGCGATGGGGCAGCTATCGATCGCGCAGAGCTTGTGCGAGCGCGCCTCGCGATAGCCGATGCGCCCATTTTCAATGTGAAGCTGCGCGCGGTTCCGGTAGCCCCAAGGCTCCGCCGTCGCCACCGCGATCTCCTCTGGCGGCTCGATCTTTCCGACGCGGCGCAGTTCCTCCGCCAGGATGGCACACTTCGCTTCCACCTGAAAATCGTACCCGGCGTGCTGATAGTGGCATCCGCCGCAGCGGCCGAAATACGGACACCGCGGCGCGACGCGTTGCGGGGATGGCTCAAGCACCGCGAGCGTCCGCGCGTGGATCAGCCCCGGCTTTTCCCGCTCCGCCGCCGCGCGGATGCGCTCACCCGGCAGCGCGAATGGCGTCAGCGTCACCTGCCCATCCAGGCGCGCCAACGCGTCGCCGCCGTAGACCAGCTTCTCCACCGTTACTTCGAAATTGCTTACGATAGTAGTTCACCCCGCCCCTTACCATGAGAACACGAGTCTTCTCCGGAATGCAGCCCTCCGGGAATCTGCACATTGGAAACTATCTGGGCGCGCTCCAGAATTGGGTGCGCATTCAGCGCGATTACGAGTGCATCTTCTGCATCGTCGATCTGCATGCGATCACCCTGCCGCAGGACCCTGCCCAACTGCGCGCGAAGATCCATGAGATCGCCGCGCTTTATCTGGCCGCGGGCATCGATCCCAAGGCCTGCTCCATCATGGTGCAGTCGGCCGTGCCGGCGCACGCCGAACTGGCCTGGATGCTCACCTGCGTGACGCCGGTGGGCTGGCTGGAACGAATGACCCAGTACAAGGCCAAGTCGGCCAAGCAGGAATCCGTCGGTGACGGACTGCTGCAATACCCCGTGCTGATGGCGGCCGACATCCTGCTCTACCAGGCCGGCATCGTGCCGGTTGGCGAGGACCAGGCGCAGCATCTGGAGCTGACGCGCGATATCGCGCAGCGGTTCAATTCGCTGTACGGCGAAACTTTCGTCGTGCCGGGAACCAGTCTGCCCGCCGTGGGCGCGCGCGTCATGGGCCTGGATGACCCGACGCAGAAAATGAGCAAGTCGGAAACCGCCGCCAACCACGCCGTGGCATTGCTCGATCCGCCGGATAAGATCCGCAAGACCATCATGCGGGCCACTACCGATTCCAACCCGGCGGTGGATTTTGACACCGCCGGACCGGGAGTGCTCAACCTGCTTTCGATCTACCAGGGTTTCTCCGGCGCCTCGGACAGCGAAATGAAGAGCCACTTCACCGGCCTGCGCTACGGCGACCTGAAGAGAGAGGTGGCCGCCATGGTGATCTCGCAGTTGGAGCCGTTCCAGGAGCGTTACCGGCGGATTGTCTCCGAGCCGGGCTACCTGGCCGGCGTATTGCGCGAAGGCGCCGAGCGCGTGGCCCCCATCGCCAACGAAACCGTGCGCCTGGTGAAGGAGCGCATGGGCCTATGGGTGTAGGATGGCCAAGCCGGGGCGACGCGAGCACACGCCGTCCGATGAGATTGCCCGCTTCACGGACCGCGACGGCCAGCGGAACGTGTTCCACCGCTATCTGAACTTCCCAACCGAGCCGCCGGTGCTGATGTTCTACGGCGTTGGCGGGGCCGGGAAGACGTGGCTGCTGAAGAAGCTCCGGCTGGAGATGCCGGCGGACGTGCCTGCCGCGTATCTGGATTTAGACGCTCAGGCAGGCGGGCAAAAGTTCGCGCTAGACCCAGCGGCGGGGCTGTGCGAGATCCGGCAACAGATCGGCCGGGATGCCCCGCGCTTCGACCTGGCGTTCGCCATGCTCCGCCACAAACAGGGGGCGGCGGAGGAACCGGGCTTGCGGGGGCACGGGGCGCTGAACCTCGCCATGGAGATCGCGGCGGACGCGGTGCAAGGGGCGGCGAAGTTCGTACCGGGCGTCGGCGCGGCGCTGAACAGGCTGAGACCGCAGGTTCTGAAGCGCATTAAGGGATCGAGCTTCGAGCGATTCCTGGCGAGAGACGAGGCCGGCCAGTTCGTGCTCGAACTGCGGGCGAAGACCAGCCAGGAGATCGGCGAAAACCTGGTGGACTATCTGGCGGCCGATCTGCGCGAGAGCCTGACGCCGAACCTGGGACGGGCCGTGCAGGCGGTCCTCTTCTTCGACACGTTCGAGGCCGCCGGCGCCGGAATGCAGAACACGGAAGACCGGCGGTCTCTGGAGAAATGGATCCGGGACGTCGCCGCGAATTTCGATTTCGCATTGACCGTGATTGCGGGGCAGAACCGGCTAGATTGGGAAGAGGCCGAGCCCGATTGGGCGGAGAACCTGGATCAACAGTTGGTTGGCGGGCTCTCCGAAAGCGACGCGCGACAGTTCCTGCGGAACTGCGAAATCGACGGCGCGGAACTCCAGGATGCGATTCTGGCGACGGCGCGCGAGACGGACGGGGGCGGGTACCATTGCTTCAGCCTCGGCCTCTGCGCCGATATCGTCTACGCGGAGCGGCGAAGCGGCCACGAACCGCAGCCGGAAACTCTGCGACTCCGCCCGCAAGACTGGGAAGCCCTGGCGCGGCGGTTCCTAAGATCCCTGGCCTCGGACGGTGAGCGGCGGTGGATCGAGCGGCTGGCGCTGACGCCGCGTTTCGACGAGCAGGCCGGGCGGGCGGCATTCTCCGCCGATCCCAGCGCGGCGCAGGATGCCGAATGGGAGGGTCTCGGCGACTACAGCTTCATCGATCCGCTGCCCGGGACGGGCGGCTGGCATGCGATTCGGGCTCAGATGCGATGGGCGTTGGAGAACCAGCCCACGGCTCAGGCGCGCGTCGAGAAAGACCACGGGTGGTGGCGGGAGTACTGGACGGCGCGGTCCGCCTCCGCAGTGGACGATGCGGCGTCTCTCGCGTGGTATCACCTGTATCGCGTGGCGCCGGACGAGGCATTGTCGGATTGGGTCGGGCTGGCCCAGGCGGCCCGTGGGGCCGTTCCGCCACGGATGCAGGAGCACTACGGGCTGCTGCGGTGGTGGGAGCCGGTGGGGCTGCTGGACTCACCGCTCTCTTCCGCGGGAGCCGCCCGGGCGTGCAACGACTTGGCATGGGAGCTTTGGAGCGCCTCGCTCGGGGACCGTACGGCGAGCCTGCGCCGGGCGATGGAATGCTACAAGGCGGCGCTGCGCATCCGCACAGAGGGGGATTTCCCCAGGGAATGGGCCGTGACGCAGAACAACCTGGGGATCGCGTGGTGGGATTTGCCGAGCGGCGACCGGGACGCGAACTTGCGCCGGGCGATCGAATGCTACGGGGCTGCGTTGCGCGTTAGCACCCAGGAGGCTTTCCCGCAGGATTGGGCCGGGTTGCAGAACAACCTGGGCCTCGCGTGGGGGGATCTGACGTACGACGACCGGGACGCGAACTTGCACCGGGCGATCGAATGCTACGAGGCGGCTTTGCGCGTCCTCACCGAAGAGGCTTTCCCACGGGATTGGGCCATGACGCAGAACAACCTGGGGAACGCATTGGGGGGCCTGCCGAGCGGCGATAGGGACGCGAACTTGCGCCGGGCCATTGAATGCTACGAGGCGGCGCTGCGCGTCCGTACCGAGGGGGCTTTCCCGCAGGATTGGGCCATGACGCAGAACAACCTGGGGATCGCGTGGTGGGGTTTGCCGGGCGGCGACCGGGAAGCGAACGTGCGCCGGGCTATCGAGTGCTTCGAAGCGGCGCTGCGCGTCCGCACCGAGGGGGATTTCCCACGGGATTGGGCCGGGACGCAGAACAACCTTGGGACCGCGTGGTGGGATTTGCGGAGCGGCGACCGGGACGCGAGCTTGCGCCGGGCGATTGCATGCTACGAGGCGGCGCTGCGCGTCTTCACCGAAAGGGCTTTCGCCCAGGACCACGCGAAGACCACGGAGAACCTGCGGATCGCCCGCGAGGAGCTCGAGCGGCTCGAGTAGGGTCGGGCATGCCCGACCCCTACTGTCAGTCGTCGCCGGAGATTTGGACCAGCGAATCGTTTACCACGGCTTCGGCTTCCTCGGCGGTGAAGGTCTCGACTTTCGCGGAGATGTTCATGGAGCAGAACTTGGGGCCGCACATGGAGCAGAAGTGGGCGTCTTTGAAGCCTTCCTCGGGGAGGGTTTCGTCGTGCATGGAGCGCGCCGTCTCCGGATCGAGCGAGAGGGCGAACTGGCGGTTCCAGTCGAAGCGGTAACGGGCGCGGGAAAGGTCGTCGTCGCGGTCGCGGACGCCGGGACGATGGCGGGCGATGTCGGCGGCGTGGGCGGCGATCTTGTAGGCCATGATGCCAGCCTTGACGTCGTCGCGGTTGGGCAGGCCAAGGTGTTCCTTGGGCGTCACGTAGCACAGCATCGAGGCGCCGTACCAGCCGATCAAGGCCGCGCCGATGGCCGAGGTGATGTGATCGTAACCGGGCGCGAAATCGGTCACCAGCGGGCCGAGCGTGTAGAACGGGGCCTCGTAGCAGAGTTCCTCTTCCTTGCGGACCTGCATCTCGATCTGGTCCATGGGGATGTGGCCGGGGCCTTCAATCATGGTCTGGACGTCGTAGGTCCACGCGATTTTGGTCAGCTCGCCCAGGGTTTTCAACTCGGCGAACTGGGCTTCGTCGCTGGCGTCGGCCAGGCTGCCGGGGCGCAGGCCGTCCCCTAGAGAGAAACTGACGTCGTGCTTTTGAAAGATCTTGCAGATGTCCTCGAAGCACTCGTAGAGGAAATTCTGGCGATGGTTCTTGACCATCCATTCGGCCAGGATGGAACCGCCGCGGCTGACGATGCCGGTGATGCGTTTGGTGGTCAACGGAATGTGCTGCACCAGCACGCCGGCATGGATGGTCATGTAGTCCACGCCCTGTTCGGCCTGCTCTTCGATGACGTCGAGCATGACCCGCTTGTTGAGGTCTTCGACGCGGCGCACGCGAGAGAGAGCTTCGTAGATGGGGACGGTACCGATGGGAACGGGCGAAGCGTTGAGAATGGCCTGGCGGATGGCGGGAATATCGCCGCCGGTGGAAAGGTCCATCACCGTATCGGCGCCGTATTTGACGGAATCGCGGAGCTTGTCGGTCTCCTCCTCAATGTTGGAGGTGACGGCGGAATTGCCGATGTTGGAATTGATTTTGCACCGGGAGGCCACGCCGATGCACATGGGCTCGAGGTTCGGATGGTTGACGTTGGCGGGGATGATCATGCGGCCGCGCGCCACTTCCGCGCGAACCAGCTCCGGGGGAAGACCCTCGCGCTCGCCGATGAAGCGCATTTCCTCCGTGACCACGCCCTGGCGGGCATAGTGCATTTGCGTGCGGACTTGATGATTTTTTCTCTGAGCGACCCACTCTGTGCGCATGACGGACTCCTATTGGCCGCGGACGGGACGTACCCAAGAGCGTCCCGTCCGCGCCGGACTGAGGAATGCTATTTCTTCTTCTTGGGTTTTTTGACTTCTTTTTTGGGGCTCTTATCCTTGGCCATGGAGATCCTCCCTTACGTTGAGATTATACCTGTAACGGTGAGGGTGGCGCGGAGGTTTTGCGCGATGGGGATTGGCAAGCGAGAGCGCCGGGATCGTTCTCTGACGTTCGCGGCTCGGATGCGCGGCGGCACGGGTGCGAGAGTGTGGGGCGAAAGCGCCCGGACCGCTCTCTGACGTTCGCGGCTCGGATGCGCGTGCGGCACGGGTGCGAGAGTGTGGGGGGGTAGAGGGATTGGCAGGCGAAAGCGCCTGCCCCACCTGGCAGGCTGAAAGCATGGCGGAGAACCTGCTCTACGAGGAGAGGGCGCAGGCTACTATGTGCTGGGCTAGGTCTCGCGTGGAGCAGGGTTGGTGGCTGGGGTCGGTCCAGGACATCAGCTTGGTGAGGTCGTCCGGGAGCGGCGAAAGACCGGTCATGAGGGCATTCAGGACGCGAAGGGCAACCTGGACCTGCTCGGTCCGCAGCTTTGCACGAACGAGGTACGAAGAAGTTGGGGCCGCCACGGGAGTTGGTCGACGGACCGGCGGAGGCGGGACGGGGGGCTTGACAGGAACTACGGGGATGGCGCGCTGCGGGCGTATGACGACAGGGGGGACTAAGCGCATTTGGCTCCAATCGTAGGGGAGTTCCTTGCCGCAGTCGAGACAGACGATGTACGTCCGGCCGGTCGTGACCGGGAATGTGGTCCGCCGGTGATGACAGACAAGCACCGCATTGAGAACCGCCTGGAACATAAGTTGGCCTCGCCTGCGGAATCTATCGGCTGAAAAGCGGAAGCTCTATACGGCCAGGATTCTTTCGATGACCTCGATGTTCTTGAGGGCTTCCTCAAGGGGGACGGGAACCTGCGCATCCTCCTGAATGGCGCGCGAAAAGGCGTTGGCCTGGAGGGTGTACTGGTCGCTGGCGGGGAACTCGACGGTTTCCACGGCGCCAGAACCATCGTCGATGCGGAGGAAGCTGGGCCGGTCCGGAGGGGTGTTGAAGGGCATCTCCAATTCCATGCGGGCTTTGGTTCCGAAGAACTGCATGGTCTGATAGGGGACAAGCTGGGTGCCGCAGGTGAAGATGGACTGGCCGGAGGGGAACTCGAGCACGGCGGAAGCCAGGCGGTCGATGCGCGTGGCGGGATCGCGCTCGACGGCGGCGGACACGCGGACCGGCTCCTCTCCGAACATCCAGCGGGAGATGAAGATGGGATAACAGCCAATGTCCATGACGCCGCCGCCGCCATATTCGAGGACGTTGCGAACGTTCGACGGATCGTCATTGTAGTAGCTGAAGAACCCCAGGATGGAACGGAGGCGGCCGATGCGTCCAGAGCGCGCCAGCTCGCGCGCGCGCAGCCAGCGGGGCTGGGTGGCCACCATGAAGGCTTCGCCGATTTTGACGCCGGCGCGGTCGCGTGCGGCGATCAAATCGCGGCATTCGGCGGCGGTCAGCGAGATGGGCTTTTCGCAGAGCACGTGCTTGCCGGCCTGGGCGGCGCGGATGGACCACGGCACGTGCAGATGGTTGGGGAGGGGGTTGTAGATGGCGTCGATAGCGGGATCGGCCAGCAGTTCCTCGTACGACCCATAGGCTTTCGGGATGCCGAGGGCGAGGGCGGCATTTTCGGCTTTGAGGGGATCGCGCGAGGCGATGGCGGCGATTTCGGCGCGGGCGCACGCCTGCATGGCGGGGATCACCTTAGTGACGGCGATGTTCGCGACGCCCAGGACGCCCCAACGGATTCGTTTGTTCATAGGATTCTCGGTAAGAACCAGTGTACTTTGACGCGTCGATTGGTACACTACCTCCGATGGTACGTTGTTCGAGTTGCGCAACGGAAAATCCCCCGAGCAGCCGTTTCTGCGGGAACTGCGCGGCGCCGCTGCCGGCGGCGAACCCGGAGACCGAGACAGTGGCGCTGCCGGCGCGGGGCAGCCGGCCATCGGCGCCGTCGGCGACTTCGAGCGCTGCGGACGAGGGACGTTTCCCGCCGGGGACGCTGCTGCTCGACCGTTACCGGATCGTCGCGCTGGTGGGAAAGGGCGGGATGGGCGAGGTGTACCGGGCCACGGACCTCAAATTGGGCCAATCGGTGGCGTTGAAGTTCCTGCCGGAGGACGCCATTCGGGACGAGGGCGCGCTGGCGCGGTTCCACGACGAGGTACGGATTGCGCGCCAGGTGTCGCATCCGAACGTGTGCCGGGTGTACGATATCGGCGAAATCGAGGGACAGCGCTTTCTTTCGATGGAGTATGTGGACGGCGAGGATCTGGCTTCGCTGCTGCGGCGCATCGGACGGGTGCCCGCCGATAAAGCACTGGAAATCGCGCGCAAGATCTGCGCCGGGCTGGCGGCGGCGCACGACAAGGGCGTGCTGCACCGGGACCTGAAGCCGGCGAACGTGATGCTGGACGGGCGCGGCAACGTGCTGATCGCGGATTTTGGGCTGGCGGCCATCGGCGGGCAGGTGGAGGCCCACGAGATCCGACACGGTACGCCGGCCTACATGGCGCCCGAACAACTGGCGGGGAAAGAGGTCACGGTCAAGAGCGATATCTACGCGCTGGGGTTGCTGCTTTACGAGATCTTCACGGGGAAGCGGGCGTTCGAAGCGGGCAGCCTGGCGGAGTTGATCAAGCTGGAGGAGGGCACAGCGCCGGCCAGCCTGGTCACGGTGGTGAAGGACATCGATCCGGCGATTGAGCGCGTGATTCTGCGGTGCCTGGCGCCGGACCCGCGCAACCGGCCGGCTTCGGCGCTGGCGGTGGCGGCGGCGCTGCCGGGCGGCGATCCGGTGGCGGCGGCGCTGGCAGCCGGGGAAACCCCTTCGCCCGACATGGTGGCGGCCTCCGGCGAAACCGAGGGGCTGAAGCCAAGAACGGCGGTGCTGCTACTGGCCGGCGCGATTGCGGGCTTGATCGGGGTGGCGGTGCTCACCCCCAGAATGACCCTGCTGGAGAAGATTCCCTTCGAGACGCCGCCCGAGGCGTTGGCCGTGAAGGCGCACGACCTGGCTCGGGCTCTGGGATACACGGAGCGGGCCATAGGCGCGGCCGCCGGATACGCAACCGATAAAGAGTATACGGACTGGCTTAAGAAATCCGACCCTTCCCGCGCGCGCTGGGCCAATGTGGGCGCCGGCCAGCCCGCAATCGTCTATTTCTGGTATCGCCAGAGCCCGCGCTATTTCGATCCCGGATACGACCTGTCGGTTTCCGAGGACCGTCCGGCCATGCAGGTCTCGGGCGAGGCGGAAATTTCGCTGGACACCGCCGGGCGCCTGATCCTCTTCAAGGCCGTACCTCCGCAGAAGGAGGAAGCGAAAGGGCCACCGCCCGCGACGGATTGGACGGCGCTGTTCGCGGCGGCGGGACTGGACGCAACCAAATTGCAACCGGCCGATCCGCAATGGAGTCCGCTGGCGGGATTCGATGCGCGCGCAGCGTGGACCGGGGCATATCCCAACGCGCCGAAGATTCCGCTGCGCGTGGAAGCCGCTTCCTGGCGGGGCAAACCGGTCTTCTTCAAGCTGATTTCGCCGTGGACCCGACCTGGCCGCATGCAGGAGGCGGAGGCCAGCGCCGAAGCCCGCGCCCGCGAAACCCTGGTGGATACGGTGGTGTGCATCCTGGTGTTGGCCGCAGCCTGGATGGCGCGCCGCAATACCCGCCTGAAGCGCAGCGACACGCGCGGAGCCGCGCGCCTGGCCGGGTTTATCTTCGCGGCGTTCACGCTTCAGGATTTCCTGTCCATGTACTACCTGCCGAATGGCGATGAGCTTGGGCTGACGATCGATGCTCTGAGTGAGGCGCTGTTTCAGGCCGCCGTGGTGTGGCTGCTGTACCTGGCCGTGGAGCCGTTCGTTCGCCGGCACTGGCCGCAGACCATCGTTTCCTGGAGCCGCATCCTGGGCGGTAAGCTGCGCGACCCGCTGGTGGGCGCGGATATCCTGATCGGCGTGGCCTTCGGGCTCTTTTGGAGCGTCCTCCTGCTGCTGATGTTTCTCTTCGATCAAACACGCGGAGGCGCGCCCCATGCGGGGGGCGTGGATTCGCTGATGGGAATGCGCTACCTGGCGGCGGGATTCCTGGGGCAACTGGCCGGCTCCGTGGGGTCCGCGTTCGGCTGTTTCCTGCTGATGTTCCTGCTTCGCGTGATTCTGCGATTGCAGTGGCTGGCGGCGGCGGCGTTTGTGGCGCTCTGGGTTGTCTACCAGACTTTGGCTATGGGCGAGCTTTGGGTGGCGCCGTTCGAGGTGGTTGTCTACGCGGTGTTCGCGCTGCTGATCTTGCGCTACGGCATTGTGCCGCTGATTGTGAGCATCCTGACGGCCGATTGCCTGCTGAACGCCCCGATCACTTTAGACTTCTCGTCCTGGTACATTGCCAGTTCGCTGGTAAGCCTGCTGGTGTTT
>Ga0181517_10002193_pt1 | contig 20335 bp, 18 predicted proteins | sample PEATcosm2014_Bin_31_FD_119748 | JGI IMG/M metagenome (GOLD analysis project Ga0181517, IMG submission 119748) | Peatland microbial communities from MTU Mesocosm Facility, Houghton, MI, USA - PEATcosm2014_Bin01_30_metaG | ecosystem: Environmental > Terrestrial > Soil > Wetlands > Peat | place... | reverse complement strand
TGAAGGCCAACAAGATCGACGCCCTGATCGCCCTCGGCGGCGACGACACCCAGTCGGTGACGCTCTACCTGAGCGAGAACGGCGTTCCCAGTGTGGGCGTGCCCAAGACCATCGATAACGACATCAACGGCACCGACGCCACCTTCGGCTTCGATACCGCCGTCTCCATCGCCACCGAAGCCGTGGACCGCATCCGCACCACCGCCGACAGCCACAATCGTGTCATCGTGATTGAGGTCATGGGCCGCGATGCCGGCTGGATCGCCTACGCCACCGGCGTGGCTGGCGGCGCCGACGTCACCCTGGTGCCCGAGTTGGAAATCGACATCGACCACGTGGCCAAGCTGCTCAAGTACAACTACGATCGGGGCAAGAAGTACGGCATCGTCGTGGTCGCCGAGGGCTGCAAGCTGCCCGAAGTCGGCCAGGTCGTTGGCTCCGCTGAAGTGGACTCCTTCGGCCACGCCCGTCTCTCGGGCATCGGCGAGGCTTTGGCCAAGCTGATCGAACAGAAGACCGGCTTTGAGACCCGCAGCGTCAACCTGGGCCACACCCAGCGCGGCGGCTCTCCCACCGCCTACGATCGCCTGCTCGGCCAGCGTTACGGCCTGCACGCCATCGACATGGTGCACCAGGAGAAGTGGGGTCGCATCGCTGTCCTCAAGGGCACCGACATTACCGACATCACCATCAAGGAAGCCATCGCCACCAACCGTCGCCTCGACCAGCGCTTCTTCGACGTCATCAAGGGCCTCGAAGCCAAGGTCTAGCCGGTAATTTTGTTGTTTTTCATCAGCCAGTTCCGGAGGCGGTTTTTCCGCCTCCGGAACTGGCTGCAAAAATGGTTCTGATGGAATCTTTGTTACCGCCGATTTCATCTACAAGGTGTACGCTAGGAACATCTGGAGGCTCCCCCATGACCGTAGACAGTACCCCGAACACCTAGGCATCTCTGCCGCTATGTCCTGATGGCGAGAGCTATGCCCACCACGCAGGGCAAGTCCAAGTCCCCGTATCCTATTCCGGAGGCGACATGGGATTTCCGGAAACATTTCAGGCCTGATAATTTCTGCGCATATCCTGCTGCAACTGAAGGAAATCCGGCTTTTCCTGCAAAAAAAGGCACTGAACCAGTCTGTAAAAGTCGCCTGTCTCCTTTTTGAAATCGTCTTCCACAACGCCAGGTTCGATTGCGCCGATCTTCGCGGCCTGCTTCAGCGCTTCCAGGCAGTCCTTCAAATACTCCGATCCGTTCAGTTTTTTGGCATCGTCCATGGGCAAGATGCGAGCCAGGAAGCAAGCCAGGTTGTAGTATGCGCCGCAACGAAACTCGTCGATCGGCTCACGCTCCCAATTCGGATACTTCAACCCGTTATTCAGGTATCGGATTGCTGCTTGAAGCGACTGTGCCTTCGCCGCGGGGGTGGGTTTCAGATGCGCCAACAGGTCAGCCTCCAGATAGGCTAGATTGTGATAAGCCCGCAACTGCGCCTTCTGAATCGCAATGCTGTCTTCAAAGCACCGCCGGGCGCAGTCGACCGCATCTCTGAGATGAGACTCATTCGCGGTGCTGGACTGGGCGCGATAGACGGCTAACCGCAGCTTGCAATACTCAATTTGAATATTTCCTTGATCGTTGTGCAGATAGAATGCCGCGCGGTTCTTGCGGATGGCCAGATCCAGCAGGTATTCGGCCCGCTCCAGATCTTCCAGGCAGCCGGCCTGAAGCCCCTTTTCAAAGATAAATTTTGCCCAGTAAAACTGCGCCAGACGGCGCATATTGAACACATACTCGCTTGCATCGTTCTCAGCGACTATTTCGTAGGGAAACACCTGGTCTGAGGAAAGGATCCTCTGTCGCGTAACCAAAGACATTTTTTCATAGAAGTGCCGCCGCCAATCGAACCCTTCGTCGGAGCGCCGCAGCGGGGAACTCGATCGAATGCTGGAGGCTAACAGACGCATATTTTCCAGCGTGCCGTTGCGCCGCTCTTCGAGCAATTTGAATGCAGGATAGTTTGCTTTGAACTCTTTCAGCGCCTTCTCGGCCTCATCCGCGAAGCTACGCGCAGAAAATCCGGTGGCCAGTCCTTGCACCACGGTAAACAAAGCCGCGGCGGTCAAAATCAGTCCCAGTAGCCATTTCATCTCCTGGATCCGGTTCTCCAACTCAGGGATGAACTTGGTGGTGTCCAGCATCGAAAAGGTCTTCACGTCCATTCGCAGCGCCAGCACATCGTTTACGCCGAAGGCGCAAATCACCAGGATCACGCCGATGAACACCCACGGGCTCCACCGCGACAGGCGACGCGGAAGCTGTACCACAAATCCCTGCCACCACAGGTGAAACTCGCTGACAAGTTGCTGCACCCTCAAATCGCTCTTACGTTTCATAAAGCTCCGGGCAAGAACCGCGGCAAGTGTAACATGTCTGGTTTCAATCGCCCCAGATGCTGCTACTATTCAGGCGTCGTCCTGGCAAGGGGGTGTGGATGCCTGCTCATCGAATTGCCGCCGTCTTCCTCTGGGTTTGTCTGCTGCCGCTTGCCGCCCGCTCTGCGCGGCACGCGCCCTGCTTCTCGGCTGACCAGGCATCCGGGCAAATGGACCGGGACATCTGCCTCACCGCGCACGTCTACGACGTGGTTGAACTGCCCGAGGGCACACGCTTCCTCGACGTCTGCTCGCCCGGAACTCCCGACGAGAAGTGCCGCTTCACCATCGTCAGTCTGTGGGAAGACCGCGAGCAAGTAGGCGAACTGCGGAAATACCGCGACATGGACGTGCAGGTGCGCGGCATTGTCCGCTCCATGCACGGCCGCGCTGGAATCGTGCTGAGCCACGCGCGCCAGTTCAACGGCGGTCCGCCCAAATTCCGCCCCAATCCGATGCTTCAGCGCGGATTCGCAGGCCAGCAGTCCCGGCCGCCGCTCAACGATCCCAATCTGCATGCGCAGGGCGGCCGCCGCGCCTTCATGAACACTCTCGACAAGGAGTCCTCACCCGTACGTCACTGACCCGGCCAGCAAACACTGCGGGTGCCCCACCCTCGCCGCGTTTTTGTATTTGCGGCTAGGGTGGGAAAGCGACCACGCTCTTTAAAAACCGAATGATTCCCGCCAGCTCACCGTGTTGCAGTGTCCGCCTGTTGTTCGAGCGCCGGTGCGAACCGCGCCCCTGCGTGCAGGATGACGCAGGAGACCACCAACGCAATCAGGGTAGCGCCGAGCCCGAGCCGCAAGCTCCCTGCGCGGTCGGAGATCAAGCCGATGATCTGCGGCGAAAACGTGTCTCCGAAGCAGTGAATGATGAAAAGATTGCAGGCAATGGCAGTGGCCCGGATCTGTCCGTTCACAGAGTTGACGATGGCGGTATTCAGCGGGCCTGTGTTGAGGAAAAGAAAGAACTCGGCGGCGAAGAGCGAGGGCACCGCCCATGCAGCCGGCCCGAAGAAGACCAGGATTCCGCAAGGCAGCGTCAAAGCAACGCTCCAGAACGAAAGCAGGTAGAGCGCGTGGTGGTTCGTACGCAGCCAGCGCTGCGCGATCCAGCCGCCGATCAGGGTTCCGGCGATGCCGTCGACTACCGTGATAGCGCCGACCACCTGGCTGGAGGCGCCGACCGAGAATCCGGCCGAGCGGCGAAGAAACTCGGGGACCCATGCGGAGATTCCGCCCATGGCAAAGGTAAGAGCCGCCAGCCCAAAGGTCGCGCAGAGGTAGGCTGGGTTGGTGAAAAGCCTGAACGCTCTGAGGACAAATTCAACGAAAGACGCGCGGGTAGCGCTCCGCTCACGGGTGGGCCGCACGCGGTCAAAAGCGCCCCGCTCGGGTTCGCTGCCGAACCAGCCATAGAGCGCGGCAATCGCCAGACCGGGAATGGCGCAGATGAAAAACGGAGCGCGCCAGCCCCAAAGCGGGCCCAGTTGTCCTCCAGCCAAATAACCCAGCGCGGCGCCGACGGGAATCGCAAGGTAAAAGATGGAGAGGATGCGATTGCGCTCGCGCTCCGGGTAGAAGTCGGCCAGCACAGCCGGGGCGCAGATGCCGAAGGTAGCCTCGCCGACTCCGACCAGCGCATGGCGAATGTAGAGGGTTGTGTAGTCGTGAACCCAGGCCGTGGCTAGCGTCGCCACGCTCCAGAAGACGGCCCCGGTGATGATCAGCGGCTTGCGCCGGAACCAGTCGCCCAGCCATCCGGTCAGCGGCGCGGCAAACATGTAGAAGAAAAACAGCGCGGTGGTCAGCGCTCCCATCTGCTGGTCGGTGGAGTGAAACTCGCGCTGGATCAGCGAGACCTCGCCGGGCAGGATGTAACGGTCAATGTAATTGAGCAGATTGAGCGCGATCAGCAGCAGCAGCGTTACTGTTGCGGGGCTGATGCGGGAGCGGATGGGCAGGGAAGTTGTGGCCAAGAAAGCTCCCTCTCGCTGAATCGACGGGCAGGAACACGAATATCACAGCCGGGCGGCGCATCCCAAATATTTCAAAGGGACGGCGCTGCCCACTCCCGCAGTCCAGGTCGTGGGCAGCCGGATCTTATTCCTTCGGCCGCGGCCAGCGGGCTTCCACCGTCGTTCCGATGCCGCCGCGGGGGCGGAAAACACCGCGCACCACCGCCCACACCGGATCGGCGGCCTTCGCCACGTCTTCCAGAACCTGGTTGACGATGTTCTCCTGAAAGATTCCCAGATTGCGATAGCAAAACAGGTATTCCTTCAGGGATTTCAGCTCCAGGCATTTCTCGCGCGGCATGTAGCGGATGGTCAGCACGCCGAAGTCGGGCAAGCCGGTCTTGGGGCATACGGAGGTCAGTTCCGGGTCGTCGATCAGAATCTCGTAGCCGGGAAACTGGTTCGGCCAGGTTTCAATCGCGGGGAAGGCAAAATCGAGGCCTGCGTGGGCGTGTTCGTCGGTGTAGCGCTGTTCAAGTGCCATATCCCGATTGTACGGGCCCCGCTTTCGCTCTGCCAATCGCTTGCGGCACGGATTAACCTGCGTCTCAGGAGTCTCTTTGGGAGTCTTATATACTGTCACTGGTTAGGTGAATGACTCAAGAGACAAAGCAAATGGACCGCCGCTGGCTCTGGCTGGGCGCGCTCATCGTTCTGATTGTGGTGTATTTCTCGGTGCGATCCATGACGCGGGATCGCCAGCCGGTGCGTGCTGTGCAGGTGTCGCGCAGCGAGTTGGTCAATACCGTTTCGACCAACGGCCGCGTTGAGCCGGAGACGAATTACGAGGTTCACAGCCCCCTTTCGACCACCGTCGAGGCAGTCTATGTGCAGCCCGGAGACCAGGTCCCGGCTGGCAAGCTGCTTTTGCAGTTGGACGGCACGGAAGCCAGCGCCAGGGTCGCTGCCGCCGAAAGCGGCGTGAAGGCCGCACTGGCGAGCGTTGAGTCAGCTACCCATAACGGGACCCTTCAGGAACAGCAGCAGGCCGCAGCCGACCTTGCCCACGCCCGCATCGAACGCGATGCCGCCCGCAAGGAGCTGGAGGCTCTGATCCGCCTCAACATCACGGGTGCTGCTTCGGCCAGCGAAGTTTCGGCGGCGCGGCAGCGTTTGGAGTCAGCCGAATCCAGCCTGCACGCAACCGAAGAGTCCGCGCATGGCCGCTATTCGAAGGCAGAGATTGCACGGGCCCAGGCCGCGCTCGGTGAAGCCGAAGCCAACCTTTCCGCGGCGCGCGCGGTGTTGGCCGAAACCTCTGTTCACGCCCCGATTGCCGGCACGGTATACAGCGTGAACACCGCACGAACCGAGTTCGCCGAGGCTGGAAAGCAACTGATGCAGCTTGCCGACCTCCACCATGAGCGCGTGCGCGCCTATTTTGACGAGCCCGAAATCGGTCACCTGGCGGTCGGTCAGAAGATCCAGATCAAGTGGAACGCCGAGCCGAACCGGGCTTGGAACGGCCACATCGTCCGGGTTCCGGTTACCGTCATACCTTACGGCACGCGCAGTGTCGGCGAAGCTCTGATTCAGCTGGACGGTCCGGAGGGCGCTCTGCTGCCCGACACCAATGTGACGGTTACCGTGACCACCTCCAGCGAGATGAATGCATTGACCGTGCCGCGCGAGGCGCTGCACGCGGAGAACAGCAAATACTTCGTTTACAAGGTGGCAAGGGGCGGCGAGAGCCTGCTTCGGACGCCGGTAACCATCGGAACGATCAATCTGACCCAGGTTTCCATTCTCTCCGGATTGCAGGAGGGCGATACGGTCGCCACCGGCTCAACCAATGGCCAGCCTTTGCAAGAGGGAATTGCAATCAAGGTAGTTCGGTGAAGACGCAGTTGAATTTGGGCGGAATTTTGCTGGCTGCTGTGCTGGCGGCTTTTGCAACTGCCGCGTGGGCAGATGCGCCCGCCGTCGTGCTGACACAGGCCAATGCCGCTCTGCAGGCTGGCGAGACGGACAAGGCCCTGGCGCTGTTGCTTCCGTTGACGCAACCCGATTCCGGGCAGATCGGAACGCGCAACCAAGCCGAAGCTCACAATCTGGAGTGCCGGGTCCGGTACATCCTGGAACAGTGGGACCGCGCTGTTAGCGAATGCGAGAAGGCCGTCGATCTCGACCGCCAGAACGCCGCCTACCACTTGTGGCTGGGCCGCGCGCTGGGTGAAAAGGCAGGCAGGGCCAATTTCCTGAACGCCTATTCGCTGGGCAAGAGAGTGCGCGACGAATTCGAAGAGTCGGTCCGGTTGGATCCTCGCAACGCCGAGGCTATGGGCGATCTGGGCGAGTTCTACTATTCCGCGCCATCGGTAGTGGGCGGAGGCACCGACAAGGCAGAGAAGCTGGCGTCGCAACTGGACAGGATCGAGCCGGCACGCGCGCACGAAATGCGCGGACACATTGCCGAGGAACACAAGGACTTCGACAGCGCCGAGCGGGAGTATAAGCAGGCGGTTGCCGTGGCTGCGCATCCGGCTTTTCAGTGGGGCGCGCTGGCCAGTTTTTATCGCCGCCGCGAGCGCTGGGCAGAGATGGAGTCTGCGGTGCAAAGTTGCAGGTCTGCGGCGGAGCACGACAAACATGCCGGGGTGGCTTTGTATGACGCGGCATCGGTGCTGATTCGCACCAACCGGAACCCCGAACTCGCGGCAAGGATGTTGGAGAGTTATCTGGCAAGTGCGCAAAAGACAGAAGAAGCTCCGGCCTTTGTCGCCCACGTGCGGCTGGGACGTCTGAAAGAACAGCTCGGAGACACCGAAGGCGCGAAGCGGGAGCGGGCATCGGCGCTGGCATTGGCCCACGACTACAAGCCCGCACAGGAAATGAAGCATTGACGAAAAATGTGTACGTGAAAACCGGGAATAATCCGCGCCGTGGCTGGATGCTCGCCCTTTTTCTTTTGACGGGGAGCGCGCTGGCTTTTGGGCCGTCGCTGCTGTCTGCGCAGGTCTCGCTGACCACTGTCGTCGATCTGGCGCAGAAGAACTCCAGTGCAGTCAAGCTGGCTGAGGCGGATCTGAAAAAAGCGCAGGCTACTCTCGGCCAGACCCAGGACGCCTATATTCCCAATTTCGTGATCGGCTCCACGGTCGGTTATTCCCATGGGTTCCCGACCGGCCAGCCTTCGGTGGGAAGTGCGAACATGCAATCGCTGGTTCTGAGCTTCTCGCAACGCCAATACCTCAAAGCCGGCCATGCCGGGATTGAGGCAGCGAACCTGGCTCTCAAGGATGCCAGGGAGCAGGTCGCTCTGGATGCATCCACCTTTTATATCGAATTCGACACCGTCGAGCAGGAGCTGAAAGCCGCGCGCGAGCAGGAGTCTTTCACCGAAAATCTGGTTCGCATCGAGCAGCAGCGCAGCGAAGCAGGCGTCGATTCCGACCAGGATTTGTTGCAGGCTCGCCTCAAAGCGGCACAGCTCAAGCTGCAGCGCCTTCACCTCGAAACGCGGGCGGCCGCACTGGCCAAGCGCCTTGCCACTTTGACCGGACTGCCAACCGGATCCATCTTCCCCGACCGGGCCAGTATTCCCGAAATTCCCGCCCTCTCTGCCGACCAAGCGCCGCGGAAACTGCCCGGCATCGCGGCCGCCGATAATGTGGCCCGGTCCAAACAATTTCAGGCGCTTGGGGACGATCTTTTGTGGCGTCGTCTTCAGGTTGGATTCGGGGCTGTCTACAACTACGATTTGAATGAATTGAACAGCTATTCGACGTATTACAAGAACTTTACCCCGAACAACGTCAGCTTCGGGCTGCAGATTACCATTCCGTTTTTTGATTTTGCCCTTCGCGCCAAGGCAAAGCAGACGGCCGCCGAGGCCCTCCGCGCCAAAGTCGAAGCGGAACAAGCGGGCCGTCAGAACGACGTGCAGATTGCCGAGTTGACGGGTAGTCTGCGCGAATTGGATACTCTGGCAGAGATCGCCGGATTGAAACAGCAGATTGCGCAGGGGCAGATCAAGGCGGTCGAGGCGCAACTGGAATTGGGCAATGGAGCGGCTCCCGGAGCCCAGGCGCAACTTTCTCCCAAAGCAGAACAATTGGCGCTTATCGACGAGCGCCAAAAGTTCCAGGAAGCGCTCGATGCCTCGCTGGAACTCTCCAAAGCCCGCCTCGGGTTGTTGCGCGCCCTTGGGCACATGGAAGACTGGCTCCACGAACTGCACGCTAAATAGCTAGACCAACCCCGCACGCGGCAAAAAAGCCGGAATGTTAGAATGGAAGGGATGCCTATGCCTTTGAAGACGCTGTTTCTGAATCCGCCCTCGTTTGAGAACTTTGACGGTGGCGCGAGCTCGCGTTGGCCTGCCACGCGCGAGATTGAGTCCTACTGGTATCCCGTTTGGCTGACCTACCCCGCCGGCCTGCTGGAGGGATCCCGCGTTCTGGATGCACCCCCGCACCATGTTTCCGCGGAAGAAACCATCAACATTTGCAAGGACTATGAGTTCCTGGTCCTGTTTACCTCGACGATGGGTTGGGAGGGTGATCAGCGCCTGGCGGAGACCATCAAGACCAAATATCCCTCCATCAAGATCGCCTTTGTTGGCCCGCCGGTGACCACCGACCCGGACAAGGCGCTCAACGAGTGCTGGGCTCTGGACTTCATCTGCCGCCGCGAGTTTGACTATTCGGTGGTTGAGTTTGCGCAGGGCAAGCCTCTCGCCGAGATTCTTGGTATCAGCTACAAGGCAGATGGCAAGGTCCTGCACAACCCGGATCGCCCGCAGATCGAAGACCTGGACGCGATGCCCTGGGCCACCAAGATCTACAAGCGCGACATGGATGTGACGCGCTATAACGTGCCTTTCCTGCTGCACCCGTATATCGCGCTTTATTCCACGCGCGGTTGCCCGGCGCAGTGCACCTTCTGCCTGTGGCCGCAGACGCTCTCCGGGCACGCCTGGCGCAAGCGCTCCACCGATGATGTTGCGGCCGAACTCAAGTGGGCCAAGGAGAACTTCCCTGAAGTCAAGGAGTTCTTCTTCGATGACGACACCTTCAATATCCAGAAGGCCCGCACCATCGAACTGTGCGCCAAGCTCAAGCCGCTGAACCTGACCTGGAGCTGCACCTCGCGCGTCACCACCGAGTACGAGACACTCAAAGCCATGAAGGAAGCCGGCTGCCGGCTGCTGATCGTGGGCTTCGAGTCCGGCGATCCGCAGATCCTCAAGAACATCAAGAAGGGCGCAACCGTCGAGAAGGCGCGCGAATTCGCCAAGAACTGCCACGACCTGGGTCTGGTGGTTCATGCCGATTTCATTCTCGGCCTGCCCGGCGAGACCAAGGAGTCGATCCGCAACACCATCAACTTCGCCAAGTCTCTGGATTGCGAAACCATCCAGGTTTCCATCGCACACGCCTATCCCGGCACGGAGTTCCACGAGTTCGCCAAGGCCAACGGCTTCATCACCAATGAGAAGATGGAAGACGGCGGCGGCCACCAGATGGCGCACATTGAATATCCCGGCCTGCCCGTCGATTACGTGATGGAGATGGTGCACCGCTTCTACGACGAGTACTATTTCCGGCCCAAGGCGGCATTCCGCGTGGTCTGGAAGGCAGTCGTCAACCGCGACGTCCCCAGGCTCTACAAGGAAGCCAAAGAGTTCCTGAAACTGCGCAAGCAGCGCCAAATGGGCGTGAAGGAAGTGCGCAGCAAGAAAGCCGCGGCCACTGCTTAAGGCGCGTATCGGAAGCAGACAGAAACTGGAGGACGACGCGGTGCGTTCGTCCTCCTTTTTCATGTGGGATACCTGAAGGCTCGAGATCCCGCCGAGAAGAAAGCAAGTGCCAATGTCCCATCCGCGATTGAACCTGCAACAGATCCTGATACTGGCCTTCGTTTCGATCAGTACGCCGCTTGGCGACGCCTGCCTCAAGCGCGGAATGGCCCTGCTCCCGCCGATTTCGCTGGCCCACCCCTTGTCACTGATCGCCGCCGTCTTCACGCCCTGGATCGCCCTCGGAATCGCCCTCCTGATCGGATACTTCGCCAGCTATCTGACCGCGCTCTCCTGGGCCGATCTCACCTTTGTCATGCCGGCCACTGCGATGGGCTACGTCTTCATGACCCTGCTGGCTCATTTCTGGCTGCACGAGGCTGTTAGCTGGCAGCGCTGGCTGGGCGTCGCGCTGATCACCGCGGGCGCGGGCTACGTGACACACGGACCTGCCAACACCACCCCCCCGGTCAACTTCGCCGATGCAATCGAAGCCGCCCATGACGTTCATGCCGCCCAGGGTGTGGCCGCCGAACAGGAGGCGCAATGATCGATCCCGCTCTCTTCTGGAAGGCCACGGCGATGATCGCGGCGGTTGTCATAACCTCCTCCGCGGGCGAAGTGCTGACCGCCGCCGCGATGAAGTCCATCGGCGATCTCGACGAGATTCGCGCTCACTCGGGGATGAAAGGCGCCGTCCGCGCGGTGGTCACCTGCCCGTTCTTCGTTATCGGGATCTTCTTCATGGCGGTGGCCTTCTTCTCGCTGCTCTTCGCGCTGAATCACATGAATCTGAGCCTGGTCGGCCCCGCCGCGGCCTCGCTGACGCTGGTGACGAACACCATCGCGGCAAAGATCTTTCTGAAGGAAAAGGTGGACCGCCGCCGCTGGACAGCAGCCGTGCTGGTCTGCATGGGCGTCTATTTCCTGGCGCACTGACTTTTTTGCGCATATCGATCTGGCAACGAAATAGTGAGTGGGAGACAAGGAGACTCATTTCTTGCCGGATCAATAAGGGCGATGCAGGGCAATCGCATTTGGATTTGAAATGGTGAGGCCGAACTGATTTGAAAGGGCACGTCTTCCCAGGCTGCGGAAAAAGGCCCGAATGCGATTGAAGAGCAGGAATGAGCTTTAGCAGGGGCTAAAGCCCAGCTCATTTGATTGGCTTTATCGGCACGGCTAAAGCCATGCCCTGTTACAAAGCCATCCTGAATCGAGTTTTTCCGCAGCCTGTTCAGCCGTGCCGATTGTGGGGCTCAAAAGTACCGGATTTAGCCGCCGAGGGATGTGTTTCACCTTCAGAACATCCCTCAGGGGCTAAAGCCCAGAGTTTTCCCCCTGCCTTTGCGGCACGGCCAAAGCCGTGCCTTTTCAAAACGACTGGCTCCAATTCAAATGCGATTGCGCTGAGGGGCGTTGACTGACCCGCCACACAAGGTCTCGCACTGTGGGACAAAAGTAGATTATCAGGTAACTTTTCTGGTTCATTTATCCAGAAAGCCCGAAGATTACCGGACAAAACGGACAAGATCGGGTTCCACGTGGAAAACGCGGTACGAAATTACGATCTCGATTAAGTAAAATTCCTTCCCCTGGAACAGACTGTGCGCCCTCCTTCAAACGCTCCGGGAGGCGGAGCCTTCGGGAGGGGCTATTCAGATTCGTTCCGGAGCCAGCAGGTCGTCCATGGTTTCCCGCCGGCGGATCAAGCGCGCCTTCGTGCCTTCGACCAGCACTTCGGCCGGGCGCAGGCGGGTGTTGTAGTTCGAGCTTTGCGACATCCCATAAGCGCCCGCGTCCAGAATCGCGAGAAGATCTCCGGGCTCAGCAGGCGCCAGCTTGCGGTCGCGGGCGAAAAAGTCGCCGGTCTCGCAAATCGGACCCACCACATCGACCGGTCTGGCCTTTCCGGCACGCGGCCGAACCGGCACAATCTCGTGGTGCGCCTGGTAGAGCGCCGGGCGGATAAGGTCGTTCATGGCCGCGTCGGTGATCACGAAGGTCTTCTTGCCGTTGCGCTTTACCTGCAGCACACGGGTCACCAGCGCGCCTGCCTGCGCAACCAGAAAGCGGCCCGGCTCAACCAGCAGCTTCCCTTCGAAGCCGCCCAGCCCCTGCTGAATTGCCGCGGCATACTCGGCCACCTTGGCGGCGGCGTCGAACTTGCCGAGGTGGTAGTCGATGCCCAGCCCGCCGCCGGCGTCGATGGCCGTCAATTCGATTCCCGCCCGCTTCAGTTGCCGCGCCAGCTTGCTGAGTCGCTCGATCGCCGCGCCAAACGGGTCGGCGGAGCGGATCTGCGAGCCGATATGCACGCTCACGCTATGCGCTTCCAGCCAGCGATTGCCGGCGGCGCGCTTGTAAATCGCCAGCGCATCGTTGATCCCCACGCCGAACTTGTGCTCGCTGAGACCGGTCGAAATGTAAGGATGGGTCTCCGCGAAGACATCCGGATTGACGCGCAGGGCGAAGCGGGCCTTCTTTTTCAGCTTTCGGGCGCGCGCGGCCAGCAGTTCCAGCTCGGCCTCGCTTTCGACATTGAATTGCAGGATCCCGGCATTCAGCGCCAGATCGATCTCGGCCATGGTCTTGCCCGCGCCGGAAAAGACCACCCGGCCGACAGCTTCCGGCGCGGCAGCCAGCACCCGCTGCAGTTCGCCGCCGGAGACGATGTCGAATCCCGCTCCCCGGTCCGCCAGCAGCTTCAGGATCGCCAGTGCCGAATTAGCCTTCATCGCGAAACAGACCAGGTGCTCGCGCCCGGCCAGCGCCTGCTGAAACAGTCCGAGCCGTTCCACCATCTGGTCGGCGGAGTAGACGTAAAGCGGGGTTCCATGGCGTTTGGCGAGGGCTTCGAGCGAGACTTTGCCGCAATGCAGAGCGCTTTCCGGCTGGGGATAATGAAACGGGCGGGGCGCGTTGATCGAAGAGGTGTTTTTTGCTGTGCTCAAGAAGTTTTCCCAAAGAAAATGGTTTCTTTGAGCCTACAGCATTCCGGGGTTCGATTCGAGCGGACATAAGCCCGCCCGATCCAGGTTCAGAAACTTCGCAGCCAATCCGCCATCAGGCTTGAGACTTTCACCGGCTGCTCGTAGGCTGCCAGATGGCCCGCGTCGAGCAACAGGTGGAAGGTGCAGCCGCCGGGAGCGGCATCGAATGCCTGCATTTCGTCGGGAGTGGCGCCGTTGTCCTCGCCGCCCGCAATGGCCAGCACCGGAACATTGATCGTCTCGACCGTGGGAAGGGAATCGGGGCGGGTGGCAAGCCCGGTCTGGACGGCGATAAAGGCCTCCGCAGTGACGGTCATGCGGGACTTGACTTCGCCAAGAATCGCCGGCCGACGAAAGCGGGCCGTGTTTCCGATCAAAGAAACGGCCATCTCCTCGTAGATTTCCTTGAGCAGTCCGTTGCGCGCGCCCTCGATCATCGAAAAGCGGCGAGGCAGATTTGCTTCCGCGTCGGGCTGTGGCTTGGAGCAGACGAAGGCCAGCCCCTGCACCCGTTCCGGCGCACGACGCCATAGTTCAAGCAACACGTATCCGCCGATGGAGCAGCCTGCAAAAACAGCTTGGGGAATCATCAGGTGGTCGAGCAGGGCCAGAATATCGGTGGCCAACTGGGCAACCGTCAATGCGGGAGCATCCGATACGGCCCGGAATGCTCCTACGGGAAGATCTTCGCCCAATTCCGACTCGCCGTGCCCGCGCAAGTCGGGAAGAATGGCGCGGACACCCTCCAGATTCTCCGTCACCGGCCGCCAGTACTCATGGTCCAGCGGGGTGGGATGCAGGAAGACCACGGGCAATCCCGCGCCGGTCTCGTCAAAGCTCAGTGTGGTTCCGTTCGACTCGTACGTATTCATACACTAGGAGGATACTCTGTCGGCAGGGCCAGCGGCTCTTCGGGGATGCCGATCCAGCAGGCAAGATACGCTACCGCGACCAGTCCGCCAGAGAAGAAGAAGCCGATGACAGAGAAGATGCGCACCAGGGCCACATCCCATCCGTACGCCTGCGCCAGCCCGATGCAGACCCCGGCGATATGACGTCCCAGGCGTGGCCGCATCAAGGGCCGCCCCGGCCGGCTCTGCGGAAGCGGAATCGCGGTTCCGCAAGCCGAGCAAAAACGCGCGCTTACGGGCAAACTTGCCCCACAGTGATGACAATAGATACCCATCTTCGTTCCCCTTCCTGGATCCCATCGAGCAGATGACAAGCTCAGCAGAAGATACGAGAGCTGTGTCTGTGCGGTTCCATTACCCAGGATCGCCGGGAAAGGCTGCTCAACTTCCCTGATAGGGATTGCGCAGGTATTTCCTCGCCGAGTCGGCGCGTGAAGTGTTGGGGCCGGCCTCGATGGCGGCCCGGTAATCCCGCACGGCCAGCGGGCGCTCGCCGTTCATGTCGTGGCACTGTCCGGCAGCCAGCAGGGAACGGATCTTCAGTTCCGCGCCAACTCCCTTTGTCCACGCTGCCTGTTCATAGGATTGGGCTCCCTCGCCGTAATGGCGCTGCCCGCGCAAGGCGTCGCCAAGGCCGAAATAGGCAAGTTCCAACCGCGCCTGGGCAAAGTATCCGGGTTTATTGCCATTGGCGATGAGTTCGCGGTACGTCCCCACGGCCGCCATCCCCTCGCCGGCATCCTTGCGCAGGTTTGCTTCTTCCAGCGCGAAAAGATAGTCGTGCGGATACTGGCTCTTGAGATTGCGCACCACCTGAATCGCATCCTGATAGCGTGCTTCCCGGCGAAGAAAGAGGGCGATCACGGTGCGGGCCTCGACAGATGTGGTGACGCCGCGATTGCTTGCGTCGCGCAGCATCTCCAGTCCGCGGCTCTTGGAGCCGGTAATGCCGGCGAAGCCGATCAGGAATTTGAAAGGCAGCGGCAGCGCCCCCACCACGTATTCATAGACGCCCACTACAAGCTTGGCGTCGACATAATCGGGGTCCAGTTGCAGCACCCGCGCATTGTCTTCCCGGGCTTTTGTAGCCAGCCGGAAGCCCGCCCCGTAGGCGCGCTCCACCATCGCCAGGTAGGTGCATTTCAGACTGCGCGCCCAGCCGCGTGCGTAGTAGGCATCCACATCGCTCGAGTTGTGGCTTATCCGCCAGTCGGCCTCGTGGATCGCCTCATCGGCCAGCGCAAGAACGCGGTCGCGAACCTTGGGGTCTTCTTCCGTGGCGTGGCGGCCAGTCAGGAAGCCGTCGTTGGCATAGAAGGTGGTGTCCAGCAGGTCCAGCCGGTAAAGCTCCTGGAAAACAACCGCATAGAGCAGCAGATCCGTGACCTGCGGCTCGCCGGGGTGGGCCGCGTGGACGCGCTCGAAACGCTCGATTGCGGCGGGATACTCGAGGTTATAGAAGTGGACGTCGGCGTCGCGCACCAACGGGTCGTAGTTGAGCGGGTTGGTATGCACCCCGGCGGCATGGCACAAAACGCCTGTCCCCAACAAGATCCAGCCCCAAAGGAGCCCGCGCAATCCCTTCTGTAATCCGTTCAAGCCCACCCTCAATCCTGGTTCCCCTTTCAGCATACTTGCGAAAACCCGACCGGAATGCGGCAAGGGGCGTGCGCCGGGCGGTCCAGGTTGCCGCCTGCGATCGCCGGGCTGCGGTCCGGGCCGCATCCTGCGCGGCATCATCTTCCGTTTTCCGGAAGGAAGATCCCCCTGTTTTGACGTTATTGAACTACAGAAGACGCAGAACGGGCCGCATGCAGGTTTGTGCAGCAAATAGAGATTCCCATGCTGAACAAGCCAGCCGCTGAAGGAAAGGGCCTCCTTTGCGCTCAAAGGATGAACCAATGAATCGACAGGAAATGCTGAGGCTGTTGCTCCACCAGGCTCAGTTCAACGGATTCGAGTTTCGCCGCTGGTTCACGACGAATATCCGCCCGATCTGGCCCGGCGCGGAGCCCGCCTTGGCCCTGTTGTCCAGTGAGGGCCGCTACTATACGCTTCTGTTCTCGCACGAGTTTGCCAGCTGTTTCTGGCGGACTGGCGCACATATCAGTTTCATGGTTCCATCCATCACCTATCCCAGGGTCAATGCCCAGGGCAAAGTGGTCCAGGTGACCCGCAAGCCCTTCACGCGGCGCACCATCAAGCCGGATGTCTGGAAGTACCATCTGCGTCAGATGGCCGCGACGGAGGATCCGATCGATTACCTGGCGCGTTTTCTTCCCGCGCATCTTCAGGTCGCCGTTCAGGAAGGCCGTTCGGCGTCGATGGCTGCCGAAGCCTGAAGCGCAATAATTTCCGATTCATGAGGAATGCGATTGCAGCGCCGGCCTCCTGGCCGGCTGGGTCGTGGACCTCCCGGTCCACGCTGTTTGTTTCCAGCCCTTTGTCCGAATGCCCGGGATTTGAGTGAGCATGGCGATTTCCAGCGGGTTCGACTACCCGGATGCATCGTGGTGCGTCCAACCCCAAGCGGTTTGTTTTTCGTGTGGCGAACCATGGTTCAGCAGCCAGACGCCTCTGCCGCCTCGAAAAAACAAGACAGGTCCGGTGGGGGAATGATGCAACGGGCTTGGTGCAACTCATGGCACCACCCTGCTGATTTACAATCACGGGGTAAGCAGGAAAGATCTGAATGAGGCTTTTGTTCATGAATTCAGGCCAGACGCGTACGCGGTTGGTTAAGGCGGGCGTGGCGTTATCGGCTGCCGCCCTTATTGCTGGTTGCGGCAGCGCATACCGGTCCGTGATTACGCCCATCAATTCCTCCGGTCCGGCGGCCCAGCCATCGTCTCTGGCGGTCGTGGTCTCGTCTCCTTCAACGACGTCTCCGGGAATCGCCACGGTTCTTGACTACTCGGGCGATACCATCATGGCGCAGGCGCCCATTGGGCCTGGCCCGACGACCTTTTCTCTCGACGCGACTGGGACATACGGATACACGTTCAACAGCGACGGTACCCTGACCAACTTTCCGGTCAGCAACAATTTGCAGGCGAAGAACGTGCAATATACGACCATGCCGGCCGGGACGAACCCCAATGGGTTCTTTTCGCCCTCCGCCGGGCTCTGGGCCACGGATCTCGACGGAAACAATGTCGATGTTTTCTCCGGCTATCCGCAGTCGTTCAAGCAGACGATTCAGGTGGCTTCCACGCCCATCATGATCCTCGGTCCGGGAACAATCGGAGAGCGTAATTATGCCATCAGCCAGTCGCCGGATAGTCTGCCTGCCGACGCGCTGGACACCAACGGCGTGGATTGCAACAATAATCCGGCAGGTGTGACCTCCAACGGCGTTTTGACGCCGATTGAGACTTCCAGCCTGACGGCAGACACGCCGATCAAGGTCGGCAAGTGCCCGGTATATGCGGTGATGAGCGCCGATGGGAGACGTTTGTTTGTTCTCAACCGGGGAGACGACACGATTTCGGTCATTAACGTTCAGACCAACGCTTTGGACAAATGCTCTGGGCTAATTAGCCAGAACGGACAGCCTGTTACTTGCCATCCGGTTCTGCCCCTTTCGACCACGGCTGTGGCTGCCACGGGCGTGACTCTTCCGGTTGGTTCCGTCGTGACTGGTGCGATCGCCGGCCCCGTTTACGCGGAATACAACCAGGCGACCAATCAGCTGGTAGTTTCCAATTACGATGGCTCGTCGGTCAGCATCATCGACGTGAGCATGGATGAATATGGCAACGACAGCGCCACGTTCGGCACCACCTACACCGTTCCGGTCGGGGCTAATCCAGCCAGCGTGACAGTGCTTTACGACGGCAGCCGCGCTTACACCGCCAACCAGACGGACGGCACCGTGACGATTGTCAATGTGCCCAGCCATACGGTCGAGAAGACACTCTCGGTTGTGGGGCATCCGCGCACGGTTGTGTCCACGCAGAATTCGCAGTTCGGCAAGGTGTATGTGGCTTCGCCTGACAGTCCGTACGTCACCATTTTGAGCACCATCAACGATGGCGTGGATACGGTCAACCTGAATCAAGGCAACGTAGTGGATGTGCGCGCGACCACACAGAATGCGAATTCCGGGAACGCCATCAACACCAGCCGCAAACCGGGTTACGGGCAGCCTTGTTATCTTCCTGGAACCTTGGCAAGCGCTTCGATCGGGACCTGCACGACCCTGCCGAAATAACCGGTCAGGCCTGATTGAGTTCAAAGCAGCCAATGAGGAGTTTCCGCGAAGGAAACGCCTCTTGGCTGCTTTTGCATTGGAAAGAGGACTGCCATGGCTGAAAAAACACGGATAGCGAAGATCGGCCTGGACGTCCTGCTTTTTGAGCAGGGTCTTGCGCCCAGCCGGGAGCGGGCGCGCGCGCTGATCCTGGCCGGTCGGGTGCTGGTGAATGAGCAGAAGGTGGAGAAGTCCGGTACGGCGGTTGCGGCAGACTCCGCGATTCGCATGTTGGGCGTTGATCCGCCCTATGTAAGCCGCGGGGGCTTGAAGCTGGCCGAAGCCCTGAAACACTGGCAGATCGCGGTGGAAGGCCGCGCCTGCCTCGATGTGGGCACTTCCACCGGGGGCTTTACAGACTGCCTGCTGCAACATGGCGCTCTTCTCGTAACGGCGATCGATACCGGGTTTGGCCAGATCGCCATGAAGCTGCGCAGCGACCCTCGGGTGCGCCTGATGGAGCGGACGAACGCCAGGCTGCTTGAGCCGGGTTCGCTGGCCGCAAAGACGGCTGAGCCGCGCCCGGATCTTCTGGCAATGGACGTGTCGTTTATTTCAGCAACGATGCTTCTGGGGCCGGTTCTGGCGGCGGCGCCGGATCTGACCGAAGCAGTGGTCTTGGTGAAGCCGCAGTTTGAGGTCGAGCGCGGCCAGGTAGGCAAGGGCGGAATCGTCCGCGACGCAGCAGCGCATCAGGAGGCCGTCGAAAAGGTGGCGGATTGCGTTCGCTCGCTCGGTTGGGAAGTTGTCGGCGTCATCGATTCGCCCATCACCGGCGCGGAAGGGAACAAGGAGTTTCTGCTCTACGCGCGGCGGCTTGCTTGAGGATGGTTTAGTACACTGACCGCATGGTACGTGTCGCGATTGTCTGCAAGCCGAGCAAGAGTGAACTGGCTCAGTTGCTGCCCGAGTTGGTAGCCTGGCTGCGCCAGCATGGTTACGAGCCGCGGTTGGACCGCAATGGCGGCGCTTTCATGCCGGATGCGCCCGCAATGGATAGCTGCGACATGCCGTCCTGGAATCCGTCGCTGGTGATCGTGCTGGGCGGCGACGGCACATTGCTTGGGGTCGCCCGGACCTTTGCAGCCACTGGCATTCCTCTTCTGAGCGTGAATCTCGGCTCGCTGGGCTTTCTGACCGAAGTCCGCCTTACCCACCTCTATGCGACCCTGGAGAGCTGGTGCAGCGACTGCCATTCGCTGGACGTCAGGGCGATGCTGCGCGCGGAGATTTGGCGGGATGGCCATTTGCACTCAAGCTACGAAGCCTTGAACGAGGCAGTGGTTTCCAAACGCGATGTCGCGCGCATGGGCGATTTTGCCGTTGAGCTGGACGGCAAGAGTGTGGCGACCTTCCGTGCCGATGGCGTGATTGTCTCTACCCCGACCGGCTCCACGGCTTATACCCTGGCCGCCAATGGGCCCATTCTTACGCCGGATGTGGATGCGCTGGTGGTCACACCGATCTGCCCGCACCTGCTCACGCTGAGGCCGATCGTGGTGCGCGGCGACGCGGCGCTGACGGTGCGCGTGGAGGGAATTTCCAATACAGCCTTGCTGACCGTGGATGGCCAGCAGGCCGTCGAGTTGCAACTGTGCGATGAAGTGCGCTGCCGCCGGTCCGATCACACCGTGAACCTGGTCCGGCTGCGGGAGAGTGGCTTCTTCGAAGCGCTCCGCAACAAGCTTAGCTGGGGTGAAAGATAATCTTGGCCAAGCTCTACGGTCGATGCGGCAGGGCAGTCGCGTTTGGAATGCAGCCCAGGACGCAGGATCTCGCCCCCGAAAGACTTACCGGGTAAGGGCTTTGTAACAGTCCGGCACCGGTGTTTTCGACCCGCGATGGATGAAACACGCCTACGAGGTTCTGCCTTTGCGGAGGGAGCAGGGGCCTTTAGGCCCCTGAAATCGAGGCCCGGTTGGGGTGGCCTTCAGGCCCGGGCTTCTTTTTCCTCAAGCCGTGTTTTGTTGAACTTGCATTCTTGTT
>Ga0181517_10002191_pt1 | contig 20349 bp, 14 predicted proteins | sample PEATcosm2014_Bin_31_FD_119748 | JGI IMG/M metagenome (GOLD analysis project Ga0181517, IMG submission 119748) | Peatland microbial communities from MTU Mesocosm Facility, Houghton, MI, USA - PEATcosm2014_Bin01_30_metaG | ecosystem: Environmental > Terrestrial > Soil > Wetlands > Peat | place... | reverse complement strand
CGTGGGAGACTTCAACGACGACGGACTGGTGCACTTGCTCTGGCAGAACACGTCCTCGGGCGAGGTCCTTGTCTGGATCACCGACGGAAGCGGGTTGTATCTGGGCACGGTTTGACGCTGCTTGTTGGGGCGCGCTCAGAAATAACTTGAACACTTTTCGTCTGTAGGGAGCGCCCTCCCGGCCGACCATCGCACCGTAGCTCCAACGCAACGTCTTCGAGTGCAGGCAGACGTGCAAATGGTCGAAGGCTTGCATGACAGGAGATTGTCCGCGACGGGTGGTGGACTGGCCCCCGTTCACGTTGAGGAGAGTCCGAAGGGCGGCACGATTCGACTCCTGGCTGGGAAACTATCTCATGTCGCAATGACAGACAATACCGCCAGGCGTGCTTCCCTTACTCCGCCTTCGACAAGAACAACATGACCGACGTCAGCAGGACGCCGTGCGAGTACAGAACGATGTGCGGGGCGATGGCGGGATTCTTGGATGAGTCCAGCATGACCGGGTAGCGGACGAGCGAATCGGCAATTCGCAGATCCAGCGGGCCCCCGACCAACTGCAGTCCCGGAGCCCGCAGGAACATCTCTTCGAGCTCGGGATACGTGAAGTACTCATGGTGCGTTGCATCGTTGAGAATAAGTTCGGTTGCGATCGCAATCACGCCGCGCGGCTTGACGACCCGCCGCATCTCCTGTAAGCTCCTTGTCTGCGCGGCGCGACTCCCGAAGTGCTCGATCGAGGAGAGGCAGAAGACGAAATCGAACGTGTCGTCCTCGAAGTCCAGGGCGTCACCCGGCATCCGCAGCACCTGGAGCGCTTCCTTGCGGTAAGGGAACGGGGCAAACCGTTCCGGATCGGTAAGCATCGCCGGCTGCCCTTCATGCCCGGGGTTGTCATACAGATCCGTGGCCACCATGCGCGCGATGCAGTTTGCGAAATAGAAGAGTGGTCTCTCGTATCCCGCGCCCACGGCCAGGGCGGTGCTGGCCGGCGTCACCACGCCAAGTTTGTCCAGACCGTGGATGCACATCGCGTATTCCCAGGACTTGCGATGGATCGTCACGGAGTCCGCGAGTTGGTTCATCACGGTGCTCAGCGGTCCCCAGGCCTGCCAGTCGACGATATTGCATAGCCGGTTGAGCGATTCTCGCTTCGCCTCGCGGAAATCAACGTCATCGATCACCTCGATCGGTGGCACAATGCGAAACTCCGTGCCCCGTTGCGCGATGGTCCGAGGCGATGGCCCGCAGGCCGATTCTTCCTCGCGTCGCTTCCGCCACGACATCCACCAGCGTCTCTTCGTGCCGGCCGGCGTGGCAGGCTGGCGCGACGGCACAGGCACCGTTTCGGCCCTTCGCAGCCTGGCTGAAGTGGCATGCGTGTTGCGGAAGAGCATGGTCGCTTTTGGCGGATCCTGGGGGCGGATCGTATCCACCAGGAGCACCTCGCCGTTGCGGTTGAAGGGTGGCTTGGTCAGATCGAGCGGCCGCCAATGCTCGGTCCAGAGGATTTCCTTGTGCGGATCTGGATCCTCGATGTCGTTCGTCACGAGGGCCAGCGGGTACTGGTCCATCAGCGGCAGGAAGTGGAATACGTCCTCCGGCGCCCAATGCTGCAGAACGTCCTTGATGATCAGCAGGTCCGCCGCCGGCGGCGACATCTCCAACACGTTTCCGCAAAGGAAGCGCCGGCCACGGCGGCCGTAGCGCTTGCGGTCGGCCTCGATGACCTCCGGCACGATGTCGATGCCCGTGTACTCGATCCCCGTCCAATCGACAAGCGAACCGGTCTGCCAGTCGCCGCAACCGATGTCGACGACGCTGCGGACCTGATAGTCCGCCAAAAGCCTCTGGAGGACGGCCCGGTAGCGGACCGTGGCCTCCGGCAAGCTGCCCACGCCCGAGCCGCCGCCCCAGATTTTCTTCTGATACATCTCTTCGAAGATTTGTTTCATCGGTTTTCCTCCGATCGATTTAGAGCGAATCCATTCCTAGTAAACCGGAAAATAGGCGGATCCGCCGTCGATGTCAAGCTCGATTGTGGGATAAGCCGTCAATCGGCGCTTGAAATTCGCGTCCGCAATTCCTATTGTCGGTGGCTCGGGTTGGCTGTATAACATGCCGGAATCGCTTTCCTGAGCCTTTGCGCGCGATCTGACCAACTCATTCCCAGGGAGGAGAAATCGATGCGGATTTCCCCAGTGCTTCCCAAGTCGCTCCATCGAGTCGGAAGAGAAGTCGGACGATTTGTGCGCCGGCTTCCGTGCGGCGATTACGCACAAAAAGTGTGGAATTACGTTCAAATTAGAAGCTTGGCGGCTAAAAGGAGGGGAGCTATGCAGAGGCTGGAAAAGAAACGGAAAGACCACTTGGCCTACCTTCCGTACACCGATAGTGCCATCACGCACTCCAGCGCGCTGTCGGCGAACCCGGATCACGTGCTGTTGACGGGCCGAGGCGCCTTCGTCTCTATCGTGCTGGACAACGCGACCTACGTGCGCGGCATCTTCCTTCGGCATGCATGGTCGGGCAAGATCCTGGTCTACGTCAATGATGAGATCACCGACTGCGTCGACCTTTACGCGCCCCGCCTACGTTCTGAAGCGATTACGCTGCTCGATTCCGGTACGCCCGTTTCCGCGGTCATCAAACTGGTCGTGATTGGCAAGAACGAACTCAGCGCGGCAGATCAGTTGGTTTTCAAAGGGATCCAAATACCGCTGCCGCCGGTCGCCACTCGGCCCCAATCCGCAACGGCCGAACCTGTGCCGACTGGAGGCGCGGATGCTGCGTTTGTCGAAGTCCATGCAAAACAATTCGACAAATGGAGCGCCTATGCAGCGACCCAGGGTGATCCGGAAGACGTGTCGCGCCGGGTACAGCAGGCATATCTTGAGCGGTTGCGGGAAGTCTACGCGAATTGCCGGCCCGGTAGTTGCATTCTGGACATCGGAGTCGGCTATCTGAACGACATCACGCTTTCCGGGCTCATTATCCCGTCCCGGCTGTTGTACCACGGTTTGGACATCAATGCCGACGTGTGCAATGTCAATCGCGCTCTATTCCAAAAGTATGGGCTCGATCCTGACAACATCGTTCACGTGGACAACACGAAACTCCCTTTTCCCGACGCGTTCTTTGATCTGGTTTACGCCGGACACAGCATCGAGCACTCGGCCAACCTGCAATGCACTTTCCAAGAAATCCGCCGCGTCTTGAAGCCGGCAGGAGTGCTGCATTTCTTCGTCCCCGGCGATTGGGACGATGCCCCCGAGCACATCTATACCCTGACCGAATTCGAATGGATGGATATCGTCGCGCAGAACGGCTTGACCCCGCTCTCTTACCGCCTGGGTAAGATCTACAATCCGATTTCGCCTTGCTGGGATCTGGGCATCGTCGCGACGCGCCCGGATTAGCGATGGGAGGGTCCCGGCAAACCACTGGCGGCGCACACACAAGAGGAGCGATGTGCGCTCCGGGAATATTCGAAGATTTGTTTCGTCACTTCTCCTCCCACCGATTTATGGGGAATCCAATCCCCATAAACCGGAAAATACGCGGATCGGCGGCAGCCGTCAAGCTCGGTTTCGCACGAATTTGCCAGGGACCTTGATGGCGATCGGCGTTCGAGTTCGCCAAGAAACGCCATCGACCCGCCATGCGCGTACCCCGGCGTTCCCTACAGGCGTCCGATCGTAACGATTTGTCCAAGATCTTCCCGGGCGTACCCTTATCATCACGCGCAGCGACCAAGACAATTCATCGACTGCGTCTCTGCTGGTTCGTGCGCCGCTGGCGATCCAGCAAGTTTCCGATTCTCCTCTGTCAGGCGGTCGACTTGGTCCTGCAAACTCTTGCGTTCCGCCTGGATGTTCGCCATCTCCGCGCGCGACGCAATTACTTCGGCCGCAGCTCGCTTGTGGTCCTCGCGGACCAGCTTGATCCAGTTTGCGTCGGCTTGGGCAGCCGTCAGGTCCAAGTCGGGGTCGCAAAGGTAGCCGAATCGGGCAAAACTTTGCCAGTGGGCTTGGGCGAGCAACTCGGCTTGTACGCGGCAGAGCAACGATCGCCACAGACCGGGTTGCCCTTTCCAAAAGAAGTGGCTGTGCGCGGCAAAGTTCTTCTGGTTGGCGGAAAGGCTGCGCTCGGCCATGACGTCGCGAATGCTACGGCGCGGCGCCTCCCCCAGCCAGTCGAACAGCCCGGTCAGCTCATCCTCGGTACGCTCGACCAGGTGCTCGTAGCATAGCTCGTATCGTGCCGGATGGCCAAACCACTCGAGATTCACCTTCAGCAACGCGGCGGCGCGTCGGCTTGCGCCGTACTTGTAAAAAGCCCGGCTGAGCGGCATCGCGCCCACAATGCAGTCCTCACTGCCGCCTTCGCCCCGCAGCCACTCATACTGGACGTCGTGATGGCTGAGGTGCAAAATGGAAATCAGCGTGTCTAAAGGATGGCGGTGGATGCCGATAATGCGGAAGCGATGCCGCGCCAGGAGTTCTTCGAACGCCCGCGTTCGATGCCAGTGGACGGTCAAGGAGAACCGCGGCGGCAGATTGTCCCACGGACAATCGTCCGGATCGTGGACGGCCAGGGGCTGAACATCCAACAGGTCGCTCAGCAGCAATCGCAGCCACGTATTGCCGCCCCGCGGCGTGGCAACGATGGCCAATCGCAATTCCGAGTTTACGGGAGTCATCCATGTCCTCTTGGAAGCGGCCGCCTGCCCGAGCGGCCGGTGCTGTTCATCGAACGTGTTTCAGGTTCCGCGCGGTCTTCAAAAATTGCAGTCGCCCTCTACGAAGCGCGCGATTTCACGTTGGATCGAACCGTCGTGCCAAGAGAATGGATCGAGGGCACCGGCTCGCGATCGCCGTGATCGGCCCGCCGCGACGCCATTTTCTCGATCTCGGCCGCCAGCGCCTCCAAAAGCTGTTGTTGCGCCGCGAGACTCGCTTCCTGCGATTCGAGCCGACGGCTTTGCGCCAGCACGACGTCGCTCAACGAATCCAAAATATCATGCACCGAGTGCGACGACCACGTGAGGTGGCTGATCTCACTGCGCAACCAATGGCAGTTCGCGGGCACGTGCAGCAGCCAGGAGACTCGCGACCGGACTTTTTTCAGCCCCCGCCACACCTTGTCGCCGTAACGGTTGCGTTTAAGCCGGCGCCCGAACGCTACGATTTCCCTGCCCACGCGCCGGAATATCCTGGGAAAAAGTCCGAGAATTCGCATCGATGTTCCCTCCTGGGAAATGAGTTGTCCAAGTGTTACGTAGGGCAGGGAAACGGCCCGCAGAAATGCTTCCGACTTCAAGCTTACGGGCTTCGCACAGGGCTGAACGGCAAGGCCCAGGATCAGTTTGCGGCGGTCCGCCGCCGCACATTTCCGCGTATCGTTGACGGGAACGGACAGCTCATGAAACAATGCGGAACAGAACCTCTGATCGTGACGTTCCCGGGTGAAGTGCGCGGCATAGCCGCGCGCGCGGTCCAACCACTCCTGGCGGGCGAGCTTGCCTAAATCCGTTGGCACGCGGGCGGGATAGCATTCGCTGAGTTCCTGCAGGCGGGAAACGAGTGCCGGCACGTCGCCCGCGGGAAATGTCCGGCAGAGGCCGCCCGTGGTTTCGGGCAGCGCGCCTGCGTTGGACGCGATCACAAACCGGCCGCTCCCCAAGGCCTCGATGACGGGCACGCAGAACCCTTCATGATAAGAAGGTATCACCAGGGCGTCAGCCATGCCAAGTCGCTCCCGCAAGCTCGCGCTGGGAACGTCGAACTCGATGTTCGTCGATTCGCCGAGACCGTGACGCTCGATGAACGTGTTCAGTTCCTGCAGATAGGTTTCGTCGGCCCACCTTCGGCTGCCTACGAGGTTGAGGAAAAGTGCCCGGCCGTTCGCGGCACGGTGCTGGCGGACCGCTTCCAGGAGGTCGTGCAAGCCTTTTTGCCGCATGAATCGACCGACGTAGATCAAGCGCAACGCCATGTCGGCATCGGCATCAGGCGCCAGGGCACGGTCGTCCGGAGCAAAAGACGCGCACGGCGGCACGCGAATCATCCGCTCGTACGGGATGCCCAGGTTGGCGCGGAGATCGTCGATCAGGAATGAGCTTGTGGCGAAAACAAGGTCCGCGGCCCGCAGGTTCACGGCCTGCCTGTACGACTGGTGCTGTATGGTACGCTGCTTTTCGTCGTCGGGAAAGAGAAAAGGCGGGGTGATTCCATGGTAGTAGACGGCGGTCCGCGCCGTGCGCGGCGCAAGTTGGATCGCGTCGAACAACTCGTAGTAGATGCCAAAATGGAAGAGCACTACGTCCGACCGCTGGAAATGGTCGTCCGCGACGAGGCTGAGCACGTTGGGCACGCGGAAAATGCGGGAGTCGCTCACGTCGGTGTGCAGCGCGTAGAGCCTGATCTGCAGCGGAATTCCCCTGGCTCGGGCCCAATTGGCGATGGCATCCATCTGTTGCCGGCAGATGTTCGAAATGGCGTCCCGCTCGACGACGCAGCCGACGACGAGCGAGACCACCAGGCTTTCCACCTCGTCATAGTTTTCTCGCGCCGCGGACGCCGATGTGCCGCTGCGCGCCGCGGATCCGTTCACGAACTGGATGGTATCGATCATTTCAGGTGCTTCCTGCCGGGACCCAAGTACGGACAAAATGGGCGTAGGTTTGCAAGGTCTTGTCGACCATGCGTTCCACGGTGAAGTTCGATTCGAAGAGGGCCCTGGAACGTCGCCCGAACCGTTGCCGCATCTCCGCAGATGCGATAAGTTCCGCAAGGTACTTCGTCAGGGCATCGACGTCATCGACGGGGGCCAGAAAACCGTTACCGCCGTGTTCGACGATTTCGCTCATGCCTCCCACGGAACAAGCGATGACCGGCTTCGCGAACATCATGGCTTCGATCAGGATCAGGCCGAACGATTCGAACCGCGAAGGGGCGCAGAACACGTCGCAGTCGGCGTAATTCCGGTAAAGTTCATCTTCGGAGACTTTGCCTTTGAAAACGACTCTCTCCCGCCCGAGTTGGCGGCCGAACTGCTCCTCGAACCAGGCGCGGTAGGTCTTGCCGTTGTCGCCGGCGATCGTATCGTCGCCGACAAAAATGAACTCGGCGCGCGGGTATCGCGGGGCGAGCCGCATCGCAGCCTTCATCAGCGTGTCGACTCCCTTCCGCCTTTCCAGGCGGCCCACGAAAAGAACGCGAACTCGGTCGTCGTTGCGCTGGGACTTGTAAGTGCCGGCCCTGTCCGGAGTGCCGTGGGGCACGACAACCGCGCGCTCGGGATCGGCGCGAAATTGGTAGTTCTTCTGGACCTTTTCGAGGATCGCGTGGCTGGGCGCGGTCATGCAGGGCGCCTCGGACACGATACGGCGCTCCATTTCCAGGCGAGCAGGCAAGTCGCGCAGGGCCGCCCAGGCGGGGTCCGTTTCGCTCAACGTATACAGCGTCGTGTGCAGCGTCAGCACGGTGCGCAGGCTGTCGTCCAAGTGGCAGAACAGCCCTTCGCAGTCCCATACGGGCGCCGAGACCAAGTCGATGTTCCGCGTCTCCGCGATCCGGCCGACTTCGCGGTGGACCGCTTCGGCCCAAGAGACCACGCGGAGCGGAAGCCTCGCCGCCGCCGCTTTCCACGCGCCCGTCTCTTCCGGCTGGATCCGATGTACCCAAACGTCTTCTTCGCGGTCCACGCGGTTGTGGATGTCCGACGCGGTGATGAGATGGACCTCGTGACCGCGCACGGCGATTCCCCGGGCCAGATCCCAAGTGAACCTGCCAATGCCGCCGCAAGGAGGGAACTCCCGGGAAACAAAACAGATCGTGAGGCGGGGATCCGCTGGCATCACCGTCGCAAAAGGCAGGAAGCGGTCCGGACACGGCGGCGGCAGGTCCGCACTGCGGCGCGCGCCATGCAGCCCCTGGTCGATTCCCGCAATCAGGCCCTCGTGAATTTCCTTCTCGTAGGCGGGAAGATCCTGCTGAGAGAGCCGGCCGTCGTTTGCCGCCAGGCGGCCGTCCGCCTGTAACCGGCCAGCAAAGGCGCGGCTAAGCTCCATCACTTTCTGAAACGGCTGCCGGGCGCTACGGTTTCGCAGCCCGAAGTAGGCCCGGTTCTTGACGGCGCTATAGGGATGATGTAGAAACTTCCCTTCGGTGCGAAGGTGACTGGCAAGGAACTTGTGATGTACGGCTGCCTGGTCGACGGAGCGGAGGACGTATCCACGATCGATAATCTGCATGCAGACTTCGGTTTCGTCGAGATAGTAGTCGAACTCTTCGTCGAATCCGCCGATCTCCACCAGACATTCGCGGCGGAAACTGGAGTTCGCGCCCAGGAGGTGGAAGAAAGGATCCGCGTCGCGCGTGTTCTGCGCCGAAAAGGGGGCGGAAAGATCGGCATGGGGCTCGCCCAGGCGGTCGCAGCAAAGCCGATTGTATTGCAGCGTGTATCCCGTGTAATCGTAGACGATGCCGCCAACCCCGCCGATTTTTGCAGAGTCGTAGCCGCAGGCGATGGCCGCCAGCCATTGCGGCTCGGCGATCGCATCGTCGTCGATAAAAGCGACGACCTCGCCGCTGGAGAGCGCGATGCCAATGTTCCGCGATTTGGAGAGGTTTGTTTCCGGGCAGTTCCCAACGCGGATCACCTCCGAAAACTCCGACAACACGCGCTCGGTGTCATCCGTCGACGGTCCATTGACCACGATGACTTCGAAATCGCGATACGTCTGGAACTGCAGGCTCCGTAGCGCATTTCGCAAACTTCCGGCACGGTTGTAGGTATTGATGACAACGCTAATAAGCATCGGTAGTATTCCCGCTGGCAGTTGCGGTTTGTCGCAAGAACGCTCGGATTCAATTCTGGTGGCGGAATATACGAATTCGTTTCGAAGACTGTCAAGGTCAGATTCCCTCATCGGGGCAAGCATGTCCTGACGCAGGCGATGGCGGCGCAGTAATGCTTCATGGGCAAGAACCAGCCTTTTCGCACGCAAAACGCCGCAAAACGCTCCCGCAGAGCGGGAAATTCACGTGCGTGCCGTACGAACGCCGCCTGGGGGACCCGACGCAATTGGGCTGCCCAGCGGGTGAAAAAGTCCGCACGATCGTTCTCACGGATCTGCCGGAACAACCACGTACAGAACCGCATCTGGACCTTGACATACAGGGCCCAAACAAGCTCGTCGGCCGCCGACGCCCACAGCGTGCTTTGCGCCAGATCGAAAATGTCGAAAACTTGAAACACGCTGCGATCGCGCCGAGCTGTGATCTTCCCCGGTCTGCCCATGCGGTAAAAACAGACCGGCTTGTCCAAGAGGGATATCGCGTCGGCGGCCAGGAGGAGTTGGAAATGCGCCGGCACGTCTTCGAAAATGAGGCCCGAAGCGAACTGGAAGCTGAGACGGTCCAGAAAAGACCGTTTGTAAAGTCGTTTCCATGCGGCCGGCTCGAGCAGCAAGGCCCGCGGCTCTTCGTTGATGCGGAAGGGACCGTTCTTGTAGCGAACGGGAAGTTCGTCCCACGCCGCACGGTCAAAGAATGCGTCGACCGTACGAAGGTCTTCCCGCACCACCTTGGCGTCGGCAATTACAAGTTCGGCACGGTCTTCGACGGCCCGTTCGTACAGCGACTGGAACATATCCAAGCCCGCCCAGTCGTCGCTATCCAGGAAGCCCACATATTCGCCCGCGGCATGTTTCATACCAGTGTTGCGGGCCCCGGACAATCCCTGATTGCCCTGGCTGATGACGCGAAGGTTCGCGTGTTTCTCGGCGTACTGCCAAGCAATGCTCAGGCTGCCATCGGTGGAACCGTCGTCGACAACGATGATTTCCAAGTCATCAAGCGTCTGGTGGACCAGCGAATCAAGACATTGGCGAAGATACTCCTCCACGTTATAGACAGGAACGATTACGGAGACCTTCGGGTTATGCATGACCATCCGTCGCAGAATCGGTTCCGCCAAGCTTAGGATACAAGGGAAATAAGGCCCGAATGGTACGGATTCGCGCGTCGGGGAGCAATGGGGTTTTCCCAATCGCCAACCAAAAACACGTCCACATTGCCCATGTTTCCTGCCTTGTCTTTATAGCACAGTAAACTTTGCGCAATCGTTAAAGTCCAACAGGCTCCAAAACCGATTATGCGGGCGTGACTATGCAACGCCCGCCAAAACTAAGACGTGCCCTGGAAGACTACGACGTGGTCGTAGTCGGGGCCGGTCCCTTCGGCCTGACGATCGCCGAACGTGTGGCCAATGAACTCCACAAGAACGTCTGTGTGCTGGAGCGGCGCAAACACTTGGGCGGCAACTGCTATTCCGAACCGGATGCCGAATCCGGCATTGAATGCCATAAGTACGGCTCTCACATTTTTCACACCAAGATCGAAGAGGTCTGGGAGTACCTTAACCGCTTCACGACTTTCAGCAACTACCGGCACCGCGTCTTGACCGTTTACAAGGGACAGGTCTACTCCATGCCCATCAACCTGGGCACGATCTGCTCCTTCTTTGGCCGCTGCATGAGCCCCGGCGAGGCGAAAGAACTGATCGACAGCCAGGCGGCGTCGGCCGGCCTTTCCGCGCCTGTCAATCTCGAAGAGAAAGCGATTTCCTCGATCGGCCGCCCGCTCTACGAGGCCTTTGTCCGCGGATATACCAAGAAGCAATGGGGCGTGGACCCGCGCGAACTGCCGCCGGACGTTATCGTCCGCCTGCCCGTGCGATTCAATTTCGAACCGTTCTACTTCTCCGATCCGCATGAAGGGATTCCGGTCGACGGCTATACGGCGATGTTCCAGAAGATGGCCGATTCGCCGCAAATCGACGTCCGTTTGGGCGTCGACTTCATGGAGGCCCGCCGGCAAATCCGGCCCGACCAGCTTGTCGTTTATTCCGGGCCGATCGATCGCTACTTCGATTATCGACTGGGCGAACTGGGTTGGCGGACCCTGGACTTCCAGAAAGAAGTGGCATCCGTCAGCGATTTCCAGGGGGCCGCGGTGGTCAACTATGCCGACGAAGAAATCCCCTATACCCGCATCCACGAGTTCAAGCACTTTCACGGCGAGCGAGATCATGCCGCCGGGAAGACGGTGATCTATCGAGAGTTTTCGCGCGCCGCTACGCGGGCCGACGAGCCTTACTATCCACTAAATCTTGCAGCGGACAAGAAGGTGCTGGCGGCCTATGCGGAGCTTGCCGCGCGCGAGACCCATGTGATTTTCGGCGGCCGGCTCGGCGCGTACAAGTACCTCGACATGGACAAGACCGTCGACTCGGCCCTGCGGACCTTCCGCGAGCAGATCGTGCCCTTCTTTGGCGAGAAGATCCTGCCCTTCCCTGCGGAGCGCGTCGCGGAAGCCGCGTGAACGGGGTAGCGGATGACGGATCTGGTGCTGCAACGCGTCGTCTTTCCGTCCGCCCCTGACGTCGCACCGTTGTATTACCGCATACTCGATCGCGCCTCCGCGGCCGGGTCTTGCGCCGCGGCGATTGTCGACCGGCGGTCGATGCTCCTCGGCCGCGGCGCACGGATCGACAGCAACACCTATTTCAACAGTTTCTTCGAGGCCTACTGGCGGCGACACTGCACGCTCGATCGACTCGTGCTCCGCCTGCGCCTTTCGGGCAGGGGCACGGTCCGTCTTTGGCGGGCGTCCGCCGCCTGCGGCGCCGGCGACGTGGCGAGCGTCGATTTCCACGGCGAGAATCAGGCGATCGAGGTGGAAGCACCCGTCCCGCGCCCGCCCTGCGGCGAGTTCGGCACGCTTTTCTTCGAACTGCTAGCCCGTTCCGAGTCTGTTACGCTGCTTGCCGCCGATTGGGTGGCGCTGGACGTCAATCCCGCGCCCGTGAAACTCGTCGCCGGCTACTGCACGTTCGATCGCGAGGAGTTCGTGCTCAACAATCTCAAGGCGCTGGCCGACGACGACGAGTTGGCCGGTTACCTCACCCGAACGATTGTGGTCGATCAGGGCACGCGGAAAGTACAAGACCACGCCGGCTTCCACGCGTTGCCGGACCACATCGCGGATAGGGCCTCGTTTTTCCAGCAGGCGAATTTCGGCGGCGCTGGCGGATTCACGCGCTGCATCCTGGAGGCCAAGCGACTGGCGGGGACCACGCATGTCCTCCTGCTGGACGATGACGCGACGGTCGAACCGGAGAGCGTCTTTCGCACAGCCACGTTTTTCGCCTTGGCCAAGGAGGAGTTCGCCGTGGGCGGGGCAATGCTCGATCTGCTGCAGCCGACGCGGATGTACGAGGCGGGCGGTTTCCTCATTCCTTGGAGGACCGGCGTGGGTGGACGCGGTCGGGACCTGCCGCTGGAATCGCCCGAAAACGTCCTCTCGTTGGCCGAGCCACAATACGCGCATTACAACGCGTGGTGGTTCTTTGCTTGTCCGCTGTCGGTCGTCGACCGCCTGGGACTGCCGTTGCCCTTCTTTATCCGCTGCGACGACCTCGAATATGGTTGCCGCTTGATGCGTGCGGGGGTCCGCACGGTCTCGCTGCCCGGCCTGGGCGTGTGGCACCAGCCGTTCTACCTGAAGAAACGCGGCTGGCTGGACTACTATTCGCGGCGCAATGTCCTCGTGGCCGTCGCCCTGCACTTTCCCAGGTCGCGGCTGTCGCTTGCCGCGGCGTTCCTGGGCATTCTTGTCTATCGCCTGCTGATGCTGGATTACTTCAAGGCCTGGGCCGTGTGCCAGGGGATGGACGATTATCTCCTGGGTCCTTCCCTGCTGAAGGAGAATCCCCAGCGCGTCCACAAGCGGGTCCTGGAGGTCCACCGCAGCCTGTCGCCCGAACTGCTGCCGAAAACCGCTTCCCTCCCGCTCGTGGCCGGGCCGCCGATGCCCGCGTCGCCGCTGCGGCGGCTGTGCGCTGTGGTCGGCGCGCTGCTGAGGCAACTGCTCCGCCCCAGCCCCGGACCACAAGCCGTCGCGGACCACGTACTCACTGACAACGACGAGCACTGGTATACCCTGCGTAATGCCGACGTGGTGGCGATCGACGTTCCGGCCAGCGACAGTTACGTTGTCTTGCGGCGCGATCGCAAGAGATTCCTCGGATTCCTCTTCCGCGGCCTGCGGACGGCAATACGGTTATTATTCGTACACGGCCGCGTGGCCCGCGAGTGGCGGGCCGAGGCAAAACAACTGGTCCAACCGCAGTTCTGGCGCGAGTATCTGGGAATGTAGGCGATCCGGGCACCGCGGCGCAGCATGGTCAGCGACTGCCGTTTTGTTCGCCGGCGTCGAAGACGGCATGAGTCAGAAAAAACCGCTTCCCGCGGCGTTTCTCCCGTCTTGGCCACCGCGAGGAATCCGCCGTACCGAGTAAGGCAGTGGTGTAGCCACATCGAAAAAATGGCCCTTTTGGCGTTTCGGAGGCGATTTTCTACTTCCACGGGTGAATTCAGCTTTCCCAAAAGGTCGTTGCTCGCCTGGTGGAAACTGCGGGAAAAAAACGCTTGACACTCTAACGATAGTCTCGCCACAGCCGAAATACCTAGACAAAACCTGGCCACTTTGTCCCATTTCCTAGCCACTTTTGTGGTCAACCTAGCCATTTCCTAGCCACTTTCTTGGATACATGTTCATGTGTACACTACCTGAGAGCAGGACACAGGGTACTTTCTTGTAGCTATTTAAGTGCAGAGTCATAAAAATAATTAATTGCTGCCAAGGCTAGTGGGGCCGTTCGCGACCGTTGCGCGGGTGTAGGGTGGGTCGAGGAACGAGACCCTCGCGCCACTGCTTCCGCGCAGCCGCCGGCGCGGACGCCGACTTGGGCAAAGTCGGCGTCGCGCATTGCTAATGGCCCCCGGTTCGCTACGCCAGGGGGCCGCTACTAATGGCCCCCGGTTGGCTACGCCGGGGGCCGGTCGAATTGTCAAAGATCAAATGTACGCGCAGAAAATTCAGGCCTAGCCTGAATCTTCTTCAGCGCGCTTTATACCCACATAATACGCAAAGAATCTCGCCACCATTTGCGCGGCTTGAATTTGCGCCACAAGTCAATCTGGTTGCCCGGCAGAAATGCCAAGCCGAATACCGGCTCAAGCCGCAAGCGGACGTTAACGCCCTGTGCGTCTTGCCCTGCCGCCTGCCTGCTGGCAGACGATGCGCCCTTGCGGGAAGCCATGGCGGCCAGTCGCTACGCGATCGGGGCGCGGGGTTTGTGGAGCGGACCGCGGCCCGCATCGAACAACGCCGTTGCGAGCCATGTCCAGGACGAGGACCTGGACCTGCCGCCGTGGACGGTGGGGCCGGAGGAGATTGACAGGGCGGTGGCCCGGCGCCCCGGCATCGAGCCGGCCGCCTTGAAGGCGAGCAATCCAGAGCACTTGCAAGCGGGCAAAAATCTTGTTGCTGTCGTCCCGTCCGGTCGCGCCAGCCGTGGGTATGGGCGCAAAGGCACGTTTGATTGTCATCTTAGGCGTCATTCTAGCCGCCTTCCCTGCATCAAGACCCCGGCAACCGTCCGAAACTATGCCTCTGGCGGTCTACATTTCAGGCCAGCTCTGGGCACTCCCAGCACGCTGTTTCCTGGCGATTCTGGGCGGGCGGCCGAGGGTCAAGAAAAACCAACCGGTTCCTGAATGTTGGCGGCGGCCGCGCCGCTTGCCTGCGGAGGTTTGGGTGACGAATGGCATTAGCTTAAGGAACGCGACTACAATCGGTCGTGGGCGCGTCGGCGTGCCATCACAAGCTGTTGTATGTTAGCCGAAGGCTCCTCGCTTAAGCTAGTGCCATTCGTTTGGGTGACCGCCGCAGGCAAGCTGGGCTGTCGGCGTCCGTCGAGGAGGACATGATTCTCCGTAATCGTCAATGAATCGCCAGTCTTGTCGGTTCCGCGAGCCAGTTTGCCTATGGCGTTGCGGGACGCGTCGTCGCAAGCGTAAAATAATCACAAACGATTCGCATCGACAATGGGAACGATTCGTATGGCACTGGCGTCTAAGCTGTTAGTTTTCTCGCCTCATGCCGCCCAGCCAAAGAGGTCCCCTATGAGAACGGGTATAGCGTTTTCAGTGATTTTCCTCCTCGCCTGCGGTGTTTCTCTGGGATTGGCCAAGCCGTCCTCGCGGGAAGTTTACGAGCGCCATCGTGTGAATGTCGCCCGGATGAAGCAGGTTATGACCGGCCCGGACGCGGACGATACGAAATTCCAACGCCTGGCGGAAGCGATCCGTCGGGAGCCGGATGCCGACTATCGTCGCGACCTCCTGGCTTTGGCTGCCGCCCATCCCGGAGCGGCACAGGAGTCGTTCCTGATCGATATGCTTCGCTCTGACGGTGACTGGACCGTTCGATCCGAGGCGGCCACGCTGTTGGGACGGTTCGGATCGGAAGCGGCCATCGTTCCCTTAGCCAAAACGGCAGCCGTGGACAAAGTGACTATGGGGATGCGAGGGTGCATAGGCGGGGAGGGCACGGCGCGACGGGATTCGATCTTCGCCTTGGCCGAATTGGGACGCCGCTTGCCGGCGGCGGCCAAGACGATAACCGAAGAAGTCAGCAAGCTGCCCAATGCCAACGACAGCGCCGACGGGCTGCGCCACGACCTCTTAGGCGACGCCCGACGTCAGGCACTTTTCCAACTGACCCAGGACCCTGCGCTCCTGAAGCCATTCTTCGAACAATTGAAGAGCAAGGATGCCAAGACTCGTGAAGATGGTGTGGTGGCTTTCCAATTCCTAAATCTGTCGAGTGCGCCGGCTGAATTGGTCGCATTGGCAAAAGATCCGTCCCCGGAAGTGCGCAGTTGGGTTGTGCTTGTCCTGGGCAAAATTGGAGATGCGAAGACGGTTCCCCTGCTCATTGAGATTGCCAAGGATGCCAGTATGGATCGCGGAAGCAGATGCAATGCCGTCTGTTCTCTCGGGAGCATGCGTGCGGCTGATGCAAAACCGCTCATGGAGAGTCTTCTATCCGACGAGAGCGTGAAAGTGAACGCAGCTATCGCTCTTTCACAGATTACAGGGAAGAGACATCCTTTGGTCCCTGAAGGATACGGAGGCTCCGACTGGCCTCGCGACTCAAGGCAGTAGTTGGCCACTACTGCCGATCTGGTATTCTGTACCGATAATATCGTCACAGCCTAGTGAATAGCTGCAGCATGCCGTGCGGCCCATTTGCGGCGTCGTCGGGCCTGAGCCTCGCGGGATTCCTCTTCCCGCTGCTCCAGAGTGAGAAGCCTAGCCTGTATGCCGTCGGCATAATCCTATTTCTTGCGCGCGGTTTGGTCCACATCGACGCCACCGGTGGCAACGAAGCGGGCCTTCATGCCGGGCCCGTGGATGGCGATCGGATTATTCGGGTGGGCATCGCCATACCACACAACGGGTGCCGATCCGCCGACGAAGCGAATCTCGTCGACCCCTAGGGAATAGTCGCCGGTTCCCAGGGATATCGGCAATCCGGGAAGAAAGTACACATCATGGAGATTTACGCCTTTGAAATCCGCCAAGGGGATCGAGACCTTGGTCCACTTCTGATCAGTGAGTTGGACGTAATCACCCAGCTTGACGTCGCAACTGGGCTTCGGGTGAGTGGTGTCTGGGCGTGCCACTATGCCAATCGCCAGCTTCTTGGCGTTGAACACTTCGATGGTATGCGGCGTGAGCGCTTTGACGTACAGTTCCAGCGTCGTGTTGTCCCCGGCATCCACGTGGTCGTACCACGGCTTCTCATAGAACAACCCCGTCTTCGACCAGTTTGAAGGGGTCGTATTCTCGGAGAGATACCAGCTTCCCTTTCCCAAAACCTGTGCTGGAGCCGGCTCTGCGGCCGTTGGCTGCTTTGCCGCTGGCTGAGCTGAGTTTGGCGCCTTCTCGGCGGCCTTCGCGTCATCGACTGCGGTGCCGGGTTGCGGACAGGCCGCCAGCACTATGGGCACGAGCAGGGCAGCGGACCAGGGTATCATGCGGGTCAGCCAAATGCGGGCGGGATGGCTCATCGAGGTCTCCTCGGTTCGTTGGACTGGGGTGATCGTGGCATCGGACATGCGTGTTGCTCCTTCGCAACGGACAGAGCGTGTATCCGCGACCCCAGCTTTGAGTCTAGGGGGCAAAGCGTGAAATGTCAAGAATTCTCCGGGAGTTCTGTGAACCCGGCCGATGCGTGCCGCCTCTACACCAGCGTCCACCCCTGGCGATAATCGCGGCGGAGGAACTGATTGGCCTCCGGCAAATTGGTGATCTTCAGGGCCACCGGGTCCCACATCAGCTTGTGCCGCGTTAGCGGCTCGCGCAACTGCGCACGCAAGGCCACATTGCCCAGCAACACCACTTCGGCCAGTGGGCCGGCAAAATCGAAGTTCGATCCCGCCGGGCCCTGACCTTTGCAGGCGTTGACAAACTCGCGGTAGTGGCCAGGTGATTGGGGAATGAAGTGAGTCTTGCCGGCAATGTCGGAACGAAGCGACTCGGGATAAACACTGTTGCCCAGGATGAAGCCTTTTTCGCCAATCAGCAGGCGCCCGTTGTCACCCATCATGCGATCCTCGGGCAAGCCCTCGGGACGCGGTGGCCGCAGCCCACCGTCATACCACGCCAGTTTGACCGTCGGCATCTCCACGGCCCCAGACTGCGCGCCGGAAACGCCCTTGATATGGGTATTGTTCGTCTGCGGATCGGCACTACGGGCGGGGAAGGAATAGGTCACCATGGAACCCAGCGGATACGTCTCCGTATTGACCCGCGTGGAGGATGCCTGCACCCAGGTCGGATGCCCCAGCTTCAAGGCGCGGAAGACCGGGTCCATGGAATGGCAGCCGATATCACCCAAGGCGCCGGTTCCGAAATCCCACCAGCCGCGCCATTTGAACGGGTGGTACGCCGGATGGTACGGCCGCATCGGCGCCGGGCCAATCCACAGGTCCCAGTTCATCCCAACCGGCACCGGCGGCGTATCGGTTGGGCGGCCCACTCCCTGTGGCCAGTACTCGTTGAACAGTCCCTGCGACGGCCGGTCGGTCCAGATATGCACCTCGTGGACAGGCCCGATGACGCCCATCCACACCATCTCACACAGCGCACGCGTCTCCGCGCTGGCCTGGCCTTGATTGCCCATCTGCGTGGCTAGTTTCTTCTCGCGTGCGTACGTGGCCACCTGGCGAGCTTCCCACACCGAGTGTGTCAGCGGCTTCTCGCAATATACATGCTTGCCATGCTGCATGGCTGCCATGGAAACAAATGCGTGCATATGATCGGGCGTGCCCACGACCACCGCATCGATTTCCTTCCTCTCATCGAGCATCTTGCGATAGTCCTGGTAGTACGTGGCCTTAGGGAAGGCATTGAGCAACCCCGTGGAACGGCGCTGGTCAACATCGCACAGGGCCACGATGTTCTCGCTTTCCAACTGACGGATATCGTGCCCGCCCTGCCCACCGATACCGATACCGGCGATGTTGACCTTCTCACTGGGCGGTGTCTGCCCCTGCCCCAATACATGCCGCGGAATGATCTGCCAGGCCGCTAACGCGGCCGCCGTACCGGCGTTTTTTTTCAGGAACGAGCGCCGTGCAATGTACTTCATACTAACCTCGTGAATTAGACCTACCCTGCTGCGCCATAGCCACAGAACGCCCCTTATTGTAATCCGCGAGGTCGAGATTACCACTGGGCGGTTGGAGAGTTAACCGGGCGCCAGGAAACCAAGTTGCTGAGATTCGTTCGTTGTCTTGCAATCCGTTGCGTACCCCACCAGACAGCGTTTTCGTCTCTCAAGCATTCCCAGATTGCCATCTGGCAAGACAAAGTGCCGAAAAGCTGCGGCGAGGGCTCGGTTTTCGGGAGAGTTCTCTACTTCTCCGGTATGGGGCGATCGTCAGTGCTCAGCCCCATCCGTTGCGGATCTTGCGCGTCCGTGGCGCACACCGACGAAAGTTGGCAGGTTGCGATTGCCTGCGGTGGCGGGGCACGCCCCCGCGCGCAATCGCCAGACAACCGCTTCCCTTGGGACGTATACAACGCTGATCGAAGAAAGCAAAACAAACGAAAAGTTCGGCGCTAAAATTCGGCCTAACGGCCGACTGCGACGGAGAGCACAACAAAAGGCGAAATGTCCTCGCGGCTCTGCGGCCGCGCGACACCTGGGAGGGGTGTCGCGGGCCGCTAAGCGTAGTCAAAACACCACACCTTAACTTTACCCAAAAAGTGTCCAGCGCGCCGGGTCCGCCGCAAATAATTGGTATCGTGTCCCCCCATTTCCTGTCCCCCGATTTCCGTGTCCCCCGATTTCCCCGATTTCATTTCATTTCCAATTGGTATCGTGTCCCCCGATTTCCCCGATTTCAGCAGGTACTCCACGCGATAAGCTTTTACGCCCAGTAGGGCTGCGACATCTTTCAAGCTCATTTGTTGTTCCATGGGATTTTCTCCAAGGGTTGTTCGCCATGCCCGACGCGGGCGGCGACAGGGTGATTGCCGCGAGGTGCGGCTGAAGTAGGAAACGACCGAGAGGGCGACGGGGCCGCCTAAGGTCAAGCAGAAGGTCAGAAGGCAAAAAGGAAGAAGGTTATGCCCGCAATAACGAGGTAGCTTCTATCATACGATTTCTGTGGTCGCAGCGCAAGAGCCGATCCGAGAATTGTCTATGGTGGCTGCGGGCTTCTTGGACGCTCGCCTGGGGCCTGCCGACGCATCAAGGTTCCGGCAGTGGTCCTGCGGCGAGAAGGCCGCCAGGAACGCGCTGGGGCGCTCAGGAGGGCGATTGGAGGCAGAGCAAAGCGTGGCTGCCGAAAGCTGCCGGCAGCACCACCAGGCCGCGGTCGCGAAGCGACTCTGCGGCCGTGACATGCTGGCAACCCGGCGATGCCCCGCCTGCTCGATTGGATGACACTCCTGCCTCTATTGCTTCTTCGATCCCTCCATTTTGAGTCATGGTAAAGCAGGCCCTGAAATTCCCTCGCATTGGAATTCCGCGCAATGGGCACTCACGGTACGTGGATCTTGGATAGCAGGACGGCCTTGGGCGCGACAGTGATCGTGGCGACTTCGCCAGTGCTGATGGGGAAAAGGCCCCGCACTGGCGCACTGCCTGTCCAAGAGGAGTGAATCTTGCCCGTCTTCACATCGATCAGGAAAACACTCCGGCCGTCTGGCCCGGCAGTGCATAGGAAACAGCGGGAGTCCGGCGTGAAAGTAGCTATCGGCGGCTGGTCGCATTTCGGAAGCTCTACAGTGCGTCTCTGAGTTCCATCATCGAAGTTCCAAAATCCAACCGTTACTGGGCGCAGGGTCTGACCGCTCATTAGAAGCCAACGGAGGTCGCCGCAGGTTTTCCCATCTGGTGACAGCCGCGCCCAAAGTGT
>Ga0181517_10002190_pt1 | contig 20370 bp, 7 predicted proteins | sample PEATcosm2014_Bin_31_FD_119748 | JGI IMG/M metagenome (GOLD analysis project Ga0181517, IMG submission 119748) | Peatland microbial communities from MTU Mesocosm Facility, Houghton, MI, USA - PEATcosm2014_Bin01_30_metaG | ecosystem: Environmental > Terrestrial > Soil > Wetlands > Peat | place... | reverse complement strand
TTTGGTCGACGGTTCATGGGATACCGACTCGGAGTGGGGCGCGGTTATCTTCGTCCCCGGCGTGGACGCGGTTCAGGAATTCAAAATCCAGAACAACTCGTTCACCGCTCAATATGGATGGAGCACTGGCAACGTCGTCAACGTGGTAACCAAGTCCGGCAGCAGCACTTTCCACGGCGATGCCTACGAGTTCTATTCCAGCAACAGCTTCAACGCCCTCAATTACTTTCAGGCGCCAGGCAGTTGCCAGGGGCTGCTCAATACAAACCTCTGCACCTTCAGCCGCAACCAGTATGGCGTAACTGCCGGAGGACCGCTCTACATTCCAGGCATCTACAAGCAGCGGAAAAAGACCTTCCTCTACGGCATCTACGATCACTTCAGCTCCAACACCCCGTCGCCCTCGCAGTACACAGTGCCAGACACCAAATTCCTGGCCGGCGACTTCTCCGAGCAGTTGTCTGCCACTTCGGGGGGCACAGACGCTCTTGGTCGCCCCATTTACGCAGGTCAGATTTACGATCCGCACAGCGGTCGCGCCATCACCAAGGGCGCAGTCGATCTTAAGACCGGCCTCACAGCTACGCAGACTGGTTTTATCCGCGATCCCATTCCGGGCAACATCCTTGCCAACCTGCCCGGGTACACTCCGGATCGGGTCGGCGCCAAGCTGCTCAGCTACTATCCTGCCGCACAAAAGCCAGGCAATGTGGCCAACAACCTGACTCTGGCCGGAAAGGCCCCAACCTATTGGGACGAGTACGGTCTCAGGGCCGACCACAATTTCAACGACAATACCAGCGCCTATTTCCGCTATTCCTATAAGGAAGAGGCGAAGACGGGCGTTGCCACCAACTGGGGATCAGATCCGGCAGGACAGGGCAATCAGCGGCCGAATAACCGTTGGGGCATGTGGGCCGGACTCACCAGAATCTTTAACCCGACCTTCACCATGAACATCACCTCGGGCGTCCAGCTGTGGCGTGAAAGCTCGCAAAATCAGTCCATCGGTTTCGACCCCGCCACCGAACTCGGACTTCCGGCGTATGTCTCGCAGCAGGACCCCTTGTTTCCCATCGTCAATGTCGGAAACGGGATCTCCCAGCTCGGACCGTTCAGTGGGAACGCGCAGGGCGTCACCACCCATGGACCCATCGGGACGGTGGCCACCGACTTCATCAAGACCCGCGGAAACCAGACCATCAACTTTGGTTTCATGGGTGTAGAGCAGGTCTTCGCCCAGTACAACTACTTCAGCGACTCCCTGACTTTCGACGGAAACTATACGGCCGGACCGAACCCCTTGCAGGGGTCCGGTGTAAACACGGGCAACGGAGTGGCTGAAATGCTGCTCGGCGTCCTCGACGGCGCCAGCGTCGGCACACCGACCACACCCTATGAATCGAACCATCTCTTTGGCTGGTACGTGCAAGACGATTGGAAGCCGGCCAAGAAACTCACTCTGAATCTTGGCATCCGCTATGAGATTCAAACCCCCTACACTTCGCGGCATAACCAGGGCGCAATCTTCGACCCGACCGCGCTGAACCCGCTTAGCTATTCGTCGGGTATGCCCTTGCTGGGCGCGCTTCAGTACCTGGGCGCCGGCAACCGGAATTTCTACAACACCAACTATCACAACATTGCGCCTCGCCTGGGCTTCTCCTATCAAGCGCTCCCGAAGGCGGTTATCCACGGCGGATACGGAATCTTCTATCCGGAAGCAGTTACCAGCTCCGGTTCGGCGGATACCGATGGTTTCACCGCAACCACCAGCGCCAACCTGAGCTTGAACGGTGGCGTCACTCCTAATCCGAATATCAGCACCAGCAATCCCTGGGGCGGCGTATACGCGCAGGTTACCGGCAACGCCAACGGTTCGTTCCAGCAGGACGGCAACGGCGTAGGCGGCGTCTTCCGCAGCCGTCCATCCCCTTACGTTCAGCAATGGATGTTGGGTGTGCAGTATGCGTTCACACCGAACGACCAAATCGAAGTCAACTACATCGGCAACCGCGGCATTCGCATGGAAAACGGCTGGAATTATAACCAGTTGAATCCGAAATATCTGTTCGCGGCCGATGGGACACCCAATACCAACTACCTCACCGCGCCGGTAGCTTTCAATCCTCTGGCCGCGCCGCTCCAGGCTCTCGAGAAGAACGGAAGCATCGCCCCGAGCGCTTGCAATATCGATAACGCATCGATGCCAAACTCCCAACTGCTGCTGGCTTATCCGCAGTATTGCGGCGTAGGCCAGACCGATGCGCCGGTAGGCCAGTCCCTTTACAACAGCCTGCAGGTCAGCTACAACCACCGCATCAGCAAGGGTCTCACCGCGCTGGTCTCTTACACCTACTCCAAGTTCCTCGACAACGTCGAAGGCAACAACTCCTGGTCCTACAACGGAGCGGCAAACTGGGGCGCCACGGCAAACTACTTCAACATAGCCGGTGAAAAGAGCGTGGACGCGGGTGACATTCCGCAGGCGCTGGTGGCCAGCTACACCTATCAACTCCCCGTCGGCCGCGGCAAGTCGGTCGGTTCGGGAATGAACCGCCTGACCGATGCAGTGGTTGGCGGCTGGGAAATCTCGGGAATCGCAACCTTCAAGGGCGGACTTCCACTGAGCGTCTTCGGAAATCAATGGAACTCCTTTGGCGGCGATCCAAGGCCGAATATCGTTGGCAATCCAAAACCGGCACATCAAACAAAGAGCAGCACGGTGCCCAACGGTTGGGCTAACAGCGCAGCCTTCGCTTATGCGCCGTATGGCAGCTTCGGCAATGCCCCGCGCTACATGTCAAATCTGCGTGGGCCTCACTACGACAACTGGGATACCGCACTGGAAAAGAACTGGACCATCCGCGAGAGCATGAGAGCCCAGTTCCGCTTCGAGACCTTCAACTCCTTCAACCATCCGAATTTCTATGCACCGGGACCAGGGAATATGAGTTTGTACAGCCCCGCTTCCTTCGGTGAAATCACAACCGCCTTCCAACCCAGAGTGGTTCAGTTTGCCGGAAAGTTCTACTGGTAATCGACACGTGAACAATTGCATCAAATCTCTGTTGTTGGCGCTGCTGGCCGGATCCGCATTCGGATCCGGCCAGCAACCGCCGGCTCCCCGGCTGGAATCGCTGGTCGCCGAGGCTCAGCAAGCCCAGGCGGCGCATGACTATGCCGCGGCAGCGAAGGCTTACAAGCAAGCGGTAAGAATCGAGCCGTTGATGCCGGAACTATGGGCCAACCTCGGACTCATGCAGCAGGCAGCCGGAGACATTGCCTCGGCAATTCCCAGCTTCCAACAAGCCAGTCACCTCAATTCGTCTTTGTATGTTCCCAATCTGTTTCTCGGCAACGACTATCTGCGCGCCGGCAAAGCGCCAGAGGCGATTTCCTATCTGAGCAAAGCAACCAGAATCAACAAGACCGACCCGCAAGCGCCGCTTGCATTGGGGCGCGCCTACTATGCCGTGGGCAAATTCACCGCCGCGGCGCAGGAATTCTCGCGCACCCTGAAGCTCGACCCTCATCTCGGCGAAGCCTGGTTCGCCCTGGGCATTGCCCGGCTGAATCAGGTGGAAGTGGACGCTCGCAAAATGTCGGTGGAAGCGAAGCAGTCTCCCTTTTCCGGGGCGCTCTTTGCCGAGTCGCTGGAGAAGCAGGCCAGATTCAACGAGGCCGCCACTCTCTACCGCAGCTTGCTAGATTCCCATCCCCAACCCCCATGCCTGCGTTCGGCTTTGGGCATGGCGCTGCTCAGGCATCGCGACCCGGAGGGCGCCGCTGCTGAATTTGCCGCCGAACGTGCCCAGCATCCGGAGTGTGGGATGGCGCTGCTTGGCGAGGCGCGCATCGCAGTCGATCGCGGAGACAATCGCCAGGCGGTCCAACTTTTGCAACAGTTATGGAAGCGCGATCACGGCTTTTTCACGGTCAACGCCGCCACTTTGACGGAGGGACTTTCGAATCAGACCGCCTCAGCCGTTTCCGCATATTTCTCAGCCCCGGAAACCATGATCCCGGCGGACTTCCGTAACGCTCTTCTAGCGGCGCTCAACCGCAACGGACAGGAGAACGAGCAGGTCACGGACGATCAGCAAAAGGCAGACCCGGGCGCAGACCAACCGGCTTCCACTGCTCCGCGAACGGCGCAAGAGTACTACGCAGCGGGTGAGTTTCAGCACTGCGCCAGCAGGCTCGATCCTGCTCTTGCCGAAGGGCACGCAGATCGACTCCGCCTGCTCGCCGCCTGCTCCTTCTTTGCCGGAGACAATGAGCGCGCTTCGAGCGCGGCAACCGCGCTTGAAGCACTGCAGCCGCATTCCGCCGAAGCTCTTTACTGGTCGATTCAAGCCAACGAGCGGCTCGCGGTCCAATCCCTTGCGCGATTCCAGCAATTGGAATCCGACTCCACCCGGAGCCATGTTCTTCTCGGCGACATCTATCACCAACTCGAGCGGGAAGACGATGCGCAGGCGGAATACCAGAAGGCTCTCGCCATCGAGCCGGGCAATCCGGCGGCCATGCTCGGCTCGGCCTCGGCTTACTTGAGCAACAACAGCATCGACAAAGCCCTGGAGACCGCGCGCACAGCGCTGCAGCGCAACCCGCAGGATGCCGAACTCAACATGATCGTGGCGGAGACGTTGGTGGCCAAAAATCAATTCGCCGAAGCTGAGCCATATCTGCTGAAGAGCCTCAAAGTGAAGCCGCAACTGCTTGCTCATATTCATGCGTTGACGGGCAAAGTCTATGCCGAAACCGGCAGAACCAGGGAAGCTATTGAGCAACTGAAGCTGGGCGAATCGAGCGATGAAAACGGCGCCGTCCACTACCTGCTTGCCCAGCTCTACCGCCAGATCGGCGATACCAAAGACGCAGCGGCCGCGTTTGATCAGGTCAAGACAATCAAGCAGCAGCGCCGCGACCGGGGCGTGAAGAGGGTCGAAGACCCCGATCTCTCCTCTCTGCAATCTCCTCCCGGCGCGATTTCCAACCCATAACATCCATCCATTGCCGCCCTTGTTCATCGATGCATTGTTGCGAAAGCCCTTTCTTTCTCCAGGAGATTTCATGCGCTATTACCGCTCTGTTTACCTCTCACTGATTGCTTCATTCTGCTTGCTGCATCATTTGCCCGCGGCCCCATTGGCTCATGCGCATCCGATAAGCGTCGCACTGCACGCATCCATGCGCCGCGCCGTGGTCACACCGCTCTCCAATGGAATCGAAGTGCGGGTAGGAGATGTGCGCGAACGGGTGCTCGCTTTGCGCGACGACGTCTTGCGCGTCACCATCGCCAACGCCAAGCCCTGGCCCGAAGACGCTTCCTGGGCCGTGCTGCCCGCCGCGCGCACCAGTTCGGTCGCCGTCACCGTCGAGGACTCAACGGCCCATTGCGGTTTTCGCACCCGCGCGCTAGCCGTCGAGATCGACCGGAAGACGCTTGCCCTCACCGTGCGCGACCTCGCCGGCAATATCCTTCAGCAGGACGCTCGCCCCATCCGTTTTGACGGCGACGCATTTCGCATTTACAAGACCATGCCGATTGATGAGCACTACTTCGGCCTCGGCGACAAGACCGGCCCTCTTGACCGCCGCAATGAAGCCTTCACCATGTGGAATACCGATGCTTATCGCTTTCAGGAGTCCACCGATCCCATCTACAAAAGCATTCCTTATTTCATGACTTTTCGCGCCGGGCGCGCGGTTGGTGTGCTCCTCGATAACACCTGGCGCACCAGCTTCGACTTCGGCAAGGAGTCCGGCGATATGTATTCTTTCGGTTCTGTGGGTGGTCCCGCCGATTACTACATCTTCACTGGGCCAACGCCGAAGCAAGTGGTCCAGACCTATGCGTGGCTCACCGGCACGCCGCCGTTGCCGCCGCTCTGGTCGCTCGGATATCAGCAATCGCGCTATAGCTATATGTCGCAGGACCGCGTGCTCGAAGTGGCTGGCCGCCTTCGTTCCGACCGCATTCCCGTAGACGCCATTTATCTCGATATCGACTTTCAGGACCGGAATCGCCCCTTCACCGTTGACCGCAAGGCATTTCCCGATCCCGAAGGGATGATTGCAAAGCTCAAAGCCGATAACTTCCATGTTGTCGTCATTACCGACCTGCACATCGCCAAGCTGCCGGGGCAGAACTATGCGCCCTACGACACCGGCAGCGCCGGCGATCACTTCGTCAGGAATCCTGATGGCTCGGTCTTCACAGGACGCGTATGGCCGGGCCCCAGCGTCTTTCCCGACTTCATGCGCCAGCAGACCCGCGCCTGGTGGGGCACTCTCTATCGCGACCTGCGCCACACCGGCGTCGAAGGCTTCTGGAACGACATGAACGAGCCTTCGGTCTTCGATACTCCCAATCACACCTTGCCCGAGAATGCCGTGCATCGCATCGATGAGCCGGGCTTTGCCGCGCGCACCGCGACTCACGCCGAAGTTCACGCCGTCTACGGCATGGAAAACTCGCGCGCCACCTTTGACGGCCTGCGCGTGCTCGACCCCGATCTGCGCCCGTTCGTGCTCACCCGCGCTTCCTTTGCAGGAGGCCAGCGCTACGCTGCCACCTGGACAGGCGACAACAGCTCCAGTTGGAGTCATCTCCGCATGGCCACTCCCATGCTGGAAAATCTCGGTCTCAGCGGCTTTGCCGTCAGCGGCGCGGATGTGGGCGGTTACGCCGGCACTCCATCGCCCGAATTGCTCACCAAGTGGTTTGAGATCGGCGCATTCCAGCCCATCGACCGCGATCACACGGAGAAGGGAACCGGCGACCAGGAGCCTTGGGTCGGTGGACCTCAGCACGAGGCCATCCGCCGCCATTTCATCGAAACCCGCTACCAGCTCCTGCCCTACCTCTACACCCTCGCCGAAGAGGCTTCCCGCACCGGCATGCCCATCCTGCGCCCCTTGTTCCTGGAGTTCCCCGACGCCGCGCCCGACCGTCACCCACTCGACACCGACAACGATGCTTCCGGCGAGTTTCTCCTGGGGGGCAATCTGCTCGTCGCGCCGCCGCCTTATCCCGGCGAAACCGGCGATTACTCCGTCGAGCTTCCTTCTCCCGATTGGTATGACTTCTGGACCGGCGCGCACCTGACGCCTGTCGATGCGCCTCCCTCCCTCACCGCCGATCCGGCGGCAGCCAGCAAGCTCAAAACGCCCCCGGCTGTGCGCATCACGCCCCGTCTGGCGGAACTCCCGGTCTTTGTCCGCGCGGGGACCATTCTGCCGGTCGCGCCGATTGTGGAAAGCAGCAACGAATCCCCGCGCGGCCCCCTCACCCTGCGCGTCTACGCCGGCGAACAATGCAGCGGCCAGCTCTACCAGGACGACGGCAAAACCTACGCCTATACGCGCGGCGATTTTCTGCGCATGCAGTTCAGTTGCCAGCAAGGCGAAGACGGCCTGGAAGTCCGGATCGGCGCGCACCAGGGATCGTTCCCCGCATGGTGGAAGCAGATTCAGCTCGAAGTGCATGGCTGGACGCCGAAACAGGGCGAGATCCGGGTCAATGGCGAAAAACTTGTCTCCCACATCGACATTGAACTGAACAGCTTCGCCTTTGTAATGCAGGACGACGGCAAAGGCGCGCTTGTTTCGATGAAGTGAGACCGGCCGGATCTTCCCCGCGCAACCGGCCCGGCCTGGCAGTTCGGCCCGCGGCCAACCGGTCAGCGCAATCGCGCGAAGCCAGGTCTCCGACAGCTTGATCCTGAACCATTCTTGGGTGCCCCAGGTCTCGATTTTGAGACCTGGGAAGCCGAGAAGCAAAAGCGCAAATTCATACGGTCGGAGCCCTAGTGAACCAAGATGAGCAACTGTTTTGAAAGGGCACGACTTCAGTCGTGCCGTAAGTGCGGCAGAATGAACCTTGGCCTTTAGGCCCTGAGGGATGAATTCCAGGACCTTTCTCAAGATCTGGCCCTTTTCCACTGCATCCATTGATTCGGCAAAATAATACTGTGTGGGTGCCCCATCCTTTCCCGCCTATTTTGCGGGAAAGGGTGGGAGACAATGACACTCTATTCTTGCCGGATCAATAAAGCCCAGGAAACTGTGGGCTCCTTGCAGCACGACTCAAGTCGTGCCCTTTCAAAGCACCCATTGCACAACCCGACGATCTTCATACGATCGCCCTGCCCGGCCGGCAGGGCCGGATCGCTGCCTCGCTATAATGTGAAACAGGCGCGCCAGGGCCGAATGCGGTCGGGCATAGCGGAGGCGCGCTGGTTCTTTTCGGCTGGATGCGGGGCTTGCGCCGCTGGTTGGATGCGTGTTGCGCACGATGTACGAGGCTTGTTCCCTGAATACGCCGCGATGAACCGTTTGCAGCCCCTTCTCCGCACGCCCGCTAGCCAGCTTCCAGCAGAATGATCGTTTCAACGGGGGAAAATGAAAGCCGTCAGCCAGCATCCTTTGTTCCAGATCCTTCAGAACCGCATCGCCATCATCGATGGCGCCATGGGCACCACGATTCGTACCTATGGCATGAAAGAAGCCGACATCCGCGGCGAGCGTTTCAAGAACTCGACCAAGGACCTGCTCAACAATGGCGACCTGTTTTCTCTCACCCAGCCAACGATGATCTGCGACATTCACCGCCGCTTTCTCGAAGCCGGCGCTGACATCATCGAGACCAACACCTTCGGCGCAACCAGCATCACCCAGAGCGAGTTCTTCGTCGATGATCCGCGCGAGCGCGGAGGGCGCAAGGATCCCGAGTTCTACCAGAAGATTGTCGACGATTCATTCCTCGACGGTCTGGCCTGGGAGATCAATGAGCAATCGGCCCGCCAATGCCGCGAATGGGCCGACCGGGTGGCCAATGCGACCGGCCGTCCGCGCTTCGTGGCCGGCGCAATCGGGCCGCTCACCGTCTCGCTCTCCAACTCCCCCGATGCCGACGATGCGGGTTTCCGCGTGGCCACCTTCGACCAGGTGAAGAAGGCCTACACCCAGCAGATACGCGCGCTCATTGCGGGCGGTTCCGATCTGCTTCTGGTGGAAACGATCTTCGACTCGCTCAATGCCAAGGCCGCTCTGGTGGCCATTCGAGAAGTCTTCGATGCGGACGGCCGCGAACTGCCGGTGATGATCTCGGCGGCCGTGGGACGTGGCGGCGAAACCATGATTTCGGCGCAGACCATCGAGGCATTCTGGAACGCGGTAGAGCATGTGAAGCCGCTCTCGGTGGGCCTGAATTGCTCGCTTGGCCCCGACCTCATGTACCCGTTTCTGGCCCAGCTTGCCGAGAAGTCCACCGCGGCCATCTCCTGCTATCCAAATGCCGGATTGCCCAATCCGCTCGCTCCTACCGGCTTCGATCTGGGCCCCGCGGACATGGGCCGCTTTCTCGGCGATTTCGCAAAGGGAGGGCTGATCAACATTGCCGGCGGCTGCTGCGGCAACACGCCCGAACACATCGCGGCCATCGCCAAGGCGCTGGAAGGCAAGCATCCGCGCGAGTGGAATGTTCCCGCGTCGCAGCCCGCGCGCGGAGCAAGTGTGAGTATTCCCGCGAACATTGACGCGCCGCAAGAGATCCGTCCGCTGCGCCTCTCCGGCTCGCAGCCCTTCACGCAGCAACCCGGCGTTTACATCATGATCGGCGAGCGCACCAACGTTGCCGGATCGCCGAAGTTCGCCAAGCTCATCAAGGAAGGCAAGTACGAAGAAGCCGTCGCCATTGCCCGCCAGCAGGTGGAGAACGGCGCAAACGTCATCGACATCTGCATGGATGAAGGCATGATCGACGGCGTGGCTGCAATGACGCGCTTTCTGCAATTGCTGGCCAGCGAGCCTGAAGTCGCCAAGGTCCCGTTCATGGTGGACTCGTCGAAGTGGGAAGTCATCGAAGCTGGCCTCAAATGCCTGCAAGGCAAGGGCATCGTCAACTCGATCTCGCTGAAGGAAGGCGAAGAAAAGTTTCGCGTCAATGCAGCGAAAGTCCTCAAGTATGGCGCGGCGGTGGTGGTGATGGCCTTCGATGAGCAAGGGCAGGCCGCGACCTTCGAAGACCGCATTCGCATCTGCGAGCGCGCCTATCGCATCCTTGTTGACGAAGTGGGTTTCCCACCTGAAGATATCATCTTCGACCCCAACATTCTCACCGTCGCCACCGGCATGGAAGAGCACAACAATTACGCGCTCGACTTCATCAATGCCACGCGCTGGATCAAGACCAACCTGCCGCACGCCAAGGTAAGCGGCGGCGTTTCGAATATCTCCTTCAGCTTCCGCGGCAACAACAAGGTGCGCGAAGCCATGCACTCCGCGTTCCTCTATCATGCGATCGCGGCGGGCATGGACATGGGCATCGTCAATGCCGGCATGTTGGAAGTCTATGAAGAGATCGAGCCGCATCTGAAGGAACTCGTCGAAGACGTGCTGCTCAACCGCCGTCCCGATGCGACCGAGCGGCTGGTGGAACTGGGCGAGACGCTCAAGGGAACCACGAGCGCGGCGGCCGAAAAGGTAGCCGAGGAGTGGCGCAACGGCACGGTCGAAGCGCGCATTGCGCATGCGCTCGTCAAGGGCATCGATATGTACATTGAAGCCGATGCCGAGGAAGCGCGCGTCAAGCTCGGCCGTCCCCTGGCGGTGATCGAAGGCCCGCTGATGGCCGGCATGGGCGTGGTGGGCGACCTCTTCGGAGCGGGCAAAATGTTTCTGCCCCAGGTGGTCAAGTCCGCGCGCGTCATGAAGAAGGCGGTCGCGCACCTGACGCCCTTTATGGAAGCCGAGAAGGCCGCCATGGTCGCGGCCGGAGAGGTTGTCAAGGCGCAGGGCAAGATCCTGCTGGCCACCGTCAAGGGCGACGTGCACGACATCGGCAAGAACATTGTTGGCGTGGTGCTGGCCTGCAACAACTACGACGTGATCGATCTCGGTGTGATGGTCTCGTGCGAGCGCATTCTCGAACGTGCAAGAGAAGAGAAGGCCGACATCATCGGACTCAGCGGCCTCATCACGCCGTCGCTCGACGAGATGACGCACGTGGCCCGCGAGATGGAGCGGCAGGGATTCAAGCTGCCCCTGATCATCGGTGGCGCAACCACCAGCCGCGCGCATACCGCGGTCAAGATTGCTCCGCATTACAGCGAGCCGGTTGTGCATGTGCTCGATGCCAGCCGCGCCGTGCCTGTGACCACCAGCCTCTTGAGTGAAGAAGGCAAGAGCGAATTTGTTGCAAAGCATCGCGCGGAATATGAGGCGCTGCGCAAGGCACATGCCGCGCCGCGCCAGCCTGTCGTCGATCTGCAAACGGCGCGCAGCCGCCGGACGCCCATCGCGTGGCGCGCCGAAGACCTGCCCGCGCCCGCCTTCACTGGGGTACGTGTCCTTGAGGATTTTTCGCTTGCAACCTTGCGCGAGTTCATCGACTGGACGCCGTTCTTCCACGCCTGGGAGCTGAAGGGCGTGTATCCGCGCATCCTTGAAGACGCGAAACAAGGCGAGCAGGCGCGCCAGATATTCGCCGAAGCTAATCTGCTTCTCGATCGCATCATCGCGGAGAAGCTGCTCACCGCGCGCGGAGTTTATGGTTTTTTCCCCGCTAGCGCCGCGAACGACGATGTCGAACTCTACGCGGACGCAAGCCGTGCAACAACCATCGAGTGTTTCCACTTCCTGCGTCAGCAGGCCAACCGTGAAGGCGCGGAACCCTGCCGCTCGCTTGCCGATTTCATCGCGCCGAAGCAAGCCGGGTTCCCCGATCACATCGGAGCTTTCGCGGTCACCAGCGGCATTGGCCTCAAAGAACTTTGCGATAGCTTTCGCGCCGTGCACGACGATTACAACGCCATCATGGCCGAAGCAATTGCCGACCGTCTGGCCGAAGCTTTTGCAGAATGCCTGCACAAGCGCGTGCGCGATGAGTGGGGCTTTGGTCAGGCGGAGAATCTCGCGCCCGCGGATCTCATACAAGAGAAATATCGCGGCATTCGGCCCGCCGCGGGTTATCCGGCCTGTCCCGATCACACCGAAAAGAGCACGCTCTGGCGTCTTCTCGATGTTGAGAAGAACACTGGAATGAAGATCACCGAGTCGTTTGCCATGTGGCCCGGCTCAAGCGTCAGCGGACTCTACTTCGCGCACCCCGAATCGCGCTACTTCAGCCTGGGCAAAATCGGCCGCGACCAGGTTACCGATTACGCCGTGCGGAAAGCCATGAGCGAATCGGAAGTGGAGCGCTGGCTTGGCCCGAACCTCAACTACGAACCGGCGGATCGCGCGTAGTTGCGCAGGCATCCTCTGTGTATCTGTTCGTTCTGTTGCCTCACGAGCAGGACGGATTACGCGGCCGCCGATGGTAAGAGTTCTCCCCTCGCGCCTGCGCCCGGACCTGGCTGGACGGGCGATCGGCCCGGGAAATCGCGCGGTGATCAATCTCATTGACAAACATGGGGCGCAGGATTTGATCTGCTTGGTGGGAGAATAACGACAGATCGTCCCATCGTCTCGTCAGTTGCCCCATGGAGAAGTTCTTGCGATTTCGGCCCCTTTTTCTGTTGATTGTCTGTATTTTTTGCGCCGCATCTGCCGCGCTTGCCCAGGACCCGCGTCTCGACAAGCTAACTATTGACAAGCCACGCATTGACAAAATCGACCCGCCCAACTGGTGGGCGGCGTTGCCGGACCCCGTGCTTCTTGTCCATGGCGAGCATCTCGATCACACCGTCTTCTCCGTCGAGGGCAAAGGCGTGCATCTTGCCCTGACGCAGGTTTCCGAGAATGGCCATTGGGCTTTTCTCAACCTCCAATCCGCCTCCGCCGCCCCGCAAACGCTCCAGATTATCGCCACCAATGCGCAGGGAACAGCGCGCCATTCCTTCGCCTTGGCCGAGCGTTCGCACGACCCGCGCGCCCACGCCGGCTTTTCTGCCGCCGACACACTCTACCTGATCATGACCGACCGCTTTGCCGATGGCGATCCCTCCAACGATGTTCCTGGCGGTCAGCGCAGCCTGGCGCATGGTTGGCACGGCGGCGATCTGGCCGGTATTCGCCAGCATATCGATTACCTGAAGCAGCTCGGCGTCACCGCCGTCTGGACCACGCCAGTGGCTTCGCAGGGCGCCATGCCCGACTCCTATCATGGCTATGCAGCCACCGATCTCTATGCGGTCGATCCTCATTTCGGCTCTTTGGAGGACTACCGCCAGCTCTCTGCCGCGCTGCACGCAAATGGCATCAAGCTGGTCAACGACCTGGTGCCCAATCATCTGGGAGTGCTGCACCCCTGGGTGCTCGATCCCCCCGCGCCCGAGTGGTTCCATGGCACGCTCAAGGAGCACACCCATGCGCAGTTCGACTTTGCGCAATTGGTCGATCCGCATGCTCCGCAGGCAGCATGGCGCGACATCACCGCCGGCTGGTTCACCGACGCCATGCCCGATCTGAACCAGGAGAATCCGCTCGTCTCCCAGTACCTGATTCAGAACGCGCTCTGGTGGATCGAGACAGCCAACCTTGACGGCATTCGCCTCGACACCTTTCCCTTTGTCGGTCGCGCTTTCTGGCACGATTTCCACGAGGCGGTGCACAAGGCCTATCCGCAGCTGACCACGGTGGGCGAGGTGTACAACGGCGACCCCGAAATCACTTCGTTCTTTGCCGGCGGCGTTGCGCATCGCGGCATTGACACCGGCCTCGATACTCCCTTCGATTTTCCGGTTTACTTCAAACTGCGCGACGTGCTGGCCCACGACAAGCCCATGACCGACCTTGCTCGCGTGCTGCGCCAGGACGCGCTCTATCCGCATCCCGAGCGGCTGGTGCCCTTCATTGGCAACCACGACACCAAGCGCTTCCTCACCGATGCCAATGGCTCCGTGCCGCGTCTCAAGCTCGCTCTCGGTCTGCTCACTACCCTGCGCGGAATGCCGCAGATCTACTCGGGCGACGAGATCGCCATGCAGGGCGGCGACGATCCCGATAATCGCCGCGACTTCCCCGGCGGCTTTCCCGGCGATGCGCATTCGGCATTCACCCAGGCCGGCCGTACATCCACCGAGAACGAAGTCTTTGACTGGACCTCGGGCCTGCTGAAACTGCGCGCAACCTATCCCGCATTGCAGACCGGCCAGGAGCAGAATCTCTATGCGGACAACGACGCATTCGCCTTCGTCCGCACTCCGGACGAATCCGGTTGCTCACCCGATCACTCCACCGATGCGGCGCGCCAGCGCGTGCTGGTGATCGTCAACAAGGCCAAGCAGGGCAGGGAACTCGACTATCCGGTGAACGGCACCGCGCTGGCCGGATGCACCGAGTTCAAGCTTCTTACGCCCGCGTCGGTCAACCCGCCGGTCTTGCAGAACGGCAAGCTGCACATCACCGAGCCAGCCGAGTCGATGCTGGTTGTGGATGTGCGCTGATTCACGCATCGCCGTCAACCGGCAAAACCGATCGTGATCGGAGAACAAAAAATGGGGGCGCGAGATTCTTCGCGTCCCCTCTTTTGCAGCACCGCGCCCTTCCGCGCGATTGCTGCCAACTTATCAGGCCCGCCCGCAAGCGGCTCGCTGCGCAGCCAGTCTGCTGACGACCGCGCTTTCTTTCACCATCTGGTGCACGGCATAGCCTTTTTCCGCAAGCGCTCCGGTTGGGCACGCCTGCACGCATTTTCCGCAGTTGGTGCAGTTGCTGGCCTGTCCCCAGGTGTCTCTCAGGTCGCTCACAATGTGGGCGTGAATGCCGCGCGACGAAACCTCCCACACATGTGCGCCCTCTACTTCCGCGCAGGTGCGCACGCAGCGCGTGCAAAGAATGCAGCGGTTGTGGTCGAGCACGAAGCGTGGGTGGGTCATGTCCACTGGCAGGCTGGGGTTGTTGTAGGCATAGCGTGCATGAGTAACGCCCAGTGACTGTGCCAGCGCCTGCAACTCGCAGTGCTCGCCCGACACGCACACCGCGCAAACGTGATTACGCTCCACCAGCAGCAGTTCCACCGCAAGCTGGCGATACAGCGTCAGTCTTTCCGACGTTGTGCGAATCGACATGCCATCCTGGATCGGCGTGGTGCAGGCGGGGGCCAGCCGCTCGGTCCCCGCCAGTTCCACCATGCACACGCGGCATGCGCCCACCGCGCTCAGCCCTTTCAAATAGCACAGCGTCGGGATGTAGGTGCCGTGCTCCACGGCGGCTTCCAGAATCGTCTGTCCTTCGCTGGCATTGATCGATTCGCCGTCGAGATAAATCGAAATCGTCTTGTTGGCCACCGCAACGCTCCCTTCTCTTCGAGTCCCCCACCGCTGTTTTCGACCTGCGAGAAATAAAAGTGTAGCGCCGGCCTCCCGGCCGGCTGTAACGTGGACCTCCCGGTCCACGTCGTTTCTTATCAGTGCGCATTCCCAACGGTTCGCAAATCGCAGCGCAGGCAGCGGCTGCACTCTTCCTTGGCTTCCTCGATTGCCAGGCCGGCAACCACCTCTGTTTGCGAATGAATGCGCGCCTCCAGCGCAACCGGGTGCGCCGTATGACGGCGGCTGAGGCTTGGTTCGCCCGGCGCCTGGCGGCTGTACTCAAACTGCGGAAACAGCTGCTCCCAGCGCTTTTCGCCCATCAACCGCTCATCGATGGCCCGCACCGCCTGCTTGCCGCCCGCCATCGCGTTCGACATATTCGATGCGCCGGTAATCACATCGCCGCCCGCAAAGAATCCCGGCCGGCTGGTTTCCAGCGTGAAGCGATCCACTGTGATCGTGCCTTCTTCCGTCAACTGCAATCCCGAGGCGCGGCAGAAATCCACATCGAAGGTCTCGCCCACGGCCATGATGACGCTGCTGCATTCGAACCGTTGCACCTCGTCGGTTGCGATGGGCCTCCGCCGTCCCGACTTGTCATACTCGCCCAGCTTTGTCTTGACCACTTCGATGGCCTTCACCTTGCCGTCGTCATCGCCCAGAATGCGGTGGGGCGCGGCCAGAAACACAAACCGCACGCCCTCTTCTTCCGCGGCCTGAATCTCTTCGTCGATGGCCGGCATGTCCTTGCGCTCGCGGCGATAGAGAATCGTAACCGCCGCGCCCATCCGCAGCGCCGTCCTCGCCGAATCGATGGCCGCATTTCCGCCGCCCACCACCGCGACCCGCTTGCCGATGAACACCTCGTCGCGCCGCGCCACAGACTCAAGAAATGGCAGCGCCGGATAGACGTTCTTGAACTCCGTGCCGGGCAGGTAGAGCCACGACTCCTTCCACGTTCCGATGGAGAGAAATACCGCGTCGAAGCTGCTGCCCAGATCGTTCAGCGGAAGATCGAAGCCGACGCGCGTGTTGAACTCGAAGCGCACCCCCACGCCTTCAATCAGGTCCAGTTCGCGCCGCAACACCGACTTTGGCAGCCGGTACTCGGGAATGGCGAAGCGCAACATGCCGCCCGCCTCGCTGGAAGCCTCGAGGACCGTTACATCGTGCCCCAGCATGGCCAGGTAGAAGGCCGCGGTCAGGCCCGTTGGCCCCGAACCTGCAACCGCAACCTTGCGCCCGCTCGCGGGCATCCGGCGCGCCTGGATGCGCCGCAGCATGGGCGTAAACATCTCCGACTGATACACCGTATCCGCGATGAAGCGATGCACCTCGCGCATGTTCACCGGCTCGTCGAAGCTTTGCCGCCGGCACCTATTTGCACAAGGGTGCTGGCAGACGCGCCCGGTGGACGCGGGCAGCGGGTTGTCCATCACCACCGACTCGAATGCGTCCTCCAGCCGTCCTTCGTGGAAGAGCTCCAGGAAGCGCGGAATGTTCATGCGCAGCGGGCAGCTGTTCTCGCAGGGCGAGAGCGCAAGCTCCTGGCAAACGCCGGCGCGGCAGCGGTGCTCCACAATGTGGTCTTCGTACTCGTGCCGGAAGTGGCGCAGCGTGGTCAGCACCGGGTTGGGCGCGGTTTGCCCCAGCCCGCACAGCGAGCAATCGCGAATCATGCGGCCCAGCTCATCCAGCAGGGCAAGGTGTTCACTGGTCCCGTGTCCATCCGTGATGGCGCTCAGCAGTCGCAGAGCCTTGTTCAGTCCCACTCTGCAGGGTACGCACTTGCCGCATGATTCGGAGTGCGTGAACTCGATGAAGTAGCGCGCCACATCCACCATGCAGTTGTCTTCATCCATCACCACGATGCCGCCCGAGCCCATGATGGTGCCGATCTGCGCCAGGCTCTCGTAATCCACCGGCGTCTCCAGCATCTCCGCCGGAATGCAGCCGCCTGACGGGCCGCCCGTCTGCACCGCCTTCACGTGACGGCCCGGCCCTGCGCCGCCGCCGATGTCGTAGATGAAGTTCTTCAGCGGTGTGCCCAGCGGCATCTCCACCAGGCCGGTGTTCTGAATCTTGCCGACCAGCGAAAACACTTTGGTGCCGGGGCTTTTCACGCTGCCTGTCTCGGCAAACCATCCTGCCCCGCGCGCCACAATCGGCGCGATGTTGCACCAGGTCTCCACGTTGTTGATGTTGGTCGGCCGGCCCCACAATCCACTCTGCGCCGGGAACGGCGGACGCGGATGCGGCCTTCCCGCAAAGCCCTCCAGCGATGCGATCAGGGCCGTCTCTTCGCCGCACACAAATGCTCCCGCGCCCTGCACCAGCTGGATATCGAAATCGAATCCGCGATCCAGAATGTTCTTGCCCAGCAGCCCGTATTCGCGCGCCTGTTCGATGGCCCGATTCAGCCGCCGCACCGCCAGCGGATACTCCGCGCGCACATAGACAATGCCCTCGCTCGCGCCCATCACGTAGCCGCCGATGATCATCCCTTCCAGCAGCGCATGAGGATCGCTCTCCACCTCGTTGCGATTCATGTACGCGCCCGGATCGCCCTCGTCGGCATTGCAGATAATGTATTTCTTGTCCGCCTTGGCTTTGGCCAGGAAGCCCCATTTATTGCCGGTCAGGAATCCCGCCCCGCCGCGCCCGCGCAGCCGCGCCGCTTTCACCTGCTCGATCACCGACTCCGGCCGCGCGTCGATCAAGACTTTATAAAGCCCCTGATAGCCGCCCACTCCGATGTACTCGGTAATATCTTCCGGGTTGATCAGCCCGCAGTTGCGCAGCACGATCTTCTTCTGGCCTTTGAAGAAAGCCACAGCATCCCACGGTGCAATCTCCGGAAAGCTCTGCCCGTAGTTCACGTGCGCCGTAATGTGATCCCACTCCTCGATCTTGCAGAAGATCAGCTCAGGCGGCATCACCCGGCTCGACAGGCTCTCCAGGATCTGGGCCGCATCGTTGATCTGCACGCGGTGCAGCATCACCAGCGGTGCGCCGGGCAGCCGAACCCCCACCAGCGGCTCCTGGTAGCACGCGCCAAAGCAGCCCACGCCGGTCAGCAGAACCTCCTGCCCGCTGCGTTGAATCGCTTCGTTCAGGGCGTGATACACCGCCTCCGCGCCGTTGCCGCGGCCGCAGGTGCCCAGGCCGACCGTTACGCGCGGGATGGGCGGCAACAGCCTGGCCAGCCCGGCTTCCCGCACCGCGTTGAATGCGCCGATATCCTGTATGCGCGCCATGCCTACCTCCCTTGCGTGCGTGCTTTCACTTCCCGCTGCAATGTGCGCTCGTTTACGTGGCTCAAGATGTGATGGTTGATCTCCACCACCGGCGCCAGCGCGCATTGACCGAAGCAGGCAACCGTGCGCACGGTGAATTTGCGGTCCGCGGTGGTCAGCGCCAGTTTGTCCGCATCGCCCGCGTTGTCCAGGCTCTGGCTGGCCAGTCCCAGGTCGAGGCAGAGCTTTTGCAGCAGGTCGCGCGAGCCGCGCGTGTGGCACGCCGTCCCCCGGCACACGCAGACCGTGTTATCGCCCTGCGGCTCCAGGTTGAAGAGCGCATAGAACGTGGCCACGCTATAGATCCGTGCCGCCGGAATCCCGGTTTTTTCCGCCAGGTAGCGCAAATCCTCCATGGGCAGGTACTTGTGCGGGTTGGCCGACTGCACAGCTTCCAGGATGCCCAGCAGTGCTCCCGGCTGGCCCATATGCCGGGTGATCGCATGATCGACCGTAGCCCGCGACTGGGCATCCGTCGGCTGTTCGACATGGGTTTGCATGGCGTGCTCCTTTCAAGCGATCAGGTTCCGCGATCTATTGCCTTGGGTCCTAACTGTCTAAACCAAAAAATACTGTCATCCTGAGCGCAGTTTGGCGCGCATCCGGGGTCCCCGGCGACAGTTCCTCGTCGCTGGGGTGGTTGGGCGCCAAACGGAGTCGAAGGACCTGCGGTTGCTTTTCGTCGAAGCACCAGCGGTTGCCTTCCCTCGTTATTCAACGAATTTCCAAGCCGCGCAAATAGCGGCGCGGAAGAGCCCGATTCAGCGTCATATGGGCCAGCTCCAGGGATCGCGCAGTTTGTCCTTGGGGACCGGAACCCACCAAATGGATTCAATTCTGGTTTTGTCACGGGGGAGAAAGACTCGATCGAGTGGCTCAGGAGACACGTCCAGAGAGTCACTGCGGACAGACGATTCGCGGCAGGTGAACCGCGTCCGGTGAGCAGAACGCGGACAACGCACAAAAAGATTCGGCGCGGAGGGTGGCATCAGCGCACGCTCCTCTTCTCAGGGCGCATTTCCACCGGGAGCCGGGGTGAGGAAAACGGGCGGTTGGCGCGTGCCGTACAGCGAAATCGCGAACAACCCGGCGCTTGTGTCAGCCCCTATTCCGCCGAGGGTTCTCCCCGCAGAAATGTCCGCCCTGAACACTGGTCCTTTTACGCGATCTCGGATGTGTCGCGCGTCACGCCAGCCTGTGACAGCACCGTGCCGGGTGCCCCAGGTGCCTCGCCCTTGGGCACCTGGGAAAGCACAAACCCCGAATGTCCGGGTGCCCCACCCTCGCCGCGCTCCTGTTCTTGCGCCTAGGGTGGGAGGCAGCTACCCCCTCAAGCGCCGGATCCTCAGTCCCGTTCCAGGTACCAGGGAATGTTGATCACCACAATCCGGCGGTTGCCGCGCAGCAGCAGCATCACCTTCAGCATGTCGGCGCGGCGATTATGAAGAAGATTCTCCCACCAGTGCCGCACCACCAGCTCCGGCACCAGCACGCAAACCTTCCTGAAGTCGGATTCGCGCTCCACGGCCAGCACGTATTCGACGACCGGCGCAAGAACGTAGCGGTAAGGCGATTGCAGAATCTTCACCTGCGGCACGTACTTGCCTTCCTCGCGCAGGGGGGCGGTGACATTCTTTTCCCACGACTGGCTGAAGTCGTCTGGTCCCTCGCCGCTCTGCACGTGCAGGCAGCGAATATCGTGGCTCATCGAGAGCGCGAATGACAGCGCCTTCTCCGTGAGCCGGCTCCAGCGGTCCACCGGCAGCACTACAATCGGCTCGCTGATCTGCGCCGGCTGGATCGGCCGG
>Ga0181517_10002186_pt1 | contig 20380 bp, 21 predicted proteins | sample PEATcosm2014_Bin_31_FD_119748 | JGI IMG/M metagenome (GOLD analysis project Ga0181517, IMG submission 119748) | Peatland microbial communities from MTU Mesocosm Facility, Houghton, MI, USA - PEATcosm2014_Bin01_30_metaG | ecosystem: Environmental > Terrestrial > Soil > Wetlands > Peat | place... | reverse complement strand
GCGCGCGATCGACACCGCGCCGCGCAAAGTCACGTCGAGCTCAGGCATCTCCTGCGCGGCGTAGGCGGAGGCCGAATAGACGGAGGCGCCCGCCTCCGACACGACCACTTTCGTCGCCGTGATCTGCCGATGCTGCTTGAGCAGGTCGCCGGCGAGCTTGTCGGTCTCGCGCGAGGCGGTGCCGTTGCCGATGGCGATCAGCTCAACCTGATGGCGCGCGCATAGCGCGGCGAGCGTGGCGAGGCTTTCGTCCCAGCGCCGCTGCGGTTCGTGAGGAAAGATCGCCGTCGTGGCGACCACCTTGCCGGTCGAGTCGACCACCGCGACCTTCACGCCGGTGCGAAAGCCGGGATCGAGCCCCATTGTCGCCCGCGCGCCAGCCGGCGCAGCGAGCAGCAGATCGCGCAGGTTGGCGCCGAACACCCGCACCGCTTCGTCCTCGGCCTGCGTCCACAGCCGCAGCCGCAAGTCGACGCTGAGCTGCGATTCAATTCGCGTGCGCCACGCCCAGCGAACGGTCTCGGCCAGCCAGCGGTCGCCGGGCCGGCCGCGATCGGCGATCGAGAAGCGATGGGCGATGGCGAGTTCGTAGGGGCCAGGCGTCCGCACCGCCGGATCCGTGGCGGGATCGGCGACCAATTTGAGATCGAGAACCTCTTCGCGCTCGCCGCGCATCAGCGCCAGAATGCGGTGCGACGGGAGCTTGGTCAGCGGCTCGGAGAAATCGAAATAGTCGGCGAATTTCGCGCCTTCCTGTTGCTTGCCCTCGCGCACCCTCGCCGCCATCTTGCCGCGCGTCCAGAAGTCCTCGCGCAGGCGGCCGATCAGCTCGGCGTCCTCGGCGAACCGTTCGGTGAGGATCGCCCGCGCGCCGTCGAGCGCCGCCTCAATGGTCGCCGCCGCATCGGGTTTGACGAACGCCGCCGCCTGCTGCTGCGGGTCGCGTTCGGGATGGGCGAACAGGCCGTCGGCCAGAGGTTCGAGGCCGTTCTCGCGGGCGATCTGCGCCTTGGTGCGGCGCTTGGGCTTGTAAGGCAGATAGATGTCCTCCAGCCGCGCCTTGGTGTCGGCTTCGTTGATCTGCGCTTCGAGCGTGGCGTCGAGCTTGTCCTGGGCGCAGATGGACTCGAGGATCGCCTTGCGGCGCTCCTCCAGCTCGCGCAGGTAGCGCAGCCGTTCTTCGAGCGTGCGCAACTGCGTATCGTCGAGCGCGCCAGTCGCCTCCTTGCGGTAGCGGGCGATGAACGGCACGGTCGCCCCGCCGTCGAGCAGCTCCACCGCCGCCGCGACCTGACGTTCGGCGACACTCAATTCTTCGGCGATGCGTTGGGCGATGGACTTCATGCGGCGCGACTCGGTTTCAACAAAGGGACCGAAGGACTAGCAGGCGGTCGACGAGGTGTCGCGTTCCGCCTTGAGACGGCTGATCGGCAGCTACGAGTCCCTATCTTCCTCGTCATCTTGAGAGGTGAGGAGTTCGATCAGCTCCGCTCGCGCCCAGCGCCGCTTAACTTCGCGCCCAGATAAAGCATTTAGCCAATGATCGCTCACTGTCTGGAAGCGGATGTGTACCGCGAGGAAGCGGCTGGGTTGCAGCAGCCCTTGAACCGCACATTTTGATGTTCATGCGCGATGTTCTGGGCGCTAGCGGACGCCTGCCAAACGCCTTGACCACGAAGCGATAGACACGTCCAATGCCGCTTCCAGTATGGGAAGCCTCTTTTTCGCTCAGCGTCGACCGCGCGAAACCATCGAATAGCTATACCAGGGTCGACTGGCGCGAAGCTTAAGCGGAGAATGTTCAAGTCATCCAATGGACGGCGCGCCGCGGCCCGTTACCGCTTTCAAGCGGGGTGTTGTCGTGAGGCGCGCCCTGGGCGATTATGCGAGCCCGGTCCCGCGTGAGCGTCGCTGGCGGACCGGACGGCCGGATAGTGGCGTCGCTAACCGACCGGCAGGCGGCGACGTCCCGCGGAAACCGGATCTGATCGTCTCCGACAACGGGACCGAGTCCACCTCCAACGCGATGCTCGCCTGGGTTCAATGCAGTCGGGTCGCCTGGCATTTCATCGCGCCCGGCAAGCCGATGCAAAACGGCATCTGCGAGGCCTTCAACGGCCGTATGCGCGACGAACTGCTCAACGAGACGGTCTTCTATGACCTCGATCACGCTCGCGCAGCGCTGGCCCGATGGACCGCCGCGTACAACCAGCAGCGCCCCCACTCGGCGCTCCCGCGCCAACCTAAACCCGCGACTCTAGCCCCGGCAGGGTGAACGTCAGGGGTCACAGCAAAGGGCTCATGGAGCTGTGGAAGCTCATTGAAGCCGTTTCTGGCAAAACCGACTGCTGCCTCGACGGCAAAATCGGCGCGGTCATTTGGCCGCGCCATCCGGCCGGCAACGCCGCCGAAGGCCTCGCTACCTTCGAGGGGCCCGCCGCTTTTGAAGCGCTCAGCCTTGTCGTGACCGAGCGCTCGCCCAAAGGCTGGCGCGCCGTCTTCGACCTCGCTGATGAGTACGATAGCAGCCCAACTCAGATCATCTGCGAGGTCGAAGCCGACATCGACGAGGACAGTACGCCAAGCTGGTTCTTGCAATGTTTCAAAGGACCCGAGGAAGAGCCAGCGTCCGCCACGACTATTCCCAGCCCTTGGCAAGCTACGCTTTAAGCGTATATAAAGGGCTCGGTCGTGGAGTTCGAATGAGCTGACGCCAAAAGCGCGACCAACCTGCGCCTGCTCGCCCAAGCAAGCAATAACCGCAACGAGTTTGCCGCTGCCCGCTAAGACTGGCGGCCCCAATGCAATCGACAATGCACCATGACGAACCAACAGCGCGAGCCAAACTCCATCATCGATACCCTTGAAGAACTTGCGGTTGAGGCCCGCAAGAGCTTTTCGCCCTCAGTCTTCTGGACCATTCCCGTCTCAATGGACCCTGTCACGGAAGCCCGAAACGTCGCGTCCCAGCTCGAAAAACATGGCGGTCTCCGAGGCGTCCTCTTTGCCGCGAGAATCGAAGACGAGCTTCTTAAAGCTGGAGCATCGTCATGGCGCTAACCAAGTTTCAACTGGAAATTCTCCAGGTCATCGCGCGCAATCGGAACCCCAATTCCCACTTCGCCGGCGGCGCCGTGCTCAACAAGGACGAGCCTCGCATCTCTCAGGATATCGATATCTTCAACGACTCCGCGGAAATCTTGTCCATATGCCTCGCCGCGGACGCCGCTGCTCTTGAAGCAGACGGATACGGCGTAGCCTTTTCCACCCGATCAGACACGCATGTCACAGCTGACGTTACAAAACACCAATCCTCAAACCGAATCGATTGGGTGCAAGACAGCATCTGGCGTTTCTTCCCCGCCGTTCAGGACAAGACGTTTGGCTGGCGCCTTCACTCCTTCGACCTCGCGACGAACAAAATTCTCGCCTTCGCAGGCCGGCGCGAGCCCCGTGACTATGTCGATACCATTGCGCTCGAAAGGCGCGTCCCTGGATCGCTCGCCACGCTTGTCTGGGCGGCGCCTGGCAAAGATCCGGGCTGGACGCCGCAGCTCATCCTCGATGAAATCGTACGTAATTCCCGGATGTCGCGCGAAGATCTGGCGAAAATCACAACCCTGGAATCGCTCGACCCGGTCGCGCTGAAGAAACAGCTTCTCGACGCCATAGCTTCCGCTCGCGATCTCTTCGCGACTTTACCCTTGGCCACTGTCGGAAAGGTCTTCCTCTCCAAAAAGGGCGTTCCGCGCATCCTGACGCGCGACGTTGCAACGAATCCAAAGCTCCTGCCGCGAGACGCTTCCGCATACGGCTCATTGCCTGTCCCACAACTCGAATCCTCCACCCTCACGGTCGGCGACAAAAGAGATACGGGCCACGGCCCCGCTGACTAAAGTTGTTCCGGCTGATCACGCAGCCTGCCGCATGATCTCGGCTCCAACAGGAAAGAACGCCAGCTATGGCAATCGTTCGTAAATCCTTAGACGAGTTGCGCGCCAAGCGACCGGTTGTCGACCGCACCAAGATGGACGCGACGACCGAAGACGACATCCGTCGTCACGCCATCGAAGATGGTGAACATGCCGACGCGCCGCTTGCTCCTCACGAACTCACGATCCCGGCGCGCGCCGTACGCGAAAAGCTCGGCCTATCGCAGGAAGCCTTCGCCAAGGCGCTCAACATCCCGGTCGGGACAATTCGCAACTGGGAACAAAATCGCGTCACGCCCGACCCAGCGGCGCGCGCCCTGCTGCTGATCCTCTATCGACAGCCAGAGGTCGCGCTCGACGCGCTACGCGCCGCATAGGCCTCGCTCGTCGTCATGGCTTCTCCCTCGAATCGGCCGTAGCTCGTTCGCCCGCAAGGGCGCAAGCAAAGTCATCTCTTGGCCCTGTACGTGACTCTACTTCAGCCCATCTTTGCCGTTCGGGGAATAGACGATTTCGAGCGGCGTGATCTCGCCGTCGATGAGGCCAAATGGAAACTCGAAGCCGCGCGCTTCAAGCGCCTTCCGCATCGAGTCCTTGTAATCCATATAGAACTGCCAACCCTCTTTGCCGTCTTCGAACATCGCGACAAACCAAAGCGGCGCGTCGGCCGCCTTGGCGAGGTCGTAGCGCGACCATCTGAGAAGGTCGCGCGCCTTTCGGCATTGATCGGGGCTCATGCAAGCAATGGGGCACAGCGGAGCGAGGCGCGGCCTGACAAGAGCCGCGCCTCGCGCGTACGCTCGCTCAGGGGTGTTTCTCGTTCTCAGCCGCGCGATCGCCGGCGGCCTTCGCGTCCGCTTCGCACATATACGCGCCTTGCTTCGTCGTGCCGTAGTTATGCGTGCCGGCGAAATGGTAGACGCCCGACTTCGTGTTCACCCACACGACAGTGTCGGCCGGGCAGTGCGCCTTCGCCTGGGTGTCGGCGGAGAAACCACCGGCTCCCGTGGGAGCGGCGACGCGCGGCTTCGTAGGGGCGGCGGCAGGAGCCGCCGGCGGTGGAGCCGCCACAGTCGGCGCAGCGGTGGCGGCTGCAGCGGGGGCTGGAGCAGGCGCGACCGTCGCCGGCGCGGCGACCGGCGCAACAGTACCGGCTCGGCACGCCGCGACATAGTCGGCCTTCTTCTGCCCCGCCGCCTTGATCGCCGCCTTATTCGCCGTGTATTCGGCGTCGCATTCTTTGACCGTCTTCGCGTAGCCCGGCGCGCTCGACAACGCGACGACGGCCGCCACGCCAAAAGCTGCAAGAACGCTCAAAATACCTTTGTGCATGCTGTCCTCCCGAGCGCGCGCCAGGCGCGGCGCCTACATTAGACCACGGCGGACAGCGCCGCCACGAGCCGCGCAGGCTTTAATGTAGCTCTGACGCCGATTAGGCGCGCCTTGTGACGTCACCGCGAGTTGGGCAGTCGGCTACGCCATGAACCGTGCGCCCGATACACCGGCGAAGATCGCCGCCGGATCGGGTTCGCAGGATCGCCTAGGTGTGCGCCTCACGACAACGGCGCCGATTGATTGATAGCGATAAGGGGCCGCCACGGGCCGTCCGTCGAATGACTCTGGCGCATTCCGCGCAAGGCCCGCGCCAGTCCACTGCGGTATTGGCGCTCGGCCGCTTCGCGCGCAGCTCTGAGCGGTAGAGGGGCTTCCCATGCAGGCAGCGGCGATAGATGTGTCCGTTGCTTCGTCGGAAAAGGGGTTGGCGGGCGCCCCTCGATACGTCGCCTATTATCGGATGTCGATCGGACATTTGGAACAATTTGCTCTTGGCTTCGACGCGCAGCGCGCCGCGGTGGAAAGATACATAGCGGCCAATCCGGGTCGGCTCATCGCCGAATTTTCAGAGACTGTGAGCGGGCGAAAGAACGCGCGACCCAAATTGCAGGAAGCGCTGTATCTTTGTCGCCTGTTCCGAGCCGTCCTGGTCATCGCTCGCCTGGATCGGCTCTCGCGCAACGTTGAATTGATTACTCGACTAATGGAGAGCGGAACGGAATTCGTTGCGGTCGATTTTCCTCACGCCAACAGGTTCACGATCCACGTTCTGGCGGCCATCGCCGAATACGAATCGCAATTGCTTTCAGAGCGGATGAAGGCGGTCTACGCCGCCGCCACGGAACGAGGCGCGGTGATTTGGCCTCGCGTGAAGAATCCCAACGCCAGGCTCGGACCGCACGCGCAGGAAATCAGCGCTCGAAATCGCCGCGCCCGAGTCGAGGCGCGTGCGCGAGACCTCGGACCGCTGATATGGAAGGCGATCGCTGAGGGTAAGTCCTATCGCATGATCGCCGACGAGTTCAATCAGACCGGCGTGCGACCTCGGGCCAAGGCCCCGTGGTGCGCATTGTCGATATGGCTCATCGCCAAACAGTCGTTCCAAGAGTTCGGGGCGCCCAGAAAGACGCTTTCGCCACCCGGAATGCGACGAGAGAACATGCTGTCTCGGCTGGCGGAAATCGGCCCGCGGTTGGCCGAATGGCGGCGACAGGGCATGTCATGCGCCGACATGGCCTCCGAGTTGAATCGCCTCCATGTCCCGGCGCCTCGCGGCGGACTTTGGGCGTACACCTCGCTCAGGCGGTATCTCCTGAGAAAACTGAACGTACCGGCTCTCAATGAATTGCGGACCGTGACCTCATGAGCGAACAGCCTTTGGTCGCCTACTACCGGGTGTCGACGCGACAGCAGAAGGGCTCCGGACTCGGCCTTGAGGCGCAGCGATTTTCCGTGCGCGCATACATTAGGGCGTGCCCAGGAAATTTGATCGCCGAACTAACTGAGGTCGAGAGCGGCACGAAGAACGACCGACCGATCATCAAAGAGGCGCTCTGGCGCTGCCGGGTCTATGGCGCCAAGCTCGTGGTCGCCCGACTCGATAGGTTGGCGCGCAGCGCGGCCTTGATCGCGAGCCTATTGGAGAGCGGCGTCGACTTTGTCGCAGCCGACATGCCGATGGCCAATCGCTTCACCATCCACATCCTCGCGGCGGTGGCGGAGTATGAGGCCCGATTGATTTCAGAACGCACGAAGGCGGCGTTCGCCGCCGCCAAGGCGCGAGGGACGCCACTTCATAGTTCGAACCATAATTCGAGATTGTCGCCAGCTGCTTTTGAGGCTTCTATCCGGGTGAGGCGTGAGAGATCAAAGGCTCGCGCCCAGGAATATGCGCCGCTTCTTTGTGTGTTGCGTGACAGGGGCGAGTCGATTGCCGGGATTGCCGCCCAACTCACGTTGATGGGAATTGAGCCTCCCCCTCACTGCCGAAAGTGGTACCCCAGGACGATCGGAAGGCTATTTCGAATCGCAGGGGAGCGACCGCCAAAGTCGCATCGGGGATACCGGCCGGACCAGAGAGGAATGCTGACGGCGCCTCTGCTGCCGTTACTTGCTGGGTCGCTGGGGGCACCACCACCGCGATCGTGCATGACGACGCAACGCGAACGAGTAGTTGCTCCGCATGCGCTTGAATGAAGGCGACCAGAGTCTCGGAATGTTTGTGCGCGCAGTCATCATTCAATTCGCGATTACTGTCGCGCTGGCGGCGTCGGCGAGCGTCGCTGCAACGAAGTGGACCTTCTGCGTTGCCTCCGAGACCGCCGCCAAAGACGTCTGGATCACGGATGTGAACTTGCACCGAAGCGGACCCCCATCGCGATGCGACGTAATCCATTGAGACTACGAAAGAACTTGACGTCTGTGACGGGTCCCTATTCGAAGCCATTCGGGCCAATCTTCGTCACGACTTTCCAAGACGAATCAATACCTTGGGGCCCGCAATGCTGGGGGCCTGGTTCGGTGCAACTTCACAGTTCGATCCGGCGTGAGGAATTGGGCAAGTCCCCGTAATCTTCAGGCTTTAGAACCGCCTCAAAATCCTGGCCTCCGTAGAACACGCCGATGATCGTCACGATGTCCTCGTCGACCGTGAAGGCGATCGTGACGCGGCGGCGGAATCCAACGTTGCGCAGCCCCGGCCGGAGATCGTCGCGCTGCGTGCCTCGCTCCGGAAACGTTTCGAACGCCTCGCAATAATCGACAATGTCGCCGGTAAAGCGCTCCGCGACACCAGACGACGCCTCGCGGGCGATATAGCGATAGATGCCGGCAAGCTGCGCATCGGCCTCGGGCGAAAAGACAATGCGATACGGCATAGTTCAGCGGGATTTCGTCGCCTGCTTGTGCTCGGCGGCCAATGAGGCCCGAACCTGTGCGACGGATCGACCGCGCGACGGATCGGCTTTCATGGAGTCGTAGGCCGGCACAACCTCTTGCCGCAGCCAATGTTCTACCGCCTTGTCTCGCGCCTGCAAGGCCCGCAAGCCGTCGCGAATTACTTCGCTCTCGCTGGCGTACTCGCCAGAGGAAACCTTGATCTTGACCATCTGCGCCATCTCGTTCGGCAGCGTCACACTGAATTGCTGGGTGCTTCGCATCAAATCCGCTCCGGTCCAGAATAGTGTTCCATAGGATTAAACACTATCACCTTTCGAGAGAGACCGGAATGGTGTTGTCGAACCCAGGGATTACGGAATGCCGATCATTTGGCCCGGCCCAGATCTAAGTGTGAACTTGCACCGAAGCGGACCCCATCTCGATGCGACGTAATCCATTGGGACTACGAAAGAACTTGACGTCTGTGAGGGGTCCCTATTCGAAGCCAATCGGGCCAATCTTCGTCACGACTTTCTGAGACGAATCAATACCTGGGGGGCCCGCAATGCTGGGGGGCCTGGTTCGGTGCAATTTCACACGCTAACGCGCGTTTCAACGGCGGATTCCCGATAGCCGCCGAACCCAGTCGATCCCTGCGGCGGCAGTCAACCCAAACTCGGCCGCAGCCGTGGATTGCGTTTGCGAGATGCACGCGGTTAAGGACCAGTCGGTCGCGTGAGCCGATCAGCATCGGCGTCGCTTGGCTCTTGGGAGTCTTCACTGGCGCGCACCGCGTCGTCGGCCGACTCATCGCCTCGCAGAGTACTACGCGGCGACGAAACACTCGGGTTGGCGGCCCCTTCCAAGCCCGCCAAGACGGTGATCCAGGCAGGACTTTCAACCGCACGAAGCCGCCGCGCTTTCAGTTCGTCGCACCTGAAAGAGACGCCTAAGCCGCTTCTTTCTCGAGCGCTGACCGGCTCCATGTTCATACCTGCTCCATATGCAGTGGGCGCAGCGCTAACCGGAAGTCGCGCTTATCGCCTTGGCGTCTTCGGCAAGCGTCGCAGCGACGGTTGGGCAACACCATCGTCGAATCGGTGCGGCGGCAAGATCTCTTCCGAGATTTCGACAGTGATCGTGGAAGTGGAATCGATCCGGATCGGCCCATACGGCCCGTCGAATTCGACAACGGTGCGCTGGCTGTGCTGATGGATATTCACGCGCTTTGCTCTCGCGCGGAGCGGGCGAGGATGGCAAGCGAATCTGTCGTTGTCAAAGTCGTCTTCGGACATTGTCGATCCTTATGGGAGAGCATTGAGCCTTGAGGCGAGTCGGTAAGGTGGTCTGACGCGCCGCGCCCCGAACGATCGCCCGACGCAGGGGGCGATATCAGCTCGGCGCGTTCATGGAATAGCGCTCGCGTGCGGTGATGCGCTGGGTCGGCAGATCGACCGGGCGCAAAAAGACGTGGGCTTGCAGGAATGAAATCTCGGCTTCGAAGTCGCGCTCCGCGACGTCGCGCCACCAGCAACGACCCCGCCCGTTCTGCCCATTGTACCAGCGATAGCCGCGCGACTTCAGCATGTCCTTGCGATCGTAGGGCGCATTGACCGCGAAGATTCGCACCGTCGTTTGACCGGCGTGAGCAAGCAGCGTCGCCAGCGCCGGTTTGCCATCGGCGCCGAAGGGCAGGGACAAGATGTGAAGCAGCGCCTGGCAATCGCCGATGGCGCGATGCGCGTCGGCGAACAGGCCGGCGGCCATCAGCAGATAGGCGAGTTTTGCGCCCTCGTAGCCGGCTTCTCGCCAAGAAATCTGGTCGAGGCTGCAGGCCCAGTCGCAGTTCTTGAAGATGGGCCAGGTTCTTTGGGCAATCGGCCTATCGAATCGCGCGTTGTGGGCGATGACGATCGAGGCGCCGGCGACGAACGCCTCGACCGCCGCCGGATCGATCGTGTGGCCGAGGACCATTTCGTCGCTGATGCCGGTCAACTGCGAGATTTCGAGTGGAATAGGATTGGCGGGTTGCCGGAGCTCGCTGAACCGATCGATGACCCGCAGGACATCGCCTTCTGGTGAGTATTGAAACTTCAGCATCGCCAGCTCGATGACCTCGGCTTTATCGAGGTCAAGGCCGGTCGTTTCCGTGTCGAGGACGATGCCGGTGAGCGGGCGCTCGCAGGCGTTCTGCGAAAAGACGTCGCGCGGCTGAAGCCTACGCAGCACCTTGAAGTCGGGCGATTGTTCGAGCAAACGCGCGACGTCTTCGAGTTGGACGGACATGAAAGACTCTCTTTGTGAAGTTGGCATGAATCGGCCCCGACGCAAAAGGTCAGGGGGCGCCTCTCGGTGAAGGCTTAAGGATCGACGCCGATTGGCGTTTTCGCGGCCGGCAAGCGCGCGCGGCCGGGGGAGGCGTCTGACGCGTCGAACGAAAGCGCAGACGGTCGACGCCCGCGTGACGAGCCTCAAGGCTCAGGGGACGCGCGCCATTGCGCGATCGGTGGGTCGCCAGACGATCGCGACGCCAAGTTGCTTGCGGCAGACTAGGTGCTTGCCCAGTCGAGAATCCAACGCGGCGGGTTGGGAAGCTTCAACCGCTGAATGTCGGCCCTGGCGCCCGATTCCAACATCGGTCGCAAATTGGCGTGTTCGGCGACCAGCGGGTCGGGCGGCGTGAGCGCGGCGAGCTTGAGATTAAGATCCCCTTCGCGCGCTGGCGTTGCGGCGATCAACAGTCGCGTCAAGTCGAGGTAGTGACGGATGGCGACCCGCGCGCTCTCGTCGACGCGCGGGCTGCGTCCTTCTAGAACCAATGAATAGAACAGCGCGTCGGCAGCGAGGCTGCGCAGATCGCGCCGGCGGGCGAATGCGAAATTGACGCAGTGCGCCTGCTCCTCGGTTAGGGCGATCCAATCGAACGGGCGGTCCTCCCGGTGTGGCGGAAGGTCTTCGTCGGACATTGAACAGATCCTTTGGTTGTGGTGGTTTGGTTGTTGATTGGGAGAGGCGGACCCGCTGACGGCGCGCGACGGCGCCGCGAGCGCAGCGCCGATTGCGCTGCCGGCGAAGACCGTCTGCGTTCGGCGCGATGTTGCTGGGCGCCACCTTGAGTTTCGGGACTTGCCGCCGACAGAGCGCAGCGACCCCTTTTCAATTTTCAAAACAACGCTTGGTGGGATTGCGGCGACGAATGCTCGGGCCACCCGGGCGCGCGTCGGACGAACCGGCGAAAGACCCCGAGATCGCGGCAAGCGCGTCAGGCGACGCTTACCCGCAGGCTGCGACGCCGGACGTCGGCGCCTTCGCCTTGCGCCCCCGCCTATCGAATGGGTGGCGGCAGGCGGCTCAGGCGCGACGGGCGTCGCCCACTGAGCCGCCGATATTTGCGACCGACTATGGAATCAGGCCGAGATGCCGCAGGACGACGCGTTCGACGATGTTGACAAGGCGGTCGGCGTCTTCATTGGGCCGGAAAACAGCCAGCTCTCGGGCCGGGCACGACCTGACGCCGGCGCCGTAGGCGAACGAGGTGGCGCGCTGGACCATCGCCGGGTCGACATCGACGAACGCAAAGTGTCTTGCGCCCGCTTCGGTCATCGCCCACAGGTCGATCGCGCCTTTGCGAATCTCGGCGTCGAATGCCAGGTCGAAGGCTTCAGCCGACAGGGTGCGCGGCAGCTTCACCGTCAGCGCGCGCGGACCGATCGCGACGGGGCTGTTGGGCGCCGCAGGCTTGGCGAGGGACAGATGGCTCGGAAACCATTTGTCGAAACCCTCGGGCGCGCTGACGTATGTGTCGCCGGAAAACCACTCGGACGCGTAGCGATCGCGGCCGAGTTCTTGCATGCGATTGGCGATGCGTCCGAGGGCGCAGCTCGACACTTTATAGAGTGGCACCCTGATCCGCGTCACCAGTTGGGCGAGCCCGGGGCACGCGGCAGCGTAGATCTCGCGGCTGTCGCCGCGTTGGCATTGATCGCGATAAGCGTCGCCGGCGAACAGATGGCTCATGTCGGGCAGTTCGACCCGTCCGCCGATTCGCGGCCAATCCGTCGGTACATAACGGGGCCGCGGGTTCGGCGAAGGCGTTGGCGGCCGCTCCGCCAGCGCAAACATCGCGTCGCCGTCGGACAGCCTGCCGAGGCCGACTTCGATTCCCTTTACAGCTTCGGTCAACGTTTCGAGCCGCGAACAAATGTCGGCGATATCCATCACTTACTTTCCTTACGTTCTGGGGGGTTTTGGGGTTATTCCTCCCGACCTCCAATCAGCAGAGTCTTGAAGTCAAAAAGAAAGCTTCGTGCGCCAACGGCGCCCCATTCGCCGCCGCGCGCCTGGCGGCGAGATTGAAATCTGAAGGCCTATTGAGGCCCGCCGCAACTGGCCGAGGTGGGCGGCGGCATGGACGCCCGAGCGTCGACGCGCAAAGCCAACAGCCGTGCGGCCGAGAACTGTGGCGTCCCGCCGCCGACCGCGCTATCCGCCCTCATCGCGCGTCAGGCCATTTGGGGTGGCGTGACGGCGAAGATCGCCGAGCCGGCGATCAACGGCCGGCCCTGAACAGCTTTGTCGGACGCTGTCGCATCGGGCGCTGAGCAGCGCCGCGTGCGCCGAGCCAGGTCGGAGCGCCAGCGCCGCGACTGGGTTGAACCTTCAGCGCGCCAGCGCGGCGAGCGCCGCGTCTCGCATTCACGCCGGGCGCTGCGCCGGTCTTTTCAAGCGCGTCGCCGCGGGCGGTTTGTTATCCGCCTCTGCTGAGGCGCCGGCGCCTTGCCCGCGAGCGTTATTGGCGGCGGCGCCGGCTTCGGCGCCGTCGAGACGGTCGCCGAATTGGCGCGCGTCGCGGCGTCGTTCACAGATCGAAATCAAGATAGAAACCTTCTGTGTCCTGCTGCAAGCTCGAGCTGCGGTCCTGATCGCGAAGAGCCGTTCCATCCTGATAGGGAATCTGCGAGTCGTGGTCGCCATGCTGATTGCGCCGCGCCGCCGCTTCGCGATCGCCGATCAATTCCGTGCCGTGCAACTTCCGAAACAAGTGCGGAAAAATTCTGAACCCGAACACCGCAGCGGTGAACTTGGGTAGGCTCGTCTGAAACCTGGATCGCGACAGCGCTTGGCCCTCGTCCGAGATGAACACCTCCGGCACGTCGGGCCGACCGTTCAACAGCACGGCGCGGACTTCGGCGAACCAGGCGTCAAACAGCCAAGTGAGGAAAAGCGAGCAGGTGTGAGAAAAGGGTTCTCCGTTCTTGGTCAGCGCGCCGGGCACGTCGAGCCCGTACCTGGCGCCACCGACGGCGGCGCCGAATGCGGTCGGCTTGGGTTTGCGCAAATGCGCCTTGGTCATCGCCTTGACGGTGCGCAGCCGAGGCGGGACCTCGGCGAGAAAGGCGGTGAGCATCGCGGTGCGAAACACAACAGCCAGCCGCGTCACGTCGCGGTAGGCGAGCGGTGAGGCTTTGAGGTCGCGCAGGCGCGCCAGCGCCTTGAGAGCGATCTGGGTGGCGCGCCGGCGCAAAATGTGGGTCGAGGGAGGGTCGACCGCTTCGGCGGACGGGTCCAGCCTGCCGGCGGCGCGCAAGTCGAAGCCGAGCTCGTCGTCGTCGCTCAAATGTTTTCGCAAGGCGTTCATCAGCCGCACCTGCCGCCGCTCACGGGCGAACATTTTGCGATCGCTGTCGCCGTAGATGGCGCGCAGCGCGCCGATCAGCTCCTCCAGGCGCGAGGTCTGAGTGATCAGATCGTCCTCGGCGTAGAACGTCTCGAAGGCGTCGATCGCCTCGCGATCGCCCCAGCGCCGGAAGTCTTGCGCCAGCGGCGAGCCGGCGGCGGATAGGATCGTGAAGTGCCGGCGCAATGTAAGATGCATAGCGTCGATGCGGGTCGGCGAAAACTCTTGGCCGTTCCTTCGGTAGGCCTTCGCCAGCGCAATCTCCTTTCCCACGAGGGCGAAAGAGAGTCTGCCGTCATATGTTGTGGCGTGCTTCAGCCGCTCTTTGACCTCCTCCGACAATTCCTCGAGCGCGACGGCGCGCCGTTCATAGAGGCCGGGGTGCGAAGAGGCGGCCTTGCGGACCGCGCTGGCGCGCGCCGAGAGGGGCGTGAGGTCGAGGCCGGGCTCGGCCTTCCGCAGCGCGCACGCAACGTTGGTAATCCTTTGCTGCAGCGAGTCGCTTTTCGGGATCATCCTTTCGAAATTGGCGATCGCTTCGGCGCTGGCGAGGAAGGCGACGTCGATCGTTTTGACGTCGACCCCCGCCGCCTGTTGTGCCCCCAGATACCGGCGAAATTCGCCCTTGTAGGCGCGCGCCGAAGCGCCGCATTCCTCGAGGCGGCGGAACTGATCGGCCAATTGCGGCGCCTCAGACGGGTCGATCGCGTAGCTCGTCTTGTGCTTGTCGTCGCGCTTGGCGATCGCCTCGAACTTTTGCGCCGCAGCGCGAAAGAACGACAGGTCGGCGGACGGCGCGCAGGCGACGGCGAAGCTGACGAGGTTGCCCAGGTGCGTCGCCATGGAGCGCGCCGAGAGGCGCGGCGCATGCAAGTTGACGAACCAGGACAAGGTTTCTGGCGTGTAGCGCGCCGCGACGCTCTTTCCGAGCAGAAGCGTCGGACAATTCTCGGCGACGACGGAGAGCAGGCAGCGATACGCAGTGCTATAGTTGCTTAGAGTGTGTTTGGCGCCCTCTTCCTTCGCCGCTCTCGTTTGCCCGGTCCTCAGCGGCGCTGCGATTAGCTTGGCGCCAACGGCGATCAGCGCGGCATGGTCGACGTCCGGCAACAAGTCGAAGTCGAGCGCATATTCGCCGTATTGGCTATCGTCCGTCATGACGGGGTCCTTTCCGTTCCAAAATGTCGTCGAGCATCGGTTTGAAATACGCTTTGAAATACCGGAGGTTGAGGCGCGCCGCGGTCGCCATCGTCTCGTTCGAGTCGCCCTGCCAGGCCATGCGATAGACGCCCAGGTCGCGCAAATCCTGGCCGGTGAAGGGCGCGCCGATCTTTCCCAGCTGCTTGTTGACGCTCTGCTGCGCCCACGGCCGCAGCTCGCCGTCTTTGCCGGCGAGCAGGGAGCGCGGCGCAGAGCCGAAAGCCTCGACGAAGCCGAAGAAAAAGGCGTCGATCAGCTCGCGCGCCTTGTCGCCCAGCTGCGCTTCGAGGTTGCCGTACTGCTTTGAAAACAACGTCGGCCGCCGACGCGGGCGCTGCGGATCCGGCTCGCCGTCGAAGGCGCAATCGGCGACGATGGCGAAGGTCGCCGGCACCGAGACGGCGGCGAGCGCGGCGAGCGCGCTGCCGACGCGGATGAGGGTGGTCTTTATCTTGAGGTCGCTCGCCTGAGCGAATTTCGCCTGCGCCACGAGCGCCGCGCCGAATCGCGAGAAGACGGATGGATCGGCGAAGGGCTGGAGATCCAACCTCAACTGGGCGCTGATCACACTGGCGTCGGTCTTGGCGTTGACCCCAACCGCCGACTGATTGAAGGCCTTGGCGGAGGCGTAGTCCTCATGCGCCTGGGCGAGTTGCGACAGGGCGCCCAGCATCTCGACGGCTCGCGCCGAGGCGTGCGCGTTGACGGCCTGGGTGATGGCCGGCCGCGCCGAGGCGTCGCAAAGTTCTACCAGGCGGTCGGGCGCGCCGATGGCGACGCTGACGATCTTGAAAGCGTTGAAGAGGCCGTTGGTGATTTTGTTTTTGTTGGCGGTTGAAATCGCCGCCTGACCCTTGGCGGCGAGCTTGGCCCGCGTCGCCTCGGTCTTGTGGACGTCCGGCAGACGATAATCGAGGAAGAAGCCCGCGAGATCGTCGGCGAAGCGAGCCTCGAACGCCTTTTTGTTGGCGCGCGCCTCAGCGTCGAGCGCGGGAATTTCGGTGAGCCGCGGCAGGCCGAGATGGGCGCTGTGTTCGATTTCGACCAAGGCGCGCACGAGCGTGTTGGCGGCGTAGCGGGTCCTGGCGTCGGGCTGCTTGAAGAAAGCCTTCGCCACTTCGTCGGGCAGGCCGGCGACGATCGCCCGCAGCGTCGCGTCGTCGAGGCCGTACGGACCGACGCCGCGAGCGATGAAGTGAGGTTCAAAGAAGCACGCCGCGCGGTGCTGGCGCTTCCCGAACTTCTTCCTGATGGCGCGCCACTGCGCCGCGACATCGACTTTTTGGCGTTTGGACATCTGGTTCACGACCATTCTCCTTTGCTGACGCTGACGTAATTTATGAACGCCGCCGCGGCGGAGATTAGAACCAACCCGCCGGAGCGCCGCGGAATCACAGGGACCTCCCCGATTTCGTCGCCGTCCGGCGCGGCGCCGGCGCGCGCTGCGCCCGACGCGGCGGGGCCGCGCTCCGGCGGGCCGCCTCGGCGCCGTCGCGCGCGTCCTTGGCGACGTTGAGCGCCGCGCCGCGCCGCTGACCGTCGGCGCCGCCCTGGTCGGCTTGGCGCCCGACGCGTCGGGCTTCGTCGCGACGGGGTTTGTCGCGCTTGGCCGCCGGGTGAACCCCGGTCGCGGCGGCGTTGTTGTCGTTCCTGGCGGCGCGCGGCTGGCCAACCGGCGGGCTGGCGGTCGGGGCGGCCGGCGCCGCGTCGGTCGCGCCGTTGGTCGTCGTCTTCGTCTTGGTCGGCAGGGCGGCGAGGAAGGCGTCGAGGTCGGCGTTCAGCACGACGCTGCGCGACCCCACCTTGCGGCGTATTAATTGACCGCTTTTTATACGTAAGAATAACGAGCTGCGGCTCAGGCCGGCGCGCTTGGCGGCCTGTTCGACGGTGAAGGCGGCCGGGCCGCCGACCGGCTGGCCGGCCGGCTGGCCGGTCGGCGAAGGCGGCGGCCGTCCGGCGGCGTAGCCGGCGATCGCCAGCGCGGCGACCATCGCCTCGGCCAGATGCGGCGTGAGGGCTTCGAGGAGGCTCGACAGGGCGGAGGCCAGGCGCAGATCGGCTTGCAGGCTCGGCGGCGGGGCGGCGGCGCGCCGGGTCATGGTCGCGCCCCGGTTTGGGCCAGCCGGCGCGGCGGCGCGCCGGCGGCGGCCGGGCACGGACAGATCACGACGCAAGAAACGCAACAATTGGTCGGCCGCATCGGCGCCTCGCGCACAAGACGGGATCGGTTACAAGGGTGATGGCGAGGGCCAGCTTGAAGTCGAGCCTGCAAGGGCAGCGGGCGTCTCTGGCTATAAGTGTGCGCGCGTCGCGCGCATTTGGCAAATGGCGACAATTTGTCGCTAGTAACCCGCCGCCGCCATCATCAATTCTAGCGATCATTGTTGATGTGACGACGATGACTCACCGCTTCGAAGGGCGTCATCAAAAACGTCGTCAAAAACGATTGGCCTGCGGGGTCGACTCGATTGCGCCGCTACAAAAACGACTCGACCGCGTGGACGTCAGGACTTTTTGTTGTGGTCGCCAAGCGGCGCTCGACTTGTTTCTTAAGCTTGATTGACTTTTTGAGGCGTCAGTGCAGGCGGTTGTTCTGCGGGCGGCCGCCGCCCGGGCGAGGGTCGGGTTTTCGTCGGCGCCCCCCCAAGTCATCATTCGGATTGTCGGCGCCCCGAAGCCCCAATCGCGGCCTCAAGCCGCGTCGCCGCCATCGACAATAATGGCCCGACCGGCGCCCGCCTGACGCCGCCGCGAGGGCGCCGCACGACGCTGGGCGGGTTTCCGTCAGAGCCGCTGCAACAATTGCCGGGTCGGGGAAGCGCGGCCCTTGGGCGATCGGGGCGCCGGGCGATGATGATCGCGGCGCACGACGCCAATCGCGCCGCGGCGCGTCGCCCCTAAAAGCCCGCCGACGGCGCCGGGGGCGGCGGCGCAGCGCGAGAAATCGGCGGCTGGCCTTGGCGCATGGCGCGCGTCTTCGACATCGCGCCGGCGTGCGGCGGTTCGCGGCCATCGCGCTTGCCGACGGGGTCGATTAAAAATGTCGATCCGTCAGCGCCGCCGCGCGGGCAGGGATGGTCGACGCCAACATCCTCTAAGCGCCGCGTTTCGGCCGAACCGCCGCGCCGCTGCTCGCTGCGCCCGCGAGCCGAAGGCGGTTCGCGAAAGACGGAAGCCTTATGGCAAGCCCTCTTCCGCTCGAACTCAACCTCCACCTCGACTACCGAAAGGGCAGCTACGGCGGGAAGTGGGTCATGCGTTGCCGGCGTCCGCGCCGGCTTCGCCGCGACCTCGTCGAGAGCGGCAGCGAAGGCGGGCGCTTCAAGAACCGCGCCTGAGATTCCAGCACGCGCGTTTCACGCCACCGCGCTTCGCCATGGCTGTGCCATCCCAACCAGCGCGCCGCCTGGGCGCGCGCCATGTCAGCGCGCCATACCGATGGGTCAGTCGTGGAGCCTGACGCACCCTTGGCGACGATCGAGTCAGGCGGCGTTGATGATCCGCGATCGCCGCAGATCGAGCGGCTTAAGTACCTATTAACGGGCGAGGCGCAGTGTTTGGCGCCGCCAACGAATAGGGCGCGCGGCGAAGTCGGAGCGCGGACAGATCCCCGAGATGACTCTCATTGCAACCTGCTGGCTCGTATGCACGGCAATATTTCTGGAGTTGGCCGGACAAGCGCCTCTTGTCGACGGAATGGACTAACGAGGGTCCCGGCTAGCCCAACGATTCAGGGCGGCGCAGTGTTTTGTCTCCGCCCCCGCGCGGTCGTCGCACTGCAACCCGATCCGGACAAAGGGCGGCGGAGTTTCGCGTCCAGTCTCGAATTCTTCACGCTCGAAACGCGGTGAACGCATCTTCCGATAGCCGGCTTGGACCCGCGTCGAAGTCGGCATCCGACGCAGTGAGTGTCGGCCGCGCTTGTCACGCCTGCGGCTCGGTCGTCAGACGACTGTGCGCCTCAGAATAGGCGGGATAAGACGCATCGACGCGGCGCCCAATGACCGTGGGTCTCGATGTCCTTCGAGTAAAGTCCGGAAGCGGCAAGTGCGACCGTGTTGCGACCTGTTGTCGCAAGGGATGGTCAAGCCAAGAGCTGCAATGGACTGGCTGCCTGACGTGAAGCCGGTGGCGAGGCCTAGCCAAAAAATCAAGCGTCGGCAATGCGTTGGTCAAAGGCGCGCGGCGGTTTGCGTCCATCGGTCGATCGCAACGCTTGAAGACGCTTCTCGCGTTTGGGGACCGATCGCACACGTTGCGAGGGTCTGAACCCCGTCGCGAGAGCGCACTTTAACTATACGCGCCGAGATGCATGCAATTCTAGTCATCCAGAATCCGGGCGTTAATTTCCGAACGATAGCGTCCGCGCGCAACAGGCTCGCCTGACGCCGAGTGCCGGGCTGAGAGCATGACGCTCCCACGTTGACCCCATTGTGGGGTTGCCAATCCGCAACACCGTTCCGCGTAACCGGCGCCGCTCGGCGCTGGGAGACGTTTGACGTCTTGTGAGTTCGAGCATGACCTCCATCGTCATCGGCATGACGCCGTCGCAGATCGCCGCGATGTCGAACGCCACCGTCGCTACGCTCGGCGCCAGCGACATTCAGGCGCTGACGACGCAGCAGACCGCGGCGCTGAAAGGCACGCAGCTCAACGCGCTTACAACGCCGGCGCTCGACGCCTTTTCGGCGCCGCAGATCAACGCCTTGACCAGCGCGGCGATCGCCGGACTATCGGCAGCGCAGGCTGGCAAGATGACGGCGACCGAGATCGGCGAACTCAGCGCAACTCAAACTGCGGCGCTCAGCGCCACCGACATCAACCAGCTCAGCGTCGCCAGCATCAACGCGTTGTCGGTCGGCGGGCTGACGACAACGCAAATGTCGGGGTTGAGCGCAACCACGCTCGGCGACCTGACGACCGCTCAAACGCAGGCGTTGTCGACCACCCAGATCAACGCCATCTCTAAAGCCGGTTTCGCCGGCGTCAAGCTGGCCAGCCTGACCACCAGCCAGGTCGCCGGCATGAACAGCACGGCGCTCGGCAATCTCGGCGCCGGCGTCGCCAGCTTCAGCACCACCCAGATGGCGGCGCTCACCGGCGCAGCAACCAGCGGCATCAGCGCCGCCGCCATCCAGGCGTTGTCGGCGAACCAGATCGGCGCGTTGAGCACCTCAGCCGTTCAGGGCCTGAGCGCCGCCGCGCTCAACGCGGTCGCCACAACGACCCTCAACACTGAACTGCGCCCCTCGGGTGAGACAAATAATTTGAGGGACAGCTTTTTGGTTGCGTCCTTTCAGACGGTTTGAAGTCGTCGGAGTTCGTCCTCGAACTCTACCGGTGGTTTGTATCCAAGGGC